>Ga0302267_10000212_pt1 | contig 75143 bp, 61 predicted proteins | sample III_Bog_E1_3_FD_194555 | JGI IMG/M metagenome (GOLD analysis project Ga0302267, IMG submission 194555) | Peat permafrost microbial communities from Stordalen Mire near Abisko, Sweden - III_Bog_E1_3 | ecosystem: Environmental > Terrestrial > Soil > Wetlands > Peat | place: Sweden: Abisko... | reverse complement strand
GGCGCTTCCACTCCGCCACGCACAGCAGCAGGACGAGCGGATACATGGGCAGCAGGTAGCGGGTGAGCAGTGCTCCGCCCAGGATGGAGAAGGCAATCCAGTTGGCCAGCAGGATCACGGCGATGGCCTCCAGCACGGGGCGGGGAAGTCGCATGCGGGTGGCGATCGCCGGCATTGGCAGGGCAGCCAGCGCACACGTCACCGGCACAAAGAGATTCATGTGTCCAGTGAGGTGGAGCAGGCGGTGATAGAGGCAGAGGACGATGCGTTGCGGATCCATGTTGGCGGTGGCGTTGTAGCGCAGGAACTCTGGATTGCCGAAGACGAAGCCGGTGCGATGGAAATGGTACGCATACCAGGCCGCGAGCGGAAGGATGGGGACAAGCAGCGCCACGATCCAACCGACGCGATGGCGCATTTTTGAGACGCTACGGGGCATCTGCAGAAGCGGGACGGCCTCCCACAGGGCCAACGCAACGGGCGTGACGATGGCGGTCTCTTTGGAGAGAACTGCGAGGGAGAACAGCGCGGCCGTGCAGAACTGGGCGCGGCGTGTGGGGTTGGGCGTCGATGTTGCTGGAGTGGAGACGGCGGCGCCGTCGAAGTAGAACGAGAGCGCCCACAGGGTGAACGCGGCCGCGAAGATGTCGGCATGGGCGAGCGTGCTCTGTGCGAACCAGACGGGGTAGATGCCGGTGAGCAGTGTGGTTGCCACGGCGGCGGGCGTGCCCAGCAGGTTGCGCGTGAACCGGTAGACGCCCAGCAGCGCTGCGGCCGCGACCATACAGATGAAGGTGCGGGTTCCACTGGGCACGAAGCCTGAGAGGTGCCACCAGCCGGCCAGCAGGATGGATGGCAGCGGCGGATGCGCATTGCTGAGGGTGGTTTGTGGAATCAGCGTGCCGGTGCGGAAGAAGTCCCACGCGGCCGGGATGTAGTAGCCGGCCTCGTCCCAGAAATAGGGTAGACGCAGGAGCGTGAAGTGGGACAGGTAGACCGCGGCAAAGAACACCGGAAAGAGCATCCACAGCGGGAGCGGAGGGCGCTGGCCGTGTGCAGGGAGGACCGGAAGAGTGTACGGGGTGGGGGAGTTCACGCGCTAGTGGACGGGACCGCCTGGCGGTCCGAACTGCGGCTCCAGCGCAAGCGTGCCGAAGGTCTGCTCGTACTTGGCCAGGTTGTTGCCAAGGATGTTCATCAGCGCCTTGGCTTGCTGCGGGCTGAGATAGATGCCCTGGAAGTTTTCCACCTCGACCTGTTCGGCAGAGTCCTGATGCATGGTGCCGAAGACCAGGAAGAAGTCCCAGACGCTCATGCGGACCTGGACACTATTGGCATAGCTGTTGCGGTACTGATCGCTGAGTTTGACAGTGACGCTGGGTTGGTCGGCGGGTTGCTTGGGCTGGCTCATAAGCCTTTCAGTACGGCAGGGGAAACGGGGATGGTTTTGGTGCGAAAGGGGGGACTTGAACCCCCATGGATTTCTCCGCCAGATCCTAAGTCTGGTGCGTCTGCCAATTTCGCCACTTTCGCTGGATTCGAATCAGGCACCTAGCTCCAATAGGAGCGAAGCGACGTTTCGACGTGCTAACTCTCAGGCTAGGCTGGCGGCAGAGGCGCGTCAAGTTACTGGGGAAGGCTCGCGAGGGCGACTCTGGCGCCCAGCAGATCGGGGCTGGACGCAACGGCGCGCTGGAACTGGTCCCGAGCGCTGACGGTGTCGTTGAGGCCGAGCAGGCCGAGGCCCTGAAGGTAGTGCGCGGCGGCATTGCGGGCGCGCGGAGTTGGGGAGGAGGCGGAGAGCGGCTGCTTGAGCACGCGCTGGCCGGAGTCAATGAGGCTCTGGAAGAGCTGTTTGGCCTGGTCATCCTGGCCGAGTTGCCGATAGGCGAGTGCCTGAAAGTACACTTGCGAAGCGTGGTCGTCGGCGGTGTTGCCGGCCATGCTGGCCGCACGGGCCGTGCTGACGGGCCGTGGCGCCACGGCGAGGTGGAAGAACTCCGCAGCCTTTTGCGCGTCGCCGGAGCGCTGGCAGGCGACGCCGGTCCAGTAGTCGATCTCGGCATAGCGGGCGTTCCCGCCTGCGCTGCCGTAACCGACGGGGATGGGCAGATTTTCTGGCACGACGGCTGCGGCTTTGAGGTCGGCGAGCGCATCCGGGTAGCGTTTGGCGGCGATCTCCGACTGGGCGCGGAGGATGTGAGCATCTGTCCAGTGCTCGGCGACGTTGAGGTTGGCGCCCTCGGCAACGGCGAAGGTGTGGGTGGTCATGGTGCGGATGGCGCTGTCGATGTTGCCGGTGGCGATCTGTAGAGCGAGTTCGCGGTTGATGGCGTCGTCACGCTGATCGACGACAGCCTGGTTCTGCTCGAAGAGCTGGAGGCGCTTCTCCAGCGGAGTTCCGGCCTGCTCGTAGAGCTCGTCGAGCTCCGTGAAGTGCAGGGCGTACTTGTGGTCGAGGGAGACGGCCTTTTCGAGTTCGGCGATGGCGGCACTGAGATCGGCGCCGGAAGCCTGGTGCATGTAGGCGGTAGCGAGGTTGCGATGGACAATGGCGAAGCCGGGGTCGATGGCGACAGAGGCCTGCCACATGCGGACGGCTTCCTCAGGCTGGGTATCGTAGAGCTCGTTGCCGAGGTAGTAGGGCGCGCGGGCGTCGTGGGGGTTGGCGGCGATGGCGGCGCGGAGGACGACGGCTTCCTCATGCTCGAAGGGGAAGACGTAGTCGGTGGGCATGGAGGCGGCGAGTTGGAGGTCCTGCGCGGCCTTCTGCGTATGGCCGAGTTTGGACTCGAAGTAGCCGAGGTAGTAGTAATCCATGGGGTGAATGCGAGCCTGGTCGGGCGCAGCGGCAGTGGATGCTGTAAGGACGTCCGCTCCGTCCTGCCACAGGCCTTCGGCCATGTACTCGGCGGCGGTCTCCTGCGCATCCTGGGGATGGGTGTTGAGGGTGGTGGCGAGGCGCTGCGCGGCGGCCTTGTCGCGGGAGGCGAGGAACTCCTCCGCCATAGAGCGGGCATCGAGCGGATCGGCGCGATGGGCGGCGCCGGCGAGAAGCGCGAGGGCCTGCTGCTGGTGGCCGGTGTGGCGGAGCGCGGCGGCTTTCAGGTTGATGGCGCGGATGTCGAGCGCATTGGAGTCGAGGGAGTGGTTGGCGAAGTCGAGGGCGGCGTTCATGTCGCTGCGGGAGATGGCGATCTGCGCGAGACCAAAGTAGCCGGCGGACTTCCAGGCGGCGCTCCAGGTGGCTTTGTAGAAGTCGGTGTAGGCTTCGTCGGTCTTGCCCTCGGCCTGGAGCGTGGCGCCGAGGTAATAGAGGGGCTCTGCATCCTTGGGGTCGGTGTAGCGGTCGGTGGCGCGTTCGAGCGCCTTGCGCAGGTAGGCCTCCGCGGTGGTGTAGCGACCGGCAGTGAACTCAGAGATGCCGAGTGCGGTGTTGACGCGGGTGTCGCCGGGATCGCGGCGGAGCGCCTCCTTCCAGTAGGACAGCGGGTCGATGACGGGGTCGTGGAACTGCTGCGCGCGCAGGCCGATGAGGTAGAGCTCGTCGTTGGTCTTGACATCCTGCGGCGCGGGCGGCGGTGTGACGACGGGTGGCATTGGCTGCGGCGAAAGGCGGATAGGCGAGTAGGAGACGAGTTCGCGGCCGCCGTCGGTGAGCGAGGCGACGAGGTCGTGCTCGTCCGTGCCGGCGGGGAGGTCGACCTGCGTGGTGAAGGGTTTGGCGGGGTTGATGGCGACGGTCCGGTCGAGCAGGACCTTGTCGCCCGCCTTGAGCAGAGCGTGTGCGGCGGCGTGGGCGGAGGTGGTGTAGAAGCCGACCTGGGCCTGCGTGCCGGTGACCTCCAGATTGACGGCTGCGTCCGGATTCGCCTGCTTGACGCCGCCGATGTCGCGGAAGGGGTACCAGTTGATGCTGAAGGAGCGGGATTCGTAGGGCTGCATCCAGCTATAGTCGGGCTGATTGTCGGAGTAGGCGCCCGTCATGAGCTCCATGTAGGGGCCGTCGTCGTCGGAGAGGGTGCTGTCCCAGCGCTTGCCGGAGGGGCCGTTGCCCCAGGTCCAGAACTTCTTGCCAGGGGCGATGTTGTGGTCGGCAACGCTCATGACGCCGGCCTGCTTGCCATGATCGTAGCCGGCGAAAAAGTCGTCCTGGTAGTTCCACGCAAAGATGGAACTGGCGGTGGGATGGTTCTTGTACCAACTGACGTCCACGCCAGCGGTGAAGTCGGAGCCGGCGTACATCTGGTGCGAGACAGGCCACTCGGTGAACTCTCGCTTGGCATGGAAGACGCCGTACTGCGTGCTGGGCGGAAAGATGACCTGGTAGTCGTTGTTGGCGCTGATGGCGAGGTTGGCGAACAGCAACATGGTGTTGACTTCCGGCGTGCGGTTGAGGATGCGCACCTTGGCCTCCAGCCGGGCGCTGCCGGGGTACAGCGTGTAGCCCACGGCCCAGCGCATGCGTTGACGCGGCTCCAACTCACCCACCCAGATGGTCTTGCTGCCGTCCGCGTTCTCTTCCAGCTTGTACTGCACGGGCAGGAAGGTGGTGGCGCGATGGTGGAAGGGGATATTCCACTCGACGCCGCCGGAGATCCAGGCGCCGAGCAGGCCGATGAGCGCGGGCTTGATGACGTGCTGGCGGTAGATGAAGTTGTAGCCGTTGGTCTTGTCGATGCCCTCGAAGATGCGGCCGCCGATCTCCGGAAGCACGCCGATGCGGATGTATTCGTTCTCGAGATAGACGATGGTGTAGGTCTTGTCGACCTTGTGGCCGGTGAGCTTGTCGTACATGGGATACGGGTAGACGGGCCCCTGCGAGCCTTGCGATTCGCGGCCGAAGAAGAACATCGGGTTCGGCTCTGGATCGCCGGCGAGGTAGGTGGGAATGACGATCTTTGTCTCCCAGACTTTGACGGGGGAGGGCCCAGCCGCGAACGAAGCGGTCGCGGCGAGTACGAATCCGGCAACCAGTGCAAGGAACATCAGCCTGCGAGTCATGAATGTATGCCTTTGTGGAGTACCCGGAGCGCTGCGATTCAGGGCGAAAAGCCCCGCTGCAGCCGTCTTGGAGCGACGCCGGAATTTTACACGTACGCGGCGTACGTTGTCGGCGTACGTCCGGGCTTCAGCAGGGAATGGTATCCAGGACTCGTCCGCGCAGCATGGTCTGGAGCAGCGTCCCGTCGGCGGCGAAGACGTTGAAGTTAGCCGGCTGGCCGACGGCGATCTCGCCGAGCGTGTGGAGGCCGAGCATCCGAGCCGGATTGCGGCTGGCCAGGCGGACGGCGGTTGCCAGGCTGGCTCCGGTGAACTGCTGCAGGTTGGCCACGGCACGGTCCATGGTGAGCACAGAGCCTGCGAGCGTCTCCACGCCTTCGGCCAGGTCGATGGCGGAGAGGCAGCGACCTTCGCGCACCGTGACCTCGAAGTCGCCGAGCATGTAGTTGCCATCGGGCATGCCGGTGGCGGAGATGCCGTCGGTGACCAGGATGGCATGGTCGCCTCCCTTGGCGCGCAGCCACAGGCGCACGAACTCCGGCGCAACGTGGATGCCGTCGCAGATGAGCTCGGCGTAGAGGCCTTCCGTGTCGAGCACCACACCGGCGATCCCCGGCTCGCGATGGTCGAGGCGGCGCATGGCGTTGAAGGTATGCGTGGCGCTGGCGGCTCCGGCTGCGATGGCTGCGCGAGCCTGCGCGGCGGTGGCGTCGGAGTGACCAATACTGATGTGGATGCCCTGGGCTACCGCGTAGTCGATGAGATCGAGGGCCCCGTCGATCTCGGGCGCAATGGTGATGAGGCGGATGTGACCGCGGGCTGCGAGTTGCATCCGCTGGAAGAGCCGGATGGAGGGCGACTGCAGGTCCTCCGGCGGATGGACGCCGCGCTTGGCATGCGAGAGGAACGGGCCTTCAAGATGGATGCCAACTGGGCGGGCTGCGTGCAGGCTGGGATCGGACTCCGCCGCTTCGATGGCATCGGCGATGCCTTCCAGCGCGCGCAGCGTGCGGTCCATGGATGCGGTGACCGTGGTTGCAAGGAAATGCGCGACACCTTTGCAGGCGAGGAATTCGCCGATGCGGTTGAGCGCACGAGGAGTGCCTTCCATGGCGTCGTGCCCGGCGGCTCCGTGAACGTGCATATCGAAGAATGCAGCGCTGAGGGTCGTGTCGTTGGAGTTCGGTTCGCCGGGTTCGATGGAGACGATCGTTCCGTCATCGTCGATGGCGATGCGCGGATATTCGAGGATGCTGTCGGCGGCGATCAGGCGTCGTGCTGTGAGTTGGTTCGTCATGGTGCGGGCACCGGGGTTGGAGCGGTTGGAACGGAGGGCGCCGGGGGGATTCCCAGTTCTTCCGCGGCAGGCAGTGTCTTGGAGTCGGCCCACTGGCGCTGGGCGCTGTGGAGCTTGTCCGCGCGGGCCAGCCATATCTGCGTCGAGTAATCGTACTGCTCCAACACGTTGCGCAGCCAGTAGGGGCGGTTGGAGCGCAGCCAGGCGGACTCGTACAGGTCGCGGAGCAGCGTGTAGCCGCTGCGAATGTCCTCGATGCGGCCGTTGAGGCTGTAGATGTCGCTGATCTCGCGGTTCACGCCGCCACGGAGCTTCTTGTCTGGACTGCTGGAGTCCGCATACGCGTGCGCGTAGGTTGTGGCCATCTCGTCGGCCAGTTGGAACTTGAGGCCGATGAAGTCCATGCGGCGCGCGCCCAGCTCCAGTGCATCGATGGCGTCCGGCTCGCGCAGTGCGCTGGTTGCTGCGCCGTATTGCGACGCGTCGTAGAGTGTGGACGAGGAGCCAACGTCGGACCGCAGTGTTCGCGCGCCTACCGGATTGGGGCCGGCGGCGGCGCGGGCCTGTGCGATCAGGGTGAGTGCTGCTTCGGCGTGCATCCGTAGATCGTGATTGTAGGGGCGCAGCTGCTCGGCGACCTTCAGGCCATCTTTCGACCATGGGTCGAGCCAGAAGAGATTATTGGTGACGCTGCCCACCTTGGCCTGCAGCCGCAGCAGATCGTGCGCGGCCATCAGTTCCATCTGCGCCTGGTTCAGCGCGCCGGTCTGATCTCCGTGGAAGACCTGGGCATAGCTTTGCTCGAAGGCCTCGATGGACGACTCGCCGGGCTGCCATGCTGCCGCAGCGCCGAAGAGGATACCGTACCAATCCTGGTTGAAGAGCCCTTCACCATCGTCGTTCCAGATGGTGTTCAACTGCCCGGTCGAGCCGAGACGCTGGCCGTCGCGGGTGAACTGCTGAATATTGTTCAGGGCCATGTCGTTGTCCGGGTAGACGAGGCGGAAATTGTGCACACTGGGCGAGACCCAGGTCTCAAACCCGGCGTTGACGAAGGGAGCAATCGACTTGGCAAAGCCCTTTGGCTCCGGGTTGTAGCCCCACGCGACGGCGATGGTGGAGTCCTTGAAGCTCTGCGGCAGCGCTTTGAGCAGGTCGGGCGAGTCCTGTGCGATGTCGCCCCAGAACAGGAGCTTGCGATGGAGCGGAGCCAGCGCGGAGACAACCTGCTGCATGAAGTCGAGGTACACCGGCGCCAGACCGCGGGCGTCCACATCGGCCTTGGTCTGGCCCAGGCCCAGGTCCACGGTTTCGTCCGCGCCGATGTGCAGGTAGGGGCCCGGATACTCCGCCGCCAGCTCTCCGAATTCCTGCTGGATGAGTGCGATGGAGCCGGGTTGTCCGGGAGCGAGAACCGCGCCGTGGGGCGTCTCGGCCAGCGGTGCGTATTGCTCCCAGGTAAGCGCGTTGTGCAGATGGCCGAAGGCCTCCTGCTCGGGCACGATAGTGACGTGGTAGGGCTTGGCATATGCGACCAGAATGGCCGCGTCTGTCGCGCTGATGCCGCCGCCCGGCGGTGCGATGAGCGGGTTGGAGGCGTATGCGGCCGTGTGCTCGAAGTAGGGCGAGTAGAGATTGATCTTGTACGCCGCGATGGTGCGGATCATCTTCTTCTCGAACTCCAGCGTGGTGACGGGGCCGCGGGAGAGGTCGTCGTCGAGCCCGCGGTGTTGCATGGCCGGCCAGTCGCGGATGGTGGCCTGATGCAGCGTGGCGTTGGCGCCGTAGCCGGTGACCAGCTGCTTGACGGTTTGCAGCGCGTAGAAGACGCCGGCGTCGCTCGCCGCGGTCAGGGCGAGGCCCTTGCCGTCAGGGATGATGGAGTAGCCTTCGGGCTTCATCGCATCGGGCATGTCGTTGCCGCTGGGTGCGGCTGTTGACTGGCCGGGCTGGAGGCTCTCGGTGTAAATGGATTTGGCGAGCGGCGTACCGTAGCGTGTCACCAGGATGTTGACGGAGGATGTGCTATTGACCGCGACGCCCTGGGCTGCGAGCCAGCTCTTCAGGTCGTCGATGGCGAAGGCGTCCTCTGCCGGGCACTGGCCGGCGCAGTTGATCTGCAGTCCGCCGGTGAGCGACTGGGCCGCACCGGCGCGAACCTCACGCGGAATGGGAATCAGTTTCAGGTCCTGGGCCATCGCCGGGTCGCTTGCGGGTCCACCCACCGTAAGAAGGGCAGTGAGCAGGAGCGGGGCGAAGCGGAAACGCGATTTCGACATGCCCCTACGGTAAACCAGCCGGAGCGGATAGAGCCAACTGCTTTCTGCAAGTTACGCTGCCGATCCTGGGCGGCAAGTGTTAATGTCCGATGAATTTCGGTCGACCGAGGAATAGATAGGCGCGAATTTCTCCGCTGTTAACAAAGCGTTGACAAAATCGAGGAAACGAACGAGCAGGGGACATTTTGCGGCGCTGGCTGGTGCGTGCCATCGGATTGCCGCGTGTCCGTCTGCTTCCAACAGAGTCTTGAGCGAGGATCCATGAAGAAGCAACTACAAGTAGCGATTGCAGCGATGCTGGTATTCGGAACGCTGTCGCTGCATGCGCAGACCGATACCGCCGCGACAACGTCGACCAAGGCAAAGAAGGCCAAGGCCGTGAAGGGCAAGACGGTTGAAGAGACAGCGGAGCAGAAGGCTATCCGCGAGCTACAGGAGAAGATGGCTGCACAGCAGGCAGAGATCGACGCGCTGAAGCAGCAGAACGCCGCCAAGGACGCTGCCCTGTCCGCCGCCCAGTCCGCGGCCACCTCGGCGCAGTCGCAGGCTGACGCGGCTGCAGCGCAGGCGCAAAGCGCCACCGCGGCGGCCCAGACGCAGGCCGATGCCGTGACCGCCCTGAAGAGCACCGTGGCCGACCAGCAGAACATGAACGCGGGCATCGTCGAGTCGATCAACTCCGCCAAGGCGGACCTGAACGACAAGATCGAATCGCCCGCCGCGCTTCACTACAAGGGCATCACGATTACTCCGGTCGCCTTCTTCGCATTTGAAGATGTGTGGCGCGAGCGGGCTGTGAACTCCGACATCAACACACCGTTCAACACCATTCCGATGCCCAGCGCGACGGAAGGCCATGTGAGCGAGCTGGAGTTTTCCGGACGCCAGAGCCGCCTGGGCGCACTGTTTACAGGAGACGCGGGCCCATTCAAGCTCTCCGGCTACTTTGAGGGCGACTTCCTGGGCGTAGGCACCACCTCCAACAACAACCAGAGCAACAGCTACGTCTTCCGTCAGCGCCAGTTCTGGGCGCAGGCTGCGATGAAGAGCGGACTCACGCTGACCGGCGGACAGATGTGGTCGCTGGTGACCGAGACGGGCTTGAGCACCAACAACCGTACCGAGAAGCTGCCGAACTCGATCGATGCGCAATATACCGTTGGCTTCTCATGGGCACGTCAGGCTGGCATCCGCCTTCAACAGACCTTTGGAGCCGTAAAGACCGGCATGTTTACGGCGGCAATGTCGCTGGAAGCAGCGCAGATTACCGGCTTCACGGTGAACGGAACCGGACCGGCCAACTACTTCTTCGCCGGCGCGGGTCAAAACGGCGGTCTGTACAACGCTGCAGGCAACTACACGGTCAGCTCGGGCGCATCCGGCCTGCTCACCAACTACGCCAACAACGTCGCACCTGACGTCATCGTGAAGGGCACGTACGATCTTCCCCACGCGCACTTCGAGCTGGGCGGCATCGCCCGCTTTATGCGCGACTACTACTACCCGATCACCAATGTCGTCGGCACAACGTACACCTACTCTCCGAACTACACTGCCAACACCAAGCCAGCCGGCGGCGTGTTTGGCGGCATCCGGGTATCGCCCAGCAAGTACGCGGACATCGCTCTGACGGCGATGGCCGGCCAGGGCACGGGCCGCTACGGTTCCTCGCAGCTTGCGGACGCAACCCTGCGTCCCGATGGCACGCTGGAGCCAATCCGCAACTACCACGGCTTGTTCAGCCTGGAGACGCACCCGACGCCGAAGCTGGATCTGTACGCCTACTACGGTGGCGAGTATGCGCAGCGTACGGTCTACGCCTCGCAGACCGGCGTGCTGATGGGCTACGGCGATCAGAACAACAACAACAGTGGCTGCTATCAGCTGCCTGCGAATCCGGCGACTGGCAGCGGCACGGCTGGCTCTCCCAGCGCAACGGGAAGCTGCGGCGGACCGACGCGCTACATCCAGGAAGGCCTGCTCGGGTTTACCTACCGCGTAGCCAGCAGCCCGAAGTATGGGCGCATCCAGTACCAGGTGAACTACCAGTACCTGCAGCGCAATCTGTGGTCTGGCTACGGCGGGGTCAGCTCTACAGATGTTTCTCCGACCGGCCCACGCGGGCTGGACAATATGTTCTTCACCAGCATGCGGTATTACATTCCGTAAACGCGGGACCTGCGTCTCCTGCTCGCCCTCGAAGCCCCATTCTGCGAAGTTGCAGGGTGGGGCTTTTGTTTGTGGGCGGCTCACTTGGGGGTGAAGTAGCCTTCGCGGGACTGGACCAGCAGGCGCTTGTTCGCGACTGTCAGATCGAGCTTGTGGTACTTGTTCGGTTTGGAGCTGGGCGGGGTATAGGCGAGCTCGTATTGCAGGCGCATGTCGGCGGCGATCTGGGTGTAGACCTGCTGCAGGGAGAGTGTGGGGCCGACCTCGAAGACGCGGCCGCCGGTCGCGCGGGAGAGGTTCCTGAGCACGTCCAGGTCGCCCCCTCCGTTGGAATAGAAAACGGAGTAGATCATGATGTCCGCGCCCTGGGCGGCGCGGATGGCGTCCTTGGCGGAGAAGCGGCTGCCGTTGTCGCCACCGTCGGTCAGTATCACCATGGCACGGCGGCCCATCTGGTTCCCGAGCTCGAGGTGGGAGACGGCGATGATGGCGTCGAAGAGCAGTGTGCCGCCGCGACCCTGGAAGGGGGCGAAATCGTCGTGCGACTGGGAGAGGTAGGCGAGCGCGTGCTCCAGCGTGGGGACGGAGCTGGTGGTCTTGGCCAGTTGCAGGATGGCCGAGTCGAACTGGACGAGCACGGCGCGGTCGGCAGGTTGGGTGAGCATGGCTGGGAAGAAGGCGCGGCCGGCGGCGATCTCGTCCTGGATGAAGTTGCGCTGGCTGCCGCTGGTGTCCACCATCAGGGCGAGGGTGAGAGGCAGGTCGGAGCCCTGCGAGAAGTAGGCGATGGCCTGCGGCTTGCCATCCTGCTTGAGCAGGAAGTCGCCGCGGGTGAGGCCGGTGATCGGCTTGCCGGCGGAGTCACGGACGATGGCGGATACGGCGACGAGGTTGGACTCGACCTTGAGGGTGGTGACGGCGTCGGCTGCGAGTGGGGCGGGGGATTCGTTTGCGACCGGCGGGGTTGGGGCGGGAGTTTGAGCAGGGCCGCGGAGCACCGGTACGGCGGCGAGCAAGGCGAGGGAGAGCAGCGCGAGGCGGATCACCCTTCTGCAGACCGGGCTGGAGGCGGGTCCGCGATGGTTCAGGCAGGGCTTTGCGCTGAAGCTCATGGATGAATCTGCCTCTCTATTCAGGATACGGGAATCGTTGTCGCTCGATCAGAGGGCGTTGAGGTCGATCTGGTAGAGTTGGCCGCCGGTGATGGAGCTGGTGACAAGGAGGTTCTGCGCGGTGGGCAGGATGCGCTGCGGGAAGGCGATGCCGGTGACGATCTGGGTAAGGCGCATGTTGGAGGGATTGCTGACGTCGACCTCCTCGATGTAGCCCTGGTTGTAGCAGCCGACGTATGCGGTCTGGTTGGACACGGCGATGGGCAGCGCATTGCATTGGGAGTTGGCTGCGGCCAGGGGAGCGATCTGGAGGGCGGCCAGGCTGGCTGGATTCGCGATATTGATGGACTCCAACTGGCTGGCGTCGAATAGGGTGACGTAGGCGACGCTGCCCTGCACGGCGATTTGCTGGGGCGAGTGGGCGACCGGGAATGGGCTGCCCAGAAGCGACATAGTGGACTCGTTGACGACCTGGATGGTGCTGGAGGTGGTTTGCGGGGAGTTCTCCGAGCCTGCAACAGCGTAGATGGTGCCGCTGGCGACGGCGAGATAGCCAGGATTGACGAACTGGCCGGGGCCGGGGCTGGCCAGGGTTACGCTGCCGGTGATGACGGGGCTGGAGGGCGACGCGATGCTGACCCTGGCGATGGAGCCGTTGGCGAGGCCGCTCTGGCCGAACAGGGGAACCAGCACGTTGGCGCCGTCCAGCACGATGCCGGGAAAGGGCTGTGGCAGGCCGCTGACGGAGCCGAGACGGCTGAGCGAGCCGTCGCTGTGCACGCTGAGCGTGAGCAGCGTGGAGGTGTCAAAGCAGGCGGCTGCCATGACGGTGTTGCCGCCGATGGTGGCGATGACCATGCCGCTGGGGTCGTTGCAGGCGGTGAAGTAGGCGGGGACGGCGAGGACTGGAGAGCCGCTGGCAATACTGTAGGTGAAGATCTGTCCGGTGCCCTGGACGCTGACGAACTCATAGTTGCCGAAGGTGGCCACGGAGTTGGGCGTGCCGGTGGTGGATGGGGTGACGCTGACGATCTGCAGCGGCGAAGGGCTGGCGCTGCCGCTGCCGCCGCCGCAACCGCACAGGACCGCTGCAAGGGTAGCCGCCAACGGAAGGAGAAATCTCATGAAACGAAGTTCCTCGACGCGTTCCTGCTAGATGGGGGATTCGCCATTGACGATGGGGAGATTGGCGGGCGGGGTGAAGGTGAAGTCGGAGGGTTTGGTGGGGATGTCTTCTTCGATGCCGGTGAAGGTGAACTCGGTGATTGCGCCGCCGGCCTCTTCGATCTTCATGCCCTGGATGACGCCGGTGGAGGAGACGATGAGGGTGAGCAGGTGGATGCGCTGGGCCATGCCGCGGGGGACGCCGGTGATGGTGGAGTTGGGGCCAGACGCTGCGGTGGCCAGGTTGTCGAGTTCCTTGGCGAGCTGGGTGTGTCCGAGGAGCAAACGGAGCGGCGAGCGGAGGTCGTCCAGTTGCTTGGCGGGGGTACGGGAGACCTGGGCGTCGCCGGGGGTGTAGAACCAGCCGAACTTGCCATCGAGGACGAAGACTTTGCCCTGGGGATTGTCGTAGGACCAGCGCATGAGGCCGGGCTTGCGAAGGAGGAGGGTGCCGGTCTCGGTGCGGTCCAGGCCCATGCCGGCGTAATGCTCGGAGTAGCGGGCGCGGAGGGTATGCAGGTGATTGTAGTGGTCGTCGACGCGGCGGATGAGGGCGGGGTCGGGGGTTTGGGCAGAGACGCATGGGGCGCATAGGAGCGCGCAGAGCAGGGGCAGCAGGAACGAAATGCGGGGATTCTTCACTGCGTTCAGAATGACAGATTCGAGAGGTGGTGGCGAGTGGGTTACTGGATGGGCTGGGTGCAGTTGGTGCCGCCGGTGGGGTCGGCTTTCAGGATGGCGCTCTCGTCGGAGCAGAAGCCGGTGTTTCCGGTTTTGTGGACCTGGAGCGGGACGGCGGTGAGTTGGTAGGAGGTGTAGGATGCCTGATTGTCCAGCGTGACCTGGTTGCAGTTGGAGATGGCGAAGGCGTAGCCGCTCTGGTGGCCGGTCGCGGCGAGTGCTGGATCCAGGAGATCGGCGCCTTGTGCGGATGGCGGGCCGGAGGATGGATCGCCGCCGAGGGTGGCGAGGGAGCAGGCGAAGCCAATGTCCGGGTACGCCGTCTTGTACTTGAGCTCCGCGGCGTCGATGGCGCGCATGGTGTTGATGGCCGCGACTTCGTTGCGGTTCTTGAAGAGCTTGAACCAGTGCGGGAGGGTGAGCGCGAGCGCGATGACAACGATAGGGCTGAGCAATGCCACCGCAGCGCCCAGAATCGCGGCCCAGGACCAGGCGCGTCGGCGCGCTTGCGGCTGCGAAACCCCTGCGGGTTGAGGCGTCGAAGGCTCTGGTGTGGAACTGTCGTGCGGCATGATGAGCAGTTTAGACTATCGCGCTTACTGGATTGGCTGGGTGCAGTTGGTTCCGCCGGCGGGGTCGACCTTGACGATGTTGTTTTCGTCGGAGCAGTAGCCGTTGTCGCCGGTCTTGCCGACGGATTGAGGCAACCCGGTGATCTCGTACGAGGTGTAGACGTCCTGGTTGTTGATGGTGACCTTGCCGCTGCAGGTGACGGAGAAGGTGTATCCAGACTTCTGGCCGGTGGAGGCAAGGGCGGGGTCGAGCAACTGGGAGGCCTGCGGTGTGGGCGCGCCGGACTTGGGGTCGCCGCCGAGCAGCGAGATGGGGCAGGCGTAGGTGTGATACGAGGAGTCGTAGCTGAGCTCTGCCTGTCCCAGGGTGCGCATGGTCTGGGTGGCGGAGGTCTCATTGGCGTGCTTCTTGAGCTTGAGCATCTGGGGCACGGCCAGCGCCATCAGGATGAGCATGATGGACATGACGATGAGGAGCTCGATGAGGGTAAAGCCCGCGGAGGCAGGTTCTCGGTTCTCGGTTTGCGGTTCCAGGGTTCGGAGCAGGAGGGTGCTGGCGTTGGTCTTCATTGGATTACGGAAACCTCTGATCTGTTGACAGCTTTAGAGTATAGACGCTTTGCGCGCGCGGATGACAGCGTTGTGGGCACAGACAAAGAGCAGATTCCTCCGCTTCGCGATGGAATGAACAACCAATGCAGCGGGGGTCAGCAGGCAAGGGCGGCGCGATCGATCTTCATGGTGCCGAGGTTGCCTAGGACGGTGAGGGCGACGGCGTCCGGGTGGAAGAGCTGCTGGGCGAGGGATTGGACGTCGGCGGCGGTGACGGCTTCGACCTCCGCGATGATGTCGTCGACGGAAAAGAAGCGGCCAAAGTACATCTCCTGGCGGGCGAGATTAGCCATGCGGCTGGAGGAAGATTCGAGGCCGAGGACGATGTTGGACTTCAGCTGATCCTTGGCGCGCTTGAGTTCGGCGTCGGGGACGGCGGCGTCTTTCAGGTGGCGGAGTTCTTCGAGGACGAGGCGGATGACCTCGGGAGTTTTTTCCGCGGAGGTGCCGGCGTAGATGGCGAGACAGCCGGCGTCGCGGAAGGGATTGGTCTCCGAGTAGATGGAATAGGCAAGGCCGCGGTCCTCGCGGATGGTCTGGAAGAGGCGGCTGCTCATGCCACCGCCCAGCATGGTGTTGAGCAGGTAGACGGCGTAGCGCGAGGGCGAATCGACCTGCGGGGCAGGCACGCCGAGGCAGAGCTGCACCTGCTCCAGGGACTTCTTCCGTTTGAGGGTGATGTGCGGGTGGGTGGCTGGCGCGGGAACGTGTACGAGCGGCGTGTCGCTGGAGGCGGCAAGGCCGCTGAACTGGTCTGCGACCTGGGCGACGAAGGCGTCGTGGTCCAGATGGCCTGCGGCGGAGAAGACCATGTTGCGCGGGGTGAAGCGGCTGGCATAGTCGTCCAGAACGATCTGCTGGGTGAAGCTGGAGACGGTCTTGATGGTGCCGAGAATGGGGCGGCCAAGGGCATGACCCTTCCAGAAGTTCTGGGTAAAGGTTTCGTGGACGAGGTAATCGGGGTTGTCCTCATCCATCTTGATCTCCTCGAGGATGACCCCCTGCTCGCGGGCGATGTCGTCCGGGGTGAAGGTGGGATGGAGAACGAGGTCGGTCAAAAGATCAAGTGCCGGTGCAGTATTCTCGTCTAACACCTTGACGTTGAAGCAGATGCTTTCTTTCCCCGTGAAGGCATCGAAGTTGCCGCCGATGGAGTCCGCCTCGCGGGCGAACTGCTGAGCGGAGCGGGTGGTGGTGCCCTTGAAGACCATGTGCTCGACAAAGTGGGAGATGCCATTGAGGGCGAGGGACTCGTCGCGGGAGCCGGAGGCGAGCCATACGCCCATGGAGACGGAGCGGACGTGGGGGATCGACTCGGTGAGGACGAGCAGGCCGTTGGGGAGGGTGGTGCGGCGGATATTGCGGGCCGGGGAGATGGTGGCGGCCTGGGTGGGGGCGAGGATTGCGGGCATGCGGCTCCTTGGAGCCTTTATTGTGTCACAGGGATTGGACGGATGGCTCCTCCTCTGCGGGGATGATGGTGAATGCAGTGGACTGTGGCTGGTGGGGCGGCACGGGGAGATTGTAAAGGCAGTATTCTAGCGATATGGAGACGCGGGCGCTGTTTGGGATGGATTTACCGGAGCTTACGGAGTGGATGGCGGGGCTCGGACAGAAGCCGTACCGCGCGCGGCAGGTGTTTGAGGCGCTCTACAAGCAGCGAGTGGAGCGGTTGGAAGAGGTGACTACGCTGCCGGCGGAGTTGCGGGAGCGGTTGGCGGCTGAGGGCTATGTGGTTGGGCTGCCGGAGATCGTGCAGGCGGCGAAGAGCGTGGATGGGACGGAGCGGTACCTTGTCCGGCTGTCCGACGGCGAGACCGTGGAGACGGTCTGGATGCCGGGTGGCGACGGCGGCGAGCGCGGCGATGGCAGCGACGCGGCGGCTGAGGAAGAGGGTGAGGTCGGGGATGCGGAGGATGCGGTAGAAAAGCGGGGCAGGCGCGAAAGCAAATACGGGGATTCTTCGCCTGTGGCTCAGGATGACAATTCATTGGCCGTGGCAGATGGGTATAAGCGGGCTACGATTTGCATTTCGAGCCAGGTGGGATGTGCGGTGAACTGCCAGTTTTGCTTGACGGCGAAGCTGGGGATTCGGCGCAACCTTACGGCGGGGGAGATTGCGGGGCAGGTGGCGGCGGTGCTGAACCGGCAGCGGGTTCGGATTGGGAGCGGCAAGGGCGTGGAGACGCCGTCGCGGATCAACCTGGTGTTTATGGGTATGGGCGAGCCGTTTCTGAACTACGACGCGTTTATGCAGAGCGTGCATGTGTTGCGCGCGATGGGGATTCCTGAGTCGCGGATGACGGTATCGACCAGCGGGATTGAGCCGTCGATCCGGCGTTTTGCCGAGGAGCCGGTGCGGCCGAAGCTGGCGTTGAGTCTGAATGCGTCGAACGACACCGTGCGACGCGAGATTATGCCGATTACGAAGAAGTGGGACATCGCGGCGCTGCTGGACGCGGTGGGGTCGATTCCGCTGGGCAAGCGGGAGTATGTGACGTTCGAGTACGTGCTGCTGGGCGGAGTGAATGACCAGCCGGAGCATGCGCGCGAGGTGTTGGCTCTGCTGGCGGGGATGAAGGCTAAGGTGAATCTGATTGTGTGGAATCCGGGGCCCGGGATTGAGTATCACCAGCCCAGGCCGGAGGACGTGGCGGTGTTTCACCGGATGCTGATCGATGGCGGGATTCCGACATTTACGCGCAGGCCGCGGGGGCGGGATATTTATGCGGCGTGCGGACAGTTGAAGCGGACGGTGGACGGGCCGGAGTTGGTGGGGATTTCGGCGGCAATTTAGCGACGAGCAGGGGCTCTTCGAACGAAGACGAATGCGGGGATTCTTCGCTGCGCTCAGAATGACAAACGAAAAGTGCGCTCAGGATGACACAGTGGAAGGCCGCACTCAGGCGAAGACACGGGGCTGGCCGGTGGCTTCGAGGACGGATTCCCAGAGGTCGCCGTGAGGGTCGACGGTGTTGCGCTGGCGGATGGCGAGTGCCATGGGGACGTGGACGAAGCGGTTGCGCCAGCGGCCGATGAGCACTTCGGTGCGGCCGGACATCGCAGCGTGGACGGCGTAGTGGGCCAGGCGGACGCAGTAGACGCTATCGTGGGGGTTGGCGGGCACGCTGCGAATGGCATAGCTGGGATCGATGTACTTGAGGTTCAGCTCCATATTGATCCCACGGAAGTAGCTGTTGATGCGGGAGCGGAGCCAGGGGCCGACGTCGGTAAGGCGCTTGTTACCGGAGGCGTCGGTGTCGCCAACGACCTCGCGCATCTCGGCTTCCATGAGCTCCTGGCCTGCGCCTTCGGCTACTGCGATGACGGCGTGGCCGCGTCGTTCGAGGCGCTGGTGGAGGACATTCAGCAGGCCACGTTCGCCGTCGAGCTGGAAGGAAACCTCCGGGATCAGGACGAAGTTGGCGTCGCTCATGGCGAGCGAGGCGTAGCAGGCGATGAAGCCGGAGTGGCGGCCCATGAGCTTGACCAGCCCAATGCCGTTGGGCGCGCCGGTGGATTCGACGTGGGCTGCTCGGAGGGACTTGGTGGCTTCGGAGAAGGCTGTCTGGAAGCCGAAGCTCTGGTCGATGAACTGGATATCGTTGTCGATGGTTTTGGGGATGCCGACGACGGCGATCTTGCTGCCGCGGGCGGCCGCCTCCTGCGAGATGCGCATGGCCCCGCGAATGGTTCCGTCTCCACCGATGACGAAGAGGAGATTGATGCCCATGGCTTCCAGGCAGTCGACCACCACCGATGCGGGCTGTTCGCCACGGGACGAGCCGAGGATGGTGCCGCCGAGTTCGTTGATGTTGGAGACGGATTGGGGCGTGAGGTCGATGGCGGAGTTGCGGAACTCTGGCAGAAAGCCGCGGTAGCCGTTCTGGAACCCATAGACCTTGGGTACGCCGTAGCGAAGGATGAGTTCGAGGGTGAGGCCGCGGATAACGTCGTTGAGGCCGGGACAGAGCCCGCCGCAGGTGACGATGGCTGCGCGCGATCCTGCTGGGTCAAAGAAGATCTTGCGGCGCGGGCCGGCGGGTTCGAGGACAGGGAACTCCTCGGTGGGGCGGTCGCGGGCCGCGGCGGCGGAGAGGGTGTCGTCAAAGAGGACGCGGTCGGACTCGTCGACGTAGTGGATGGACTTCAGGCGCTGGTCGAGGGCCTCTCCCAAGGGAGAGTCGATGTGCGGCGTCCCCAGGGTAGGGACTGCCAGATCGGCGCAATCTACCATTGCGGGCCCAAAGGGTGGAGTTGTCATGTGGTCTGGGGGCAGTATAAGCGAACTCGGCGCTGCCGCCTATTGCGCCTCGCCATATCGTCCGGTCGATGAGGAGCGGGCAGGCCTTAGCGCCATCGCTTGAGGGCAGGCCATGCGGCCTGGAGGCCTCCCTTGAAGCCGCGGCAGTGGTAGATGGGGAGCCACTCGTCCGGGCGGGAGAGCGGGTCGCGGGTGTTGCCGACGATGGTGTAGCTGGTGCACAGGGTGCGCATGCGGTCCTCGTCGCCTTCACCCAGGACGATCATGCTCTCGCCGGTGTAGTTGCGCGGACCCCAGATCCAGTAGTTCTGGTGGCCACCGATGGATTTGGGCAGGCCGTAGCGCGGGCCGAAGAAGTCGATGGCGGCGGCGTCGCCGTAGTTGTTGGCGAAGATGGCGGTGCGGCGCTGGTCGTCGGGCGAGAGGGTTTGGTAGTAGGCCCCGACGCGTTGGGCAATGCCTTCCCAGCCGAACATGTCGGCATAGATCTGCGGAAGAACTCCCTGGGCGGAGTGCTCGAATTTTTCCTGCTCGATGCCCATGCTGTGTTCGTAGGCAAGAAAGTGGGGGACGCTGAGGATGGGCAGGATGGTGGGCGCATAAATGCAGCTGACGGCGGCGATGCCGAGCGCCAATGCGGGTTTGGCCCAGACCAGCGCTTTGCCGCGGGTGACGGAGTCAATCCACACGGCGCCGGCGGCGAACAGCATGGGATAGACCGGGGCAAGGTAATAAAGCTTGCCGTGGAGAGCCATCATCTGGGCGAGGAAGACGAGGTAGGCGATGGCGACGGCGCGGAAGGGGCGGCCGGATTTTGAGAATGCGAAGAGCATCGCGAAGAGGACGAGGAGAGCGGCGATGTAGCCAAGCATCTCTGCCTGCGACTTGAGGAAGGGAAGCGGAGAAAGTGCAATGTCGCGCCCGCTTTCGCGGACATTGTGCATGAGTTGGAGGAACGGGAACTGGTTGCGCCATTGCCACAGGAAGTTGGGCAGGGCGATGGCGGCGGCCAGTGCGGCGGCGATCCAGAACCAGCGCTGGCGCAGGGACTGACGCAGCGGCGTGAGGAGTATGCCCAGGATGAGGCCCGAGAGCCAGAAGAGGACGGCGTACTTGTTCAAGATGGCAATGCCGGTGAGGATGCCGATGGGGAGCCAGAGACGCTGGTCGTTGGACTTTGCAATGCGGACGACCAGCCAGCCGATTGCGGTCCAAAGGACGGGGTCGAACGCATTCATGGTGAAGAGGTGGGAGATCGCAAGCAGGATGGGAGCAAGCAGCGCGGCGAGGGAGGCGAGGAAGATGGCCCAGCGGCGGCCTCCGAGTTCGCGGGCCAGCAGGCCGGTGAGCAGGACAGTGGCAGTGCCGGCCAGCGCAGGCAGTAGCCGCAGGGCCCAGATCGAAGTGCCGATGGTGTGCTGCAACAGCCACGCGAGCCAGGCGATCAGCGGCGGCTGATCGACGTATCCCCAGGCGGGATGCTCGCCGCAGGCAAGGTAATACAGCTCGTCGCGGAAGTAGCCGTAGCGGGGGCCGGCGATGCAGTAGAGGACGATGCGGACGAGCGCGATGGCGAGGACGATGGCAGTCCCGGACGCGAGCGCGGAGGGAGTGCGGGGATGGCCTGGGACGATGGCGGCTTGCGAGTTCGCGGGCATGGCTGTAGTACGGATTGTAGCGGGGATGGTTCCGCCTGGCTCAGCGGGCGGGCGGCCCGGCGAGCGCGAGGTCGAGGAGGGTCTGGGTGACGCGGTCGGGGTCGTGGCGGAGGACGCCGCCCTCGTGGACGAAGTTGCCAGGGATGGGTTCGACGCCGAGGGAGCGAATGCGATCCAGATCGGGCTCAATGGGCGATTGACCTTCGCGAGCGTACTGTTCCAGCAGCATGGGCGAGATGGGGCCGGTGTTGATGAGGGCGTAGTCGAAGATCTTTGGGTAAGACAAATGCGGAGATTCTTCCCCTTCGCGGCGCTCAGGGTCAGAATGACAATTCTTAAGGTTGCGGTGTTGCTCAGGGTTGCAGTGCTGAAGGATTTTCTCGATGTGCTGTGAGGCGGTGAGGCCAAGCGACTCGTTGGCCTGGGTCATCAGGTTGCCAACGTAGACGCGGGTGGCCTTGGAGGCGGCGATGGCCTCCGGGATGCCGCGGACGAGCAGGTTGGTGATGAGCGAGGTGTAGAGCGAGCCGGGGCCCAGGGTGATGAGGTCGGCGTTGGCGATGGCTTCGAGCGTGCCGGGGAGCGGCTCGGCGTCCGCGGGCGAGAGCATGAGTTCGAGGATGCGGTGCGGGCTGGCGGTGATGCTGGTCTCACCCTCGACGAGGGAACCATCGTCCATGCGCGCGGCCAGGGTGACGTTGGTGTTGGTGGCTGGATAGATGCGGCCGCGGGTGGCGAGAATCTGCGAGGACATCTGCACGGCCTGGGCGAAGTCGCCGGTGATGCCGGAGAGCGCGGCGACGAAAAGGTTGCCGAAGGAGTGGCCTTCGAGGTCGCCGTGCGCGAAGCGGTACTGAAAGAGCTTGGCGAGCAGGTGCTCATCCTCTGAGAGCGCGACCATGCAGTTGCGGACGTCGCCGGGCGGGAGCATGTTGAGGTCTTCGCGGAGACGGCCGGAGGAGCCCCCGTCGTCGGTGACGGTAACGATAGCGGCCAGGTCGCGGATGAGGCAGGAGTGATTGGCGAGAACGGCTTCGACGCGGCGGTCGAGTGGCTGATGAGGTTCGAGCGCGCGGCGGTTGACAGCATCGGTGGCGCGGCGGGAGCCGGCGGGAGCGGGGACGTAGCGCTTGAGGCCGCGGAGGAGGGTGGAGAGCCCGGTGCCACCGCCGATGGCGACAACACGGAGAGTGGCTAATGTCGGAACGGATTTTGAGGAAGGAGACAATGCTCTGCCAGTTTACAGGGACTTGGGCACCGGTCTTAGTGAGGCAGCGAAAAGTCCGATGCGTCCTCTTGGAACGGATAAAAAACATCAATATCGAGAGAATCCGGGCATCGGGGGAAGGGTGAGGGGCAATTGCGCACCGGGAGAGGCTTGTTTGCTATTACCCAAAAAGGTGAGTCGATTCCATTCTCCATGTGACAGCTGTCACGTCTGATTGGCTATACTCCTAGTTAGCTTAGGTTAATCACAGAATGCCGAGTAACCCAATACTTGTGATATGGGAGTACCAGCATCTATGCAAGACTGTATTTCTCAGCCCTTGGTCGAAGCTCCAATCAGCGGAGCGAGTCTGAATTCACGCAATACCAACCAGAACCCCTTCACCTTGAGTAGCCTGACCGGCAGGAGGATCCTGATTGTCGATGATGATGTTTGCCTGACGGGCCTGCTGCGCCAGGAGTTTGAGGACGACCGGTACACGGTGGATGTCGCGCACGACGGGGAAGAAGCCCTGGGCATACTGCAGGGTGCGACGCGCTACGACCTTGTGATTCTCGACCTGAATCTGCCGAAGCTGGATGGCATCGCTCTGCTGGAGCGCGTTCGCCCGATCCAGCCTCGGCTACGGATGCTGGTGTTGACTGCGCGGAGCCGGGTGGAGGACAAGGTGAAGGCCTTGCGAGCGGGCGCGGACGACTGCGTGAGCAAGCCGTTCTCGCTGGTGGAACTGCAGGCGAGGGTGCGGGCGACGTTGCGCCAGGATGTGGCGCAGGTGCCGGACGTGTCGACCGTGGGCGATCTTACGCTGAACCGTGAGTTGCGCCGGGTGGAGCGGAATGGCCGGCGGATCGAGTTGACGCCTCGCGAGTACGCGATTCTTGAGTTCATGATGCGCCACGAAGGGCGTCCGGTCTCTCGCGCGACGCTGCAGGAAGAGGTCTGGAACATGCAGGCGGACCCTTCCACCAACATAGTGGACGTGTACATGAAGTATGTACGCGACAAGGTGGACCTGCCGGGAGAGCGGAAGCTGACCCATACGGTGCGCGGCGTCGGGTACGAACTGCGTTGCGGGTAGGGCAGCGGAGAAGCTAGAGCAAATTCCCTGTTGCTGTGGAGTGGGAGTTTCTGTGCGGTACCGTTTTCTTTGGAAGAAAACAGACATCAATGCAACGCCTCCCTGTACACCTACAGGGAATTTTCTCTAGTCTGGCCGCGGGCCGCCGCAGGAGCGGGGCAGGAGATACTGCGGGGTCTCGCGGAGGACGGTGAGGTCGAAGCAGTTGGCCTGGACCTGGGAGGCGAGTTGGGCGGCGGCAGTGGCCTGCAGGATGCCCTTGGTCTCTGCGGCGGCGACGGCAGGCGGGACGTAGAACGGCGCAATCTTCTGCTGGAGCATGGCCGGCGGGATGCGGTAGCTGGCAAAGACGGCGGAGGCGAGAGCGCTCTCCTGCTGGGCGACGGCGGGCGGAGCCTGCGCCATGATAAAGATCATCTTGTAGGTGCCCCCGGTGTCGATGGGGAGCGAGCACAGAAGGGCCGCGACGGTCATCGGGCCGGCCTTTCCGGTGACGTTGGCGACGATGCGCCCGCACTGGCCGATGTTGGTGGGAACCTGCAGCGGCGTGGACGAGGCGATGGTGACCTGCGGCGCGGGTGCTCCGGAGGTGGCGGCGCCGTGCTGGAGCGCCTGGGTGAACTTCTGCTCCAGGGTGTCGGAGTTCGGGATGGAGAGGTCCACGCCGTTGGCCGGCTTTTGGGAGAGCTGGAACGGTGCGCTCCGGACGACGAGGGCGTTGCCGAGCGAGATGGTCTCGTTCTGCGGGCCAGTCATGACGATGACGGTGCTGGCGCCGTTGGTGACCTTCCAGCCGGAGGGCAGGCCGGCGGTGGCGGTCTTGTCGGGCGTTGCGTAGGGCTGGAGTGTGGGGGCAGGCGCGGGTGCGGTTGGCGCGGATTGCGCAACGGTTCGGCCGGGGTAAGCCACGATGCACGCAATGGCGAATAGGAATGCTCGCTGGCAGGGTGTGGGCACGATCAAGCTCCTGAGGGATTAAATTTCCGGTGTGGCTCTGGAAGAATGCCCGGGGGAAGCGGATGTCGAACGAGCCTCCAGCATATCGCAGGGGCCAAGTGGGTGCTGGAAAACCGTGCCTCGCCAAGCAGGACGTGCGCTATTTGGTCATGCGGTCGAGGTGGCGGTAGCCGCCGGTGCCGAGGATGGTCATCAAGAAAATGAGCGAGTTGTAGGCGGCGTGGACCAAGGTGGAGGCGGCCACGGACTGGGTCTTGACGCGGACGAAGGTGAGGACCAGGGAGACGGCGAAGAGCACGGCGAGGGCGTTGACGGCATAGCCGATCTGCTGCGCGTGGAGCAGTGCGAAGAGGATGCTGGAGAGGATGCCGGAGAAGGCATAGGCGGCGGGTGTGAGGGTCGTGGTGGTGAGCCAGTGGTTGCGGCCCTGGGGGGTGCGCGGAAGCGAGAGCCAGTCGTAGGCGATGGCGAAGGCGGGCACCAGGAATCCGCGGAAGCAGATCTCCTCGAAAACGGGCGCAACGAGGATTCCGAAGAAGGTGACGACCCAGGCGGTGGATTGGCTGAGGAAGAAGTCGTCGATGGGCGGAGGGTGGGATGAGGAGAAGAAGTAGTCGACGACGGACGACATGGTAGCGAGCAGGAGGCCGAGCACGATGAGCTTGGGGACCTGATTGCGGGCTGCGGGCCAATGCCACTGGATGCCGTCGAGGAAGGTGCGGCGCCAGAGGACTGGATAGAAGAGCCATGCGGCAAGCAGCGTGGCAACGTAGGTGGCGGCTTCCGCAGCGATCTGGAGCTTGGGGTGCTGGATGGTGACGGTGCCGCCCTGCTTGGCCGCCGGCGTGAGACCGACCGCGGAGAGCAGCAGGGCGGAGAGCGTGAGCAGTAGCGCGGCGATGAGGAAGAAGAGGAGCGCGTGGCCGAGGTTGGGAATGCGACGGGGCAGAGGCGCAGCTTCTGGTTGCTCGGTGGTCGGCGGAAGCTCGTAGACGTTGTCGGGAGTGTCGCTCATGCGGGCTTTGTACGCCTCTTCGAGGTGGCTTTCTTGGTGACTTTGGCGGGCTTGGCTATTGGTTTGGCGGGGTTTGCGGTGGGGACGCCGGTCTTCTTTTCAGGGGCGATGAACTTGCCGCGGGAGTTCTTGGGGCGGTCGGGGGCGGCGATCTCGTAGGGTTGGGGGCCGGCGTTGGGGTTGTGGCCGTTGGTCGCGGCAAGGGATCCGATCCCACTGAATGGGACACCCAGATCGGTGGCAGCATTGGCGGCGGTGTAATGGCGGGCGAGGAACTGGCCGGTGTAGGAGTTGGCGACGGTGGCGATCTGTTCCGGCGTTCCGTGGGCGATGACCTGGCCGCCGCGCTCGCCGCCTTCGGGGCCCATGTCGAGGACGTAGTCGGCGTTGCGGACGATGTCGAGGTTGTGCTCGATGATGATGATGGTGTTGCCCAGGTCGGTGAGGCGGTGGAGCACTTCGAGCAGCTTGCGCACATCGTCGAAGTGGAGGCCGGTGGTGGGCTCGTCGAGCAGGTAGAGAGTGCGGCCGGTCTGGCGCTTGGAGAGCTCGCGGGCGAGCTTCATGCGCTGGGCCTCGCCCCCGCTGAGGGTGGTGGCGGACTGGCCGAGGTGGATGTAGCCGAGACCGACATCGACCAGGGTTTGCAGCTTTTGCGCGGCGGTGGGGATGTCCTTGAGAACGGGCAGCGCGTCGGCGATGGGCAGGTCGAGCAGGTCGGCGATGGAGTGGCCGTTGAACTTGACGGCGAGCGTCTCCTGATTGTAACGGCGGCCATTACATACTTCGCAGAGGACGTAGACATCGGGCAGGAAGTTCATCTCGATGCGGCGCTGGCCCTCGCCCTGGCAGGCTTCGCATCTTCCCCCTTGCACATTAAAAGAAAATCGCCCGGGCTTGTAGCCGCGCTCGCGCGATTCCGGCAGCATAGCGAAGAGATCGCGGATAGCCGTAAAGACGCCGGTATACGTTGCCGGATTCGACCGCGGCGTGCGGCCGATGGGCGACTGGTCGATCTGGATGGCCTTGTCGATCTGGTCGATGCCGATGACGCGGTCGTGCTCCCCGGGGTCCTCGCGGGAGCCGTAGAGGGTGCGGGCGAGGGCGCGGTAGAGGATGTCCGCGACCAGGGTGGATTTGCCGGAGCCGGAGACTCCGGTGACGACCGTCATGACGCCGAGGGGGAAGTGCGCGGTGACCTGCTGCAGATTGTGAGCGCGAGCGGATTCGACGGTGATCCACTTGCCGGTGAGCGGGCGGGGATGGGCGCGGGCGACGATCTCGATCTTGCCGGCGAGGTACTGGCCGGTGAGCGAGGCGGGATTGGCCATGACCTGCTCGGGAGTGCCGTCTGCGATGAGGAAGCCGCCGTTTTTGCCGGCCCCGGGGCCCAGGTCCAGGACGTAGTCGGCCTTGCGGATGGTGTCTTCGTCGTGCTCGACGACGAGGACGGTGTTGCCGAGGTCGCGGAGATTGACGAGGGCCTGGATGAGGCGCTGGTTGTCGCGCTGGTGCAGGCCGATGGAGGGCTCGTCGAGAACGTAGAGGACGCCGCGGAGGCGGCTGCCGATCTGGGTGGCCAGTCGGATGCGCTGGCCCTCGCCGCCGGAGAGGGTTGCGGCGGAGCGGTTGAGCGAGATGTAGTCGAGGCCGACGGCGTTGAGGAATTCCAGGCGCTCGATGATCTCGCGCTGCAGGCGGTCGGCGATGGTGGCTTCGCGGCCGGTGAAGCGCATGGCGCGGGCGGCGGTGAGGGCACGCTCCAGCGAGAGGGCGGTGAAGTCGGCGATCGAAAGGTTCGAGGTGCTGTCGACCCCACCCATGTCGCGATGAGACGGCGCCATGAATGGGGCACCCGCATTTGTGACCGTATTCCCATCCGGTGTGGTGGGTGGCCCGACGGAGATGGTGACGGCGAGGGATTCCGGGCGGAGGCGCTTGCCGTGGCAGCGGGGGCAGGTGGCGGCGGACATGTACTGCATCATGTACTCGCGGTAGCCCTCGGACTTGGTTTCGTCCAGATTGGAGCGGAGATAGGCGAAGATGCCGTGGAAGCCGGTGCGGCCGACCTCGTTTTTTGGCGGGCCGTAGAGGAAGAGGTCCTGCTGCTCCTTGGTGAGCTTTTCAAAGGGGAGCTTGAGGTTGATCTTGTACTTTTCGGCGGCGAGCTTGATGAGGCGAAGCAGGTAGGACGAGCCGGAGCCGGGGCCCATGGCACCGTCGAGCAGCGGCTTGGACCAGTCGGTAATTGTTTTCGCCGGGTCAAAGTCGTAGATGCTGCCGAGACCATGGCACTCCGGGCAGGCGCCGTAGTTGGAGTTGAAGGAGAAGCTGCGCGGCTCCAGCCGGGCGACGTTGATGCCACAGTCGGGGCAGGCCATGGAGGAGGAGTAGAGTGTCTCCTGCTGCGCGCGGTTGGGGCCCTGGGTGCCGATCAGGACGAGGCCGTCGGCCATCTGGAGGGCCTTGAGGACGGAGGCTTCCAAGCGCTTGGTGTCGTATCTCTGAGGTTCGAGGCTTGAGGATCGAGGCTCGAGCGGCTTCAGGAGGATGCGGTCGACGATAGCCTCGACGGTATGGTTCTTCTTTTTGTCGAGGCGCATGCCTTCGGTAAGTTCGGTGATCTCGCCGTCGATGCGGGCGCGGAAGCCCTGCTGGTCGAGGGCTTCGAGCTCTTCGCGGAACTCGCCCTTGCGTCCGCGGACGAGCGGGGCGAAGACGGTGATGCGTTCCTGCGGCGCGCCGGCGCCGGAGCGGGCGACGGCCTGATCGACGATCTGGGAGACGATCTGTTCCGGGGTCTGGCGGGTGATGGGCAAGCCGCAGTTGGGGCAGTGGGGCTGGCCGACGGAGGCATAGAGCAGTCGTAGATAGTCGTAGATCTCCGTGATGGTGCCGACGGTGGAGCGGGGGCTGCGCGAGGTGGTCTTCTGCTCGATGGAGATGGCCGGCGAGAGGCCGTCGATGGCGTCGACATCGGGGCGCTCCATCTGGTCGAGGAACTGGCGGGCGTAGGCGGAGAGGGTCTCGACGTAGCGGCGCTGGCCCTCGGCGTAGATGGTGTCGAAGGCGAGCGAAGACTTGCCGGATCCGGAGAGGCCGGTGACGACGGTGAGGGTGTTGCGCGGGATGGAGACGTTGACGTTGCGCAGGTTGTGCTGGCGCGCTCCGCGTACGGTGATGTGGGTGATGGGCATCGGATGACATGGCCGGTGAGCCCCACACAGAGCGGCGCGGAGGCGTAAGGGCCAAGTCTCTAGGATACGGCATTTGGGCTGGCGATGGGACAGGCGGGAGTAGAGGTAGGAGATGCGGTGCGCGTCGTCACCGACGGTCGATTCGGGACCAGGTATCTTAAAAGTCAACGGATATTTGCGAATGAGCGGGGAATGATCTTTGTGACGGAAGGATTTCTTGTCACAATGAAGATGGATTTGCAGTCGAAGCAAGCCGTTCCGAACAAAGCCAATTGAGGCGAAAGTCGAGGAGTATCTCAGGTGAGTGATTCGATCGTGCTGGTGTGCGCGGTGCTTGGAGCGTTGGCGGCGGGTGTGTTGGCGGCCTATGGAGTTTGCCTGGGGATGTTTGCGGCGTTCCGCATCCATGCAAAGCAGGCCGCCACCAGGACTGGGGCACAGGTACGGAGCACGGCAAGCATCGCCGGGTGACGGTGCAGTGTTTAAGTGGCCGATGAATCGGCGATAATCAGTGTGTGACAAATGCAATGGAATCCGGCCCGGACGGGTTAAGGCTGACCTTCGCGGTAACGGGGGCCAGCGGAGCTGTGTTTGCGGCGGAGATGCTGCGTGCGCTGGACGCGGATGCGCGCGTGGCGAAGGTGGATTTTGTGGCGTCGGACGCGGCGCTGCGCGTGATTGCGGAAGAGATGGGCTTGAGCGGGCGCACTGCCCTGGTGGAGAAGCTGCTGGGCGGGGTGAGCGCGAAGATTGCGCAGCATTGCGAGGCGGACATAGGAGCGAATGTGGCGAGCGGGAGCTATCGGTCGGACGGCATGATTGTGCTGCCGTGCACGATGGGGACGCTGGCCGGGATTGCGAATGGGATCGCGTCCAACCTGATTGAGCGCGCCGCGGATGTGTGCCTGAAGGAGCAGCGGCGGCTGGTGCTGTGCGTGCGGGAGACGCCGTTCAACAAGATCCATCTGCGAAACATGATGCTTGCGGCGGAGGCGGGGGCGACGATCTTTCCGGTGATGCCTACGTTCTATAACAAGCCGCAGGATTCGGTGGAGATGGCGCGGCAGTTTGTGAGCCGGGTGCTGGCGCATGTTGGATTGGCGCAGGCGGGGGCGTTTGAGTGGAAGGGCGAGTAAACGGATTCCACTAGTTTTCCGATGGCTTGTCGATGCGATCGATCACGAGGGTCTGGACTGGGCCTCGCTGCGGAACCAGCCGGAGACCGAGTTGATCCTGCACTGCGTCGAAGATGGAGGGCAGATTGCCGGCTTCCCTGGCGTCGGCGTCTGGAGGAAGCTCCGGGCGGAATGAGAGCTTGAAGTTATAGTGCGCGGTGAGGCCGGTCTTATCGATGACAGGACGATGGTCATTCTGCAGCTTCATGCCGAGCCAGAAGCAGAGGTAATTCAATGGCACCCGGTCACCGGTGTACTCGTCTTCGCCGTCCGTATGAATCGGGCTGTTGCGGTCTCTTCCTTCATCGACCGGAGTCATCCGGAGGCCGGTTTTTGCGATGGTAAGGGCATATGCGGGCCCCATCCTGCTTTCGACGTGAAGCTTCAGATGGAAGCGGTCCGCAAGCGCGTTCTGGAACATGGTGTGGAGATCGTCGATGCTGTAGCGATGGTCCGCTCGAACGCGGACATCGAACCTCTCGCTGTGGGTCCATTCCGGACCTCCGACGATTTGCCGCTTAGGGAGGCAGTACATCACGCTGAGCATATCTCGAATGGTGACGCCAATCGCGTCGTAGCCAACACCGTTCGGGAGGGAACTGATGCCTGCATTGTCGGGGTCTGCGTCGGGGCTGGTTGGACGAACGGATACGATCTCATAGGTCAGAGAAGACGGGTTGGTCTGCCCCAGCGCGCTCAGGGACAATGCGACCGCGAAGCCCGCGAGCAGGACGCAATGTCTGACCCAAGTCATTCGCCTAGCGTACAAGACCGGACACGACAGTCTATGCGTGACGATTATCCAGTTTGGTTCATTCCGGCGGCTATTTGAGGGGTTTGGGGAACTCTTCGCCGAAGACGGTGTGGCTGGCGTCGAAGCGGCCGCCATCGAACTTGTCCGGGCCGTTGACGTGGCCGACGGCGAGCAGGGCGACAACCCAGTAGCTGAGCGGCAGGCGGAGGACCTCGCGGACCTTTTCCTGCTCGAAGCCTTCCATCGGGGCCGTATCGTAGCCTAGGACCTCGGCCATGAGCATCATGTGGGTGAACGCGATCATCACCATCTTGTTGAGCCAGCCGTGCATCTCGTCCTGGGAGAAGTGCGAGAGGTAGTTGGGCACGGAGCTGCGGGCCTGCGCGGCATAGCCCTCCGGCATGCCGCCGGCGCGGCCCTGGTCCAGCATCAGGCCGAGGTCCTTGCGCCAGCCGTCCGCGTCGCCGCAGGCCACGATGACGGCGGAGGCCTCCTCCACCTTGCCCTGGTTGTAGGCGGCGCCGCGGAGCCGTTTCTTCTGCTCTTCGCCGCGGACGACGATGAAGCGCCAAGGCTGCATGTTGTAGCCGCTGGGCGCGCTGAGGCCGGCATCGATGATCTTGCGCAGGTCTTCCGCGGGAATGGGCGCGCCATCGAAGCTTGGAGTGGCGCGCCGGTCGCGGATTGCCTGACTCAATGACTTTTCCGGTCTCGGAGTCTTGACCATATCTGCTCTTTCCTGTGCTGCTTCGTCCATGCGATTCAAATTGTCAACTTCCAGAGATCGGAGTGCGGCACACGTGATTGGATGCCGGTATATCAGATTGACGCGGTTTGCCGGAAAGGGGTTTGACGGGCCATGACGAACCGGGCAACGCGAAGTCCGAAAGGAACTGCAAACGATTTCCAAGATAGCACCCCGCCGGGCTGGCGGGAAGCTGCGCTGGATGGGAGTGCAGATTGGGTTGGGCAGAAAAAACGACCCTGGCACAAGAGTGTTCCCTGGTGCCAGGGTCGAAACGGTGCAAGAGAGAGTGGATCAGGAGATGAGCCCGTTGAGTCCGTTGGGGAAGAAGACGCCAGTGGCTTTGGTATTGGCCGTGGTGGCGCCGCCGCCGGTGACGATATTGAGGACCTGCGTGGTGCTGCGGGAGAACGCCGTCACGTTGGTGGGGTCGGCGTCGACAATCTGGCTGCGGGAGACGCTGGCTCCGCCGCCGAGCGAGACGGTGATGGTGCCTGGGGTGACGCCGTAGTCGTCTGGAGTGGCGTCGTATACGCTGGCGGGCGAGGGAGCAGCTGCGAGCGCAAGTTTGGCGCGCAGGGCGGAGACCTGCTGGGTCAGGGTCATGTAGCCGAGTGTGCCGGTGGGATCGAGCGCATTGATGGTGGTGCGGACCAGGCCGGCATGGTAGGCCTCGACTGCGAGGATGCCGGCGGCCGCGGCGAGGTAGGTCTTGCCGGTGGTGCCGGTGGTAAAGAGCGGGGCCGCGCCGTTGTAGGCGGTAACGCCGACATCCTCAAAGATGTAGGCGCCAATGAGGAAGTTGGCATCGCTGGCGAAGGGGTCGAAGGCAGACCCGATTCCGGCAGCGGAGGCAAGGGCGTTAAACGCGGCGGTAGTTCCGTAGGAGGAGCCGCCGGTCAGATCGATCTGCGGCTGAGCCACGGCGGCGGAGCCGAGGGTGGAGCGGAGGAAGGCGACGTGCTTGCCCTCTTCAATGGCGGTTTCAACGGCATAGGAAGCGACGCTGAGATTGACGAAGGGGACTTTGGGGCTGGCTTTGACGAGGACCGTTCCCTGGGTGCCCGTCCCGGTGATGCCCTGGACCATGGCGCCGGTGGGGTAGAGGGTGTTGGCGCTGCTGATGTTGGTGCCGAAGGCGGCGAGGTAGTAGAAGTTCGCTTCCAGGTATTCGAGGTTGAGGGCGAAGTTGAGGATGTCGGTGTCGCCGAAGCCGGTGGTGGAACTGGCGGCATGGGCGATTCCGGGCATGGCGAGTGCCGCGAGCGCGGCTCCGCCGCCGACCAGCAGAGCGCGCCTGCTGGCGATGATGTTGTCGAGGATCTGGGTTTCCTGGGTTGCCATGGTGGGTGTCCTTTTTGGGTTCGGTCTTCGTCTGAATAGCGAGAACGGGCGCGTTGTCAACTGGCGGTGACGGAGATCTTTCCGTTGAGCCCGTTGGGGAAGAAGCCGCCTTTGGCGACCCCGGAGCCGTTGGCTGTCCCGTAAACAATGTGGAGCACCTGGTCGGTGGTGCGGGCGTAGGCGATGGCATTGGCGCTGGTGGAGGCGACGATGGCGCTTGGAGTGACGATCGATGTAGCGGAGGTGGTGCCGCTGGGGATGGTGAGCGTGGTCTCGTTGCCGCCGCCGAGCGAGGCTCGCAGCGTGGAGACCTGGTTGGCGTAGGTGAGGTAGGGGAAGGCTGTGGTGCCCAAAGCGATTGCCCCGGCGGTGAGCGCGGTGCGGACGTAGGCGGCATGATAGGCCTCGACCGCCATGATGCCCGCCGCAGCGGTGAGATAGCCGGCTGCAATGCCTGCGGTGCTGATGAGCGGCGCGGCCCCGCTGTATGCGGTTACGCCGACGTCCTCGAAGATGAAGGCGCCGACCAGGAAGGAGTTGAAGCTGGCATACGGATTGAACGAGGAGCCGATTCCCGCAGCGGAGGCGAGCGCGTTGAAGGAGTTGACGATGTCGATGTTGGGCATGGCGACGGCAGCCGAGCCGAGGGCGGAGCGGAGAAAGCGGACGTGCTGCTGCTCGTCGTAGGCGATCTCATTCAGGATGTTCTGCTGGGCCGAGGTGAGCCCGGTGACCTGCGCGCCTCCGGTGACGGTGCCGGGGCTGGAACCGATGTCCGTCGCCAGCAGGCCGGAGCCGGTTGCGGCGTGCAGGTAGAACTGCGCCTCGAGATACTCCAGATTGAGGGCGAAGTTGAGGATGTCCGAATCTCCAACGGCGGTGGAGGTCGAGGTGATGACAGGTTGGCTGCTGCCGCATCCTGCAAGCGCGGTGGTTGCTCCGGCCGCGCCAATGCCTGCCATGAACTTTCGCCGATTGACTCTGCGCTCATATAGTTTGCCCAATGGATCCATGGTTCGACACCTCTCCCGTATGCAGCATGTACATCGCGTACACACGGGGAACGCCATGGCTGCGGGACTGGATTGGAGTGTTTGAGGGTTATTTGCGGATTTGCGAAGACGACCTTGACCGCGTGAACAAATGATTCGGACAGGCGCTGTGCGATCAAAAGCGAAGGGGCCGCGGCGGCCTCGCGGCTACTGAATGGCGGACATGGGTTGTTCGGTAGCGAAGGGGGGCTGGCCGGTGGTTTCTGCGTAAACCCAGACGCCATGGAAGAGCTTGCGCAGCTCCGGGTAGGCGGCAATGAGGGCTGCGGCGGCGGCATCGTTGCGCTTGCGCGCGGCGGCCTGGTCGGGCAGGGGATCGACGTGCAGGTGGACGGCGATGTCGAGGCTGGACTGGGCGAGGGAGTCGTCGATGCCGAGACTGGTGAAGTGGGACTCGGTGCCATCGGCGGCTTTGACGACGAGCGGGGCGTCGACGCTGACGCCGTCGGAGAGTTCGGGCGGGGCGGCCGCTGCGGCTTCGGTGCGCAGCTTGTCCAGGTGGGTGCTGATGACAAAGTCAGCCGGCTGCAGGAGCTTCTCCGCCGCCTGGTAGTACAGCCAGGAGTTCCATGGCTGCTTGGCCTTGGCGAGTTCGCGGGCCTGGGTCCAGTACCAGAGGCCATCGTGGCCGGCGGCGGTGAGGGGGCGAGGATAGAAGCCGGCGAGTTGCCACCCGGCCCGGGGCTGTCCGGCAGGCTCCTGGCGCATCAGGAAGGACAGCCGCCATGGGGCCGTGGTGGAGGCGCCGGGTGCAGGTGCGATGTTGACGATAGCGAAGGCGTACTTGCCGGGCGGGAGAGCGGGAATGTCGAATTCCGCCTCCATGGTGGAGCGGTTGAGCGAACAGAAGAACTGTGCGTTCGGGGCGGCGCCGTCGGCGGAGGGCTTGAGCGTGGAGGCGTCCAGCAGGTAGACCTGGTCGACGGTGGACACGCCGCCGGTGAGCTTGGGCGCGGTAGCGCCGACGAGATATTGCAGCGAGTTGAAGTCCTTGACCACCTCCGCCACGGATGCGGAGCGTAGGGCTGCGGCGTTGTCGGCCTGCACGTCCGCGGCCAGGGTGCGGGCGGCGCTGGCGATGCCGTCGCGCTCCGCGGGGGCGAGGGCGGACTGGGTGGTGCAGGTCTCGGCCGCAGCGAATGTCGCGGTCGCCGCAAGTGCGATGACGGCGAACAGCTTGGCGGCGCGAAGGGGTATAGGGAAATGGCGCACGCGGCGGGGAAGCAAGTCGGCGATAGGGGATGCGTTGCGGCGCTTCATCTCGCCTCTCAGTCTAGTACAGCCGCCGTGGTGGGGGCCGGGCTGGTTGGATGCGGAGCTTCCGCCGGGAATGTTTTTCGTCTGTGGGCCGATGAATCGCGTAAGGGTATGCGAACGGGTTGGAGATGCGGGGTGCGGTCTGGAGCGGGTTGGCTGCTGCTGGCAGGCGGGATGGCGTGCGGCCAGCTGCCGTCGCCGGCGGGGCGTTCGTATCGGGAGCCGGGCGTTGCGTATGTTCGGGGGAAGATGGAGGTGAATGCGGACGATTCCAGCCTGAACCAGATTCTGCGGGAGATTGCGAACCGGACGGGGATGACGATTCGGGGCGAGGTGGCGGAGGAGCGTGTCTTCGGACGGTACGGCCCGGCGGCTCCAGGGGAGATCTTGATGCGATTGCTGGAGGGCACGGGGTGCAACGTGCTGCTGGTGACAACGCCTGCCGGGGTACCGCGGGAGTTGATTGTGACGCCGAGGCTGGGCGGCGCTACTCCTCCGGGTCCGCGGGAGGCGGTGGGTTCGCGAGCGGAGATTCCGCGGCAGGTGCAGGTGCTTGGTGCTGTTCTATCGAAGCCGATGCCGGGGACGGCTCTGTATGGGGTTGGCGGTGGATCGAGGAATGCTTCGGGGACGCGGGGCGAGAGCGCGGAGGGTGGGGGCGGGGTGCGGGCGGCGGCTGGTCTTCCCCAGTCGCCGAATGGGGTGAAGACGCCGCAGCAGATAGCGGAGGGGTTGCGGGAGCTGTAACTGCAAGGGAGCAATCCCTGATTGCGTGTTACCACCGCAACCTGAAGGCGGAAAAGGCGTTTACATTCTTGTACCGGGCGGACGGGTTGTGAAGAATGTGGTAACTGGCTGGTGCTATGGCCGTAAACGGCATCCAACAGGCATGCGGCGCTGATTTCGGAGAGGCTGGGGTATTGAATTCAAGGGACGGTTGCGCCATCCGGGTCGACAAGGTGAAATTGGAAATGGGAGACGACGGGAGATGACTGTGCCTGGGGTGGGGTTGGAGAGTGTCCGCAGCCGCCGTTTTGTGCTCTGGATGGGCGCGCTGCTGCTGGCGCTGCTGGCGAATACGGCCTGCGCGTACGGGTCGATTGCGCTGCTGATGGAGGAGCCTTACGGCAATCTGGGTGCGTTCGACCCGGCGGGGCACTCCGCCGTGTACCTGAACCATGTGTGCGCAGCGTCGCCCACGGAGCTGCGGCCGTGCCGTGCGGGCGAGTATGGGGTGGTCATCAGCCGATACCACAAGATCGACCAGTACGACTGGATCGCGATCCCGCTGATCCCGTATCTGTATGCAGTGGAGAAGGCGGACGACGTGCCCGTATCCGTAGACAAGGCGCAGGTGGCCGCGCTTCGGGATGCATATCGCCGGAGGCACCTGGAGGAGCTGGCTCCCGACACCAGGCGAGGACTGATGCCGGGCGGGAACTGGGTTCAACTGGTGGGGTCGGCGTATGACCGCACGATCCACGGGTTCCTGGTGGTGAGCACGGCAGATCAGGACGCGCGGTTCATTGCCATCTTCAACGACCGCCGCAATGTGGGGCACTTCAACGCGCTGTTCCACAATTGCGCGGACTTTTCGCGCGTGGTGCTGGATATCTACCTGCCGCACGCGGTGCACCGGAGCTTTGTGGCGGACCTGGGGCTGACGACGCCGAAGCAGGTGGCGCGATCACTGGTGAAGTATGGGAAGAAGCATCCGGAGCTGGAGATGTCCGCGTTCGTGATTCCGCAGATTGCGGGGAGCGTGCCACGGAGTCATCCGGTGGATGGGGTGGCAGAGTCACTGGTGAAGAGCAAGAAGTATCTGATCCCGATGACGGTGCTGGCCCCCGAACTGACCGGCGGGATGGTGATCGCATATATGGCCGAGGGTCGAATGAAGTTGCCGGACAACGCTACGGTGTTCGATGTGGACGATGAGGTAACCAAGCCGCGGCGGGTGCGGCCGTTGGTAGCGCCGGCCGGGCAGCAGTAAGCGAGGACATGGGGTCGGCGGCACGCGAGGCGGCGCTCCACGTAGTCGCGACAGCCGTAAGGTCAGGCCGGAACAAACCTCGTAACACTTCGCAGCTAGCCGCCTCGCCTGGGTGACGTGAGGCCGAGGACGGGGGCCAGGTAGTGGCCGGTGTGGGAAGCGGGGTTGGCGGCGATCTCTTCGGGGGTGCCAGTGGCGACGACTTCGCCCCCGGCAGAGCCGCCTTCGGGGCCCATGTCGATGACCCAGTCCGCGGACTTGATGACGTCGAGGTTATGTTCGATGACGAGGAGTGAACCTCCGCCTTCGATGAGTTTGCGGAAGGCGTTGAGGAGCTTTTGCACGTCGTCGAAGTGGAGGCCGGTGGTGGGCTCGTCGAGGATGTAGAGGGTGCGGCTGCGAATGCGGGCGGCGGCCTCGTTGGCGGCGGTAGAGCGGACCGCAATGGCGCGTGCGGTAGCGAGGTGGCTGGCGAGCTTGACGCGCTGGGCCTCTCCGCCGGAGAGCGTGGTGGCGGACTGGCCGAGCCGGACGTAGCCGAGGCCAACCTCGTCGAGGACGTAGAGTTTGTCGACGATCTTAGGCAGGCCGGCGAAGTAGGTAAGTGCTTCCTTGACGGTCATATTGAGCACGTCGTGGATGTTGCGGCCCTTGTACTTAACGTCGAGCACGGAGGATTTGTAACGGGTTCCGTTGCACTCTTCGCAGGGCAGCTCGATGTCGGCGAGGAACTGCATCTCGACCGTGACAGTGCCGTCGCCTTCGCAGACATCGCAGCGGCCGCCGGGGACGTTAAACGAGAAGCTGCCGGCGGTGAAGCCGCGGCGTTTGGCATCGGGCTGAGAGCTGAACAAAGACCTGATCTCGTCGAAGGCCTTGATATATGTGACCGGATTCGACCGCGGAGTGCGGCCGATCGGCGACTGGTCGACGAGGACAACATCGTTGAGGTGCTGCGTGCCGGAGAGCGCACGGAAGAGGTGCGTGGGCTCGGGTTCGCCGGCACCCGGCTCCCGGTTGAGCGACTGCATGAGCGCTCGGTACAGCACCTGGTGGATGAGCGTGGACTTGCCCGAGCCGCTGACGCCGGTGACGCAGCAGAGCAAGTTGAGCGGGATGTCGACATCGACGCCGCGCAGGTTGTGGATGCGGGCACCGGTGAGGCGGAGTTGCTCGCGGCCGGGTTCTCGGCGGAGGCGCGGGATGGGGATGGTCAGCCGGCCAGACAAGTACTTTCCCGTTATTGATCGCGGGTTGGCGGTGACTTCCGCGACCGTGCCTGCGGCGAGCAGCTGGCCGCCGAGCTCACCGGCGCCGGGGCCGAGGTCGAGCAGGTAGTCGGCGGAGCGGATCACGTCGGGGTCGTGCTCGACGACGAGGATGGTGTTGCCCAGGTCGCGCAGGGAATGGAGGATGCGGATGAGCTTGGCGGTGTCGCGGGTGTGCAGACCGATGGAGGGCTCGTCGAGCACATAGAGCGCGCCCACCAGGCGACTGCCGAGCGAGGTGGCAAGCTGGATGCGCTGCGATTCGCCACCGGAGAGAGTGGAACTGAGGCGGTCGAGCGTGAGGTAGTCCAGGCCGACCTCGTGCAGGAAGTGGATGCGCTGGCGCACTTCTTCGAGGACCTTGCCGGCGATCTCCATTTGTGACGGAGAAAGTTGCAGATTGTCGAAGAAGGCTTGTGCGGCGGTGATGGTAAGGGCGGAGACCTCGCAGATGTTTTTGGCGGGGCCGTCGTGCGACTGGATGAGGACGGCGCGGGCTTCGGCGCGGAGACGCTGGCCGCGGCAGTCGGGGCAGAGGGCGTAGCCGCGGTATTTGGAGAGGAAGACACGGACGTGGAGCTTGTATTTTTTGCGGTCGAGCGCGGCGAAGAAGCCGCGGATGCCGGGGTACGTTCCGCGCCCTTCCCACAGAAGCTCCTGCTGCGGCGGGTCGAGATCGTACCAGGGAACGTCGGTGGGGATAGCGGCGGACTTGGCGAAGCGGATCATCTCGCCATGAAACGGCCGGTACTTCGGAGTGGTCCAGGGGGCAATTGCGCCTTGCGCGAGGGTGCGGCTGCGGTCGGGCAGGATGAGGTTGGGATCGAAGTCGATGGTGTTGCCGAAGCCCTGGCAGCGCGGGCAGGCGCCGTAGGGATTGTTGAAGGAGAAGAGGCGGGGCTCGGGCTCGCGGTAGGCGCGGTGGCAGGTGGAGCACTCGAAGGCGGCAGAGTAGCGAAGGTGGATCGGTGCTTCGGCGTCGCGGGGGACGGTGTGAAACTGGACCTCTCCGGACTCGCGGTAGCCGGTCTCGATGGCGTCGACGATGCGGGTGCGGATGTCGGCGGAGATGGCGAGGCGGTCGATGAGGACGAAGATGGGGCGGGAGAAGTCGAGTTCGAGGAGGGATTCGGGGGTGGAGAATTCGACGATGCGGCCGATGGTGGAGGCGTCCGGCGCTGGCTGGTAGAGCCGGTTGTAGCCGCGGCGGCGGAGTTCGGTGAGGCGGTCCTTCAGGGCATCGGTGAGGGAAGAAAGACCTAACACCGATGACGACGATTTGACCGATTTCCTGGACACGGATTTCTTCAGCTTGACAGGCTTGGGTGGTTCGGGTGGGGCTTCGGTGGTGGCCGGCTGGAGCGGTTGCAGGTTGATTTCGGCGCGAACGATGGGGAAGAGCGCGTAGGCGCGGGTGGCTGGTTCATCCTCCCGCCCGCCCAGAGCGAGCAGCGCGGCGACGATCTCGTCGACGGTGTCGTGGCGGACAGTGCCACCGCAGTGCAGGCAGGTTACGGTGCCGCAGCGCGCGTACAGCAGGCGCAGGTAATCGTAGATTTCGGTGGCAGTGGCTACGGTGGAGCGGGGGTTGCGGGTCTGGTTCTTCTGCTTGATGGCGATGGCGGGGGCGAGGCCGTCCATGTGGTCGACGTCGGGCTTTTCGATGCGTTCGAGGAACTGGCGTGCATAGGCGGAGAGCGATTCCACGTAGCGGCGCTGGCCCTCGGCGTAGACGGTGTCGAAGGCGAGCGAGGATTTGCCCGAGCCGGAGACGCCGCTGACGACGGTGAGGGCGTTGTGGGGGATGTCGACGTCGATGGATTTGAGGTTGTGGGTGCGCGCGCCGCGGATGACGATGGCGTCGTTCGCGGAGGAGAGTGCGGGCCGCTGAGTTTCTTCGGCGGCGTTCACGGCGGAAATCTGCTCAATTATGGCCACTCTTCATTGTCGGACATATTCGCCCGAGTGTCATGCTGAGTGGGTTTGGGGCAAGAGCGAGGTACAGAGTGCACAGAGAAAAAAAGAACACAGGGGAGAGGCAGGCTCACTCGACGTTGCGGTGAACGGCTTCGTCGTAGAGAGGCAGCTTGTGGAGGCGGATGTGGACAAGGGCTGCGCTGGGCCCGCGGAAGTTGAGGCCGCGGTCGGTCTGGTCGCCGTTGAGGATGCGTGAGGTCTGCCAGACGCCGTCGACGTACCGGCCTTCTTCGGCGCGGAGGATCTCAAGTTGCTGGTTTGGCTGCTTCTGGAGTTCGGCGGCGGGGAGAGTGAAGCTGACGCTGGCGTCGAAGCCGGCGACCAGATATTCAAGCGGACCTAGCTCCGCGACCATGGCGCGGCCATGCACGGTCGATGTTCCGGGAGGGTAGGCGCCGTCGGGCTGAGGATAACCGAAGGAGACGACTGCGTCCACAGTGGGCAGATGGATGGACTGGCGAGGTGCGCCCTTGTCCTCGACCGCAGTGTAGAGCTTGCCCTCAAGATTGAGCTGGGCAATCTGCTGCTCGATGGGATTGACGAGCGCATAGTTCTCGGCGGGGTTGACCGGAGCGGACGCGGCGGAGGCGATGATCCCCTGCGGATTGGGCACCTCCGGCTGCTGGGCGCGGTCGATTCCGAAGGGCGAGAAACCGATGGCGCCATGGCCGAGCGCGTAGAAGAAGTAGCGGCCGAAGGTGGCGTCGAAGCGGCACTCGGGAAAGAAGAGGGGATTGTCGGAGCGGGCGTAGGTGGCGACGATACTGCGGAACAGGGTGAAGTCGTCGGAGTAGAAGTCGGGCGCGAGCATGTCGATGGAAGGCGCGGCGGCCTTCCAGATGGGAATATTGGCCTGCTGTGGGCCGCCGGAGGGATATTCCTGGCCGGCGCTGGGACGGTCACGGTTTTCGAGCGCATGGACCGGGTAGGCGAACCACACGTTGCAGTACATGGGGAGGGGATACTCGGCCTTGCCGGCGGCTGCAACCTCGTTGATGTAGCGGGCGGTGGTGTAGGCGGCGAAGCTCTCGTCGGCGTCTGCGCCGAAGGCCGCGCTCCAGTTGCCGGAGCGAAGGTGTAGCGACCGGACCAGGTCCGCGGGGACGGCGGCCTCGAAAGACTTCTGCGCGGCGGGAGAGAAGTCGCGGATGGAGCCCACCGAGCCCGACTCATTTTCCACCTGCACCATGATGACGGTGTGTTCGGTCGCATCGATCGATTTGACGTGACGCATGAGCGCGGCGAAGGCGGTTTTGTCTGCGTCGAGGTTGGCGGAGGAACTGGGCGACATGACGTCGAGCAGCTTGCCATAGGCGGTTTCCTCGCGCGGGTAGGTCTTGGGGTCGGACTTGACCCACTCTGGGACGTAATGGTTCTGGCCGTTCTTCCAGGTGCCGAACCAGAGCAGGACGAGGTGGACGTGGTGCTCGCGGGCCTGGTTGACGAGGAGGTCGACGGCGCTGAAGTCGAAGGCGCCTTTCGTTGGCTCCATTTGCTCCCAGTAGACAGGGGCTTCGACGGTGTTGGCGTGCATGGCTTCGGCGGAGGCCCAGGCGGCAGGAAGGTTCGCGGGCCAGGCGCTGGAGTTGTTGATCTGGCCGCCGAGTACGAAGAAGGGCTTGCCATCGACGATGAGAGAGAAATGGTTGTCGCGCTTCTCAAGGTGAGGCATACCGTTGGGCTGGGCTCTGCCTTGGACGTGGAACGATGCAAACGCGACCGCAAACAGAATGAGCTTCTTCATGGCCTTCCTATTCTCTCTAAGAGATGCACAGGAATTCTAACCCAGGGATCAGGACTGCTGGGTGAAGCGCCGTCGCAGGTAGGATGACGAGGGCTCAGGCGCCGCGCAGATCAGCGCGCTGGCCTTCGGCGTAGACGGTATCGAAGGCCAGCGAGGATTTGCCCGAGCCGGCGACGCCACTGACGACGGTGAGAGCGTTGTGCGGGATGTCGATGTCGATGGACTTGAGGTTATGGGGGCGCGCGCGCAGCGGATAACGATGGCGTCGTTTGCAGTCGCGGGGATGCGGTGGGCAGGGCGCCATGGGGTGCGTCGGTTCAGGATGCCGTCTGCGGGCTCTCTTGCAAGGTCAGAAGAAAATTGGCTGCGACGCGGTTGCGGCCGTCTTGCTTTGCCCTGTACAAGGCGGAGTCGGCATGCTGAAGCAGACGCTCTGGCATCTTCGCCATGGGGCTATGACGCGCCAGAGCGGAGGCTACGCCAAGGCTGGCGGTGACGACTGCTCCGGCCTGGGGGCTTCCCGCGTGGGGGATACGCAGGTCTTCAATGGCGGCACGCACTCTTTCCGCGATGCCAAGGGATCCCTCGGCGCCGGTGCATGGGAGGATGATTGCAAACTCATCGCCACCATAGCGGGCGACGAGGTCGATGGTCCGGCGGGGGGTGAGCTTGATGGCTGCGGCGACGGCGCGCAGGCAGTCATCGCCAAACGGATGGCCGTAGCGGTCGTTGAGAGACTTGAAATGGTCGATATCGACCAAAACCAGTGACATCTGGGAGTTCTCGCGCCTGGTACGCTTCCACTCCTGCTCCAGGACCTCGTCGAAGACGCGCCGGTTGGCGAGCCCGGTGAGCCCGTCGGTAAGGGCCTGCGCGGTGAGCCTCTCTTCCAGCAGCTTGCGCTCGGTGATGTCGCGCATGGAGAGAATGGCATCGAGAGGCCGGTCGGTGGCGGGGTCGCGAACGATGCTGGCGTTGATCTCCAGCCAGATGACTGTGCCGTCCTTCCTGCGGGCGCGGACAGTGGAGGATGCGCTGCTCATGCCAGGCAGATGGCAGCGTTCGACGACGGCGGCGATGATGTGGAGATCTTCTGGGACGACGACTTGCGCCGCCCCGATGCCGATCATCTCCTCTGGTGTCCAACCGAGGACCTTGAGGCAGGAGGGCGAGGCATAGTGGATGGTGGAGTTGGAATCGACTCGGCAGATGACATCGGCACTATGCTCGGCCAGGAATTGAAGGTCGACATCGGGAGACCGAGCCATGATGGAGGCATAGCAGCCTCCGGAAGGCAGGGCAATAGCACTCTGGATCGGGCTGCGGGAGCGCTTTCGATCCAGGCGATGCGATCGGGCTAGGATTCGGAGGGATGGGGTTGGAAGATTTCGAGCAGCAAGAGGCAGGCTCCGATGACGATGCAGGAGTCGGCGACGTTGAAGTCGGGCCAGTTGTAGTGGTAGATGCGGACGGCGAGGAAGTCCACGACGTGGTGGAAGCGGATGCGGTCGTAGAGGTTGCCGAGGGCTCCGCCCAGGATGAGCGCGAGCGCGACCGAGGTGAGGTTGAGGGTGCGGCCAGCGCGCCAGAGCAGGACGAAGACGAGCACGGCGGCGAAGACCGAGAACGCGATCAGGCCGATGCGGACGTAATCGGCGCGCCAGGTCTCCATCAGGCTGAAGGCAGCGCCGGTGTTGAGCACGTGCGAGAGCCGGAAGAAACCGGGGATGATGGGGATGTCGTAGCCGGGACGGATGCGGTGGATGATCCAGTTCTTGGAGAGCCGGTCGGCGAGGATCACGAGCGCGCTGATGAGCAGCAGCCAGGGTCGGCGGTCCGGCGAGTTGCGAGTTGCAGGCTCCAGGGTGTCAGTTGTGGGCGGGGTGGGCATGGTGATGAGAGTCATTGGGATTTCGTGGAGCCTTTAGCGCGGGCCTTCAGCCCGCCGGGTTTTGGGTGTCGCGGACCTGGGGCTATGCCCCAGGCTAGGATAACGCGGGCCGTTGGCCCGGCACTTCGTGCGGTTCTCGACGTGCTCACGCACGTGAAAGCCGGGAATGGAAGACTCGATGGCATCAGCTAGAAGAGGGCACCGGGTAGGGTGGGAAGTCGATTGCGTCGAGGGCTTCGGCGCAGCGGAGGCAGACGGTGGGGTAGTTGGCGTTGTGGCCTACGTCGGGGACATGCCGCCAGCAGCGGTCGCATTTCTCGTGTTCAGATTTCTGCGGATGGCCTTCTGCAAATTGAGCGATGCCTTCGGGAAGCGACTCGACAGCAGAGATTGTTGCCGTCGACACCCCGAGGATTTCAGCAAGGGAGTCCTGATATTTGACCAAGACGCGAGTTGATGAATTTGCCGTGGCGGGTGCGTAATGAAGGTGCAATTCAGCTTCGAGTGCTTTGCCGATTTCCTTTCGCGCGCGCATTGCTTCGAGTTGATTGAGTGCGCCTGACCGCGCTTGGGCTAGATATCCCCACTCAGTCAGCATCGTGTTCAGTTCTTCACCGCTGAGATTAACCAGGTCACTCGGTCGCGGGAAGAGTTGGAGATGAACGCTGCCGCTTGTGCCGGGGAGCGATTGGTAGACCTCGTCGGCGGTGAAGCTGAGGATGGGGGCGGTTAGGCGGGCGAGAGCGTCGGTGATCTTGTAGATCGCGGTTTGGGCGCTGCGGCGGGCGAGGTAGAGTTCGCGCTGGTATTCGTGGCCGGGCTTGAATTTGATGGGGAAGGTGTAGAGGCGGTCCTTCAACACGTCGAGGTAGAAGGCCGAGAGTTCCGAGTTGCAGAATTCGTTGAGCAGGTGGTAGACGCGGTGGAATTCGAAGTCGGCGTAGGCCTTGGTGATCTTGGCGGTGAGCTCGGCGGTGCGGGCGAGAATGTACTGGTCGATCGGCTGCATCTGCTCGAAGGGGACAGCGTCGCCCCCTTCGGCCATGGGGCGCGGGTCGAAGGCGTGGGACTCGCCGGTGGCAGGGTCGGTTTCGGCGAGCGAACCGAGCAGGAAGCGGAAGGTATTGCGCAGCTTACGGTAGATCTCTTCGGCGAGGCGCTTGAGGAGCGGCAGACTGGCGACGACGTCCTCGCGGAAGTCGACGCTGGCGACCCAAAGGCGAACGATGTCGCCGCCGAGTTGGTCCATGATGGCGACGGGATCGATGAAGTTGCCAAGGGATTTCGAGAGGGCGCGGCCTTTTTCGTCGAGCGTCCAGCCGTAGGTCGCGACTTCCTTGAACGGCGCGCGGTTATGCATGCCGATGGAGCAGAGCAATGAGGACATGAACCAGCCGCGGTGCTGGTCGCCGCCCTCGGCGTACAGGTCGGCGCGGGGGTCGGTGCCGGGCTTCTGCTGGGTGTCGGGGTCGAAGTCGAGGACGGCGTGGGAGCTGGCACCGGACTCGAACCAGACATCGAGGATGTCCATCTCCTTGCGGAATCCGCCGAATTCGGTGGGGCCGCACGTCGAGCAGGCGGTGCCGGCAGGGAGCAGCTTCTCCGGGGTGTTCTCGGCGAAGTACCAGGCATCGGCGGATTCGCGCTTGAAGAGCTCGACGATGAGTTTGTTGACGGCTGGGTCGCGGAGTGGCGTGGAGCATTTGCGGCACAGGAAGACGGCGATGGGCACGCCCCAGATGCGCTGGCGGGAGATGCACCAGTCGGGGCGCGTGGCGACCATATTCGTGATGCGTTCCTGGCCCCAGGCCGGGTCCCAGGTGACGGTCTTGATCTCGTCGAGGGCGCGCTGGCGGAAGGTGGTGGTGGGCTCGGGAGTTTGTGGCGAGTCGGAGTTCGCTGCGCTCAGAATGACAGCTTCAGAGGCTGGCATGGGGGTTTCCATGTCGATGAACCACTGCTCGGTGGCGCGGGTGATGACGGGGTTGTGGCAGCGCCAGCAGTGCGGATAGGAGTGCTCGAATGTGGTGGCGGAAAGGAGTGCGCCCTTTTCCTTCAGCAATTCGATAATGACGGGGTTGGATTTGAAGACAGTCAGCCCCTCGTAGGGCTGAGCCACGCCGCCGCCGAAGCGCTCGGTGTGCATCTGACGGCCGGCGTCGTCCACATACTGGACTTCGGGTAGATCGTAACGCTTGCCGGTAGCGAAGTCGTCCACGCCGTGGGCGGGCGCGGTGTGGACGGCGCCGGTGCCCTGGTCGGCGGTAACGTAGGTCGCATTTGTTCCCAGTACCGTCCGGTCGAGGAATGGGTGCGCGAAGGTAGCGCCATCCAGGGCGGTGCCCTTGAAGAGGGCGAGGATGTCTGCCTGGGACGCGGGCTCGTCAGGATGCACCGCGCTCATGAGATGCGTGTGGACGATGACCTCGGAGAGCAGCGCCTGGGCGATGATGTAGACGGCGTCGGGAGTGTCGATGGCAACGTACTCCATCTCGGGATGGAAGGCGACGGCGAGCGATGCGGGCAGGGTCCAGGGAGTGGTCGTCCAGATGATGGTGTAGACGGGCTTCGATGGCGCTTCCCCCACCCGTGACGTTGAAGCCGTCACGAATGGGGCACCCAGTTCTGCGGAGATGGCGGCGGGGTCGCTGGTGAGTTTGTAGCGCACATAGACGGAGGGCGAGGTGTGCATCTCGTACTCGACTTCGGCCTCAGCGAGTGCAGTCCGGTCGTGGATACACCAGCTCACGGGCTTGAGGCCCTTGTAGACGAAGCCGTTCTCGAAGAAGTGGAAAAAGGTTTCGGCGATGCGGGCCTCGTAGACCGGGTCCATGGTGGAGTAGGGCTCAGCCCAACGGCCGAAGATTCCCATGCGGATGAACTGGGAGCGCTGCAGGTCCAGGTACTTCTGCGCGTACTCGCGGCAGGCGCGGCGGACCTGGACGGGGTCCATCTCCAGCTTTTTGCGGCCAAGCTGCTCGTCGACCTTGATCTCGATGGGCAGGCCATGGCAGTCCCAGCCGGGGACGTACGGGGCGTCGAACCCTGCCATCGTCTTGGTCTTGACGACGAAGTCCTTCAGAGTCTTGTTGAGCGCGTGGCCCAGGTGGATGGCGCCGTTGGCGTAGGGCGGCCCGTCGTGCAGGATGTAGCGGGGACCCCCGGCGCGGGCGGCGCGGATCTGGTCGTAGAGGCCGGCGTCCTGCCAGGCGGCGAGGCGGAGCGGCTCGTTGACAGGTAGGCCCGCCTTCATGGGAAACGCTGTCTGTGGGAGGTTCAGTGTGGACTTGAGCTTTGGCGCGTCGCCTGTGGACTTCTGTTCGGGAACTTCGGACATTCTTTCCTCGTAATGCTGATCGGTGCTGGCTAGGTGTTGCGGCGCTACGGCTCAGGAGGGGGGATACCGGGTCCAGATAAACCAGCCTGGTTCCTGCGGGCGTCTGACCGCACTTTGTCCGAGCCAAACTTCTATTGTATCCGGGGATGCCGGAGAGCGGAGGCGAAGTGAAAGGGGCCGGCAGAAGGGAATTACCCTATATATGCGAGGAAATTGCATTCGAATTGCATGATTCAGGCGTAGTTCGGAGCAGGCTGCGACGCTTTGGACGCTTGAACCATTTTAGATTGAGGATTTGGCTGGGAGGATTGGAGACTTCTGCGGGCCTAGCTGCGTCCAACAGAGTGAAGTCACAATGGCAGGATTTTTTGTAGAATGTCCTGTGGGGCCAGAACCCGAGCGCAGAATGGAACAGACCGGCGGCAGACCGGCAACGCTTCCTCCAGGAACAGGCGCGCGAGATTCGAGAGGGAAGGCAGATTGGCTACGGCCAGACTCTGCCGTTGAGGCGAACCAACTTGTCAGAGTTCGAAATTATTCCGAAGGACGAACGGGTTAGGAAGAGCCCTGTATTGCGGGCTGGAGTAGACTCTTCGCTGAGCGAAGGCGGCATGATGCTGCACGAAGAGGGCACGCTGGCCTCTCTGTGGACGAGCGTGCGCGAGGTGTTCTTCCCGGTCAAGCTGCCGCCCCTGGTGCTGGAGTCGAAGCCGATCCCGGTGATCGACAAGATGAAGACGAAGCAGGACCCGCGGGCGACCGTGGCCTCCTTTGCCATCTATGCACTGCTGATCCTGATCATCATGTGGATGATCAACAAGCATGTCCACTTTGCGGCTCCGCTGAACCAGAAGCTGATTACAGAACTGACGACGCCGCCACCGATGGCTCCCAAGAAGGACGTGATGGGCGGCGGCGGCGGACAGCGTGGGCCCACTCCGGTGACGAAGGGGCAGATGCCGAAGTTTGCGGAGACGCAGATTACTCCGCCGAAGGCTCCTCCCATGGAGCAGCCGAAGATCCGTATGCCGGACCCGACGATTGAGGTGCAGAAGGATCTGAAGATGGCGAATAGCCCGCTGCCGAACTTTGGCGACCCCAGCTCCCAACTGCTGGGCAACTCCATGGGCAACGGACGGGGTACGGGAATTGGCTCGGGCAGTGGGTCTGGACTGGGGCCCGGTTCCGGCGGGAACTATGGCGGCGGACTGCGGCATGTCGGTGGCGGAGTTTCGGCCCCCAAGCTGATCTACCAGGTTGAGCCGGAGTTCAGCGAAGAGGCGCGCAAGGCGAAGTTCATGGGCATTGTGCTGGTGAACCTGGTTGTGGACTCCAAGGGTAACCCGCAGAATGTGCATGTGCTGCGTGGGGTCGGCATGGGGCTGGACGAGAAGGCCATCGAGGCGGTGCGGCAGTACAGGTTCAATCCGGCCATCGAGGGCGGGAAGCCGGTTCCGGTCGAAGTCAATATCGAAGTGAACTTCCAGATATTCTAACCACGGCAGCAGGTCAAGGCGGTCACCAAGTCAGCGAGTCAGCAGGTCAGAAGTTCAAACTGACTGGCTGGCTCGTTTTCTTGTGCTGCGTGCTGAGTCTATAGTTCGGGGATGCGAACGTGAACGTCGTTCCCGCGAAATGGAAGAACAGGGACAGCCGGAGTCCGAAGGGGCACGAGAATGACGAAACAAGAGATCTGCGCCGGAATTGAACAAATGGGCTTGGTGCCGAGCGTCCGTGTCCCATCCGCGGAGATGGCGCTGTTTGCAGCAGAGACGGTATCCAGCGCCGGGATCTCCGTGGTGGAGATCACAATGACTGTGCCCAAGGCGGTTGAGGTCATCACACAGCTCGCGAAGAAGTATCCGAATCTGATCGTGGGTGCTGGAACCGTTCTGGATGTTTCAACGGCACAGCGATGTCTGGACGCGGGTGCCCGGTTCATCACCAGCCCCGGGCTGGTCCCGGACGTGCTCGACTTTACGTTGAGCAAGGACATCGTCGCAATTCCCGGCGCGCTCACGCCCAGTGAAGTCATCGCCGCCTGGCGAGCAGGAGGCGACTTCATCAAGGTCTTTCCCTGCGCGCAGATGGGGGGAGACCAGTACATCCGCACGCTGAAAGTTCCGCTGCCCCAGATCCCTCTGATCGCCTCCGGGGGTGTGAATCAGGCGACCGCGGCTAACTTCATCTCCGCCGGAGCGTCGGCTCTGGGCGTCGGGTCGGAGCTGATGCCGCACAAGGCGCTGCTCGGAAGGCAGGAGCAGTGGATTCATGAGCTAGCGCGGCGATTCATGGAAGCGGTCCGGAATGCGCGGAGTAACACGGCCGCGCGAGACGTAGATTAGCCGCCCGGTGCTTCTGGCCGCGGGATGAGCAGAGTCATCCTGCGCCGAGATTTCGGCGGCCGGGGTTCAGACGAATTCAACTCATTCCAGCCGGAGAAGGCAAGGAAATCCGGCGGGTTCCATCTATTCGGCGGCGGCAGCGGCGAACAGAAGTCGCCCAAAATGCCCAAGATGTCGAGCAATAGGGGATTTGGGGGCCGGAGCTTAGGTAGCGAGAAGGCCCCGAAGATGTCCGGTGGCGGAGGGAAGAGCTTCTCCAGACACTCCGGCGGGGGGGGGGCGCTCCGGCGGACACGGCGGCGGCCACCGCTGGTACATCGTGCGATTTGGGCAGAGGGAAAGCTTTATCGGGATGGGCCACAAGATTCAGCCTGGGCCGCAAAGCTTCCCCCCGCCAACTCAAGACCGTGGCCAAACTCCGGGAGCCGCATCGAACTCCGAGCCCGTGATCTTGCGCACGACTATAGTGCGTGGGCATGTGGTTGTTTGTGACGTAGGACACAGGTCTTGTGCGAACGCCACCCATTGCGGCGCGGCGAGTAGAATCACCGGTATGAGTCTTTTCTTTGCCGCCGGCTCTCCAACCACTGAATTCACCGCCGCCGAAGCGAAAGCGGCGCTTTTTTCCGCTCTGGACAAGCTGGGCGACCGCAAAAAGGTGCTGGCCGTGCCGCCGGACTTCACCCGGATGCACTCGATGGCTGGGCAACTGACCGAGTACGCCTGGAACTACTACGGGGATGCTCTGACCGATGTGCTGCCCGCGCTGGGGACGCACAAGGCCATGACCGACCACGAGATCCAGGTGATGTATGGCCCGACGCCGCGCGACCTGTTCCGTGTGCACGACTGGCGCAACGACATTGTGACGCTGGGCGAGGTGCCGGGCGAGTTTGTGCGCGAAGTAAGCGAGGGCAAGCTCGACTATCCGTGGCCCGCGCAGGTGAACAAACTGCTGCGCGATGGCGGGCACGATCTGATCCTGTCGATTGGCCAGGTGGTGCCCCACGAGGTCGTCGGCATGGCGAATTACAACAAAAATATCTTTGTCGGCACCGGCGGAGTCATGGGCATCCATCGCAGCCACTTCCTGGGCGCGGTGTATGGCATGGAGCGCATGATGGGCCGAGCGGACACTCCGGTGCGGCGTGTGCTGAACTATGCCAGCGACCACTTTGCGCAGGGCTTGCCCATCGTCTACGTGCAGACCGTGGTCAGCAAGAACGCAGCGGGCCAATTGGCGATCCGCGGCATCTTCATCGGCGACGATACGGAGTGCTTTGAGCGCGCGGCCGAGCTGAGCCTGCAGGTCAACTTCCTGATGATGGACCGCGAGATCAAGAAGGCGGTCGTGTTCCTCGATCCCCACGAGTTCAAAAGCACCTGGCTCGGCAACAAGAGCATCTATCGCACACGGATGGCGCTGGCGGATGGTGCGGAGCTGATTGTGCTGGCGCCGGCGGTGCACGAGTTCGGCGAAGACCCGACCATCGACACGTTGATCCGCAAGTATGGTTACTGCGGCACGCCGGCAACCTTGGAGGCGGTGAAGAACGACCCGGCTCTGGCAGGGAACCTGTCCGCTGCTGCGCACCTGATTCACGGCTCAAGCGAGGGACGCTTCCGCATCCGCTATTGTCCCGGACACCTGACGCGCGAAGAGATCGAAGGCGCGCACTTTGAGTATGGCGACCTGGCGGAATATACCGCGAAGTACGATCCAGCCAAGTTGGCGGATGGCTGGAACGTCGTGGATGGCGAGGAGATCTTCTACATCTCGAACCCGGGACTCGGCCTATGGGCCTATCAAGGACGCTTCAAAGACTAAGCTGAGAGATCGATGAAAACTGCATTGCTGGAAAAGGTGATTTATCTCCTCGTGGTTCTGATTGTGGTGGGAGAGACGCTGGTTCACAATCCGATCCACTTCCACCAGACCGTCACCGTGGATGGTTTGACAATGGATGTGCCGGTGCTGTGGACTCCGGTCAAGAACCCAGGCGGCGGAGCTGGCGTGGTGGCCGCGCTACGGCGGGAGTGGGCGCGGTCGGGGACCGTCGATGTGACGGATCGCGCCGTAGTGAACCCGACCGGAGGGCCATGGACGGAGCAAACAGCGGAGCGGCAGCGGGAGTTCATCAACGCCATCCAGCAGAAAGACCCACGCTTTTCAAACACCAGATTTATGGACTTGCCCGCAGGACAGTTCGGCGCGATATGCGGCGAGGCGGACTTTAGCGGCAATCAAGCTTTGACCTGCTACGTCGTGGGGACGAGGCTCCAGTTCTCCTACCTGGGAAGCAGCTCTCGTGAAGCTGACGCGAAAGAAATGTTGGCTTCGCTGCATTGACCTTCGGAGCAGCAGAGGCGTAGGGTATCGTGCGTCATCGATTTGCTCCGCACGCCTGCCAGCGGATATGCTGGGACGGTCGCAAAATTGGTTCGACCACTGCGTCGAACATTCGAAATGGGGTAGGGCAATGGATGTAGTAGTTGAAAATCTGACACTTCCGAAGTTTTCCATTGGCGTTGGCGACAGGTTTGCACACCAGGCGAAGGCACAGCTGGCGGCCTGCATGAAGGCGGCAGACCTGGGAGTCGAGGTCGTTCCGGTGTGGAATAAGTCCAACCGCGAGCACACCATAATCGGCTCGGAGCCAGTGCAGACGCGCGCCGCCGCGGATGCAGCGGTGAAAGAACTTGGCTGGACCAAGCCGTATTTTGTCGATGCCGATCATATCAACCTGAAGACGGTGCAGCGCTTCCTCGATCCCAGCGACTTCTTCACGCTCGATGTAGCGGACCTGATTGGGCAGCCGGCCAAGCCGGAAGACGTCGCAGCGTTCATCGCCGCGCATCCCGAACTGATTGGGACCGTCACGATTCCTGGAATTGCCGAGCCGTTCGAGACGAATAAAACCTTCGTCGAGGGCGTCGCCAACAAGTTTCTGGCCGCGGTGCAGCATGCGGGGCAGATCTACCGTCTGCTGGCGGAAAGCAAGGGCGTGGGGCGATTCGTGCCGGAAGTGTCGATGGACGAGACGGACTTTCCGCAGACGCCGGTGGAGTTGCTCATCATCCTGGCCATGATTGCGGACGCGGATATTCCGATTCAGACGATCGCGCCGAAGTTCACAGGCCGCTTCAACAAAGGCGTGGACTACGTGGGCGACGTAAAGCAGTTTGCCAAGGAGTTCGAGGAAGACCTTGCGGCGATTGACTTTGCCATCAAAAAGTATGGCTTGCCGGACAATCTGAAGCTGAGTGTGCACTCTGGGTCAGACAAGTTCTCGATCTACAGCGCGATCTACAACGGAGCCAAGAAGTTCAACGCCGGTGTGCACCTGAAGACGGCCGGCACCAACTGGCTGGAGGAACTGATTGGCCTGGCAGAATCCGGCGGGACGGGGCTGGAGATTGCAAAGGAAATCTATGCCGAGGCGCTGAGTCACAAGGATGAGCTAACCGCTCCGTACGCGACCGTCATCGACATCGACGACAGCAAGCTCCCGACGGCCGAGACGGTGAACGGGTGGACGGGCAAGCAATATGCCGCGGCGCTGCGGCATGACCAATCCAATCCAGCTTACAATCCCAGCTTCCGCCAGCTGCTGCACGTTGGGTTCAAGATTGCTGCTAAGTTGGGACCGCGCTATCTTGAGGCGCTGGAAGCGAATGAGGATGTGGTAGCGCAGAATGTGACCGCGAACCTGTGGGAGCGGCACATCAAACCGGTTTTTCTGGGCATGTAAGCAAAGGCTTAACACCGATTTGCGCCGATGGAACGATTAAGGCGTCGGAAAGACAAATACAGAGATTCTGACTCTGCGAGTCAGAAAGACGAATTAGGTTTTGAGGAGGCAGTTGTGGATCTTGGTTTCACTATCCCTGAAAAGGGATCACTCGATTTACTTTCGCTGGGCGCGCTGGTGCACCGGCTCGACCCGGGCATCATTCCATTCCGCAAGGCGACGAATTTCGCAGTGCATGTGAGCGGCGGGGAGTTCAACGTTGCGGCGAACCTGTCCGACTGCTTTGGGCTGAACACCGGCATCGCCAGTGCGATGGTGGAGTACCCCATCGGAGCGTTGATCCACGAGCGTGTCCGGGCGATGGGCGTCAAGCCGTTCTATAAGAAGTTCCAGCACGACGGCGTAAGCGGTCCAAACATGGCGACTGTCTACAGCGATCAGGGCCTGGGCGTGCGTGCGCCGATCGTCTTCTATAACCGCTGCAACGAGGCGGCCGCGCAGTTGAAGCCGGGCGACTTCGATTGGAAGGCGATCTTCGCTTCCGGAGTGCGCTGGTTTCATTCGGGCGGCATCTTCTCGTCGCTCTCGGCAACCACGTCGGCGCTGGTGATCGAAGCCATGAAGGCGGCTCGTGCGGCAGGCGTGATCACATCGCTGGACCTGAACTATCGCGAGAAGTTGTGGAAGCCACAGGGCGGGATGAAGCGCGCGCACGAGGTGTTAGGCGAGATCGTCGACAATGTGGATGTGCTGATCGGGAACGAGGAAGACCTGCAGAAAGGGCTTGGCTTTGCCGGTCCGGAGGTTGCTGCCAGTGCGAAGACTGCGAGTTCCAAACTCGATACGACCGCATTTCTCGGCATGATGGAGCAGGTCGTGGAGCGCTTCCCGAAGACCAGGATTGTAGCCACGACTCTGCGCGAGGTTCATAACACCAATCATCACAGTTGGAGCGCGGTGGCATGGGTGAACGGCAAGGCCGTCACCGCCCCCACAGCCGAGCTGAAGGTGCTGGACCGCGTCGGTGGCGGAGATGGATTCGCATCTGGGTTCATCTACGGACTGCTCAGCGGAGCAGCACCGGAAGAGGCGATCAAGCTGGGATGGGCGCACGGTGCGTTGATGACGACGTTCCCGGGCGACACCACCATGGCGACGCTGGACCAGGTGGTGCAGTTTGCGCAAGGCGGATCGGCCCGGATTCAGCGGTAGGAAATCGGGAGGCGTAGCTCACGGGGCCTTCATCCTGCACGGGTGACGGCCCCATACTTTCGCAGGACCAAGTTGAGAGAGGAAGAGATGCAATGGGAAACTCGTTGTTCGATCTAAGTGGAAAGACGGCGGTTGTGGTGGGCGGGACTTCGGGCATTGGGCTGGCGATGGCCGTGGGCCTGGCGGAGGCCGGTGCGGATGTGGTGGCAAGTTCGCGCCGCAAGGAGCAGGTAGACGAGGCTGCGGCGATGATCGAGAATTGCGGTCGCAAGGCGTTGCGCCTGACCTCGGACGTGGGCAGTCGCGAAACGCTGGAGCATCTCCTGGACGAAACCGTGAAGGCCTGGGGCAAGGTCGACATCCTCATCAACTGCGCGGGCAAGATCAAGCGTGCGCCCACCGTCGATTTTCCTGAGGATGTCTGGAACGACATCATGGACACCAACGTCAACGGAACCCTGCGCGCGTGTCAGGTGTTCGGCAAGCACATGCTGGCCAATGGCTATGGACGCATCATCAACATTGCTTCGCTGAACACGTTTGTCAGCTTGAAGGAAGTCACCGCCTACGCCTGCAGCAAGGCTGCGGTGGGCGCACTCACCAAGTCACTGGCCGTCGAGTGGAGTTCGCTAGGCGTGACCGTGAACGCGATTGCGCCTGGCGTGTTCCGCACGGCGCTGAACGCGGAGCTGCTGGACAAGAGCGAGCGCGGCAAGGAGCTGCGCATGCGCACGCCGATGGGACGCTTCGGCAAGACGGAGGAGTTGGTCGGCTCGGCAGTCTTCCTCGCCAGCGATGCCTCGGCCTTTGTAACCGGCGAGATCCTGGTTGTAGACGGTGGCTTCTTGGCGAGTGGGGTGAATCAGTAGCGCCCGCTGCTCGCCGGTCTGGGGAGCGGATCACGCAAACGCGCGTGTGGATTGTTCACCTTCCACGACCTTGCTGAGGACGCGGACCATCTCGTTGAGGCTTTCGGACTCGGCGGTGAGCTCTCGTGCGACCATCGCACCGGCTTCGGCGTTCGCAGCGGAAGCCTGGGTGAGTTTATCCATATCGGAGACAGAGCGGGCAATCTGTCGAATGCCGCGGGTCTGTTCCGAACTGCCGACATTGATCTTGTCGACCAGCGATTTTACCTTGGAAGATTCCTCAGTAATGCCGTGGATGGAGGCTGCCACGTCGTCAAGCTTGGCCTTGCCGCTCGCCGACTTGGCGATCGACTCTTCCACCATAAGCGCGGAGTCTCTCGCAGCCTGCGCACAGCGCTGGGCCAGACTCCGCACCTCGTCGGCAACGACTGCGAAGCCAAGACCTGCATCCCCGGAGCGGGCCGCTTCCACGGCGGCGTTGAGTGCCAGGATATTGGTCTGGAACGCGATTTCGTCGATCAACTTGATGACCTTGGAAATTCTGGTGCTCGACAAGTTGATCTCGTCCATGGCGTGGGTCAGTTCCAGAAGAGATTGGTTGGTGAGAGCGAATTTGGACTCGGACATGGAGACAAGTTCTGCCGTCGAACTACAGTTTTGTGTACTGCTCTCGGCCATGGAGCGGATTACTTCGGACGAGGCGGAGGTCTCCTGCAGTGAGGCTGCCTGGAATGAGCTGTCACGAGAGAGATTCTGGCTGGAAGTGGAGACCTGACTTGCAGATTTGGCCACTTTGCGCGCCCCATCGCCCAGACGCTGGGCAAGGTCGCGGAGCGGGGCCGAGACATGTTTCTCCATGATGAACAAGGAAAACCCGGCGATGATGAGGGCAATGACGAAGAGGCATGCTCCAACCCATGCCTGGCGGCTGTTGGAGTCGTTGACATCTCCAAGCTCGGCCTGGTAGCTAGTCTTTCCGACCTTTGAGTAAAAATCGTCCAGTGCCTGCTCTGCGCTGCTGGTGTCTTTGTCGACCATGGCCAGGGCCGCCCCGGTGTCTGAGGACATGGTTGCTGCGGATGCCGCCCCGGTATAGGCAGCTTTGGCGCGGCCATGAAGGTCAGTGAAACGGGAGAGCAGAGCGGTGGCTTGCTGGTGCAGGGCGGGGTCATAGACCAGCTTGTCTGCCGCAGTCCGAAGTCCAGATATCCCAGCCGTGAATTCTTCATCCCCTGCATTGAGCGTAGACGAATCCTGCAACATCACCGCATCGCGATAGGACTTGTCCAGCTTTTGAAACCTTGCTTGCGCCTCTTGCAGGCTGGTAGCAGCAGGAAACAGCTTATCCGACGCGATGCGGAGGTGCTGCTGGGCGACAGAGGTAGTCCACTCCATGAGGCCGAAGAAAAGGACGTACCCCAATCCCAACGCCCCAATGCTGCAAAGAAGTTTTCCTCGAATACCCATGGCGCAAGTCCCTTTCTGGAGGGTGGTTCCGGGCCGGCCAAATTCCGGCCCGCGTGTCAAAGGCTAAAGTTGATGACGACTTCAATCGTGGAAGTCGCATCGCCAGGAGCAAACTTCCATTGTTTGACTGCGTCGATTGCAGCGGGAGCGAGGACCTTGTTGCCGCTGTTTGACTCTGCCTTGATGACTTTGCCGGTCGAATCGACGGTCGCGACAACGGTAACAAGGCCGGTAATGCGTAACTGCTTTGCGATGGGGGGATACGTGGGGGGGACTTTGTGGGCTACGGCACGGTCCTCCGCATGCAGAGACGAAGCTGCCAGAACCAGCGAAATGACCGCGAGGCGCACGGAAAAGAGAAGGATGGAACGGACAGGCGCGGTGCGGTGGTCTGTCTGACGGCGATCTATGGCGGGTTGAGACATGCTTGCTCCCCGAAAGTGAAGTGTTGCTAATATCGGAAGAATGGAAAAAAAGTTTAGCCTTTTTTTACACAGACGAAGTCGATGCCCCTTCCACGGACGCTCTCTCCGGGGTGAATCCCGGGGAGGGAAGGGTATACTTTGAATCTGTATCGGCTGGTCGCGTGGAATGGTTAGGTCGGGGGACAGGAATGAACGGAAACGGTAATGGGCATGGAACCAATGGCATCGGCGCAGGCTCCGGCCGCAATGGAGCGCAGGCTGTGGGCAACGATTACAAGGTGCCGGCGCCGCGGGCAGACTGGGTTGTGAAGCGTCGTGAAGAGGCCGCACGCACCGGCGACGGCAACATGAGCCAGATGCACTTTGCCCGCAAGGGTCTGATTACCGAAGAGATAGCCTATGTGGCGCAAGTGGAGAAGGTGGCTCCGGAGTTTATCCGCGACGAAGTTGCCATTGGCCGCATGATCATCCCGGCAAACATCAACCACCCCGAGCTGGAGCCGATGGCGATTGGCGTGGGCTCACTCTGCAAGATCAACGCCAACATCGGCAACTCGGCGATGGTTTCGAATGTGGATGAGGAACTGCGCAAGCTGCACACGGCGGTGCACTACGGCGCGGACACGGTGATGGACCTCTCCACCGGCGGCGATATTCCCATGATCCGCGAAGCGATTCTGCGGCATTCACCGGTGCCCATCGGCACAGTGCCGCTGTATGAGGCTCTGGCAAGGGTGAAGAAGCTGGAAGACCTGAACATCGATCTGTACCTCGAAGTGATCGAAGAGCAGGCGCAGCAGGGTGTGGACTACTTCACCATCCATGCGGGTGTACTGATCCAGTACATCCCGATGGTGGCCAAGCGGATTACCGGCATTGTGAGCCGCGGTGGTGCGATTCTGGCCCAGTGGATGACCTCGCACCATAAGCAGAATTTCCTGTACGAGAACTTCGATCGCATTACCAAGGTGATGGCGAAGTACGACGTAAGCTACTCGCTGGGAGATGGATTGCGGCCGGGGTGTCTCGCGGACGCGAGCGACGAGGCCCAGTTTGCGGAGTTGAAGACGCTGGGTGAACTCACCCGGCAGGCGTGGAAGAGCGATGTGCAGGTGATGATCGAGGGGCCGGGACACATCCCGATGGACCAGATCAAGCTGCAAGTGGACAAGGAAGTGGAGCTGTGCGACGGAGCGCCCTTCTATGTGCTGGGCCCGCTGGTCACGGACATCGCGCCGGGATATGACCACATCACCTCGGCAATCGGTGCGGCCATGATCGGCTGGCACGGGGCGGCGATGCTCTGCTACGTCACTCCCAAGGAGCATCTCGGCCTGCCCAACGAGAAGGACGTGAAGGACGGCATCATCGCATATAAGATTGCGGCGCATGCTGCGGATGTGGCTCGACAGCGGCCCGGCGCGCGCGACCGTGACGATGCGATCAGCCATGCGCGCTACACGTTCGACTGGGACAAGCAGTTTGCGCTGTCGCTCGATCCGGAGACGGCGCGGGCGATGCATGACGAGACGCTACCGGACGATTACTACAAGGAAGCAGCGTTCTGCAGCATGTGCGGGCCCAAATTCTGCAGCATGAACTGGTCCAGCAAGGTGGACAAGTTCAACGAGCACGAGCACGGCTTGAAGAAACCGGACCTGACGCAGATTATGACGGACCAGATGGCATTGCGGAGTTAGCAACGCCAAAGCACATCGCTTCAAGACGAAGGGCCGCATCGATAACGATGCGGCCCTTCGCTTTTGCAACCACCGCAATAGAGCTGCGGCGAACATCGGGGAAATCCTTTTGCAAGCGGGCTCGCAACGCGAAGCGGCTCTAACTCCGTCCGGCAATCCGGGCAGGGGGCTGCTTCTGCGGCCGTGCTCGCAGCGGCGACTTGCGCTGCGAGGTGTAGCTCGAGATCTCGATCTTGCTGAAGTTGAACGCCATACCGGCGACGTATTGGTGGATCCGGTGTGGCGAGGGCAGGCAGCAGAGGTCTGGGGAGGAAACCAATGCGCGTGGCTGGATCATAGCGAATCCCGCTCATCCTTCTCGGGAATCGTGATGATGGCGGGGGCTGCGATCATCGCCAGAAACAGGAGTGCGAATATGAGTTCGTGGACCATGGTGGTGCTCCTTCTCGAACCCGGAGCGGCTTTTCCGCGTCTGGGCCGGGGGAAATCGTAGAGAGTGGATTGCCCTGTGGAAGCCGACACCGGCCATCCACTGGGAGACTGTTTCTCTCGCTTCTCGTGCCATCATCCAGCGCATTGTGGGCCGGGAGAATAGCACCAGGGCATCAGGGAATACAGCGCAAGTTGTAGGACGGGTGGGAAACTATGGCTCCGGCGCATTGAGAGCGGTTGCGGCTCGGTCCAGGGCGGCGGCCAGCGCCTCCAGTTGCGCCTGGGCGCGTGCTGCGTCCGCCGCTTCGATTGCGTCGTTCACGCCCGGAATTTCTACGGCTTCGTAGCCGGTCCATTCTCCGGGAGCATAGATACTGTGCCGATACCAGGGCCGATGCGGAAGGCCGCCGGGCAGCAGCAGTGCATGTTCCGCCTGGGCGAGGGACCGATTGAAGGCGGCCGTATCGGGCATAGGCGCCAGTTGGAGTCCATAGGCTTGCTGCGCTACGGTAGCGAACCGCTGCTGCGAGGCCCGGGCGCTGGTCCAGTCGAGCTTCATGCCGCGCGCCTCCGAGCGGATGCGCGCGCGATCCAGGGCGCCGTGGATCGCGTCCGCATACACCCGGTAGTCGTACGGAAGCACGTCGGCGTCCGCAATGTGCAGAATCTCCAGGCCGAAGAACCGTGCCTGCTGCTGGACATAGGCGAACGTCGGATCGGCAAAGCGGACGAACCAGTCGTAGTCATCGAAGGGGGTATGGTACACGCCAAACGGACCATCGGAGCCGATATCGGTGGAGGGCACACCGGCGTGCTGAAGAAACGGCGTGTAGTCGGAGCCGGATCCGAGGTCGCCGACTGGAGCGCCATCGTTGCGCGCTGCCCTCAACGATCCTGCCGCAGATTGGTCCTGGCCCGTCGCCTTCTTCCACTGATCGAGGACCGTTCCTCCCGCCGCCGACGGCACCTCCATGGCAATCTCGCGCAGGAACTGGCGCAGCGAGGGCACCGCCGCGGCGTCGAAGTCCGGGCCGGTGACCGCTTCGTCGAGGTTCAGGTACGCGACTGCCTGGCCGAGTTCGGCAGAGTGCCCCTCCACCCACTCCGTCGAGCCGATCAGGCCTTCCTCTTCGCCGTCCCAACTGCCTAGCACAATGGTGCGCCGCGGCCGCCAGCCGTGCTGCAGCAGCACGCCCAGGCCGTGGACCGTCTCCAGCATGGCGGCGGTGCCGCTGCCTGGGTCGGCTGCGCCAAAGTTCCACGCATCGCGGTGGTTGCCGGCGATGACCCACTGGCGCGGCTCGACCGTGCCGGGAATCTTGCCCATGACGTCCCAGATGGTGCGCAGGTGCGCATCCAGCACCAGCCGCATGTGGACCGTCACGGGAGCGGTCGTGCTGCCGCCCAGGTGATAGACGAACGGTAGGCGGCCTTGCCAGTCGTGCGGCACGGCCACACCGCCCAGCGCACGCAGGATGGGCGCAGCGTCTGCCGCGGAGAGCGGATTCACTGGGATGCTCGGCAGGTCGTTCTGGAGCTTGTCCACCGGTATACGCTGCGACGCCGGCAGATTGGGCACCGAGGCGATGCCGGGCGTGGTTGGGTCGCCGGGATAGATCGGCAGGAACTGCACGGAGCCAAGCTGCGCCGCGGAATCGGGCCGCAGCGGACCGTCCGGATAAAGCGCGGCCGATCGCGGTCCGTCGTCGGCCGGGTCGGAATAGATCAGCATGCCCTTGGCGCCGAACTGCTGCGCGATGTAGACCTTGACGCCACGGAAGTTGTTGCCGTATCGCACCAACGCGATCTTCCCCTTCACGCTCACGCCGAGCTCCGCCAGCCGCTGGAAGTCCTGGAGCGTGCCGTAGTTGGCGTAGACGACCGGTGCGGTCACGTCGCCCGATGGCGAGTCGCTGTTGAAGGCTGGCAGCACGCCGGGATCGTCCTGAAAGTGGTCGACCATGCCGTTTGCCGCACGCCCGACATGGTCGCGGGTAGGGCCGCTGAAGACCTTTTTGCCAGTGGCATCGAACGCCTCAACCAGGATTGAGACCGGCTTGGTCAGCAGCACCCTGTAGGGTACGATCTCCGTCTGGAGCCCGGCGGCGCGGAAGCGTGCGGCGACATAGAGCGCGGTGGCGTGGTCTGCCGGCGAACTGGCCCAATGCGGCACAGCCGTCAGCCTCTGCAGGTGCTGTTGCGCCAGCTTCGGATCAGGCACGGCGAGGAACTGCACGTCCAGCGCGGCCTGGCGGCTGAAATCGCGAAAGCCAAAGACACGCGAAGGCGCGGGTATCGTGGGGGCAGCAGCCGGAGGGCGAGTTTGCGCGCCAGCCAATTCCACTGCGGGCCGGAGCGAGTGTCCGGCGGCGAGCAGGAGGAGGGCGAACGAAGGTGCGAATGCGAGAGAGCGGAGACCTGTCAATATCTTAGCCTGGGTCGAATTCGGGCAAGCAGGGAAGCAACTGACTGCCGATCTTTATTGTCCCTTACCCTGCTTGCGCGAATTATCTAAACCACGGGCTGAGTGCAGAATTTGCAACGGGTCGCAGCCACCGGAATGTCCCCCAGGCACTGTCGGCAGGCCTTCGTGGCAGGGGGCTCGGCGGCAGGTGGATTGAACTTCTTCAGCAGGTACTGCGTGGGAGTGACGAGGAAAAAGTAGACGACTCCGGCAAGGATCAGGAAGGTGATGGCCGCATTGACAAAAGCCCCGAGCAGGACCTTTCCACCATGGATGTCGACGATCCAATCGAAGCTCGGTTTGCCAAGGAACGCGCCGAGTAAGGGATTGATGATGTCGGCCGTAAAAGCGGTGACAATGGCAGTGAAGGCAGCGCCGATGATGACCGCGACGGCCAGATCCATGACGTTGCCACGGAGAATGAAGTCGCGAAATCCCTTGAACATGGACAACTCCTTAGAACTCGGAATCACAGTGGCTGAGTATATCGCAAGCGCGTCCATGTGGGGCGCGAAAGAGAACTGTCTAAAAGAGATACGGGAACAGCAGGAAGAAGAAGACCAGCGAAACAGCCAGCGTGTCCATCAGCAGCAGCAGGACGATGCCGCCGTGATACAGGTTCCAGCGCGGCTGAATGCAGCGGACTGTGTCCAGCATGCCGAGCGTCGCCAGCACAGCCGGGACGGTGAGCCACAGGGACGGGCGAGTCTCGGGGAACCCAGAGAGCGGAAAGCAGGCGGCACAACTGCCCAGCACTAGCAGGTTGGCGCGCAGCAGCGACCGGCGGCGGGGATGGAAGACAGCGAAAGATGCCAGGGATCGGGTCATGCGCTCTGAATTGGACTTCCGGTATTGGGGATTCGATTCGACGAATTGGGGGCTGGTTGGCTGGATCATGTCTGGCGCTTCTCCGCTGCGTCGCAGAGTTTCTCGATTCTGCGCTGGCGGGCTTCAACGGTCTGGTAGTAAAAGACGGCCATCAGTTCGCTGCGGCGCTGCGTGGCGGTCATGCGCTGCCAGCCGGCGCTGGCTTTCGGCCGAATACGGAAGGCGGCGGCAACGGCCGGGGGCAGTTCGCGCTCGCCGTCCATGGTGGCCAGCAGGCGCTCCGCCATCTGCTCCGCGCGGCGCAGACGGGCTTCGTCGGTCTTGACGCCCAGGACCCACTTGCCGATCTCGCGCCGCATGGATTCGGTCAGGGCGTCGTACCATTCGCGCAGGCCACGCTCTTCGTCCAGTAGGACGGCAAGCTCGTCGGGCAGCTCGGCTTCGCGCGGGTCCAGGTCAGGTTCCAGGCGGAAGTCGGCGGTGTCTCCAGGGCCAGCGCCCGCGCCTGCCTGCATGGCGCGATTGACCAGCAGAAAGAAGCCGCCGGCTCTGGCGGGGAACAAGGATGTGCGGAAAGGGAAGTCGTTGATCTCCCCACGGACGCGGAGACGTACCCTCTGCTTCCAGACCTTGGCAGGCTCAAACGGGACGTGCGCGATGGTCCAGCCGAGCATCCGGTCGTCCTTCTGGAGTACAGCGCGAAACCCCCGTTCAGCCGTAGCCAAAATCCACCTCCACAAGCCCTGCACGCAGCAAATTCGCCCGCTTTCAGAGGGGGGGCGCAACCCTGGGCACAATTCTAAGCGAAGCATAGGGCTGTGATATCCTCGCGTCCAGAGGCTACCCGTGACTCGATTGCTACGAGCTGCCCTGCTCGGCTTTCTCCTGACACTCGCGTTGGGCCTGCTCGCACGGTCGCATCCTCCGGTCCCTGGAACGTTTTCCTTCCCATCTCCTGCAAAATTGCTCGACATGAAGCTCGGCACGGCACACCAGCCGTTTGTCCGGCGTCAGTTGGTTCCGTCCATACTGCGCTCCGTGGATGCCGTGACCTCCGAGCAGTTCCGATCAGCCATAACCGGGCATCTCGAAGCAAGCAAGCTCATCCACCCTTTCCTGTTCGACGCTAGCGAAGGCGAGTCCTTCGATAGCTTCATCTGTCTCATCGTTTGGTTTGTCTGCTTCACCGTCTTCGCCTGGGCCTTTGAAACCGAGGCTGCGGTGTATGCGCGGCTATCGAACCCCGGCAGCGGTCCGTTCCGCGGACTGGCGATTGTGTACACCGTCGCCGCCTGCTTGATGCTCATCCCGTTGCTGCATAACAATTACATCTACGATCCCCCGACCGTCTGCTTCTCCATCCTCACGCTGCGCGCACTCCGCCGGGAGCGCTTCTTCGAGCTTGTGTTGTTAACGATCCTGTTTTCCTTCAATCGCGAGACGGCGTTTCTCATCCCCGGGCTCACTTTCTTTACGTGGGTCCATCGCCAGCGATATGGGACCGCAGTGCAACAGGCTGCGATCCTCAGTGCTCTGTATTTTGCGATTGCCTGCAGCCTTGCCTTCCATTACCACCACAACCTCGGATCGCTGGCAGAGAACAACCGCGCATACCTGGTTCACACCTACATCCACAAGAATGCAAAATATGCCGTAGCGGCCATTCTCTCGCTGGCCGCATACACCTACGCCGTGGTGCGTTGCTGGACGTCACTGCCACCTGTGCTCAAAGCCGTGCAATGGTTTGTTCCGCTCTGGATATTCATGCATATCATGTGGGGCTGGCCCATGGAATGGCGGGTGTTCCTCGAGGTGTATCCTGGCATGCTGCTGACCATCATTGCGTGCTGGGGAATCCTCCGGCCCGCCATCGGTTCGTCGGCCAGGCAGCCATCCGCCGCAACTTTAGCCGCAACCTGAGAGATTGTTTTTGCTCGTCATTCTGACCCTGAGCTTGGCTCAGGGGAAGAATTCCCGCATTTCGCTCCCGCCCACTCTTCATTTCAGGCATCCAAGAGATGCTTCTAACCTCAAAGGCGGAACCGTGGGTGCCTCACGAGGCTTCTGATCGCAGCAAAGCAATTTCCTCGCTCGAAGTTACACTGGGTAGCATCGCTGGCATCTCCAATCCGCGCATCTTCCTCTCCGCTGGCGAGGCTTCGGGCGACCACTATGGGGCGGCCATCATAGCCTGCTTGCGGACGCGCCTGCCCGGGGCGACGTTTGTAGGGCTGGGCGGCACCGCGATGGAGACGGCAGGCCAGCTCCGGGTGGTGCGGGCAGAGGACGTCGCGCACATGGGGCTCACCGAGGTGCTGCGCCATGCGCCCTATATCTACGCGCAGTACCACCGGCTGGTGCGCTCCATCAAGCACGACCGCCCGGATGTGGCGGTGCTGATCGACTTCCCCGACGTGAACTTCCGGCTGGCCAAACACCTGCGTCGGCTCGGTGTTCCAGTCGTCTGGTTCGTGAGTCCGCAGCTTTGGGCGTGGAAGCGGCGTCGGCTGCGCTGGGTACAGCAGCGTGTGGACCGGATGCTGACCATCTTTCCGTTCGAGGAGCCGTTCTACCGGGCGCGCGGCGTGGATGCGGAGTTCGTCGGGCATCCGCTGGCGACGCTGGGAATGCCGCAGAGCACGCGCCAGGACTATGCGCTTCGGAACGGGCTTGGATCGGCAAAGCGATGGGTTGCGTTGCTGCCAGGCAGCCGAAGGAAGGAGGTCGACGCGAACCTGCCGGAGATGCTGGGGGCGCTGCAACTGCTCAGCCGGCAGTACTCGCTGGAGATTCTGATTCCCATCGCATCGACGATCCGACCGGAGTGGCTGAAGGAGCATGCAGACCGGTTGGGGGAAAACATCCACCTGGTTTCCGATGCGCGGGAGGCGCTGTTCCATGCGCGGGCGGCGGTGGTGGCCAGTGGGACGGCGACGGTGCAGGCGCTGACAATTGGGAACCCGTTTGTGGTGGTCTACCGGGTGTCGAAACTGACCTTTGCGGTGGTGAAGCGGATGGTGCGGTATCCCAAGGAGATTCCGGCCGCGGCCGACGCGGACGGCAACCTGCCGGTGGGCATGGTGAACCTGATTGCAGGCCGGCGGATTGTGCCCGAGTTGCTGAACGAGCGCTTCACCGCGGCTAACCTGGCGGCGGCGCTCCGCCCGCTGCTGGAGGATGGGCCGGAGCGGGCGCATATGGTGGCCGACCTGGCGGACGCGCGGGCGCGGCTGATGCCGGAGGGTGGCTCCGACCCGATTGGGCGGGTGTGCGATGCGATCCTGCAGTTGCCCGGCGTAGGCCAAACCGCGGGTGGAAGCGTCTAACATCTATAGGCCCCAACGGTTGGCGGATTGGCGCGTCCAATGTGCAGCAGAAAGCTCGACGCAATCCGGAACGACGAATCGGAGCAATCCTTTCGCAAGGGCAAGCGCTGAGGTGTTTTAGCATACAGTCAAGGTTGCACTGCATTTGAGGATCGTTGCACCGCATTTGAGGACCCAGGAACGCATGTCTTCTCCACCACGAGTTCGCCGCATGACTTTTGTATCGCTTGCCGCCTGCACCGTGGCGGCTCTGGCCTGGCACAGCGCTGTAGCCGCTCCGGTACGGCCGCAGTTGAACGTTACCGGCTACGTCATTACGGCGGAGTTGGACCCGGCGAACAACAAGCTGGCGGCCAGTGCCGACGTGACCTTTACGGCCATCGAAGACCTGACTACGGCCACATTCGAGCTGAACAACGGGCTCAGCATTACCAGGCTGACGGACAAGACCGGCGCCGCGTTGAACTCCGAGCGGCTGACGCAGAACTCCACGGTGCGGATTACGCTGCCGGCGCCGATTGCCAAGGGCACGGCGACCACGTTTCACTTCGAGTATTCGGGGCTGCTGAACGGATCGGATACCAGCCCGGTGGAAGGCATCAAGCTGGCATCCGTCAACGACCCCATCAGCATCCTGCTGTATGCGGGGCGGTGGTTCCCCATGACCGGCCTGTTCACCGACCGCTTTACCGCGGAGATGCACATCCGCGTGCCGGCGGAATACACGGCGGTCGGCAGCGGGACGACGACGCGCAAGACCTTGCCGGATGGGCGAAGTGAGTTTGGCTTTACCTGGTCGAAGCCGGGATTTCCGGGCACGATTGTAGCGGGCAAGTTCCTGCCGGCGATTGGCGGCTCGGGATACAGCAACATTCACGTGTACGTGACGGACAAGCGCAAGGCGGGCGCGGCGGAGTTTGCGGCGCTGGCGGGGCGCGAGTTCGAGTACATGACCAGCGTGTTCGGCCAGCCGGAGTCCGGGCGTATCAACATTGTGGAGCTGCCGGAGGACGCTGTCTCCGCGGCGTGGGCGCCGGAGATGGCGGCCATTGCGGGCAACCGCATTGTGGACCACAACTCGCAGCGCCTGCTGGCGAACACGCTGGCGCATCAGTGGTGGGGTTCGGAGGTGTCGCCGGCGACGCTGAACGATGCATGGATTACGAACGGGATGTCGCGCTATGGCGAGCTGATGTACCTGGAAGATTCGGCGGGCAAGAATGCGTTCCAGACGGCGGTCAGCGATGTCTCTGCCGGCGCGCTGGCGTACGATACCGAGCCCTTGACGACGCTGGGGCGGCTGGACCCGTTCTCGCCGCAGTTCCAGTCGATGACGCTGGAGAAGGGCGCGATGGTCTTCCACATGCTCCGCTGGGAGATGGGCGACGACGGCTTCCAGAAGTTCCTGCGTGGGCTGCTGTCGGAGTACACGGACAAGGGCATCCGCAGCCAACAGTTTGAGGACGTGGCCGAGGCGCAGAGCCATCTGGAACTGACGGCGTTCTTTGCCCAGTGGCTGGATGGAACCGGCGCTCCGTCGTTTACGGACAAGTACTCGGTCTACCGGCTCGGCAGCAATAAGGGCTTCCGCACGGTGGGTGCGATCGGCGAAGACCTGGACCTGTTCCGCATGCCTGTCGAACTCCGGATTGAGACGGACGGCAAGACGGAGGACAAGCGGATCGACGTGTCGGGGACGGACTCGACCTACACAGTCGAGACGTTCGGGCGGCCGCGGCGAATCCAGATCGATCCGGAGAACTGGCTGCTGAAGAGCACTCCGGATCTGGCGGTGCGCGTGGCCGTGCTGCGCGGGCAGCAACTGGTGATGCAGGGCGATCTGACCGGCGCGCTGGCCGAGTACCAGAAGGCGCTGGACGAGAACAAATCGAGTTCGCTGGCCGCGTACCGGATCGGCGAGGTGTTCTTTACCCAGCGCAACTACCAGTCGGCGGCGAACAGCTTTCGCGATGCGCTGCGCGGCGACGGCGACCCGCGCTGGACGGAGGTTTGGGCGCACATCCATCTGGGGTACATCTTCGATGTGACCGGCCAGCGGGAGCGCGCGGTGAACGAGTATCGGCTGGCAGTGCAGACCAACGACAACACCCAGGGCGCGATCAACGAAGCGCGGGCGCGCATGCAGACGCCGTACAAGCGGCCACAGGCCGACAACTAAAGATCATTGCGTGGCCAGCCAGGCAAGGGTCTTGGCGGCCAGGCGGTCGAAGGCTGCGACGGCGAGGCGGAGGTGGTCCTCGGCGGTGTCTTCGATCTTATTGTGACTGATGCCGCGCAGCGACTGCACAAACATCATCACCGTGGGGATGCCGGCGCGGGCGACCTCGGCGGCGTCGTGGAGCGGGCCGGAGGGCAGGCTGACGACCTCTCCCGCCACATCGAGGATGCACTCCTGGCAGAGCCGGATCAGGTCCGGGTGGAAGGGTATCGGCTCGATCGACCAGATGCGCGACCACTCCACGGTGCAGCGTTCCTGCTCGGCAAAGGCGAGACTCGCGGCCTGGGCCTCGCGGTACATGGTGGCGAGGACCTCGGCGTCCAGGTCGCGCTGGTCTAGCGTACACTCGCAGCGGCCGACGACGGCGGTCACGATGCCGGGGAAGGTTTTGACCGAGCCCATGGTGCAGACGGAGTCGGAGTGGCGGCCGGCGATGGTGCGGATTTCGAGCGCCAGGCGGGCTGCGGCGGCCAGCGCGTCGCGGCGGTCGGCCATGGGGGTTGAGCCGGAGTGGGCCTCCTGCCCGTGGAAGGTGATCGTGTGGCGCTCGACGCCCTTGGTGCCCAGGACGGCGGCCAGCGGCAGACCGAGCCGCTCCAGGATGGGCCCCTGCTCGATGTGGAGTTCGAGGTAAGCGGCGATGTGCTCGCGCTCCGCGGCCGCGTCGCCGATGCGGTCGATGTCGATGTCGCAGGCGCGCAGCGCGGCTTCCAGCGTGATGCCGTCGCGGTCGGTGCGGGCGCGGTCGGCGGCGATGGAGTGGGTGCCGGCGAAGGCGGAGGAGCCGAAGAGGGAGCGGCCGAAGCGCGCGCCTTCCTCGTCGGCCCAGTCGACCAGGCGGAGGGTGAAGGGCGGACGGCCGTTGTGGTCCTCGGCGGCAGCGGTCAGAACTTCAAGCGCGGTGACGACGCCGAGTGCGCCGTCGAGCCAGCCGCCGTTGGGGACAGAGTCCAGATGGCTACCCAGGACGAGGGATTTGGGCGACGCGCCGGGCAGGGTGACCCAGGCGTTGCCGGCGGCGTCCAGGTGGCGGGTGATGCTGGAGCCGCCAGGGAGGCCGCTGAGCTTCCCGGCGAACCAGTCGCGAGCGCGCTGCCAGGTGGGCGTAAAGGCGAGCCGCTGGGCTCCGTTGGCGTCGGAGGTAAGCGCGGCGAGTTCGCGAAGGTTGGCGAGAACGCGGTTTGGATCGGCGGGCATGGCTTGCTTTCCTTTCCCTGGGGGGAGCTACCCTCCCCCCTACTCCTGGCCTCAAGATATTGCATTTGCAGCGTTTCTACCCGGACCGGGGTCTGCTTTCGGTCTGTCGCGACTGGACCCCGTCCGGATGGGATGCCCATCGCTACGCAATGCACATTCCGAAGTCCACTGTACCCCCTGATTTAATGATATGCGTTGGGGCATAACTCAAATGAATCCTTTTCTCGCACCAGCCCTCTTCCCATATAGAGGACAAATGGGCCCCATGACAGTTGCGCTTTGTGAATCCAACATCGACGTTCAGGAACTGCGCAATTCCAGCGACTCCTCCCAATGCATCGATGTCCGTTCTGCGACGGAGTTCGCTGCGGGCCATATTCCCGGCGCCATTAACATTCCCATGGACGAGATCGAGAGTCGCTTGGCGGACCTGGGGCAGCAGCGCCCTATTGTCCTTATCTGCCAGGCGGGCAAGCGCGCCTCCATGACGCGCGCCCTTCTCGCCGGCCGCGTCCATGACCTGTCTGTTCTGACCGGAGGCACCGACGCGTGGAAAGACGCTGGCCTTCCGCTGGTGGCTTCCACGCGCACCCGCTGGGCGTTGGAGCGGCAGGTGCGTCTCGCCGCGGGGCTTCTGGTTCTTGCTGGAGTTTTGCTTGGGTTCCTCGTGAACCGAGAGTGGTTCTGGCTCGCGGGCTTTGTCGGCGGCGGCCTCATCTTTGCCGGGACCACCAACTTTTGTGCAATGGCTCATTCGCTCGCGCTCTTGCCATGGAACCAGCGCGAGAGCAGGATGAAGTGACTTCCCTCAGCGCAGATCGACACGCATCGAACGGAAACGGCGGTACGCACAGCAGTGGATTTCGAGGCCCTCGCCAACGAGCACAAGGACGCGATCTACCGGCAGATGCTGCGCGTCTGCGGCAATCGCGAGGACGCCGAAGATGTCCTCATCGAGGCCCTGCTGAAGGCCTACTGCAGCATGGGCCAGCTCCGTGACTCAGCCTCCTTCCGCGCCTGGCTCGCCCAGATCGCCCGCCGTGTCTGCTGGCAACTGAAGGAGCACGAATCGCTGCTCCCGCTGCTGCAGTTGTCCGAACTGGAAGCCGATGGCCTGGATCTACGAGACCTGGCAGCCGCTCCGGAGGAGCTTGCCGCCGCAGCACAGATGAGGCAGTTGCTCCGCAATGCTGTAGCAACCCTCAAGCCGGAGTTTCGCGCCGTATATGAACTGCGCGATATCGACGAACTGCCCGGCGAAGAAGTTGCCGTCCGGCTCGGTCTCTCGCTGCGGGCCATGAAGTCTCGCTTGCATCGCGCTCGCTCGCTTTTGCGCGAGCACATGGAAGCCGCTCTAGCCAACGCAGCACAATATGCACCTCGAAACAGACCACGGGAGAAACACAATGGAAGTCCACGTCGAACACCTGGGCGAAGTCCAGTTTGAGATTAAAGCGCGCCAGCATTCCATCGCCTGCGACCAACCGGAAGCGATGGGAGGCTTCGACGAAGGCATGACCCCTCCTGAACTCCTGCTCGCCTCCCTCGGCTCCTGCGCCGCGTACTATGCCGTCGCCTACCTCAAGAAGAAAGGCATTACCGCCCCCGGCACCCGCGTCGATATCACCGCAGACAAGGTCCCAAACCCCGCCCGCGTGGACAACTTCCAGATAGCCGTCTCAGTCCCCATCGAACTTACCGACGAGCACCGCGCTGGCCTGGAAACCGCCGTCCACCACTGCCTCATCCACAACACGCTGCTGCACCCACCTACCATATCCTTCACCATCAATGCCGCAACCGACGCTCCCAGCCTCGCTCACAGCTAACCGACTCACGGGATCTGGCGGCTGGCCTGACTCCTTGAGACGAGCGCAGCTTCATTGCCCGCACCCTGCTCATCGGCTGCGGCGTGGGCGAAGAGTTCTGCGGCGGCGAGGTTGCCAGTGAGTTCGGCGGGGAAGCCGTGGCGGAGTTGGAGCCAGGCGGGATCGTTCCACGAGAGGGTGACCTCGCCGGTGGGGGATTCGGCGACGAGGATCTTGAGCGGCAGGTCGAGGGCAGCGCTGGGTGATGCCACCATGAGCGGCGTGCCGGCTTTGGGGTTGCCGAAGATGAGGAGCTTGGTGGGCGGCATGGCGAGGCCGGCGGCGGCGGCTTCGCCGGAGTGGTCGATGAGGACGAAGAGCTTTACTCCCTTTTGCTGAAGGAGGGTTTGCAGGCGGGCGACGGTCTCATCGACGGAGTGGCGGCTGAGGAGGGTGCGGATGCCTTCGGGCATGCCTGGATTTTAGAGCAGATTTCCTGTTGCTGTGGCGTGGAGAATTGAGCAGAGTATCGTTTTCCTTGAGAGAGAACGAACATAGACTCTGCGGCCCGCCTACGCCTGTGCAGGAAATCTGCTCCAGCGGCTGACGGTGGGGCGAATGCAAAGGCAAAGGCAAAATGCGGGGATTCTTCCCCTGAGCGATGCTCAGGGTCAGAATGACAAGCCAATCTCTTCATCAGAATGACAAGCCAATCTCTTCATCAGAATGGCAAGCGAATAGAATGACTCCGAATGGCGGGGCGCGTGGAGAGGGTGTGCGGGGTGGGGCGGTGACGGCTTCCGGGGATGGGTGGAGGCGGCGGTTGCAATTGGATGTTTTCTCCTGGGCACTGACGCTGCTGCGGCCGGTCATTGTGCTGCACGACGCCGTGGTGGGCGCGGTGCGGAAGCTGCGGCAGCCGGCGGGCGCGGAGCACTTTTTCTTTGCCATCGGAGGGCGGAAGCTGGCTGCGGTATGGGTGTCGGGCGGGGACAGCGCGCCGGTGGTGCTCATCTGCCATGGCATTGGCGAGGGCGTGGGGCACTGGAGCGCGACCCAGGCATGGCTGGAGGAGCGCGGCGTGAGTTCGATGATCTTCAACTACTCGGGCTATGGCAGCAGTACCGGGCGTATCCGCGCGGAGCATTGCGACCAGGACCTGGTGGCCGCCTATGCGGAGGTGCGGCGGCGGGTCGGCGCAGAGCGGCCGGTGTGGGTGCTGGGCTTCTCCATGGGCAGCGGGGTTGCGGGCAGTGGAGTGGCGGCGCTGCGACCGGCGGCGGCGGGGCTGTTCCTGTGCGAGGCGTTCCCGTCGTTTCGCGAGGCGGCGCGGGCGGCGTGGGTGCCGCAGTGGGCGACGCGGCTGGGTCCGGATGTGTGGCGGACGGAGGATGCGATGCGCACCATCGCCATGCCGGTGTGCGTGATCCACAGCGATGGCGACCGGCTGTTTCCGGTGGCGATGGGGAGAAGGCTGGCCGAGGCGGCAGGGAAGTGGGGCGAGCTGGTGGTGGTGCGCGGGATGGGGCACAGCGAGCCGTACCTGCGGCCGACGGAGGAGTACTGGGGAGCCGTGGTGCGGCGGGTGAGGGAAGCCCAGCGCGCTCTTTAGTTCCAGCAGTATTGCCGGGAATGTGGAGCGGATACCGCTGCCATGAGAAACTATCCCCCTATGGAAGCAAGTGGATTTGCAGTCGCCATTATGGCCGCGGGCAAGGGCACGCGGCTCAAGAGCAAGCGCCCCAAGGTCCTGCACGAGGTTGGCGGACGCGCCCTGTTGCTGCATGTGATTGCAGCCGCCAAAACCCTCGTCCCCGCCACGGAGATCTATTGCATCATCGGGCACGAGGCCGATCGCGTCCGTGCGGCGGTCGAGCCCACCGGCGTCAACTTTGTGCTGCAGGAAGAGCAGCGCGGCACCGGCCACGCCATGCAGGTGCTGAAGGCCTCGTTCGAGTTGAGCGGCGCGCCCGTTCCCCAGCACCTGCTGGTGCTCTCCGGCGACGTGCCGCTGATCCAGCCGGAAACGCTCGCGTCGCTGCGCGCGCTTCACCTCGCGGAGCAGGCCGCCATGACTATCCTGACCGCGGTGCCGCCCGATCCCACCGGCTATGGCCGAGTGCTGCGCGTCGCGCCGCACTCGCCGGAGGTGACGGCCATCGTGGAGCAGAAGGCACTGACGCCCGAGCAGCTCCATGCGCCGGAGATCAACTCCGGCATCTACTGCTTTGAGGCTGCGGCGCTGTTTGCCAAGCTTGACCTGCTCTCCACGGAGAACGCGCACGGCGAGTTCTACCTGACGGACGTTGCCGCCATGCTGGTCGCGGATGGCAAGCGGGTGGTCGCGCTGCAGGCTGCCAGCGTGAATCAGGTGCTCGGCGCCAACACCATCGCGGAGATGATGCACCTGGACCAGGCCATGCGCGCCGAGGCCGCCAATCGCCTGATGGCGCAGGGCGTCACGATCTTTCGCCCAGACACCTGTGTCATCGATGCCGCGGTTACCGTGGGCCCCGACACGATCCTGGAGCCCTACGTTCAGCTGTTGGGCGCCACGCAGATTGGCTCGGACTGCCGCATCCGCTCCCACTCCGTCATCCAGAACTCCACCCTGGCGGACAATGTCACCGTCCGCAACGGCTGCATCCTGGACGGCGCGCAGGTTGGCGCTGGCGCTATCCTCGGCCCCTACGCGCATCTCCGTCCGGAGAGCAACATCGGCGAGCAGGCGCACGTCGGCAACTTCTGCGAGACCAAGAAGGTCACGCTGGGCCGCGGCTCCAAGGCAAACCACCTCAGCTACCTCGGCGACGCCGTCATCGGCGCGGGCGTCAACATCGGCGCGGGCGTCATCACCTGCAACTACGACGGCGTACACAAGCACACCACCACCATCGGCGATGGCGTCTTCGTCGGTTCGGATTCCACGCTGGTCGCGCCCATCCGCCTGGGCGACGGCGCCTACGTCGGCGCAGGCTCCTGCATCACCCACCCGGTGCCCGCCGGCGCGCTGGCCATTGGCCGCGCCCACCAGAGCACCAGGGAGGGCTGGGCTGCGAAGCGCAGAGCACGGGCGCTGGTCACCAACCTGATCCTGAAGGACCGGATCGAGGCAGACCGGCACGAGTGCGAGATAGTGCAGCCGCTGGTGGAGGACCTGATCCAGCACGCCAAGCGAGACTCTCCGCAGGCACACCGCGAAGCCCTGGACGTGCTGAAGAATCCCGCGGCCGTGGATAGGCTATTCAGCGTGATTGTTCCGCGGTACGCGAGCCGCAAGAGCAACTTCAGCCGCATCCTCCGGCTCACCGGAGCCCACCTGGATCGCGCGCGCGTCGATCTGGTCGGGACGCAACCGGAGCAGGGCGAGCAGACTCCGCCCCGGACCATCGCACCGGGGCCGTACCGGTTCACCCCGCCGCCGGAGAAGGCGGAGTAGGGCCGCTTCGCCTTCGGCCCAGACTGGCAATAGGGATCGTTTGCAACCGGCTTCGGTCCGGCTTACCATCGTGTTGGCTCATCGCTGCTTTGCGTCGGCGCAGACACTCTTTCCGGCGTGGAGCCAAGCTGCTACGCGGCCAGGAGGCCTTCCTATGGAATCTGCAAAAGCCACACTGTCTCAGGAAGAACTCAGCGTGTTGGTTCACGAACTGCCGGAGTGGGCTGTCGACGACGGCAAGCTCGCACGCTTCTGGACCTTTGCCGACTTTGTGCAGGCCATGGCCTTCGTCCATCGCGTGGCGGAACTCGCCGAGGCCGCCGGGCATCATCCCGACATCGATATCCGCTACAACCGCGTCAAACTCGCGCTCGTCTCGCACGATGCCGGAGGCATCACGGCGCGCGACGCAGCGATGGCACGGCAACTCAGCGCGCTGCCTGTAGCCCCCGGTTCATAACTCGCACTGCTCCCGTGCTGCCAGCACAGCTCATCCTTTGGTTCACTTGAGACGAGCCAATTCATTCATACCTTGGGGTATGTGCATTCTCGGTGCGGCGGCATTTCTCTGGGCCGCGCGCCGACAACCCCCGGAAGAACCGTATCGACCCAGGCGCTGTCAGCACAAAACCTGAGCAAAAAGAGACATCCGGTTGACCGCGTGATAGGCTGAAAGAGCAGAGCGGTTTGCGCTCCACAGTTTTCGGCAGGCGTCTCCTGTTTGTCGCCGCGCGCCGATACAAGTTGCGTCACTGGCCTCCCGGCACGGACAATCGACCGTTCGTGCCGCCTTTTTTTTGAGCCGGCAGGCAGCTT
>Ga0302267_10000205_pt1 | contig 76374 bp, 53 predicted proteins | sample III_Bog_E1_3_FD_194555 | JGI IMG/M metagenome (GOLD analysis project Ga0302267, IMG submission 194555) | Peat permafrost microbial communities from Stordalen Mire near Abisko, Sweden - III_Bog_E1_3 | ecosystem: Environmental > Terrestrial > Soil > Wetlands > Peat | place: Sweden: Abisko... | reverse complement strand
CCTGATTTTCTCGTCCTGGGACGACCTCGTCCAGACCCTCGCTTTCGCAAAGCCGCCACCTCTCCCCCCCTGACCGCGCCGGTCCTCTTCATGTGCCCAGACCCCTCCCAGCCCCAAAAAAACACCCCCATCCCAGCAAAAAGCCAAAATGAGAACTGCTGCCGTCTGTCGGATCCGAGCCTCGGCTGGTCCTGGCTCGGCAACCATCACCTCCTCCCAGCGAAGCACCTCAGGTCCACCGACCTCGTGTATTCGAATGGCGTGCGTCATGCTTTGCCTCTTGGTTTTTGTTTCACGTGAAACAAGCGGCGCCTTGCCGTTATGCCGATCTCACCAGAGATCGAGCCAACGCTTCTGGCTCGGTCACAGGAGGGCCGCAGCGACTCTCTGCACAAAGATACGCAGTTGCGATACCCCCGGCCATAACCTTTCCATAGCCCGGATGGGTAACCGGCAACCAGGCATCCGGAGTCACCACCACCAGCACGAAATCCGGGCCAGCGCCAGTCATCGCCGCCCGTCGCAGAGCTTCGGTATCATCGGCCCCGGCCTTGCCAACAATCACCACGACGGTCGGCGAATCCAGAGTCTCGATGTGATTGAGCAAAGCCGCAAACCCCAGCGCGTCTCGGCCAAGCTGTCCAGAAAAGGCCCGAATCAAGGCATCGGCCCGCTGACGATAGGCCACTTCGCCGGTTAGGTGATGCAGCCGGGCCAACACCCCAAGCATCAAGGCATTGCCATTAGGCGTGGCGCCATCCGAGGCGCTTTTGGTCCGCACCAGCGTCACTTCGGCATCGTTTGCCGAAAAGAAATAGCCGCCGCTGTTCGAATCCCAAAAATGCCGATCTGCTATGACCACCCAACGCCGGGCTTGGTCGAGATAGCTCGAATCGTCCGTGGCTTCGAACAGCGTTAGGGCCGCCCCACTCATCGCGGCGTAGTCATCCAGCAGTCCCGGAGCCCCCAACCGCCCCAGTCGCCAATGATGATGGAGTCGATCCATGACGGTCATCGCCTCTTGAACGAAGCGAAACGCCCGCTGTGCCGACGCGATCCACTCTGGGCGTCCGAACGCCATCCCCGCACGGGCTAAAGCTTCGATCATCAAGCCGTTCCAGTCCGCCAGAACTTTATCATCCTTCCCCGGCGGGGGGCGTTGCTCGCGTATTGCTAACAGGCGGGCCCGCGCGGCGGCCAATTGCGCCTCGATCTCTGGCGATTCGGGCATCGCCGCCCCTACCCGCCCATGTGTCTGCCCGACATCTGAGGGCGGCGATGGGATCAACCTTTCAGTCCGGTTGAGGATGCACACCCCTTCCCAATTGCCCAACGGATCGACTCCATAGTGATCCTTGAACAAGGTCGCCGTATCCCCCAAGCCGGCGTCGATCTCGGCGGCGGTCCAGACGGCAAACTTGCCTTCCTGATGTTCGCTATCCGCATCGATGGAACTGGCAAAGCCACCATCAGCGGCGGTCATTTCACGCAGCACCCAACCAATCGTTTCCTCAACGCGGGCGGCGTACAAAGAAAGGCCGGTCCCTTGCCAGACCCAAGTCAAGAGGCCGATCAGCAGGGCGTTGTCGTAGAGCATCTTTTCAAAATGTGGGACCAGCCATTCGTCATCGGTGGCATAGCGGGCGAAACCGCCGGCTAAATGATCATAAATACCCCCCTGGCTCATCCGAGTCAGGGTTGTGATCACCGCCTGCCGGTAGGGCCCCTGCCCCGTGCGCCTCCAGGTCCGCCACAGCAATTCGAAGACGGGAACGTGAGGGAATTTTGGCGCACTCCCCACTCCTCCCCAGATCGGATCGACTTCGTGAAGCAGGCGTTCGGCAACCCGATTGATCAGCGCCACCGACACGGCCCCACCCCTCTCCCCTTCCCCCAACGGGGACAGAGCCTCGTGAATCTGGCTCGCAGCTTGGGCCACGGCCTGGGGCTGTTGGCGATAGGCATGGGCAACCCGGATCAGAACATCGCTGAATCCCGGTCGGCCATAACGGGAAACCGGGGGGAAATAGGTGCCGCCCCAAAATGGCACCCGCTCCGGGGTTAGAAACAGGGTCAGAGGCCAACCTCCTGGCTGGCCCAACACTCCCAAGGCCGCCTGATAGATTTGATCCAAGTCGGGCCGCTCTTCCCGATCCAGCTTGATGTTGACGAACAAGGCATTCATCAAAGCCGCGATCCTGGCATCTTCGAAACACTCCCGCGCCATGACATGGCACCAATGACAGGCGGCATAGCCTACCGACAGGAGAACCGGCTTTCCCTCACTCCGCGCCCGAACAAAGGCATCGTCGCTCCACGGAAGCCAATGGACCGGATTTCCCTGATGTTGCAGCAGGTAGGGACTGGTTTCAAAACCAAGCCGATTGGTGGCGGGTTCGATATTTGCCATGGTGGGATGCTTTCCTCGTGGCGGGGGCTATTCTATAGTCGGCATCCGCCGGACCCTTGGTAATCTAGGTCGGGAGTCGCCAACATGAAGATCACCGTCAATCTCGAATGTACCCCCGAGGAGGCGCGCGCCTTTCTCGGCCTACCGGATTTGAAGCCGATGCAGGAGGCCCTTCTGACACAGCTTCAGGAACGGTTAACCGCCGGGCTTCAGGCGGCGGATGCCGATATGCTCATTCGCAACTGGCTGCCGACAGGCGTCCCTGGTATGGAACCTCTGATGAAAGCCATGTTCACCCAGTTTGAAGCCTTTCTTGGCCGGGAAGCCCGAAAATGACCGAATCCACCCCCACCCCGTACTATCGAGCTCATCTGTTTTTTTGCACCCACCGCAAACCCCCTGATAATCCCCGGAAGGATTGCGCCCGCTATGATGCGGCGGCCTTGGCCCAATATCTCAAAGAGCGGATCAAGGAGCATGGACTGAAGCAGGTCCGGGTCAATACCGCCGGCTGCCTGCATCGGTGCAGCCTAGGGCCGGTGCTGGTGGTCTATCCTGAAGGCGTCTGGTATACCTACCAAAACGAGGCCGATTTGGATGAAATCCTGGACTCGCATCTGATACGCGGCCAACCTGTCAACCGCTTATTGCTCCCCGAACGGGGGGAGAATGTCGAAGCCCACGGATCCACGTCCTGACAGCCTCCCGTCCCTCCCCAGCGCATCTTACTTTTGGATCGTAACGTGTCGACATTTAGCGGAACCATCTTCGCTCTCGGCACGGGGGTTGGGCGGGCGGCTCTGGCCGTGGTACGGCTGTCGGGCTCCGACGCCGGCCCGGCCCTGGACGCCCTTACCCGAACTCGCCGGCCTGCGCCCCGCCACGCCACACGGGCTACGCTTCGGCACCCGCGTAACGGCGAAATTCTGGATCAGGCCCTGGTGCTATGGTTTCCCGCTCCGGCCAGTTATACTGGGGAAGATGTGGTGGAGCTGCATCTTCATGGGGGCCGAGCGGTAATCCAAGGCGTCACCGAGGCCCTAGCGGCCCTGCCCGGCCTGCGCCCCGCCGAGCCCGGCGACTTCACCCGCCGCGCCTTTGCCGCCGGGAAATTCGATCTGACCGAGGCCGAAGCAATCGCCGATCTCATCGATGCCGACACCGCCGCCCAACGCCGCCAAGCTCTCCGGCAATTGGATGGCGCGTTATCCGCGCTTTACGACGATTGGCGGGACCGACTGATTCGACTGCTGGCCTATCTGGAAGCGGGGATCGACTTTCCCGAAGAAGACCTCCCAGACGGCTTGGACCAAACGGCCCTGGCCAATCTTTCGGCCCTGATCGATGACCTTAACCGGCATCTTCAGGATGGGCACCGGGGCGAACGTTTGCGCGACGGTCTGTCGGTGGCCATCATCGGTCCTCCCAATGCCGGCAAATCCAGCCTGCTCAACCGATTGGCCCGCCGAGAAGCCGCCATCGTTTCGGCCCAATCGGGCACCACCCGCGACGTAATCGAGGTTCACTTGGACATTGCCGGTTATCCGGTGATCCTCGCCGATACCGCCGGGTTGCGGGAGAGTGCCGATGCCGTGGAAAGCGAGGGCATCCGTCGCGCTCTCGAGCGGGCGGCCCATGCCGATATCAAGATTGCCGTGTTCGATGGCGCCTGTTGGCCGAATGCGGATTCCGTCACCGCCGGACTGGTTGATGACGATACTCTGATGGTGGTCAATAAACTCGACCAGCATGGTGTGGCGGTGCCGCTGATGGACGGGCGTATTGGCATCGGGGTTTCAGCCCAATCGGGCGTGGGGCTGTCGATACTGATTGAGCGGCTTGGCGCCATGGTCGCGGCGCGCCTTGACACGGCAGGGCGTCCTCCCTTAACCCGCTTGCGGCACCGGATTGCTCTTCAGGACTGTCACGAGGCTTTGGTTCGGGCCAAAACCGCAGCCCTACCGGAACTGGTGGCCGAAGATGTTCGGTTAGCGGTGCGAGCCTTGGGCCGCATCACAGGCCGGGTTGCGGTCGATGATGTGCTTGACGTGATTTTTCGGGATTTCTGCATCGGAAAATGACGCCATTCCCTTGGCGTTCCCGGCACCCGTAAAAAGAGGGGGGCAGAGCCCACGAAAAGCTCTATCCTAACATCCATAGGACTTCGCCCCCGGAACTTCGAGACGTTATGCGGGTCTATCATCATGAACGCGGCTAATCCCCTGGTTTTTCTCCTGCCCGATGAAGCGGCCACTCAGCGATTGGCAACGCGGCTAGCTCCCTATGTTGCGAGCGGCGGCGGTCTCGTGACGTTGGTCGGAGAGCTGGGAGCCGGCAAGACGGCGTTTGCCCGAGCCCTGATTCGGGCCTTGACCGGCGACCCCAACGAAGAGGTGCCAAGCCCCACCTTCACCCTGGTTCAGAGCTATGACACCCCCCAAGGGCTGGTCACGCATTTCGACCTGTATCGGATCACCGACGCCGAAGAGCGGATCGAACTGGGATGGGACGATGCCGTGGCCAACGGAATCGTGCTGGTGGAATGGCCCGAACGGCTGGGGACGTTCTTGCCGCCCGAACGTCTTGAAATCACCCTGTCTCCTGATCCCGCCGCTGGCCCCGATGCCCGAATCGCAACCCTCACCGCCCATGGCCAGCCCCAAAGCCGTTGGGCGAGTGTGCCATCAGCCCTGGCTGATCCCATGATACCGGCGAGCCCTGATACTGACAGATCGCCGGTATCGGGCCGCGACGGCGGCCTTGCAGACTCCGAGCCTCCCCTCCTCCGGTTCCTGGCCGCTCATGATCTGATGGCGGCGGAACGGCAGACTCTTGCCGGCGATGCCTCGACCCGGCATTACCAACGCCTGCGCCTTTCAAACCGACCATCCTTGATTCTGATGCAAGCCCCCGATCCCGAGCGGGAGCTGCTGCCCTTTATCACCGTCGCCGAATGCCTGCGTCCGCTGGGCCTGTCGGTGCCGGAGATTTACGCCGTCGATGCCGATGACGGTTTGATGCTTCTGGAAGACTTCGGCGATGCTTCTTTTGCACAGTGTTTAGACGCGGGCGCCGAACCAGAGCCGCTGTATCGTCTGGCCGTGGATGCCCTGATCACACTGCATAAAACCTTTATCCCCGATTCTGGCTCCGGTTCTTCCTCTGCAACGGCGACGCTGCCGATTTTCGACGCCGCCCGCTTTCTCGATCAGGCCATGCTTTTTGCTGAATGGGCCCCGCCTGCGATGAGGGGCCATCCCCTGGACAGTGCTGCCCGCTCCGCATTCGAAGCCGCTTGGCAGGCGGTTCTCCCCCAGGCCCTCACCCGGTCAACCCTGCTATTGCGCGACTTCCACGCCGGCAATCTGATGCACCTGCCCGATCGGGCCGGAGTGCGAGCTTGTGGTTTGCTGGACATCCAAGATGCCGGACTTGGCCCGGCGACTTATGATCTGGTCTCTCTGATCGAAGATGCTCGCCGTGATCTGGCCCCGACCGTGGCTGAAGCCATGATCGGGCATTATGAGGCCGCCTTCCCAGACCTAGATCCGGCGGCCCTTCGGCGGGAATGGTCGGTGCTGGCGGTCCTCCGCCATACCCGCGTGATAGCGGTCTTTCTGCGCCTTGCCGCGCAGGGCAAACGGGGCTATCTGGCCCACCTACCCCGTGTGCAACGCTATTTAAGTCGGGCATTGGCGCATCCCGCCCTCGCCCCCATGGCGGATTGGTTTGCCTGCCACATGCCGATGATCCATGGCGATGATACCGGCGAGCCCTGATGCGGGATTTGAGAACCAAACCAAGGAAGAGCGGACCCTATGACGATCCCTCATCAGCCAGAAGCCAAGTGCGACGGCGACCCATCAAGGCTGCCCTCAGACGCCGGGCCGCCGTCGCGGCCCGATACCGGCGATGTGTCAGTATCAGGGCTCGCCGGTATGATACCATCGGGCCTTGATGGCGACCCATCAAGGCTGCCCTCAGACGCCGGGCGGGCGCATCCGCGCCCTTGGCTTCGCGTCCACGAGGACGCGGGGCCGCCGTCGCGGCCCGATACCGGCAATGTGTCAGTATCAGGGCTCGCCGGTATCAAACGTGCCATGGTTCTGGCGGCGGGATTGGGCTTGCGGATGCGGCCCCTGACCCTGACCCGACCCAAACCGCTGTTGACGGTGGCCGGACGCACATTGCTGGACCATGGATTAGACCGACTGGCGGCGGCAGGGATCGAAACCGCCGTGGTCAACAGCCATTATCTGGGCGAGATGATTGAGACTCATCTGGCCAACCGCAGTCAACCGACGATCCAATTATCGCCCGAATCCACGATTCTTGAAACCGGCGGCGGCGTCAAAGCGGCCCTGCCCTATTTCGCCGGAGAACCGTTTCTTGTGGTGAACGCCGATATTCTCTGGCTTGACGGCCCGGTTCCGGCGGCCCGGCGACTGGCGGCAGCCTGGAATCCGGCGCTCATGGATGCTTTGCTGTTACTGGTGCCGGTCGAGCGGGCCCATGGATATCACGGCCCCGGTGACTATCATCTTGACGCCGAAGGTCGCCCACAACACCGAGGCAACGCCAAACGCGCACCACTGGTCTTCGCGGGTCTCCACATTGTCCGACCAGAAGCCTTCGCCGAAACCCCTGACGGTGCCTTCTCTGCCCGCCTGATCTGGGACCGGGCCGAAGCGACGGGGCGGCTCTATGGCCTGATCCATGACGGGGAATGGTTTCACGTGGGCACGCCGGCGGACTTAGCAGCCACCGAACAGTGGTTTGAGGCCGGCAAGCCTCTTGATTGATACGAGTGGCCCATGATGGTGACGCGTCGCTGCCATCAAGGGCTCAAAGAGCCGATCGGCCCTTTGCGGATGTGGCGAAACCCATAAAAATAGGAAACAACCAGAATGATACCGGCAAACCCTAACCATGACAGAGTGCCGGTATCGGGCCGCGACGGCGGCCCCGCGCGCCCATGCGCGCGAAGCCAAGGGCGCGGATGCGCCCGCCCGGCGTCTGAGGGCAGCCTTGATGAGTCACCATCAAGGCTCGATGGTCTGAGGGCAGCCTTGATGAGTCACCATCAAGGCCCGATGGTATGAGTCGGGTTTTCACCATTCCGGCAGGCTTCTCGTTCGTCGATGAGTTGGCGCAAGGTATTTTCGAACGGTATGGCCGGGATCCGATCACCCTCGCCGGAGTCACGGTGCTGCTGCCCAATCGCCGCGCCTGCCGGGCGTTGCGGGAAGCTTTTTTGCGTTTGTCCGAAGGCCGCTCCTTGTTGCTGCCGACTCTCAGCCCGCTTGGCGATCTGGACGCCGAGAGTCTGAGCCTGATGCTGGAGGAACTGCCCAATCTGGCCGGCAGTCTGGATCTGCCGCCAGCCATCGGCGAACTTCGGCGGCGCCTACTGCTGACTCGAGCGATTCTGGCCGCCCCCGGCTTGGCCGCCACCACGCCCCAGGCGGTGCGCCTAGCCGGAGACTTGACCCGGCTGTTAGATCAGGTGGAAACCGAACGCCTGAATTTCGACCGGCTCGCAACCCTGGTCCCCGCCGATTATGCCGAACATTGGCAGATCACTCTGGGCTTCCTGACCATTCTGACCGAAAACTGGCCGGTGATTCTGGCGGCGGAAGACTCCAGCGATCCGGCCCATCGGCGCAATCGGGTGCTGGAAGCCCAAGCTGCAACATGGCAAGCCAATCCCCCCACCGGGCCGGTGATCGCGGCAGGGTCCACCGGCTCGATTCCGGCCACCGGCGCCTTACTGGCGGTGATCGCCGAATTGCCCCAGGGTGCGGTGGTGCTTCCCGGCCTTGACACGGATGCTGACGAAAGAAGCTGGCAGGCCATCGCCGCCGACGAAACCCACCCCCAACACACCCTGGCCGAATTGCTGACCCGGTTGCAAGTTGACCGTCAGGAGGTACGGCCTTGGCGCCCTCATATCTCGGCTCCGCGCCCGGATCGCACCCGGTTATTGGCCGAAGTCCTGCGACCAGCAGCCACCACCGAACAGTGGCGGAGTCTCACCGGCCTGGATTCGCGCGTGCTCGATGGCTTTACCCGGATCGACTGCCCGACCGCTCAGGATGAAGCCGAGGTGGTGGCGCTGATGTTGCGCAACGCCCTGGAAATCTCCAACCGCACGGCAGCCCTGGTGACCGCCGACCGCTCCTTGGCCCGCCGGGTGGCGGCGGCGCTCAGTCGGTGGGATATTCTGGTTGACGACTCCGGCGGTCAACCGCTGGCGGATACCGCCGTGGGCAGCTTTCTCCGACTGGCGGTGGTGGCGGTGACGGACGGCTTCGCCCCGGTGCCGCTGCTGGCACTGCTGAAACACCCGCTATCGGCTTTGGGCGAGTCTCCGGTCGGATGTCGGGCGTTCGCTCGAGGATTGGAGCGGTTGGCATTGCGCGGCCCTCGCCCCGCTCCGGGCCTCGCTGGACTTCATGCCGCCCTCGAAGACGTGGCCGAAGATCGACTCCAACCTTCCATCCGTACCGGACTGGAGCGACTGGCACAAATCGCCACACCCCTCACGGCGTTGGTAGAAACCGGCAAGGCGCCCCTGTCAGCTTTGATCGCCGCTCACATCACCTTCGCCGAAGCTCTGGCCGCGACGCGAGATGGTTCCGGCGCCGAGCGGTTGTGGCGTCATGAAGACGGCGAATCCGCCGCCGGCTTTATCAACGAGCTGCTGTTGGCGGCCTCCGATTTCCCAACGGTCGCCGTCGGAGATTATCCCGGCTTGTTCGAATCGCTGTTGGCTGGTCGGATGGTTCGTCCGCGCTTTGGCCGGCATCCCCGGTTGGCTATCCTGGGGCCACTGGAAGCCCGGTTGCAGCATTACGACATGATGATTCTGGGCGGCCTGAACGAAGGCGGTTGGCCGAGCGAGCCCGCCGCAGATCCCTGGTTGTCGCGCCCCATGCGTAAAGCATTCGGCCTACCGGCACCCGAACGGCAGATCGGGCTTTCGGCCCACGACTTTGCGCAAGCAGCGCTCGCCCCCGAAGTGGTCCTGACCCGAGCCGAGCGGGTCGAAGGTGCGCCAACGGTGCCCTCCCGCTGGTTGTCCCGCCTGGAAACGGTGCTCCGGGCGCTTGGGTTCAAAGACCGTCAGGAACGGCAGTTCGAGGATCAATGGTTGGCCTGGGCGCGGCAACTCGACCAACCGATCCGCGTCCGCCCCATGGCAGCCCCAGCTCCCCGGCCTCCGGTGGCGGCGCGGCCCCGAAGGCTGTCCGTCACCGAAATTGAAACCTGGATGCGCGATCCCTACGCCATTTATGCTCGGCATATCCTCCGCCTCCGGCCTCTGGACCCCATCGCGGCGGATCCCGGCGCGGCAGAGCGCGGCCAGTTCATCCATAAGGCGCTGGATGACTTCATCGCCGATTGGCCGGATGCCCTGCCTGCCGATGCCCAAGAGCGTCTTTTGGAGCATGGCCGAACCGCATTCGGGGCACTGTTGGCCCGCCCCGAAGTATGGGCCTTTTGGTGGCCGCGATTCGAACGGATTGCGGCTTGGTTCATCGATCAGGAACGGCAGCGGCGCCCCCTGATTCGGCCTCTAGCCACTGAAGTTAAAGGGGGGCTTGAATTCGATGGACGAGCCGGATCGTTCTTGCTCGTAGCCAAAGCCGACCGCATTGACCGCTTGCCGGATGGCCAACTGGCCATCATTGACTATAAAACGGGCGCCATTCCCACAACCAACGACATCGCCCTGGGCTTCTCTCCCCAGCTCCCGTTGGAGGCCGCCATTGCAGCGGCGGGCGGTTTCAGCGGCTTGGAACCCGCACAGATTGGGCAGTTGGCCTTTTGGCGATTGAGCGGCGGCGATCCGGCAGGAGAAGAGCGCGTTGTTCGTGGTTCGGCGGCCACTCTGGCCGAACAAGCCCATGGAGGACTCGAAGCCTTGATTTGGGCGTTCGATGACCCTAGCACGGCCTATCGTCCACGCCCCTGGCCAGAACGCGCCCCCCGCAGAGACGAGTACGCTCATTTGGCCCGAACACAGGAATGGTCGGCGGCGGGTGGGGCTGGAGAGTGATACCGGCGAGCTATAACGATGACACACTGCCGGTATCGGGCCGCGACGACGGCCCCGCGCGCCCATGCGCGCGAAGCCAAGGGCGCGGATGCGCCCGCCCGGCGTCTGAGGGCAGCCTTGATGAGTCAACATCAAGGCTCGAGGGTATGATACCGGCGAGCTATAACGATGACACACTGCCGGTATCGGGCCGCGACGACGGCCCCGCGCCCCCATGCACACGTACATCGGCGCGTACACGTACACAGACACCGGCCCAATGGCACAACCGGCTGGCGCGACTGCTGATTCTCGCCCTGCTGATCACGACTCCATCGGGATGCGCTCCGGTGCTGTTGCCCATGGCGGCGGTCTCGGGAACCGCCATGGCCGGAGGCATGCTCTATCGGCAACGGGGCGGAGCCTTGGACTTGGGGATTGGCACCCAAGGCGCGCGCCTCGTGTGGGCGGTGCCCACCGGCCTGTTGGTGGCAGGTCTTGCTGGGGCATGGTGGTTGGCACCTCTCGTTGCCGGAACGACCTTCGCCGGGCAGCTTTTCGGACATGCTGCACACCAGCGCAGTGGTGCCGGCCTGGATGATGAACCCGCCGACTACCGGCAAACCACGCCTCTGACCGATTGGCTTGAAACGGTCTTTGGCCCCTATGACCGAGCGTGGCCATCCTGGCGCAAGGAGCTTTGGCATTATGCCGGCTCCAGCGAAATCGAACTGATACGGGCAACGCTCATTGTGGCCCCGGCTTTGGCCTTTGATCCTGGTTTGGGATGGGCGATCCTGACCGGACTGTTCCCGGCCTATGAGATCGGCTGGCGCCTTCCTTCCGATCAGCCCTATTTGAAACAAGGCACCGAGGTTGCCGAGTTTCTGGTGGGGGCCTCCCTATTTCTGGTTTTGACCCTGGCCGCCGGCCTTCCTTGAGACCGGCGAGCCCTGATACTGACACATCGCCGGTCCTCGGGCCGCGACGGCGGCCCCGCGCGCGAAGCTGCCATACCGCATTTGCATTGGAAATCGGTCAGATCGTTGCAATCTCACTCTTCAGAAGTGATCGTAACGCCATCGCACGATCGCCTGAGCGCGGTTTCCCCTACTGCAGCTTAGGTTCCCGACGGAGCTTCGGACGCCCGGTCTCCCCCCAGACCGGGCGTCACCATTTCCGGGATGTCCAGCATCACCATTTCGGCAGCGCCCCCAACACCTCGCGCAGATTCACCAGCATCCCGGCGGTGGCGCCCCAGATAGAGTCGCTCCGGTAGGGAAAGGCGTAAAAGAAACGGGAAACGCCCGACAGGTTGCGGCTTTCTTGGCGGGGCAAAGCGGGGTCCATGATCACCGTCAACGGCACTTCGAACACCTCGGCCACCTCTTGGGGATCCGGTTTCAACTGGAAGGGCGGCTGGATCAGTCCGACCACGGGCGTCACTCGAAATCCTGTGCGCGTGATGTAGGTATCAAGCCGCCCCAAGGGTTCCACATGATCCCGATGCAGCCCGATTTCTTCCCAGGTTTCGCGAAGCGCCGCCGCTTCTGGATCCTCGTCTTCGGGTTCAATATGGCCGCCGGGAAAGCTGATTTGGCCGGCGTGATAAGCAAGATGGGCGGTTCGCCGGGTGAAAATGAGGGTGATGCCATCCGGTCGCCGGACTAAGGGCACCAGGACCGCCGCTTCGCGTAGGGGGTTCATGATGCCCATGCCGGGATTCAGATCGTGATCGCCGCGAATCCGGGGACTATGCCACGATGCCCCCGCTTCGTCTCGTCTGAGCCGCCGGCGCAGCTCGGTGAGCATCGTCTCGGCCTCGCCGGAGATACGGCCCCTTTCTCCCTGATCCATTTTGCCCTCTTGCTCTTACACCAACGACCTTTGATGCGGGCTCTGCGCCACAAGGCGTGCGGCGGCTCTTTGCCACCGCTCCCCCCGCGACGCTTTCACCGCGCGCGTCCTTGGCTCCTGTTGACCCACCGTAACCCGACACGGTACCGTCGTTCCATCATGGGTTCACAACGCACTTGAGATATGGCCAAATCGCGGCCTTGAAGAGGGAAACCATCGCTTGCCGAGTCTCGACCAGAGTCCCCCGCTCCTCAGCGCAGATGGCCTCGTCGCCGAAGTCGAACGGCTCGGGCAACAGCTTGACGCGGTTCGCAGCGCCATCGGTCACGTCATCTTCGGCCAACGAGATGTCATCGACCTGACTCTGATGACACTGCTGTCGGGTGGGCATGCGCTTTTGATCGGTGTGCCCGGTCTGGCCAAAACCCGGTTGGTGGAAACCCTGGGAGTTGTGCTGGGACTGGATGATAAACGCATCCAATGCACCCCCGACTTAATGCCCGCCGACATTCTGGGCGGAGAGGTGCTGGAGGAAAGCGAAAGTGGCCGACGCTCGTTCCGCTTTATTCCGGGGCCGGTGTTCTGCCAAGTGTTGATGGCCGACGAGATCAACCGCGCCAGTCCCCGCACGCAATCGGCGCTGCTTCAGGCAATGCAGGAGCATCGAGTTTCGGTGGCTGGCCATTATCACCCGCTCCCTAAACCGTTTCACGTGCTGGCAACTCAGAATCCCCTGGAGCAGGAAGGAACCTACCCACTGCCCGAAGCCCAACTCGATCGCTTTTTGATGCAGATCGACGTGAGCTATCCCGACCGCGACGCCGAACGCCGCATGATGATCACCACGACCAGCACGCCGGCCCCTTCCCTTACGGCAGTCCTCGGTTCGGCGGATTTGCTGGCGGCCCAACAGTTGGTCCGCCAGATTCCGGTGGGCGACGCCGTGGTCGACGGGATTCTCAGCTTGGTGCGAAGCGGTCGCCCCGATGGATCGGACATCGCCGACGTCCGCGCCCATGTAGCCTGGGGGCCGGGGCCTCGCGCCAGTCAGGCGCTGATGCTGGCCGCCCGTGCCCGAGCCGTTCTGGAGGGACGCTTATCGCCGTCTTTGGATGATGTCCTGGCCCTGGCCAAACCCGTCCTCCGCCACAGGATGGCTTTGACTTTTGCCGCGCGGGCCGATGGGGTGACCGTGGACGACCTCATTGACCGGCTATGCCAACCGCTGGCTTGAGACCCGTTATACCATCGAGCCTTGATGGTGACTCATCAAGGCTGCCCTCAGACGCCGGGCGGGCGCATCCGCGCCCTTGGCTTCGCGCGCATGGGCGCGCGGGGCCGCCGTCGCGGCCCGAGGACCGGCGATGTGTCAGTATCAGGGCTCGCCGGTATTATACCAACGGCTCTAGACAATGATCCGTGCCGTTGGTATCGGCGGCGACCGCCGCCGCGCGCCCTATGGCTTCGCGCGCATGGGCGCGCAGGGTCGCCGTCGCAACCCGAGGACCGGCAACGTGTTATCGTTATGGCTTGCCGGCATAATCCGTTGGCTTCGTCACCGCTGCCAACAACGCCTTCAAGCCGTGGTCAACAATCCCGAGTTGGGAGAGATGTTCGACCGTGTTGGTCAAATAGTCGATATTGGGACCACGTCCTCCGATTCCCGCCCGGATCAGGGCCACCGACCGTTCCAAGTCAATATCCCGGCAGTATTGGGGATGGCTTCGATCCACCACAAAGGCACAGGCCGAAACCCGGCGACCGCTTTCCAAGAGCACCGGAAGCAGTTTGGGCCGGTAGACATGGGACGACATTTCTCGTCCCCAAAGATAGTCCAGAACCGGCGCAATCTCCTTGGCGGCGACTCGGAACACCATGCCCCGGCACGAACCGCCATGGTCGAGGCCGAACACGAGGCCCGGACGTTCTGGCGTGCCACGGTGGCGGGTCGAGTAAATGCAAAAGCGGCGATGATAGCCCCGCAAAATGCCGGTCTCGTGAGCCACAAACGGAAAGCCTGGATCCCACATCAACGAACCATAGCCGAATATCCAGAGATCCTGGTCGGGTGGCAGGGTTGAGGCGAGGGTTTCAGGGGTGATGGGGGTCAGCACAGCAGAATCGGACATGGGATCAGCGTCACAGCAAAGCGGAAGGCGGAAAGCGCGCTTCCTAGCATTTCGAACGTCTTCGCGCTACGGTCCCGCCGGGCCATTCAGGGAGTGATTCGATGCTGGGCAACCGCATGTCTCGACGGGGTTTGATCCTATTAGGGTTGATCACATTGGTTGCTGCCGGGTGGGTTTATTTGTGGTTTTTGGCGAGTCATACGCTCAAAAATACGCTGGACTCCTGGGTTGTGGCCGAACGGGCCCAAGGCAGCGAGCTTCACTTTACCGGCCCGCAGATAAGCGGCTTCCCGTTGCGGGTTCGTGCAACCATCGGCGATGTCACGGTGAGCCGACCGGACGGTTTAGTCTGGCACGGACCGGAGGTTAGTCTGGATATGCCGTTGTGGCGAGTCAAGACTCCGCATGTGCAGTTGGTTGGGCATCAGGACGGTCGATTGCCGGCGGCGTTAGGCGGAATGGCGATTTCGGTGGACGGTGCCGACGCTTGGCTGACGCTTGGTGGTATCCAGGGCTTTACGGAAGCCCGGATCGTGTTGTCGGGGCTCGGTCTGGAGCCTGTGACGGTGAAGCGGATCGAACTGAGCGCGAGTGTCCCGGCAGCGGTGGTGAGCAGTCATGCCGAGACCGGCTTGATGGTGACGGTGGCGGCAGACGGCGTTCACGTCCTGGAGGCCGGCTCGGCGGCTTTGGGAACGCTGATCGAGTCGCTCTCCGCCACGGCGCGCGTGACAGGAGCGCCGCCCCGTTTAGAGCATGAGAGCCTGTCGGCCTGGAGTCGCGAGGGGGGAACTCTGGAGCTGGACACCGCCAACCTGCGTTGGGGCGCCCTGACGCTGGGGGCTGAAGGGTCATTGGGGCTTGATCAGAGCCTCCAGCCCGCCGGAACCCTCGTCGCCGAAGTGGAAGGCTTTGATGTCGCCGTCGACGAATTGGCGGCCGCCGGTTGGATCAAGCCCAAAAACGTCAAAACCACCAAGGCGGTTCTGGCAGGTCTGACTCAAAAGACCGAAGGGGGTGTGCCATCAGACAACCCGATAGCGAAAATTCCCCTGTCTCTCCACGACCGATTCGTTCATGTCGGGCCTTTTCGTCTGATGCCGTTGCCACCAGTGGTTTGGCGATGACCGCCGGCTGGGTAAGGTCTGGAGTGGCGCCCGCCGTTAGGGCATAGTCACGAACCACACACTGTCGTAAACCACTTTAGGAGTAGGGCGCGATGCTGAAGGCAGGTTTATTGGCTCTTGGGTTCCTTACTGTGTGTCTGATGACGGGCGTGGTTCGTCCCGCCCAGGCGCAGATAGCCACTCCGACATCCGAAGTGTCGCCAGTTTGCGACCCTGATGTGAAGAAGTTCTGCCCAACAGTTCATCCCGGAGAGGGTAAACTAAGCGAATGCTTAAAGAAGAATCTTGATGCTCTGGCCCTGGACTGCAAGGTCAAAGTGGCTCAGGGTGTCTGTTGGAGCGATGTCGATAAGTTCTGTGCGACTGTCGAGCCAGGTCAAAATCATATTCATGACTGTTTACATACCAACAGCGTAATGCTTTCGGCCCAATGTCGGGTCTATTATCAATTCCGTATCAAGGATTGACGGACGGTGGATGATAAAGGCGGCAGGGCCGGGGGCTTGGGTTTGGTGATGTTTTCCGGTGGCTATGACCGGGTTCATTACGCCCTGGCCATGGCGGCGGCAGCGGCGGCGAGTGGGCGGCGTGTCTCGATTTTAATCACGGGCCGGGCGTTGCTGGCCCTGGGGGCCGAGTCTCAGTCCGAATCCGAATCGGGCCCCCCTTATGGTTGGCATGGCTTGGATGCCGCCGATGATGGCCGCTCTCCCGCCGATCGAGACGGTTGTTTAGCCAGTCGTGGCGTTGCCACCTTCGAGGAGCTGTTGGCCGCCTGTGTTGCGCTGGACGTTTCGGTCACAGTCTGCGAAATGGGGCTGCGGGCTCTCGATTGGCCAGCAACGACTCGGTTACGGAACGACGTTCCCACCACGCTTGGCGGGATCGTCGGCTTTCTTGCTGCCGTTGGCGACGGGGCACTGCTGTTCGTCTGATACCGGCGGCCCCGTATCGTTTTACGGGCGTTTCGGGGGCGGGCCGGATCTCCGCGCTCTCAGGGAGGACTTTTTTAACTACGCCGTCTTCAGGTCCATGGCATAACCGGCGGAACGGACGGTGCGGATCACGTCTTCGTCATTTTCATCATTGAGGGCCTTGCGCAGTCGGCGGATATGAACATCGACGGTGCGCAACTCAACGTAAACGTCATGGCCCCAGACCAGATCCAGCAATTGTTCGCGGGAAAACACCCGACCCGGATGCTGCATGAAATGGCGGAGCAGCCGGAATTCAGTGGGACCAAGATGGACATCCCGCCCATTGCGCCGGACCCGATGCCCGGCCAAGTCCATGACGATATCGCCAAAGCGCAAGACTTCTTCGCCCAGCGATGGGCTGGTGCGGCGCAACACGGCCCGGACCCGAGCGATCAATTCCGCCGGAGAGAAGGGTTTGACGATGTAGTCGTCGGCTCCTGAATTCAGGCCGCGCACACGATCTGCTTCTTCGCCTCTGGCCGTCAGCATGATGATCGGGATATCGCGGGATTTGGGGTTGCGGCGCAACTGCCGGCAGACTTCCAGGCCCGACATGAGCGGTAACATCCAGTCCAGCAGGATGAGATGCGGTGTCCGCTCGGCGGCCATCAATAGCGCCTCTTCGCCATTACCGGCGGTGGCTGTCTGGAAGCCTTCCCGCTCCAGGTTGTAGGCCAACATCTCGACGAGGCCGGGTTCGTCCTCGACGACCAATATCTGCGGCTTCAGCGCCGAACTCATGGCAACTCCTGGATCATGTGATATTCCGGGTATCCCGTTTTTCGGATCGCCGTTTTCTTTTCGTTCGATGGACCGGCGGGACGACTCTTCGTCCGAGACCTCCCGCCGGGCCTTGGATCAGGCCGGTTCATCGGCAGGGGCTGTCACCGGATCGGCGGGTGTTCCCCTGGACGGACCATCGTCTTCGGGGTTGATCACCGCAAAGCTTGTGGTATCCCCCTTGGGTCGGATCGCCTTGAGGGAATGACCGACCACCAGAAAGTGAATTGTCTCGGCAATGTTGGTGGCGTGATCGCCGATCCGCTCCAAATTCTTGGCAATAAACAACAGATGGGTACAAGGCGTTATATTCCGTGGGTCTTCCATCATGTAGGTCAAGACTTCCCGGAACAGGCTGGTATAAAGATCATCCAGTTCCTCGTCACGCCGCCAGACCGCAATTGCTTTAGTGACATCGCGGTCGATGAACGCATCCAACACCTCATTCATGATTTCCTGGACCATCCGGCCCATCCGGGGAATGCCCCCAGCAGGCCGAACCGGCGGCACCTGGGCCAACACCATGGCGCGCTTGGCGATGTTGGCGGCATAGTCGCCGATCCGCTCCAGATCAGCGCTGATCTTCAGCGCCGAGACAATCTCGCGCAGGTCTCCGCCCATGGGCTGGCGTAACGCCAGCATACGGATGGCTTCGGCGTCAATTTCCCGCTCATATTCGTCGAGACGCGCATCCGACTGAACGACGCTGGCCGCTAGAACGGCATCGCGCTTGGCCACCGCCCGCACCGCCGTCTCCACCTGGGCTTCGGCGACGCCTCCCATCTGGGTCAGGAGAGTGTTGAGGCGCCGCAGCTCTTCGGAAAAAGACCGAACGATATGTTCCCTGTTCATGAAATTCTGCCTTCCGATCAGCCGTAACGTCCAGTGATATAGCCTTGCGTCCGTTCATCCCGAGGATTGGTGAAGATCTCTTCGGTATCGTTGCACTCGACCATTTCGCCCAGATGGAAGAATGCGGTCTTTTGAGAGACCCGCGCCGCTTGCTGCATGTTGTGAGTCACGATGACGATGGTGTAGCTGGCCCTCAATTCGTCAATCAGCTCCTCGATGTGAGCCGTGGCGATGGGGTCTAGGGCCGAACAGGGCTCGTCCATCAGAATCACTTCGGGACTGACCGCGATGGCGCGGGCAATGCAAAGGCGCTGTTGCTGGCCGCCGGAAAGCCCGGTGCCTGGTTCTTTTAGCCGGTCTTTGACTTCGCCCCACAGGCCGGCCCGTTCCAGGGACGAGCGAACCACCTCGTCCATTTCCGGGCCGCGTTGGGCCAAGCCGTGAATGCGGGGGCCGTAGGCGATGTTGTCGTAGATCGACTTCGGGAACGGATTCGGCTTTTGAAACACCATGCCGACCCGCGCCCGAAGCTGGACCGTGTCAATCACCTTGGCGTAGATATCTTGACCATCGAGTTCAATCCGTCCCTCGATCCGGCAAATGTCGATGGTGTCATTCATCCGGTTGAGGCAACGGAGGAATGTCGACTTGCCGCAACCGCTGGGGCCAATCAAAGCGGTGACGCGATGGTCTTCGATGTCAAGATTGATGTCTTTCAGCGCCCGCTTGCTGCCGTAATAAACATTAACGTCGCGGGCTGTGATCTTATTGGTAACGTCGGGGGCGCTGCGGACCACCGGACTAGGCCGGCTAACCGTGGCTAACGTGATGCTATCCATATGCATTGTCCTACCACCGCCTCTCGAATTTCTTGCGCAGATAGACTGCAATGGCATTCATGATGATGAGAAATCCCAACAACAGCATGATGGCCGCCGAGGTGCGTTCAATCCACCCGCGCTCTGAACCATCGGACCACATGAAAATTTGAACCGGCAACACCGTTGCCGGGTCGGACAAGGTACCGGGAACGTCCACGACGAACGCCACCATGCCGATCAACAGGAGGGGAGCGGTTTCGCCAAGGGCTCGGGCCAGACCGAGAATGGTGCCGGTCAGAACGCCGGGCGCCGCCAGGGGCAGCACATGATGGATCACCACCTGAAGCGACGAGGCCCCGATACCCAGGGCGGCCTCGCGAATCGACGGCGGAACCGCTTTGAGAGCAGCCCGCGACGCGATGATGATCGTGGGCAAGGTCATCAGCGCCAGTACCACGCCCCCCACCAGGGCCGAAGACCGGGGCATGCCGAAAAAGTTAAGAAACATCGACAGTCCCAGCAGGCCGAACACGATGGACGGAACCGCCGCTAAGTTGTTGATGTTGACCTCGATGATGTCGGTCCAGCGGTTCCGGGGGGCGAATTCCTCCAGATAAACCGCCGCCGCAACCCCAACCGGCACCGATAGCCCCAACGTCACCAACATGGTCATGATCGAACCAATCACTGCGCCCCACATGCCGGCTTGCTCTGGCTGCCGGCTGTTGGATTGGGTCAACACGTCCATGCTGAAATGGGTTGCCAACAGACCCCGAGCGGTCAGTTGGTCGATCCAGGCGACCTGACGATCCGAAACCTTGCGCTTGTCTTCGGTCACAGTGCGCGGGATATGCCCTTTGATGAACTGGTCTGCCGTATCCGAAGCCAACAGGCTGACCTTTTGGCGGGTTCCGATGATTTCGGGGTGGGCCAGAACCATGTCGCGCAGCGCGTAGGCGGCGGCGGTGCTGACCAACTCCATTAACGCCCGACGTTCCTCGCGCCCGGTGGCATCGGGCAGTTCGGTCTGAAGCGCCTGTCGCACGAGGGCCGGATAATCCCCCACCGCCAGAACCGCCGGATCCCGGCTGCCCGACGGCGAGATGGCGTCTGGGTCGAATGTGACATCAATATCGAACCGGCTTTGCCAGAATGCGCTGTAGCCGTTCAGTGTGATTGTGCTCAACAGAACGACCAGCATCACCGCCGCAAAGGCGATAGAGGCGATGCCGGCAATCTGGAAGCGGCGTTCCGCTCGGTAGCGTTGCCGCAATCGAGCTTCGAAAGCCTCGGATTTATAGGCCGAGCGCCTCAAAACGGTGTCTTGGGCGATATCAGTCATATTTCTCTCGGTATTTGCGCACCACCCGGAGGGCGATGACGTTGAGTATCAGCGTCACGATGAACAGGACGAGCCCAAGTCCAAACACCGACAAGGTTTTCGGACTGTCGAACTCCTGGTCGCCCCGGATCGTGGAGGCGATTTGGACCGTGACTGTGGTGACTGCCGCCAGTGGGTTGGCGGTCAGGTTGGCGGCCAGGCCCGCCGCCATTGCGACGATCATGGTTTCGCCGATGGCGCGGCTGACGGCGAGCATCACCGCCCCAACAATGCCAGGCAAAGCCGCAGGCAGCACGATTTCGCGGATGGTTTCGGAACGGGTGGCGCCCAATCCGTAAGAACCATCGCGGAGGGACTGCGGAACGGCGTTGATGACATCGTCCGACAGCGAACTGACGAACGGGATAATCATCACACCCATCACGGCGCCCGCCGCCAGTGCCGATTGGGAACTCACGTCAAGCCCCAGGGCGTTGCCAGCATCTCGGATTGCTGGGGCCATGGTCAAGGCAGCAAAGAAGCCGTAGACCACCGTGGGAATACCGGCCAAAATCTCCAGCACCGGCTTCGCCACCGCCCGCACCGCCGGAGCGGCATATTCCGACATATAGACCGCCGCCATCAAACCGACGGGAACCGCAACCACCATGGCGATGCTGGTGATGAGCAGCGTGCCGGTGAAAAGCGGGACCGCTCCGAACGATCCTTTCACATCCCCGGAAAAGGCCGTTTGCGGGTTCCAGTGCAAGCCGAACAGAAAGTCGGTGAGCGGAACCTTGGTGAAAAACTGGATCGCCTCGAACAGCAGGGAGAGGACGATGCCCACCGTGGTCAAGATGGCCACCAGAGAGCACAGGATCAGTAGCACATTGAGAGTGGCTTCAACCCGATTCCGGGCCCGCAGTGCCGGGTGAATCCGTCGTTGGGCCAGGGTTAACCCTGCCACCGCCAGTGCCGCCCCCAAGGCCAGGAGGCAATTTTCGGCGATCGCGTGGAACCCGTTGTAGAGGCGAGCGGCATCGGCAATCGCCGGGTCGGGGTCGCGTCCGGTGCTGACTCCCGCCGCGAGGTTTAGAATGTCGGTTTGGAGCAGGGTCAGGGCTTGGGCGTCCTGAGGGACCAGTGCCTCGGGCAACTGGTTCAGAACCAGGGACATGATGACTTGTCCCTCACAGCTCACCCATCCGGCCAATAAAATCAGGGCCGGCACCCCCGCCCACAAGGCCACATAGAAGCCGTGATACGGGGGGACGGAATGCAAGGTCGATAGACGTCCGGCAGCGACAGTCACCGCTCGGCCACGACCGACAAAGTAACCGACCACCGACAAAGCCGCAATAACCGTCAGGAGGAGAGTGGTCTGCATGGGTTAGCCATGGTTTTTGATGAAAAAAGATCGGAGGGCAGCCGCCCTCCGATCCGTTAAACCGTACTTTACTTCAACAGAGCCGCCGCTGCTGCCTGTTGCTTCTTCAACTCTGCCGCCGGCAGTGGGATTAATCCCTTGTCAATCAAATAACCATCGGCGCCCGCAGCTTTGGTGCTGACGAATTCGTTGACATATTCGGCCATGCCAGGAATGGTTTTGACATGGGCGTTCTTGACATAGAAGAACAAAGGCCGTGCCAGCGGGTATTTCTTGGACGCGATATTTTCGAAGCTAGCCGGGATGCCGTTGATGGTCAACGGGTGAACCTTGTCCTTGTTCTGATCAACGAACGAGAAGCCGAACACGCCAACCGCCGTCGGGCTGGCCGCCAGCTTGCCGACCACCAGGGCGTAATCTTCGGACACATCAACCCACGCACCGTCTTCACGGATGGTCTGACAGGCCGCCGCCTTGGCCTCTCCCTGCAAGGCTGCGATCTCTGGGAAGCTTTTACAGCCGTCGTCCATTGCCAACTCGTTGAAGGCGTCGCGGGTGCCATGCACTTTGGCCGGCCCGTAGACTTCGATATCGGTGTTGGGAAGCGATTTGTCCACCTCGCTCCATTTGGTGTAGGGGTTCGGCACCAGCTTGCCGTCAACCGGCACTTGGGCGGCCAGGGCCAACCACAACTCCTTGGTGGTCAACGGGAAGGGCTGAGTCTTGGCATTGACCGACACCGTGATGCCGTCATAGCCGATGGTGAATTCGGTGATATCGGTTACGCCATTCTTGGCGCAGGTTTCCCGCTCGCTGTCCTTGATGGGCCGCGACGCATTGGAGATATCTGGATATTGCGGGCCGACGCCGACGCAGAAGGCTTTGAACCCGCCGCCGGTGCCCACCGATTCGACCACCGGAGTCTTGAACTTGCCGAGTTTACCGAAGTTTTCCGCCACCACGGTCGAAAACGGAAATACCGTCGATGAACCGACGATCCGAATTTGGTCGCGCGATTCGGCGTTCGCCGGACCGGCAGCCAACGTGATGCCCGTTGCGACCGCGACGGTCGCCAGGAGGACTTGTTTGGTGAACACGAGGAGGAGTCCTTTCGGTGGTTTTATCGGAGCTGCAAACGCCTTTAAGCCGCCCCGACGGGACAGGAACCGGCGATCTCCGATTCTCTGGAGCTGGCAGAACGTTACCGATGCACCGCGATGGTTATACGACGGGGCGGTGACAGTTTTGTGACTCTCGGGGCTGCGCGGCATTTTCAGAAAGGCTCTGGGCGTTGGCGGGTTTTGTTCGCTGAAATGAAATGGGGGGAGCGGCAAACTGTCACGGGGTGACTCCGGCGCGCAGTCCCATCTCTAAGAAGGGGGCGTGGTTCGCCGGTCACCGTCGGCTTGTTGCTTTGGCGGTGCGACGGATCGAGCCGAATCCCTCGGGGGGAACGCTCGGCGATACGACGGGCCGGCCTATTTCATTAAGGCGCTGGGCGGTCGTCGCCGTTTCGTGTCGGAACCGTCCGGGATCATGATTGGTAAGACGCGAGGGAGAACAGCCATGCCACATCGCCAAATTCAGGAAGTTCTCAGAAATCAACGCCTGCTGCATCTGGGGCCGACCGTCAGCGTTCGCGAAGCGGCTCGAGAGATGTCGGCTCGCCATGTCGCAGCGGTCCTGATCACCGGGCAGGATGATCGTCTGGAGGGGATTTTTACCGAGCGTGATTTGTTGGATCGGGTGGTTGTTCCCGGTCTTAATCCAGACGAAACCCCCTTGAGTAAAGTGATGACACTCGCTCCGGCGACAATTTCTTCAGAGCAGACCGTTCGCGAAGCCCTGGAGACTATGGATGCGAAGGGAATTCGGCATTTGCCGGTGGCAGCGGAGGGGCGTGTTGTGGGGGTGGTGTCCATGCGCGATTTCGTGGGTAACGAGGTGGCGGTTCTGGATAGCCTGCACGAGATGGAATCTCAGTACGCCGAACACATGCGGTGAAGATTTTACCCCGATGGTGCCGATGCCCATTTGGGGGTGTTTGTTTGACCCCGTCTGTTCGGGGGTGCCTGTCCCGTCGGATCGTTATCGCAGGGTTGTTTGTCGCTCGCGGTAGGTTATAGTTGGGTGACTACCCTGGCTGGGCGGGACGGGCACCATGGCGAAACAACCGGTAGTGAAAAACGCCGAAGGCAAGGCTGGCGGCGCGGCGGATTCAGAAGTCCGGAGCGACGGCTTTGGTCGTCGGGGAGGCAAGAAAGCCGCCAAAGGAGCCAAAAACGCCCGAGGGCGTGACGTTCAGGGCGGCCTTGACTCTGGAGAGCCCGTTGACTCCGGGGTGGGGGACGTCGACGCCTATCTGGACCTGCGAGTCACTATCGAGCAAATGACGGCGGCTTTGGCCCAGGCCAAGGACGAGGCTGTTCAGGCCAAAAACGAAGCCGCAGCGGCGGCGGTCGAGCGTGACGATCGGATTGCTGCGCTGGAGGCGGCGCTGGCTCGTCGGTCTGTTGCTCTCGAGGCGTCGACGATCGCTCCCGTCGGTGAAGCGGCGCCGGAATCGGTGCCGGAGGCCGGCGTTCAAGACGTCGACGCCTATCTGGATTTGCGGGCCACCATCGAGCAACTGACGGCGGCCTTGGCCCAGGCCAACGATGAGGCCGTTCAGGCCGGGGAGGCTCTCTCCGATCGTGATCGGCAGGTGGTGGCGCTTGAGGCCGCTTTATCCGACCGTGACCGGCGCGTCTCGAGCCTGGACTCCGTGTTGGCCGAACGCAACCTCCAGATTGGCGCGCTTGAGGCGAATCTCGGTGAGCGCGACTTGCGGGTTCTGGCGCTGGATGCCGTGCTGGCCGAGCGGGATCGGCAGGCTCGGGACGGAGAAGCCGCCCTGGTTGAGCGGGATCGTCGGATTCAAGAGTTAGATGCCGTGGTCGCGGAACGAGATCGGCAAGCGGAGGTCTCGCAAGCCGCCCTGGTTGAGCGGGACCGTCGGATTCAAGAGTTAGATGCCGTGGTCGCGGAACGAGATCGGCAAGCGGAGGTCTCGCAAGCGGCCCTGGTTGAGCGGGATCGTCGGATTCAAGAGTTGGATGCCGTTGTTGCCGAACAGGATCGGCAAGCGCATCTGTCGGAAGCGGCTTTGGCGGAACGGGATCGCCACGCTTTGGGGCTGGATGCGGTCCTGGCCGAGCGGGATTGCCGGATTGGTGCGCTGGAAGCGGCCTTGGCCGAACGGGATAACCGGGTTTCGGCGTTGGATGCTGATCTTGCGGCCCGCGCCCAGCGGGTCGGTGAGCTGGAACGAGCCTTGGCCGAGCGAGACAGCCGGGTTTTGGTGCTGGACGCCGATCTTGCGGCTCGCGCCCAGCGGGTTGGCGAGCTGGAAGCGGCCTTGGCCGAACGGGATAACCGGGTTTTGGTGCTGGACGCCGATCTTGCGGCTCGCGCCCAGCGGGTTGGCGAGCTGGAAACGGCCTTGGTCGAGCGGGATCGCCGAGTTTTGGCGCTGAATGCCGAGTTGGCGACGCGCGACCGTTTGGCCGGCGAGCTGGAGCTGGCTTTGGCCGAACGAGATCGCCGGGCTGCCGAATTCCAAGCTCTGCTCGATGAGCTTGGCGAACGGGTCAAAACCGCCCAGGCCGAGTTGGATGCCGTGAATGGTCGGATCGCCGACCTTGATGGCGCTTTGACGCAGACCCTCGAACGGCAGCAGGCCTTTGATGCTGACCTGGAGGAGACCCGACGCGGAGTCATTCGGGCCGGCGAGATACTGGCCGAACGCGAAGCCGAATTGATCCGGCTTCGCGCCGAGATTGCTCGCCGTGGTCCGCCCGGTACGCCGGTTGCGGTGCGGGTCGCCTTGACCGAATTGTTTCAAGTGGCTGGCGAACGTCGTCGGCAACGGCTGGCCGCCACTCAGCCTTGGCGTTTGCCTCCCCAACGAAGGGGATAGCTTCTCATCGCGTCGGATATCGCTTCATCCGAAGCGGGGGCGGTTCTGGTTTTCAGCCCCCGGTCTTTGGAGGGCCTCTTTAGTTTGTCTTCGGAATCGGCGATGGATATGGCATAGTGTGGCGGCGCACCATAGAATAAGCGTGTCTGGGTGGGTGTGGTGCCGAAGGGTGATGGCCGCAGCGTGAGGCGATCGCGGCGTCGGAATTGAGTGTGGATTGCGGGCGCCGACGGACACGGTGGTTGTTGTGCGGTGGTTCACGAAGGCGTGTGGTTCACGAGGGAGTTACGGTCGGATGGAGTTGCCGGTGCGTTCAGGTCTCTATGATCCCAGGAATGAGCATGACGCCTGCGGGGTCGGTTTCGTCGCCCACATCAAGGGCATCAAGAGTCATCGGATCGTCTCCCAGGGCCTGGAAATCCTGCTGAATCTGGACCATCGGGGCGCCGTCGGCGCCGATCCGCTGGCCAGTGACGGTGCCGGTATCCTGATCCAGCTTCCCGATGCCTTTTTGCGGGCAGAGATGGCGAATGTCGGGGTCACGTTGCCGCCGGCGGGTGAATATGGCGTCGGCATGGTCTTCCTGCCGCGATCCCCGCATGGTCGGGCTGTGTGCCAGGAATGGGTTGAACAGTACATTGCCGAAGAAGGCCAGACCGTGCTTGGTTGGCGCGATGTGCCGGTCGACAGCTCCGGGCTGGGCGAAAGCGTCAAGGCCGTAGAGCCGGTGATCCGCCAGGTCTTCATAGGTCGTGGCCCGGATACCCCGGATTCCGACACGTTCGAGCGTAAATTATTTGTCATCCGTAAGATGACAGGCAATCGGGTTCTGGCGACCCCATCAAGTGCGGTCGAGGGTATTCGGGATTTCTACATCCCGTCGATGTCGTCGCGCACTGTGGTCTACAAAGGGATGCTGATGGCCGGCCAGGTCGGTCAGTATTACTTGGACCTTCAAGATTCCCGGCTGGTTTCGGCGCTGGCGCTGGTCCATCAACGGTTTTCCACCAACACCTTCCCATCTTGGCGGTTGGCCCATCCTTACCGAATGATTTGCCACAACGGCGAAATCAATACGGTTCGGGGCAATGTCAACTGGATGGCCGCGCGTAAACACGCCATGTCGTCGGGGCTGCTGGCCGACGATCTGGCCAAGCTGTGGCCGTTGATCCCCGAAGGGCAGTCCGACACCGCGTGCTTTGATAACGCCTTGGAATTGCTGGTGGCTGCCGGTTATTCCATGGTTCACGCGATGATGATGCTGATTCCCGAAGCCTGGGCCGGCAACCCGCTGATGGATGACGATCGTCGCGCCTTTTACGAGTATCACGCGGCCCTGATGGAGCCGTGGGATGGGCCGGCGGCGATTGCGTTCACCGATGGTCGGCAGATCGGTGCGACCTTGGATCGTAACGGTCTGCGTCCGGCCCGCTATCTGGTCACCGACGACGATCTGGTGGTGATGGGCTCGGAAACCGGCGTGCTGCCGATTCCGGAAGAGCGGGTGGTCAAGCGGTGGCGCCTGCAACCAGGCAAGATGTTCCTGGTCGATATGCAGGAAGGCCGGATCATTGACGATGCCGAGTTGAAGGCCGGGCTGGCCACCGCCAAGCCCTATCGCGATTGGCTGAAGCAGTCCGAGTTTTTGCTGGAGGAATTGCCGTCCCGTCCGATGGTGGTGACGGCGACCCGGCTTCAGGCGGCATCGCTGCTCGATCGGCAGCAGGCGTTCGGCTACACCCAGGAAGACGTGGCCACCATCCTGGATGTCATGGGTACCAACGGCGAAGAGCCGATCGGGTCCATGGGCACCGACACGCCGCTGTCGGTTCTGTCTCAGCGGCCTAAGTCGTTGTACAGCTACTTCAAACAGTGTTTCGCCCAGGTCACCAACCCGCCGATCGACCCGATCCGCGAAGAGTTGGTGATGTCGCTGGTGACACTGATCGGGCCGCGACCGAATTTGCTGGCGGTGGATCGGACGGAGATCAATTGGCGGCTGAAGGCGTTGCAGCCGATTTTGACCGACGATGATCTGGCCAAAATCCGCAACATCGCCGAGCATGTTCAGGCGTTTGATACCTGCACCCTGGATATCACGTATCCTGCGGTTGATGAGGCGGCGGGGATGGGGCCGGCACTGGAGCGGCTCTGCCAGCAGGCGGTGGAAGCCGTCCGGGGGGGCCAAAACATCCTGGTTCTGTCCGATCGGATGGTGGCTGCCGAACGGATCGCGATTCCGGCTCTGCTGGCCACGGCAGCGGTTCATCATCATCTGATCCGCGAGGGGCTGCGGACGTCCACCGGGTTGGTGGTGGAAACCGGCGAGGCTCGGGAGGTCCATCACTTTGCGCTGCTGGCTGGTTTTGGAGCCGAGGCGATCAATCCCTATCTGGCGTTCGAGACTCTGCTTGACCGCCAGCCGCGCTTGGGCGTGGAGGTTGGGGCACTCAAGAAAAACTTCATCAAGGCGGTGGGCAAGGGGTTGCTCAAGGTGATGTCCAAGATGGGCATTTCCACCTATCAATCCTATTGCGGCGCTCAGATTTTCGACGCCATCGGCTTGGCAACCGCTTTTGTCGACCGTTATTTCACCGGGACGGCCTCCACCGTCGAAGGCATTGGCTTGGCCGAGGTGGCCGAAGAAACGGTGCGTCGTCACCGTCTGGCGTTCGGCAATGCGCCGATCTATCGTCATGCCCTGGATGTCGGCGGTCAGTATGGGTACCGGCTGCGCGGCGAAGACCATGTTTGGACGCCCGAGACCATCTCGGCTCTTCAGCATGCGGTGCGCGGCAATCAGGCCGAGAGCTATCAGGCTTTCGCGCGGGCGGTGAATGATCAGAGCGAGCGGTTGCTGTTGCTGCGGGGGCTGTTCTCGTTGAGCCCGGCAGGGGAGCCGGTGCCGTTGGACGAGGTGGAATCCGCCGCCGAAATCGTCAAGCGTTTTGCCACCGGGGCCATGTCGTTCGGCTCGATTTCCCGCGAAGCCCACGCAAATCTGGCCATCGCCATGAACCGGATCGGCGCCAAGTCGAATACCGGCGAAGGTGGCGAGGAACCGGAACGCTTTGTTCCGATGCCGAATGGAGACTCGGCACGGTCGGCCATCAAACAGGTGGCATCGGGGCGCTTTGGCGTCACCGCCGAGTATCTGGTTAATGCCGATGACATCCAGATTAAGATGGCCCAGGGTGCCAAACCCGGCGAAGGCGGCCAGTTGCCGGGCCATAAGGTGGCGGCGCCCATCGCCAGGGTCCGTCACTCGACGCCCGGCGTGACTCTGATCTCGCCGCCGCCGCACCATGACATTTATTCCATCGAGGACTTGGCCCAGCTGATTCACGACCTGAAAAACGTCAATCCGCAGGCCCGGATCAGCGTCAAGCTGGTCTCGGAAGTCGGCGTTGGGACCATCGCGGCGGGCGTGGCCAAGGCCAAGGCCGATCATGTCACCATCGCCGGTTTCGAAGGCGGCACCGGGGCCAGTCCGCTGAGTTCGATCACCCATGCCGGTTCGCCCTGGGAAATCGGGTTGGCCGAAACCCATCAAACCCTGGTGCGCAATCGGTTGAGAGGCCGGATCGCGGTTCAGGTCGATGGCGGCTTGCGCACAGGTCGGGATGTGGTGATCGGGGCGTTGTTGGGGGCCGATGAGTTTGGTTTCGCCACCGCGCCGTTGATCGCCTCAGGCTGTATCATGATGCGCAAATGCCATCTCAACACCTGTCCGGTGGGGATCGCCACTCAGAATCCCGAGTTGCGGCGCCGCTTCGCCGGCACGCCCGAGCATGTCATCAATTACTTCTTCTTTGTCGCCGAAGAGGTTCGGCAGTTGATGGCTGAACTGGGCTTCCGGCGCTTTGAAGAGATGGTTGGTCGGAGTGACCGCATTGACATGCGCCGTGCCCTTGACCATTGGAAGGCACGGGGGCTCGATTATACCCGCATGCTGTACCGGCCCGAAGTGGGGCCGGGGGTGGCCATTCACCACCTGGAGCAGCAAGATCACGGTTTGGATCGGGCGCTTGACCAACGCCTGATTGCCGAGGCCCGGCCCGCTCTGGATCACGGCAAGCCAGTGCAGATCGAGACCGAGGTGCGTAACGTTAACCGCACGGTTGGCGCCATGCTGTCAGGCGAAGTTGCCCGGCGCTACGGTCATGCCGGCCTGCCTGAAGACACCATTTCGATCAAGGCCACTGGGACCGGCGGTCAGAGCTTCGGCGCCTTTCTCGCTCGGGGGGTTAGCATCGAGTTGAAGGGCACCGCCAACGACTATGTCGGCAAGGGATTGAGCGGTGGCCGAATCGCCATCCGTTTCCCCAACGCGCGGTTGGAGCCGTTGGAAAATATTCTGATCGGCAACACCGTGCTGTACGGCGCGATCAGTGGGGAGTGCTACTTCAGTGGTGTTGCTGGTGAACGCTTCGCGGTGCGTAACTCCGGTGCGCTGGCGGTGGTCGAAGGCGTGGGTGACCATGGCTGCGAATACATGACCGGCGGCGTGGTGGTGGTGTTGGGCGGCACAGGCCGGAACTTCGCGGCGGGGATGAGTGGCGGTATCGCCTACATTCTTGACGAGCGTGGTGATTTCAAACGACGATGCAACATGGCAATGGTCGAGTTGGAGACCATTTCCGACCAGTCGGCCCCGTGGGACGGAGCCGATGGTGGGGCTATGGCCCAGTTGATGGCCGATCCGACCCAGCATGACGCGGCCCGACTGCGGGTGCTGATCGAGCGCCATTTGCACTACACCAACAGCGCCCGCGCCAAGGATATCCTGGCGCATTGGACCGACTACTTGCCAAAGTTCGTGAAGATCATGCCCACCGATTATCGCCGTGCTCTTAAGGAGTTGCAGGCCCAACCGGCAGCAGCATCCGTCGCCGCTCCGGCCCTTCGGTCGGACATTCGTGGGGAGACCGCTCATGGGTAAGCCCACGGGGTTCCTGGAGTTTCGGCGCCGCAATCGCGAGTCGTTGCCCGTTGCCGATCGGATCGAGGATTATCGCGAATTCATTCTGCCCCTGTCCGAGCCGGTGGTGCGCGAGCAGGGAGCCCGCTGCATGGCCTGCGGCATTCCGTTTTGTCACATGGGCTGTCCGGTCAACAATCTGATCCCGGACTGGAATGATCTGGTGTATCGGGGCCAGTGGCGCGAAGCGCTGCTGACTCTGCATTCCACCAACAATTTCCCGGAGTTCACGGGCCGTATCTGCCCCGCTCCCTGCGAGGCCGCCTGCACCCTGAACATCAATGATGACGCGGTGGGGATCAAAACCATCGAGTGCGCGATCGTTGATCGGGGCTGGGAAGAGGGCTGGATTCAACCCGAACCCGCCGCCCAGCCTACTGGCAAGCGGGTGGCGGTGGTTGGCTCGGGGCCAGCCGGGTTGGCCGCCGCTCAACAATTGGCGCGGGCCGGTCATGCCGTGACCGTGTTCGAAAAGGCCGATCGGGTGGGTGGGCTGCTGCGCTACGGCATTCCCGACTTTAAGCTGGAAAAGCCGTTGATTGACCGTCGGGTCGAGCAGATGACGGCGGAAGGAGTGGAATTCCGCACCGGCTGTCATGTCGGCGTGACTCTGCCGGGTAGCGACCTGCTGTCGGGTTTTGATGCCGTGGTGTTGGCGGCGGGGTCCGAGCATCCGCGTGATTTGCCGGTTCCCGGTCGGGAGTTGGCGGGCGTTCACTTTGCCATGGACTTCTTGGTCCAGCAAAACCGCCGCAATGCCGGTGCGGCTATGGGCGGGGAGCAAAAGATCAGCGCCCGGCGCAAGCATGTGGTGGTGATCGGCGGTGGTGATACCGGCTCTGACTGTATTGGCACCTCAATTCGTCAGGGCGCCTTGTCGGTGACCCAGCTCGAGATCATGCCTCGGCCTCCTGAAAAGGAAAATGGGCTGCTGACTTGGCCGCATTGGCCCAACAAGCTGCGGACCTCGTCCTCCCATGAGGAAGGGTGTCAACGCGATTGGAGCGTTGCAACCAAACGCTTCTCGGATGATGGTGCCGGAGCGGTTCGGACTCTGCACGGGGTTCGGTTGGACTGGCAAGCCGGCCCCGATGGTCGTCCCCGGATGACCGAGGTTCCCGGCAGCGCGTTCGAATTGCGCGCTGATTTGGTGTTGCTGGCCATGGGCTTTGTGCATCCGGTGCGCCAAGGCTTGCTTGAGGCGTTGGGGGTCACGCTGACAGCCCAGGGGAATGTTGCGGCCAACACCGAAACCTATCGGACTTCGGTGGATAAGGTGTTCGCGGCGGGTGACGTGCGGCGGGGCCAGTCTTTGGTGGTTTGGGCGATTCGCGAAGGCCGGCAGGCTGCTCGTGCCGTGGATGAGTATTTGATGGGCAGTTCTGACCTGCCGCGATGACAGAAGGGCTCTACGCCCCATGAGCGCTCAGGTCGATTGAGCTTTTCGTGGGCTTTGTCTACACCCACAAAGGGCCGGTCGGCCCTTTGTGGTCTTGGCGTTTTCTCTATAATGTCTTTGAGGTCAAGGAGGCTGTGCCTCCTTGCGGGTGCAGGGCGGAGCCCTGCGAAAGCCAGAGGAACGGCCTTATCCTAGCGTCCATGGGGGTGGTGCCGACGGTCTTTACTCAGGGCTCGCGTCGATGGACTCTTCTTCGTCTGCTGCGCCGGCAGTCCCGGCCATTACCGAATTCGACGACGATTACGCCTTTCTGTCGAATTTCGCGCCGAGTCCGTTGTTGTGGGAAGGACTCGCCTATCCCACCGTCGAGCATGCCTTTCAGGCCGCGAAGACTCTGGATCTGGAGAGCCGTCGTCGGATCGCCGCCCTCCCGCACCCTGCCGACGCCAAAGCGAACGGACGGCGCTTGGTTTTGCGCCCGGATTGGGAAGTGGCCAAGACCGATATTATGGCTGCCCTACTGACTCTGAAATTCGCTGATCCTGGACTGAGGGAACAGCTTTTGGCGACTGGAACCGCCGAATTGATCGAGGGCAACCATTGGTTCGATCGGATCTGGGGGCAATGTCCGCTTGGCGTTGGTGAAAACCGCCTGGGCCGTCTGTTGATGGCCGAGCGAGAGCGCCTTTCGCGGGCTTCGCTCGCCCCCGCAAAGGGCCCATCGGCCCTTTGATACCGGCGAGCTATAACAATGACACACTGCCGGTATCGGGCCGCGACGGCGGCCCCGCGTCCTCGTGGACGCGAAGCCAAGGGCGCGGATGCGCCCGCCCGGCGTCTGAGGGCAGCCTTGATGAGACACCATCAAGGTCCGATGGTATGAACCCATGACGGTTTCGCCGTAACGTCAACGTCCTGAGGTCAAGGAGGCTGTGCCTCCTTGTAGGTGCAAGGGCGAAGCCCTTCAAGGCTCGCCGATATCACAATTCCAAGCGCGGTGGCACCTGGGTTTTGCCCTTGGCATCGCCGCGTCCAGAAAGGCTAGGGTTGGTCATGAAATAACGGTGGGCCGAGAAGGGGGGCTCGCCGCCCTCGGTTGTAACCCGGTGGAACTGCCCTGAAGAGTCAAGCTCCCAACTGGAAGCGGCATCCTTGAGATTGGCCACCATCACCTGTTCCAAAATTTGTTGATGGACGGTGGTATTCTCGATGGGCACTAGGCTTTCGATGCGGCGATCAAGATTGCGGGGCATCCAGTCTGCCGACGAGATGAACACCAAGGCGTGCTTCGAGGGCAGGCGGTGGCCGTTGCCAAAGCAGACGATGCGGGCATGTTCCAAAAAGCGACCGACGATGCTTTTGACCCGAATGGTTTCGGACAACCCAGGGACACCCGGACGCAGGCAGCAAATACCGCGAATGACCAGATCAATGCGGACGCCCGCCTGGGACGCCTCGTACAGCTTATCGATCATGTCCGGGTCGACCAGAGAATTCAGCTTGGCCCAGATCGCGGCGGGTTTTCCCGCTCGGGCGTGGGCAATTTCCGTGTCGATATGGTGATAAAGCCGATCCCGCAGATTGATCGGTGCAAAGGCCAGCTTTTCCAAGGCTTCGGGGGTGGCATAGCCGGTCATATAGTTAAAAATCGCCGAGGCATCGCGGGTCAGAGCTGGATCGCAGGTAAAAAAGGATAAATCCGTGTACACACGGGCCGTCACCGGGTGATAGTTCCCAGTTCCAAAGTGAACATAGGAGCGCAAGTTGTTGTGCTCGCGCCGTACCACTAAAGAGACTTTCGCATGAGTCTTGAGATCAAAGAAGCCATAAACCACTTGGGCCCCAGCCCGCTCTAAATCTCTGGCCCATTGAATATTGGCTTCTTCGTCAAACCGAGCCTTGAGTTCGACCATCGCCGTGACGCTTTTCCCAGCCTCGGCGGCTTCCACCAAGGCCTGGACGATGGGGGAATTCTTCGAGGTTCGATATAGGGTTTGCTTGATTGCCACTACGGCCGGATCGCGAGCCGCTTGGCGTAAGAACTGGACCACCACATCGAAACTCTCGTAAGGGTGGTGAACTACGATGTCTTTATGGCCGATTGCGGCGAAGCAATCCCCGCCAAAATCCCGAATCCGCTCGGGAAACCGGGCATTATAGGGCTGAAAGAGCAAATCCGGGCGCTGATCCACGATCAATTGCTTAGTGTCGGCGAGTCCGATCAGGCCGTCGAACACAAAAACATCGTCAGGTAGGGCTTTTAAGCTTTGGCGCAGCAAATTCCGCATGCTGGACTTCATACCGGCATCCACCGCCAACCGAATCACGCCGCCGCGCCGCCGTCGCTTGAGGGCGCTTTCAAAGGTCAGAACCAGATCTTCGGCCTCTTCGTCGATTTCCAGCTCGCTGTCGCGCAGAATGCGGAACAGCCCATGATCCATTAAGGCAAAGGGCGGGAATAATTTTTGATAGAACATTAAGACAAGTTGTTCAATCAGAATAAATCGCAACGCATCACCCGGCAGTCGAATCACTCGCTCTAATTGAGCCGGCAGCGGCACCAGGGCGTTGATCTCCCGGTTTTTCGAGGCGTCGAACAGACGCAGCGCCAGAGCAAAACCCAGATTCGGGATGAAGGGAAAGGGATGGGCCGGATCGATGGCCAGTGGGGTGAGAATCGGGTAGACATCGTTGCGGAATTTGGCTTCGAGCCAGTCGCGTTCGGCGGTGCTGAGTTCGTCGATGTCGAGGACCGCAAGGCCAGCCTCCCGCAACTCGTCCCGCAGGCGGTGCCAGCAAACTTGCTGGTCGGCCATCAAATCCGCGACTCGTCGGTTGATGGCCTGCAATTGCTGAGTCGGTGTCAGGCCCTCGGGTGAGGTGGCCTGAACCCCCGATGCTACCTGAACCTTAATGCCGGCGACTCGGACCATAAAAAACTCGTCCAGATTGCTGGCCGAAATAGACAGGAACCGCAGCCGTTCAAGCAAAGGGTGAGCGGGGTTTTTGGTCTCGTCGAGCACGCGCTGATTGAAATCAAGCCATGATAGCTCGCGATTGATAAAGCGTTCGGGATTCGTGGTGACGGTCGTGGCGGGAGCAATCGTGGTGATGGGGGCGACCGCAGTCATCGGGGAGTCCTGATTTCGGGGTTTCGGTATCTAAACAGTTCGGTTTGGCCAGGAACGACAGGCACGAACGACGGTATGGGCGAATCGGTGACGCGAATTTGGCTGGATCGTGGATGTTTTGTGACGATTCCAAAGGTCGATGCTGCCCTGACGCCGGGCGGGTGCGTCCGCGCCTTTGGCTTTGCGCGCATGGCCGCGCGGGGGCGCCGTCGCGGTCCGAGGACCGGCGTTGTGTCATGGTTAGGGCTCGCCGGTATCTTGTCGCATTGAGACTCGCGCTTTTGGGCGAGCCCTTGTTTGGACATTGCGAATCCCCTAGACTGACTTCCAGAGCAGGGGGACCGTGTCTGCCCCACCGCTATGAAGAGGATTGTGCCCGATACTATCGGGTATGACCAACCGAAGACCATGTCATCACGTGAGGCTCTGCCCTTTCTGGCCGGACCTAGGGTGGGTGTTGTGTCGGTTTTGGCGTGCTTTACTCCCACGCGGCCCCCGATACTATTGGCGTGGATGTGGGGGCAGTGAAGAGAGCGGAGGGGGTGACGGTGGCGGACCCGAACGGGCGCAAGCTTGGCAAGTACCGCGTCTATTCACTCCTTGGCCGGGGGGCTGCTGGGACGGTCTATCGCGCCAGAGACACCGAGGCACGTCGGTCGGTGGCGTTCAAGGTGCTGCGGGCCGAAGCTTTTGGCAAGGGGAACCGCGAAGTCGCCATCCAACGGATGGTGATCGAGGCTCAAGCTGCCAGCGCATTGAACCACCCTAACATCGTTGCCGTTTATGACTACCGCATTCATGCGCCAGCGGCGACGACCGGCGATGACGTCTTGGGTTATATTGTCATGGAGCTGGTGGCAGGGCGTTCGCTGGCCCGGCACTTCCAGGTCAAGGACCGAGTCGGGCTGGCCTTTGCGCTTCAAGTTATGGCCGGTTTGTTGGCGGCGTTGGAGCATGCTCATGGTCGCGGCGTCATCCATCGCGACGTGAAACCGGGGAATATCCTGCTGAGTGTCGCGGGCAAGGTGAAACTTGCGGATTTTGGTCTGGCTCATGTCGAAGGGCGGCCTGATGTCGACGACGGCAGCCCCTTTGGAACCTTATGCTATCTTGCTCCCGAGCGGCTGCGTGGTGAGCCAGGGGATGCGCGCAGCGATTTATTCTCGGCGGGAGCGGTGTTTTATGAGGCCCTGACCGGGCAACGCGCTTTTCCGGGCTTGGCGGCGGCGGTGGCTCGCCGGATTTTGAATGATCATCCGGTTCCGCCCTCGGTCGGTCATCGCGAGGTGCCCAAGGCCCTTGATGCGGTGGTGGCCCAGGCCTTGGCCAAAGCCCCCGAAGCGCGCTTCGCTTCGGCCCGAGCCTTTGCCGACGCTATTCGCGCGGTGGTTGGCGAGTCTCGTTGGGCTGAAGCGGTGGCGGCTGCCGACGAAGGGTCCGGGAGTGTCGCGCCGCTATGGAATATCAGCCAACCCGAAGGCGGGACTCGGGACTGGAACGAGGAGCCGGAAGAACTCACCACCGCACCGTTACGGCGAATCCTGGAACAGGCCGGGTTGACGCCCACGCCGCTCTCTCCTCCCTCTGCCGAGCCTGAACCTGAGCCCGAACCCGCAGTCGAGCCTCCTCAATCCCTCCCCCCCCAGCCGTCCTCTGAACCGGCCCCCTCTGAGTCCGAGCCGGCCCCGCCCCCGGCGCCGGTTGCCGCCCCCAGTTTCCGGCGAGGTTTCGGTCGGCGTCTGGGGCGGGTGTTTGCGGTGGGAGTCAGTGTGGTGGTGGTCACCGTTGCTGTTGCGCTGGTGGCGCCGTCTGGGATTGCTCCCGACAGCGTGTTTCAACCGCCTGCCAAGCCGGTCCTGAAAGCCCTCTCATCCCCGAGTCCCGTTGTTGTCGAGGCATCCGCCATTAAACCGGAAGGGGCCAAACCAGACGGATCCAAACCGGAAGGGCCTAAGCCGGCGCCTTCGGAAACGGTTCAGCGGCCAGAATTCCCCCAATCCGTCGCCTCGCCTCCCGTGCCGCTGCCGGTCGCCCCGCCCCTGCCCCTGCCAAAGACGAACCCGGTCGGGATGCGTCATGATCAAGAGTTTGCGGCGGCGCTAGCGTTGTTTCGGCAGTCGAATTTGAGCGCGGCAGCCCAGGCATTCCAGGCGTTCGTAGCGGCGTGGCCGGAAGACCCGGCGGCCCCCGAGGCGCTGTTTCATTTGGGCGAGGCGCGGTTGGCGTTGGGCGATCCGGGCCAGGCTCGGGACAGCTTTGAACGGCTGACCGAGCATTATGCAACGTCGCCGCAGTTCGGTCCCGGCTGGGTGATGTTGGGAATCGCCGAAAGCCGTCTGGGGCGGCGGGATGCGGCGTGCGATGCCTTCACCCGCTCCCGGAGTCTGCCTTTGCCACCCTGGGCGGCGCAACGTTTGGCGGCAGAGCGGCGGGCTGCCGATTGCTCGTGATGCTGGCTCCTCGAGTCGGCTCCTTTTTGATGGAGACTTGAGAGTGATGATGCCGGCAAGCCATGACAGTGACAGATCGCCGGTCTCGGGTTGTAACGGTGCCCGTCCGGTGTCCAGGTTGCGCTGGTGGTGGGCGGTGGCGCTGTGGGCGGTGGTGTGGGCGTTGCCATTGGCCGGCGCGCGGGCAGAGCGGATCGAGCTGGACGACGGCAGTGTGCTGATGGGCAATGAGGTCAACACCAAAGGCGAGACCGTGACCATTCATCTGGATATCGGCCAGATGATCGCGGTACCTCGGGCGCATATCGTGCATCGGGGGGATCCTGCGACCTCGCCGTTGGTGACGGCGGCCCCATTGCGATTCCATGGCTCTAATACCATGGGCGAGCGTTTGGTGCCGGCCTTGGTGGATCATTTTGTGGCCGGTCATGGGGCGGCGGCCTCGCCGTGGTTGGTCGGCGAGTTGGCCGGTGAAAAGACACTGATCGTCAATGGCGGGGAGGCTGGCCTGCCGCACGAAATCGAGGTGCGGGCCTTTGGCTCTAACACCGCCTTTGCGGCGCTCCAAACTGGGGCTGCCGATATCGGTCTTTCGGCCCGGCCTATTCGGGACAGCGAAAGTGCTGTTTTGCGAGGGCTGACGGAACAGGGGGTGGCACTGGACGGAATCGCCGTGATCGTCAACCCGAGCAATCCGCTTCGGTCGGTGACGCTGGCCCAACTGGCGAAGATTCTGTCCGGTGAGATTGCCGATTGGAGCCTCGTCGGAGGGGCTCCGGGGCCCATCCATGTGCGGCTGCCCGATGATCGCTCGTCTTTGCCCGAAACCCTTCAAACCTTGGTGCTGGCTGGCCGCCGCCTGACTCCTGCTGCCGAACGGGTCGAATCGAGTCAGGCGTTGTCGGCACGGGTGGCCGCAGAGCCCGGAGCCATCGGGCTGGTCAGTCTTGCCTATGTCGATCAAACGCGGGCCTTGGATATTCGGGGCTGTTCCGGCGAAGTGGGGCCGACCGCGTTCTCGGTCAAAAGCGGGGATTATCCCCTGACCCGGCGTCTGTTCCTGTATGCCCGGCCCCAACCGCGACCGAAGGTGATCGACGATGTGTTGGCGTTTGCGGTCAGTCCTGCGGGTCAAAGCGCCATCGCCGCCGCTGGTTTCGTCAATCAGGAGATCGAGAGCGACGGCGGTGTGACCCGCCGGACTCGACGCCAGATGATGATTGATGACGCCAGCATCGACTTTGGGTTGGCGCGTAATTTCTTGAAAGTCACCGAAGGCGCCAGCCGGTTGTCACTGACCTTTCAGTTCGATGAAGGCGGCGTGGCTCCGGCGGGCTCTGCCGATGATGATATTCGGCGCCTGATCGCCTTCATGAAAGGCCCGGTGGGATCAGGGCATCAAGTGCTGGTTCTGGGCTTTTCGGGACCGACCGACGTGCTGCAACAAGGCACTGTATTGTCGGAGAACCGTGCCCGCGAAGTGGCGGTGCGTCTGACGAAAAGCGGCCTGAAAGTTGCCGTTGCCGCCGGTTTCGGCCCGATCACGGCCCCTTGTACCGAAACTCCCGACACACGGGAGCGGAGCCGGCGGGTGGAGGTTTGGATGCGGTGAAAGCCGCTCATACCATCGAGCCTTGATGGTGACTCATCAAGGCTGCCCTCAGACGCCGGGCGGGCGCCTCCGCGCCCCCTAGAGTCCACACACTGGGGCTTCGCGTCCACGAGGACGCGGGGCCGCCGTCGCGGCCCGATACCGGCGATGTGTCAGTATCAGGGCTCGCCGGTATCATACCATCGAACTTTGGTGTCGATCCATCAAGGCCCCGGCATGGGAGCCTTGAAATGGGCTGTTTCCCAGAGTCGTTCGTATCAAATAAAAGAACGTCCTATTAAAATATCGCTAGCAGATATGTGTTATGGCCTCGATTGTGAACAAGCGTAGATCGTGATACTACGTCGGCACAGAGGGGCGTGATAATTGGTTGATCCCGTTCCTGTCCGTGTTGTTCTCGTTCTTTGCAGGCAATGACTTTATACGACGCTACCGTTACGCCGGAGTGGTTGCGGAAACGCAATCAAGAGTTGGAAGCCGCGCTTGAAGAGGCGCGGCACGCTCGCGTTTTAGCGGAAATGGCCGAAGAACGGGCGCGAGAGCGAGAGGGACGGCTCCAGGATATCGTCGAGTTGGCCACCGATGGGTTTTGGGAGTTCGACGAGGATTTCTGCTTTCGTTACGATTCTCGACCCATGTCCAGCCCAGACGTGTTCGCGGTCTTTGGGGCAGCGCCCGGTGCGTTGGTAACCGAAGACCCGGCAGGAAAGGCCAATTACGACAAACTCCATCATGCGGTCTCCCATCGTTGGTCGTTTCGAGACTTGGAATTTCGCGTCAAGGGCGTGCTTGGAGACGTGCGGGTCATTTTAATCAGCGGCGTCCCAGTGTTCGACCAGGCAGGTGTGTGGCGCGGTTATCGTGGCGCGCTGTCGGATATCACCGATCGAAAAGCAGCAGAAAATAGTTTGCGCGAGGCTAAAGAGCAAGCTGAATCCGCCTCACGAGCTAAATCGGCTTTCCTGGCCATGATCAGCCATGAAATTCGAACGCCATTGACTGGCGTTATCGGCATGCTTGATCTCTTATTGACCACCCCTCTGGACGATGATCAGCAAGAGTATACACAAATTGCTCACGAATCAGGGCTCGGACTGCTGAATATTCTGAATGACATTTTGGACGTGACCCGCATGGAGGCGGGCCGGTTGCGCATCGAACCCGTGGTGTGCGAGCCGGTGCGAATCCTGAATGATGTGGTGCGCGCTATGCGACCGGAGGTCAGTAAAAAAAATATTACACTCAAGGTTGCGGTTGAATCGTCGGTTCCGGCCTATGTTTCGATGGATGGCGGGCGAATTCGTCAAATGTTATTCAATTTGATTGCTAATGCGGTTAAATTTACCGATATTGGCGATGTTTTGGTTACGGTTTCTTTCTCCCAGACGGGCGCGGGGCTTGGTGAAATGCTGCGGGTGGTTGTGGCCGATTCCGGGATCGGCATTCAGCCTGAAGCCATTCCTTATTTATTCTCTCGCTTTATGCAGGTTGATGATCGCCTTTCGCGTAAATATGGCGGCGTTGGTCTTGGTTTGGCCATCTGCAAAGAGCTGTGTGACTTGATGGGGGGCGAAATTGGGGTGAAAAGTACGCCGGGCGTGGGGAGCGACTTTTGGTTCGTCGTGCCGTGCCGAGCGGTTGGCCAAGTGGCGGTGCGGGATGAAAAGCCAGCGGCGCCGGAGACGTTGCCATTTTTGGGGGCGTCGACTCGCGAATATCGCCTCTTGGTGATGAATGCCGATGGCCGTGATCCGGCAACGCACGGAACGCTTTCGACTCTGGCGCAGGAGGCCGGCTTTGCGGTCGAGCCCACCACAGACAGGGAAGATGCGTTGGCAAGGGTGAGGGCCCGGCGCTTTGATGCTGTGCTGGTTGATATGCGTCAGGGAGAGCAAAGCGGATTTGATACCGTAGCCGCTGTCCGTCGGTTGCCGCCTCCGTCCTCGCAGATGCCGATCATCGCCATTATCGCCGCCGATATCGCGGGCAGTCGTGAAGGGGCGTTGGCCGCAGGGATGGATGATTGCATCCTGCATCCGTTTACGGCTTTAACCTTGCGAGATCGGGTGGCGCATGTCTTGACCCGAACCGTGTCGTCCCGCTTGGGTATGGATGAGACTCAGTACGAGTATTTCTGATGGTAATTTTCGGACTGCGACTGCGGCCCGAGGCGTGCACTGTGTCGTCATCATGATTCGCTCGTATTATTGTCATGGCCCGCCGGTATTATCTTGAAACTCTGAGCGTTCGTGGGGCCGCTTCATCATGCTGTCTGTCTATTCTCTCAGCCACCCCGGTCTTCAGTTGGTATCTTTTAGGTTGGCCGCCGGGGAAAGCCTCGTGGTCCGTGGGGCTTCGGGTTCGGGAAAAACCCTGTTACTCCGCGCCATCGCTGACCTTGACCCGAATCAGGGTTCAATTTTCCTCGAGTTCCAGGCTCGCGAATCGATGCCCGCACCCCAATGGCGCCGATTGGTCTGCTATCTGCCAGCAGAATCCGGGTGGTGGGCTGAAAGGGTGCGCGATCATTTTGTCGACTGGTCGCTGGCTTTGCCTTTGGTTGTAGAGCTTAATTTGCCGGAGGCTTGCGGCGAGTGGCCGATTCAGCGCCTATCCACGGGCGAGCGTCAGCGGTTGGCGCTGATTCGGGCGATGGTTCAAAAACCTAAGATCCTGTTGTTGGACGAGCCGACCTCGGGGTTGGATGCCGAGAGCACCAGCCGGGTCGAGGCTTTGGTTGAGCGTCACCGGAAAGCGGGGGGTGGTGTGGTGTGGGTCACTCACGATGCCGCCCAACTGAAACGAGTCGCTTCCCGTATTCTCGTGCTTGACGGCGGTAAGGCAACAATTTCAGACAACCATAACGTTTCAGATAACCGTAGCAATGATAATCGTGGTGCAGAGGTGGAATCGCCATGTCCTACATTCATTTAAATAATAGCGATCTGCTATTAGGTGCGCTGTTGGTGCTGTTGAATGGTGGATTATCACTGGCGCTTGATCTTCGATTAGAGCGCCGTTTATTTATTTCTGCTATGCGGATGGTGGTTCAACTGACCTTGGTTGGGCTTGTCCTTACAACTTTATTTGCTTTGGTTTCGCCATTTTGGACCGCTATTACAGCTTTAATTATGATTCTATTTGCTGGATATGAGATTCGAGCCCGACAAGATCGTCGTTTTATCGGATTTTGGGCCTATAGCCTTGGCACTGGGGCTATGCTGATCGCTTCGATGCTGGTTATGCTGTTCGCTTTGACAACTCAATTGGCGCCGACTCCGTGGTATGATCCGCGCTATGCCATTCCTTTATTGGGCATGGTGTTGGGCAATGCCATGACGGGGATCAGTTTAGGGTTGCAAACGCTAACCACTAACGCTGTTCGGGAGCGAGTCTCGATCGAAGCTCGTTTGACCCTCGGCGCAACGCGCGTTGAAGCCCTGCTGCCCGTGGTTCGGTTGGCTTTACGCAGTGCCTTTATGCCAATCATTAATACGATGGCGGCTACCGGAGTCGTTGCGTTGCCCGGCATGATGACCGGCCAGATTCTATCTGGGGTTGAGCCAGTTGAAGCTGTTAAATATCAAATCCTGGTCCTGTTTCTGATTTCGGGCGGAACCGGACTTGGGGCGATGATCGCCGTCCTCGCCGGTGCCTCCCGCCTGACCGACCACCGTCACCGGCTGCGGTTGGAGCGACTGCAAGCCCCTCAGCGTTGACGGCGGCCCCGCGTCCTCGTGGACGCGAAGCCCTTCTAGGGGGCGCGGATGCGCCCGCCCGGCGTCTGAGGGCAGCCTTGATGAGTCACCATCAAGGCCCGATGGTATAACAGGCTAAAACATCCGGGCTTTACCGGCCAAAGCACCGGCAGGGTCTTCGGTGCCAGCATAAGCGCCCCGATGGGCCTTATTGAAGCGGACCGTGATAATCAAGGTCAAGGCGTCATTGACCATATGAAGGTATTTTTCCGAGACCGCTGGCATGGGAATGCCTCGGCTCATGCAGTAATTAACCAGGGCTGCCGAAGCTTCACTTTCTGGAATCACCAGGATATTTTCCCGACCAATCCCATTAACCGCCCGAATCGTGACGGTCACACCATTTTCGATGTGATAAGAGACCTTTTGGATTGATCCTTCGGGCAGCGGCTCTCGTAATTTTCGCCGTCGCTCGATGATAGCTGCGGCAACCTCCTGTTCGCTGAAGGCCAAACAGCGAAGTTCTTTCATGAAAAACACCGTCGAACGAAGGAATCGCCGGACGACTTTACGCGGTTGACTCGTCTGCGGGCAAGACCCAAGCTACAACTGACGTTCTCTCGACCTTGAATTCGGTCTCGGGCGCGGCTATGATGCGACACTGTCCGAGTAACGCTCGCACCAGAGTTCTCCTCCCTTCCCCCTTACGATGGAGCTATCCGTGCGGTCTGCCGATCGAATTGTCGCGGAAGTGATGCGGACTGCCCCTATGCCGGATCGCGCCAGAAAAACCCATAAGTTGATGGAAAGCCCAATTCTTGGGCACACGTCGCAAATGTGGGAATTTTTTCTTCAGGAATTAAAAGACATTGCCGACGTTGCCGATTTATTTCCAGAAACGCGGACGGCGGTGGAGTTGGCTTTGGCCATGCGCCAAGATGCCGTCAACATGCTAGGACGCAACGAGACCGTCGACACCAAGATCACCACGCAGCTTCTCACGGCCCTGTATTTTCTGAATACCAAGCCCGGCACCGAGATTCCCGAGGATGCTTACGGCGATATCCTGGCTGACATTGCCCGGATCCGCGCCATCATCCAAGGCGTCCACGGTGCTTCGCCGGGGCTGCGGATGGTCGAAAAAACCGATTATTACGGCTGGCTGGTGATGTTCATGCTGGCTAATGCTGTCAATAGCGCTTTTTCGGAAATGTCTGATAAGTCATGGCTGGAAAGCAACCTGCTTTTGGATAGCGCCTTGCGGGTCTGTCGGAATGTTTATGGTCATATTTTTGATGATGTCGTTATCTTTATCAATGGCGGTGAGCTTGGTGGAGCAACTACGGCCTCGTGGCATGCCCATTTATTGGAACGCTTGAATGAGAGTTATATTCGTTCGTTGCCCGCAAGTGGTGATCAGCATTTAATCACTCAGGATGATTTCGCTCGTTTGCGCCGTAGGCGCTTGGATGGGGAGTTGGTGCAGGATTTTCTGTGCGATGTGGCGACCGAGAACTTTCTACACCTTGGCGCCAGTTTACCCAAAAGCGATCTCCCCAAAGGACACGCCCCCTTTATCGCACGGATCCGTCATTTAGCTCAGGAATTGGCCAGCCCCGACGTGGATTCCGATTTCGGACGGGTGTTAGCCAAGCTCTCCAAACGCGATATCCGTAATCCACTTGGGGGAACGCCTGGGGTTATCAGTGTTCTTGATTTCCTTAAGTCGAATGAGAGTGATTATCTCTATCCACCCCCGTCACCTCAGCCCGGTGCCAAGAAGAAAAGCAATGGCTTATCGTTGCTAGAGCGCAAAGGTCTGTTCTGCCGGCATGTTACGACCTATCTCAAAAAGTTGGATTTTTGGGAAAAACATAAACGAGAAGTGACGCTGTCTCCGGCAGCCGAAATATTCTCAGGAGCCTTACTGGCCAAATTGCGGGAGTATGGCTTAGAGCAAAAAATCAAGGCTGCACTTCAGGAAAGCCGGAATATTCCTGACAATGTGGAAATCACGGTCGATATTGTTTCGGATATTCGCTCTTTCGGAGGCGATCATATCGCGCCTCAAATTCGGTTCACATCCGCTCCGGAAGTCTGGTCGCTTTACGGCAAGGATGTGTTTGCTATTGCCGAAGGCGCGCTGAATCAATGGTGGGGGACGGTTTTTGATGTGGCTGCTGAGTATTTGGCACCCTGCCCGGAGACCAATCATCAAGAACGGATCCGGCAGTTGAATGTTCTATTCGGCCTTTCCGATTATTTTGCCAATCTTAAATGGCGGAACATTCCATTTGAGATTGAGCCAGGTGCTCTTAACTATGCCAGTGGGCGACAGGCCCGTTTAGACGATATTGATCGGGCGGTTGAAAATTATCTAAAGTATTTTGTCGCCTGTTTTGCTCGCTCGGCCAAGCATTCTAAAAAATCGGGGTTACATAAACGGACCCTGTGCCCACGAACCACCACCATCAAGCTTTCTAAAAAAGGAGGACAGGAAATCCGTGAGACGATTATCCGTCCAATGCCGGTTTATAAGCCCTTAATGGCGGCTAAAACCTTTGACACATTTCTAGGGCCGCTCAAATTATTAGCTGAGGCTAACGCTCGTTTCGAAATCGTCGAGCTTGAGGATAAGAAATGGGTTGTTCAGAAAATGGGTGGCGAAGATGTGCTGTTTCAGCGTGATAAACGCAGCCATCATTACAGTATCCGTTATCTGCGCCAACAGGGAGAACGCGATTTTATCAGCGGCATTAATCAGATTATGAAAACAGAGATCATGTATGACGCCCATTTGGGGGCGATTGATGATCTCTATCGGACTTATTATGTTCGGGAACATTGTAATAACAATGCTATTGATTTTCGTGCGGTGATGAAACCTTCCTTCGAGGAGGAAGCCGATCCGGCGGCGACTCGGGCTTTCGGTTACGCCGATGCCGAAATGGAAAAAGTGCGGCGTCGACACCAGGATCGGGAACATGGCTTCTTGCATTATCGGCGCGTTGAGCAGGTTCTTCGACCTTTGCGAGCAGATAAAGACTTTAACGTCTTATTAGATTCTGCCGGTTTGCCACAAAACAAGATTCTTCGTGACCACATTACCCAGATTATTGCCATTCGGGAATTGGAACGGGCGGACCTGTTAAAGCGCCATGATCTTGATCCTGACGAGGCAATGATTCAGGCCCGATCCGCATTGCTTCAGGACAATATTGATACAATCGCGTTCTTCAAGATCGCGGATAATATGGTCAGTTATGCTTTTGCTGATGTCAGTGCAGCTCGGGAGCGCAGTAAGCATAGTCCAAAAAGAAGTGCTGCATTGTTGCGAGATACCCGCAATAGCATCTTTCTGCTGGCTGATACTGTCGCCCGTTTGCTGTATCGCTGTGTTGTTTCCCATGAACAGCGAGACGAATTCCATAAGGCCATGCGCGAAGGGAGTCTCAGTGACGACTTCCTGGCTAACATGCTCGATTATGTGGCCAAAGGTTTGACCTATAACGGCTACAAGACCAAGGATTTTTGGGAGTTAGAAGGGGCCCCGGAAACCGAAGGCTATATTGAATTGATTTATGAAAAACAGATGCCTCGCGCCATCTTGAACAGCATTGTCAGTTTGGCGCCACGCCACAGTGAACCGATTGAGGCGGTGTCGTGCCAGCTCGGTCGGTCTTTGATCCGATAAGACTTTTTGCGGGTGTCGGGAGAGTCCCGAAGACGCAAAGGGAACGAGGCTTCTCGCCCCGCCCTTTGGTGTCATCGGGGGGCGTCTACGCCGTTGGCTGCCAACCCGGCGGCGCTAGTTCGAAGCCCGCGAATTCAAAGGCGGGCGCGACCGTGCAGCCTACCAAAGTCCAGGATCCCAGGGACTCTGCGGCTTGCCAAACCCCAGGCGGGACCACGCCTTGTGGTCTCTGCCCTGCCGTCAGGTCATTCCCCAGGGTCAGGTGACGGATCGGCTGGCCGGGTTCGGACAGGGATAACGTCAGCGGCCCCCCTGCATACCAATGCCAGATTTCCACGGCATCGACTCGGTGCCAATGGGATCGTTCCCCTTCCGGCAAGAGAAAGTAGATGGCGGTGCAGGCCCCTCGCCCGCCGTCCACTCCGGCGTGGCGGTAGGTTTCGACATAATAGCCGCCCTCGGGATGGGGGTGCATCCCGAGTCGGGCGATGATGTCGGCGGCGCTAGGCGTGGTGCTCATGACGCTGGCGGGCGGGTGGTTTGAAAGCTGGGGCGATCACTGACGCCAGCCAACCACGAGGCCAAATGCGGACGCCCTGCGCGCCAGTCAAGATCGGCAAAACGCAGATCCAGATATCCCAATGCCGCCGCTACAGCCAAAGTGCCAATTGTTACGGATCCGGAAAGATTGGCAACATCCTGTTCAAAATTGTTAAGGGTCCGAAATATTGCTCGTTTCTGACGCTCGATGGTTGTTGAGGTGCGTGTTTCTTCAGGCTTCATCAATTCTAGGCGCAGAATAACGGCAGCATCGCATAAGCCATCTCCTAACGCCTGAAAGCGTAAGGCTTGCCAGCGAGCGTTGCCAACAGGAGGAAACAGCGAACCATCGACCAAACTGTTTAGATATTCGCAAATAACGGGACTGTCGAACAGCGAGGTTCCATCTTCAAGCCGCAATGTTGGAACCTTGCAAAGCGGATTATCATCGGGCAAGCCCTCGGTGACGCTCCAGGCATCGGTCAAAACCAACTCAATCCGATCCGCTATCCCCAATTCCAGGGCGGTCATGCGGACTTTGCGGACATAGGGGGAGGCAAGGCTGTAATATAGTTTCATCATCGCGGGGTTCCTTTGGGATGGTTGTGGATAGGACCGTTCTTTTGGCTTCAAGATCTTATGGCGAAACCATCATGGGTTCAACAGGCCGAGCGACCCTTTGCGGGTATGATTGAGTCTGGAGCCTAGTTATCAGCTCTCTAGGCGACATGCAAATCAAGAAACTCTTGGGGCTATTTTTGATCTTGTTGACTAAGTCCAATTGTCTCGAGACCGGACACTATTGAGGTCGGGGGCGGTGCGGCGGGCTGGACTTTTGGCAGCAAATTTTCTTCCATCCGCCCTCGGGTTTCGCCTCGCCGATCCTTATATCGGTTCAGAAATGATCCTTACGATGCCGTAATTCGGCGAAGATTCGGGCGGGTGAGGCTCCGGTCATGCCCAGAACCTGAGCCATTGAGGGCTCGTCGGCCCGCAGGAACGGATTGGTGGCGCATTCCTCGGCTATGGTGGTGGGAACGGTGGGCGCACCGTGGTCACGTTGCCGTTGGGCGTGTTCGATCCGGGCCAGAAGGGCTGGATTCTCGGGTTCAAGGGTGAGAGCAAAACGGGCATTGGCCAACGTATATTCATGGGCGCAACACACTTGAGTTTCGCTAGGCAGCGCCCGTAACCGCAATAAAGAGGCCCACATTTGCTCGGCGGTGCCTTCAAACAATCGGCCACAACCTAATGAAAATAAGGTATCTCCACAAAAGACGACGCCGGTCTGTGGAAAATAAAAAGACAGATGGCTTCGTGTGTGGCCTGGGGTTCCGATCACCTCAATCATTTCGGATCCGAATTGAAAATGATCGCCCGGTTCCACGCCCCGATCAACCTCGGGCATGCGGGCACGGTCAGAGGTCGCCCCGACCACCGGGCAACGGTAGCGGCTTTTGATCTGGAGGTCGCCGGCGATGTGGTCGTCATGGTGATGGGTGTTGAGGACAACGCCGATCTGCCAGCCATGGCGTTCGACCTCACGAATCACCGGCCCGGCTTCGGTGGGATCGATCACCGCAACCCGATCGCTCTCGGGGTCACGAAGGGCGTAGATGTAATTATCCCGGCGTGCGGGAATGATCAGCATCTCCATGACGATCCGGTCTCCGTGGTGGATGGGCCGTGAAAGGTGGGCGCTTGGCCCCATCAACACCAGGATAAGGCTTTTTGTGGGCTCTGCCCACACACCTGCAAAGGGCTCGTCGGCCCTTTGCACCCGTCTTTCAAGCCCAGTCTGGCCGGGCCCTTTTTTTCGTGGGGCAGGTCGTCGGATTGGCTTGATTTCCTGTCGGCCATGCCCCCTATCAGGGGGGCTGGTCTTTGGTTCTCGGGGAGTCCCCGCGCCCGCATGTATACTGACATCACCACCCTTCGCGATTTTTACCAAACCAGCCTGGGCCAAGTGGCGCGGCGGTTGATTCGGCGCCGTTTGCGCGAGGTCTGGCCAAGCGCCAGAGGCCTGACTCTGGTGGGGATCGGCTATGCCAGCCCCTATCTGCGGCCCTATCGTGACGAAGCCGAGCGGGTGTTTGCGCTGATGCCAGCGTCCCAGGGGGTTGGCTATTGGCCTGCCGAGGGGCCAGGGTTGGTGGCGCTCACCGACGAGGCTGAATTGCCGTTGGCCGATTTGTCAGTGGATCGGGTGCTGTTGATCCATGGCCTGGAAGGCACCGAGCAGTTAAGGCCGATGCTGCGGGAAATCTGGCGCGTGTTGGCAGGGGACGGGCGGTTGCTGGCGGTGGTGCCCAACCGTCGGGGGCTGTGGGCACGGGCGGAGTGGACGCCGTTCGGTCATGGCTACCCCTATTCGGTCAGCCAGCTCAAGCAGGTGTTGCGCGACACCCTGTTTGTGCCGGAACGCACCGCCCACGCCTTGTTTATTCCCCCGGTGCGCTCGCGTTTTGCCTTGGCTTGGGCGCCAGCCTGGGAGCAAATCGGCCTGCGTTGGTTCAAAACCTTTGCCGGTGTGACGATGATCGAGGCGAGCAAACAACTGTTTGCGGGCGTCAGCCGCCGGGCCATGACCGCAGAGAGCCGCCGCCTGATTCTTCCCGTCCCCGGCGGCGCTACCCAGGTTCGGGGCTCTCGATAGTGTTCCCTGCCCGCTTCAGCAGCGTCGCAACATAAAGACCGCCTGTTCCGCAATCAGATTGGATACGGCCCCTGCCCCATGGCCGCGAATGCGGTCGGATCGGTCAAGGATCACAGTATCCTCAATGCGAATGCCCACTTCCCGGCACAGCGTCACAAAGTCGGTGATGGTGCAGAGATGGATATTGGGCGTGTTCCACCACTGATAGCCCAATCGCTGTGTTACCGGCATCCGTCCCATGGCCAGCAGCCACAGGCGAATCCGCCAGTTGCCGAAATTGGGCAATGAAACCACCGCTCGACGGCCAATTCGCACCAAATCCAGCAACACATCCCGAGGCGCCCGCATGGCCTGAAGGGTTTGGCTTAGGATGACATAATCAAAGGCGTCGCTGGGATAGTCCTTCAGGTCGGTGTCGGCGTCACCTTGAATCACCGACAGCCCATGATTGACGCAGAACTTCACGCCATCCATGGATAGCTCCAGCCCGCGCCCGTCCACGCCCTTGGTGTGCACCAGATGGGCCAACAACGTCCCGTCGCCGCACCCAACATCCAGCACCCGTGCGCCCGGCTCGATCATATCGGCGATCAATTTCAGATCGGCCCGAATCAACGACTCCCCGCTGCGAGCCGGTCGTGCCGGGTCGCGGACCGCGCCTGGGGTTGGTTCCCACCGCTGAGTCATCGGGGTGCCCATCGGCGTCGGGGCAAGCCCCGGTGTGCAGCACAACCGTCAAGAAATCCGTGCATCACTTGATGCAACTCCGGTTCATCCAGCAAAAAGGCATCATGGCCTTTGTCGGTGGTGACTTCAACAAAACTGACATTGGCCGCGACGGCGTTGAGCGCATGGACGATCTCTCGGGAGACCGTCGTCGGGAACAGCCAGTCGCTGGAAAAGCTGATCACGCAAAAGCGCACGGGCGTTGTTTGCCCCTTATGGAGAAAGGCCCGCGATAGCACTCCACCATGTTCGGCGGCCAAGTCGAAGTAATCCATCGCCCGCGTGATATACAGGTACGAATTGGCATCGAAACGGTCGACAAAGGCGCTGCCCTGATAGCGCAAATAGCTTTCCACTTGGAAATCGGCATCAAACCCATAGGTAAAGGCGGGCCGATCCTGAAGGTTGCGGCCAAATTTGCGATGCAGAGCGGTTTCCGACAGATAGGTGACGTGCGCCGCCATGCGGGCGACCGCCAAGCCGGCTTCTGGTCGTCGTCCAAGCGACACATAGTCGCCACCACACCATTCGGGATCGGCCATGATGGCCTGACGGCCAACCTCGCCAAACGCGATGTTTTGCGCGGAATGGCGTGGTGCGGTCGCAATGGGCATGGCCGCAAACACCGATTCAGGGTAGCTTGTTACCCATTGCAGGGCTTGCATACCGCCCATCGATCCGCCGATGACGCAAAATAGGCGCTCAATCCCAAGATGTTCAACCAATAGTTTTTGGGCCCGAACCATGTCGCCGATGGTGATGACCGGAAAGTGAATGCCGTAGGGGCGGCCTGTGGCGGGGTCGATATCCATCGGGCCGATGGTGCCCATGCAGCCGCCCAACACATTGGAACAGATCACGAAAAAGCGATCGGTGTCGATAGGGCGACCGGGGCCGACCATGATTTCCCACCAGCCCGGCTTTCCCGTCACCGGATTGCCGCCGATCACATACTGATCCCCGGTTAGCGCGTGGCATAACAGGATCGCGTTGGAGCGGTCGGCATTGAGGCTGCCGTAGGTTTGGTATGCGACCGGAAAGTCGCTCAATGTAACGCCGCAGTCGAGTGGCATGGGGCGGTCGGTGGCCAGCCGAACGCGCGGCTGGTGCCCGTGATCGGCGATGGACTCGGGAGCAAGCGGCTCTATGGCCATGGGGGACGTGCCGAGGGTTGGTGTTAGCGACTCCATAGCTATGAACCAAGCCTCGGAGGTGTCAATGTTTTCTTTGATTTTAGCAGGCGTGCAGACTACTACTAGGCGGCTTCATCCGCATTGGTTCCCTTCGCCATGATCACGCCCTTGCTGTCCCTCGAGGACCTGCGCACCCGAATCGACCGCATTGACGACGCGCTTCATGACCTGTTGATGGAGCGCACCGAGGTGGTCAAAGAGATCGGCGTCCTCAAGGGGGCCGGGCACCCCGTGCTGCGTCCCGCGCGCGAGGCGATGATCTTGCGTCGGTTATTGGCTCGCCATCAGGGTGACCTGCCCGCTGCGGTAGTCTTACGGATGTGGCGAGAGATGATTTCCGGCCTGACTCAGCTTCAGGGCCGATTTGGGGTGACAGTTTATGCTCCTGAAGATCGGCGCGGGTTCTGGGATGTGGCCCGCGACCACTTCGGCAGCCAGACCCCGATGACCGTGGTAAACTCGCCGGTGGCGGCGGTGCGGGCGGTGGCCGAAGGCACCGCCGGTGTTGGTGTTGTCCCTTTTCCGGCGGAAGATGACGCCGATCCCTGGTGGCGCTTTATCAATGGCGATGACGAGCGGACGCCCCACGTGGTGGCGCGCCTGCCGTATTTTGGCCGGGGGAATGGTCGGGGCGAGGATCGTGACGCCTTGGCCATCGCTTTGGTCCCCCATGAGCCCACCGCGTTTGGTGTGGAGTCGTTGTATGCCGATCGCTCTCTGATCCGCATCGAATTGGGAGAGGATATCAGTCGGGGGCGCCTGAAAGACGCGCTGGAAGCCGCCGGTTTGCCACCGATCAGCTTTTGCAGTTGGTTGGGGCGGGCCGGAGCCGGGCCGGTACATCTGGTCGAAATCGCGGGCTTTGTTGGAACCGGCGACCATCGTTTGGCGGCTTGCGCGGATCGAATGTCGTCGCCTCCGATCCGCATCAACACCATGGGCGGCTATGCGGTGCCGCTGGTTTTGGGATCCGATGGCCGTTAAAAACGGGTGCCGCAGAGTCTCGTAAGCCGTCGTTGCCCGAAGAGGACGTCTTCTGATGGAACAGACCCCGTTGTTCGGGCGTGTGGCTCTGATTGGCATGGGCCTGATCGGCGGGTCGCTGGCCTTGGCCTTGCGGCAGCATGGGCTTGTGGGCCGACTGGTGGGGGCCGACCATAATCCCGATCATGTGACTCAGGCGCTGGCCCTGGGGTTGGTGGACGAGGCCGGAACCGATCTGGGATTGGCGGTGCGCGGCTGTGATTTGGTGGTATTGGCGACGCCGGTCGGCACCTTTGCCGAGTTGGCCGCCACCATCGCCCCCCACTGTATGCCGGGTGCCATTGTTTCGGACGTGGGTTCGGTCAAGGAGCTGGTGCTGCGCGAGATCGCTCCCCGCCTGCCGCCCGGAGTCCATCTGGTTCCGGCCCATCCGATCGCCGGCACCGAACATTCCGGGCCGGCTGCCGGTTTTGCCACACTGTTCCAAGGCCGTTGGTGCATCCTGACCCCTGCCGCCGACACCGACCCGAGCGCGGTTGAGCGGGTCCGGGCGCTGTGGCTGCGGGTCGGCTCGATGGTTGAGGTGATGACCGCCGAACATCACGACCGGGTTCTGGCTATCACCTCTCACCTGCCGCACCTGATTGCCTACACCATCGTCGATACGGCGGTGGGTCTCGAGGAATCAACGCAATCCGAGGTGATCAAATTTTCGGCCAGCGGCTTTCGGGATTTTACCCGCATTGCGGCTTCGGACCCGATCATGTGGCGCGATATTTTCCTGAATAATCGTGAGGCGGTTCTGGAGATTCTGCAACGCTTCACCGAGGATCTGACGGCTTTGCAACGGGCGATTCGTCGTGGCGAGGGCGATACCCTTCAGGAGGTCTTTACCCGCACTCGTGGCATTCGTCGCGGCATCATTGATGCCAAGCAAGCCTGATACGATAGACTATCGTGATAGGGGATTGCGTCAGGCTAGAGGGGCCACCAGCACAGGACCGGAATGATGGACGCTTTGCGGGCACAGTATGAGGAATACCCCTACCCGTCCCGGAATCCCGCCGACGAGGACCGCCGTTTGTTGGTGGGCTCGCCCAGTCATCTGAGTCAGCTCAACCACTATGTCTTCGGCGGGAGGCTCGATCCCGCCGCGCCGTTACGGGTGTTGGTGGCCGGAGGCGGGACTGGCGACGCAGCGATCATGCTGGGGCAGCAATTGCGCGACGCTGGCACACCGGCCAGCCTCACCTATCTGGACCTGTCGCAAGCATCGCTGGCAATCGCCGAGTCGCGCGCCAAACGGCGCGGTTTGGAGTCTTTGACGTTTCATCAGGGCTCGCTTTTGGATCTGGAGCCAAGCCGTTGGGGGCTGTTCGACTATATCGACTGCTGCGGTGTGCTCCATCATTTGGACAAACCTACGGCGGGACTTGCGGCGCTGGTATCGGTTCTGGCGCCCGGCGGCGGCATCGGCTTGATGGTTTACGCGCCTTATGGTCGCAACGGGGTCTATCCGCTCCAGGATGCCTTACGCACCTTGGGGGACGGTTTGCCGGCCTCCGAGCGGTTGGCTTTGGCCCGGCGCTTGTTGAAACAATTGCCGCCTGGGAACGGGTTTCGAAACAATCCCCATCTTGCGGACCATGTGGCATCGGATGCCGGGCTTTATGACCTGCTGTTACACAGCCGGGACCGGGCCTTTACCGTTTCCGAGCTGGTGGCGATGGTGGGCTCCTGTGGCATGGCGGTGAGTGGCCTGATCGAACCGGCTCTTTACGAACCTGCGACCTATGTCAGAGATCCGCGTCTGCTTAAACGGTTGGAGGGGCGGCCTTGGCTCGAGCGGGCGGCATGGGCCGAACAGGTGGGGGGTGTGCTGGCCAAGCATATCGCCTATCTGGTTCGGCCCGAACAGCTGGCGACGGCAGTCGCCCAACCCTCAACGCCCGAGATGGTGCCGGTTCCGCACGAGCTGGATGGTCCGGTGTTGGCGGCAGCTTCTCTGCCTGGTGCTACTCTGGACGTGTTTTTGTCCGGTGTGTCCCTGGAGCTTCCCCTGCCCCGGCTGGCGGGGCCGTTGTTGGCCAGAATTGATGGCCAAACCAGCCTAGGGGCGCTGCATCAGCATCTTTTGGCTCTGGATCGCACCTTGGATTGGGAGGCTTTCAAGCGCCAGTTCGATCAGCTTTATCGGCAGCTTAACGGGATAGGGAAGCTGTATCTGAAAGCGCCAACCGTTCCTTAATCGCCAAGCGGGGGCGTTGCAGCCGCAGATTCAAGCGGAACCAAGCGGATTCGGGTTCCGGAAATCGCCAGAGCCAGCCGCCCTCGTTTCAGGGCCAAGGCGTCTTTGCCAAACAAATCGCGCCGCCAGCCTGACAGAGCCGGAACGTCGGCGTGGTCGTCGGCGGCGATGGCGTCCAAATCGGCAGCCGAAGCCACCAGCTTGCTGGCCACATGATGGTCTTCGCATTTCATTTTCAGCAGAACCCGCAGCAGCTCGACCACCGAAGCCGCGCCGGGGGGAAGGTCGACCGTGGGCTCTTCTCGAGGGCACTGGTCATCGGGAAGGGCTAGGCCTCGCGCGACCGCCGCCAGCAGGTCCGTCCCCATCCGGCTTTCGGCCAGACTGCGTCCCAAGCCTCGCACCCGCCCGAGATCGTCGACACTGGTCGGAGCGTGGGCGGCGATTTCCAACAGCGCCTCATCTCGCAAAACCCGTCCGCGCGGCAGATCGCGGGTCTGGGCTTCGCGTTCGCGCCAAGCCGCAATTTCACGTAGGATCGCCCGGAATCGGGGCTTGGCTGAACGGATCTTGAATCGCAGCCAAGAGGTTTCAGGATCAACGGCATAAGTGGCGGCGTTGGTGAGTATCGCCATTTCCTGATCAAGCCAATTGGCCCGTCCGCTCTTAGTCAAACGGCGGTGCAGCTTGTCATAAACTGGGCGAAGATGAATCACGTCAGAGAGCGCATAAGCCAGTTGTCGCTCGGTCAGAGGCCGCAAGGACCAGTCGGTAAAGCGACTCGATTTATCAACGCGAACACCGGCCAGCTTCGAAACCAGCGTTTCGTAGCTAACACTGTCGCCAAAGCCGCAGACCATCGCCGCAACCTGGGTATCAAAGAGCGGTGCCGGCACTCGTCCCGCGAGATGAAAAAAAATTTCAATGTCTTGGCGCGCGGCATGAAAGACCTTAAGCACCGACGGCGCCGCCATCAGGTCATACAATGGGCGCAAATCGATATCGGGCGCCAGAGGGTCGATGGCCACCGCCTCCCCTGGCCCGGCCACCTGGACCAGACACAATTGCGGCCAATAGGTTTTTTCGCGCATGAACTCGGTATCGACGGTGACAAAATCTGCCGTTGCCTGCCGGGCGCAAAACGCTGCCAAGGAATCGGTTGTGGTGATCAAGCTCATGGGCTCACTCATACACCACCGGGAGCCCTAGGGAAAGCGGAGCAATCGCTGAACACGGGGGTTTTGGGGGCATAGGGGCCTGCCTCCGAGGGTGGCCTTGATGTGTGTCAACATCAACATGAAACTCTGTGGGGGCTCAAAAGGTCGGCCCTTTGAGCCCCCACAGAGCGGAGGAATGATCCAGGCTGGCTATGCGGCAGCCTAGCCTCCAGAAACCGCCGATGAACGGACTCCGGCAATGAAGTGATCGGCCTTGGCCGAGAGTAAACCGGATTGTTGGGTCAATTGGATGGTATTGTTCAGCAGGTCTGATGCTGCTTGTCCCGTGAAACCAGCCGATTGTTCCAGTTCGCCAATGGAGCGCGTGATTTCTTGATTGTGATTTGCCACATCATGCACGCTTCGTGAGATTTCTTTCGTGACGGCGTCCTGTTCCTCGATGGCTGCCGCCACGGCTGTCGTGACGCCGTCAATTTCCGTAATTGTTTCGGAAATGGCGTGAACGTCGGCCACGGCCACGGCGCTGGCCTGCTGCATTTCTTTGATTTGTCTGGTGATCTTCTCTGTTGCGTGGGCGGTTTGAGTGGCCAGAGTCTTGACCTCGCCCGCCACGACGGCAAAGCCTTTTCCGGCATCACCGGCCCGTGCCGCCTCGATGGTGGCGTTAAGGGCGAGTAAATTGGTCTGACTGGCAATTTGTGTGATCAGTTCGACCACCTCGCCAATGCTGTTGGTTTGGCCTTCCAAAGACCGAATGGTTTTGGAAGCGGCTTCCGCACGACCGACAGCATTTCGGGCAACATCGGCGGAGCGGCTGACTTGTCGGGTGATTTCAGCAATGGAGCCCGATAGCTCTTCGGTGGCCGAAGCCACGGTCTGAATATGTTCCGAGGCTTGCCGACTGGTTGCCAAGACCGAAGCCGCCCGTGACAGACCTTGGGCGGCCGTTTCGGAGAGTCGGTTGGCTCCATGCTGCACTTCGGACGTCACGCCCGAGATACTGGCCACGACTGCCGCTAAAGAACCCTCGAATTCCTGTGCCATGGCTTCCATATTGGCGCGATTTTTGGCGTCATTGAGTCGTTTCGTAATCTCTTGTTCTTCTCGTAAATGCTCAACAGCCAGCGCATGTTCTTTGAAAATCACCACAGCTTGGCTCATTTTACCGATTTCATCGGTGCGCGTGCTGGTTTCAATATGAACCGCCATGTTACCGTTGGCCAAAGCCCGCATAATATCGATGATTTTTGTGAGGGGCGCCACGATCCTTCGTCCGACAAACCAGAACGAAATAAAAAACGCCAATAAAATCGTTAGAGCGCCGCCAATGAGGAGAACATTAATGCTTTGGTCCAGAATCTTATGAGATTGAGTTGAAGCTGTGCCGATATCTTGCTGAGTCTGTTGACTCAAGGCTTCAATCTGATGAGATATTTCTTCAGTTTCTTTCTTGTTTTCCTCAATCAGAGCAATGGACTGATCTTGGAGCGTCAATCGTCGTGCGCGTAAAGCTGGGAGTCCAGTCTCCACGTTACCGATTCGGGTCAGTTCGGCATAAAGTCCCTGAATCCGTCCCCCCAGCACATCGGGCAGAGTCTTAAGCGCAGAGTGCGTGGTTCTCATCGTTCCTTTAAATTTTTGTGATTGTTGTTTTACACCCTCTTGGCTGCGGGCAGAATAAATGTCCATCAGGGTTCCGATGGCCATTTGCATATCCATTTGCACGGCTAATAAAGGGCGATTTTCTGCCAGAGCGTGGGCTAAATCTGATGAGAGGGTGGCTAAATCTTGGTTGGAAGAATCATCTTTCGTTGTGATCGCCTTGCTTGCCAAAGTAATCTGCATGGTCGAGGCGGTGATGGCGGGGCCGATTTCTGCCTGTACGGCGTCCCGTACTTTCGCCATATCACTGAGTGCCGTCTGTGCCGCCTGTTCGGTTTGCAACCCATCACTGACTAACGTATTGATATGAGCTAGATTTTGCATCAAACGGCGGACACTGGCTTCAATGGCGTCAATTTCCGCCGAGTCGAGGTTCGAGTGGCGCAGGGCCTCTAGGCTCGTCTTCAGGGCCGTCATCTGGCTATTGACGGCTTCAAATCGCTGCATCCGTTCCTGGTCGCTGGTCGAAGCCACCAAAGCCGGCGCACTGACGTTGAGCCTTTCACCATCGCGGGCCAAGGTTAGCGCGGCTGTCATGACTGGGATGCGTTGGTCAATGATGCTGTTCAGAACATCATCCAGATGTTCAAACGACACGATAGCCAGGGCAAAACCGCCGGTGGTCAACCCGACGATCAGCATTTGCGCCCCGATTAATCGTCCGCCGATCCCCTGAAGACTGGATTTGATTGACGCCATCTTGCGCAAAAAAGACGACATAAGCCTGACCATGAGCCTTTACCTTTCCTGATAAAGACGAAGATGGCCGCTGGTGGCGACAGTTGGAAAATCCGAGAAGACGGTTTCTTTGACCCAACGTTGGCTTTGGCCATCCAATCGCCATTGGCCAGTGACAATAGGGGTGACTGAGACATTATGTTCGTCAAACGCGATTTTGCCGGCGACGGTTTCAATGTTGGTGGCTTTGAGAGCTTTGACCAACGCATCTGGCGAGGTGTCTCCGGCCCGTTCCAGGGCTGAGAATAAAATATCATAACTCGCGTCATCCAATCCCAGTAACGGTGAGTAATATTTGCCTGGATTGGCCGACTCATAGGTTTTGATCAAAGTGGCGCTGTCATAACCGCCGTAGGCAGCGTGTCCGGGAAAAGTTCCAGACCAAAAATCGGCACCGGCCACATCTTCAGCCCCTGCCCCAACCGCGCTCATCGCTTCAGCAAAGCCGGTAGCCTTATCGATCAAAACAAATTTCGGCTTGAATGCAGCCTTGGCAGCAGCGGCTAAGAAATTAGCAAGATCTGGAGGCGGCAACACTCCGGCAACCACTTCGACGCCAGCGTTTTTAAAACTGGCAACAATGGCAGAATAATCAGTCAGCCCCTCTTCGATCCGCCCAGGATCAACAGCTTGCCATTTTTCATGGGAAAAAGCCGTGCTGAACAGAGCATGAAAAACCACACCATCGGGATCATTGGGGTAAAGATAACCGATTTTACCATTAAATCCGCCGGGGATGGCTTTTAATGTGTCAATATGATTGCGAACCAAATCGCCGACTTGAAGGAAAAAGTGAAATCCGTATTCCGTGTCGCGGGGGCTACCGTCCGGTCCCAACAGCCAGGCCTCAACCGGAGCGGCTGTGGTGATACAGGGAACTTCGTACTTCTCGCACATCTCGGTCGGTTGATTGGTCGTATCGGGAGTAAAGGCCGCCATTACCACAGTGACCTTATCTTCAACAATGGCTTTGGTTGCAGCCTCACCAGAACCTGCCGGAGTTGATTTGGAGTCATAGTATTTAATTTCGATGGAACAATGCTGACCGCCAATAACCAACCCTCCCTTCTTATTCAATTGATCAATTTTAAAGGTATCGATCCAAGGGTTGACCAAGGAGGCCACTTGCAAAGCGCCGGTCATGGGCAGAACCCGACCGATTTTGACGGTACAGTCGGCACTCATGGCCGTTCCCGTCGTTAGACAAGCCCAAAGCAGAGCCCAAACCGTAACACGGGCGTGAAACCATCGAGTGGTAACCATGAGACTCCCCTTGATTCGTCCTTGCCTCTTTTTAAAACCAGATACGCAAAGACTGCCAAAGCCGACGACCAAGCAAGCATCAGTGGGTGCAAGCGATGTGGTCAGCGAACTGTTGCTGTGCCGTGCTTTCCCTTTTAGCATGACCTCTGCTCAGTTTGTGAAGGCTAAAACCAACATGATTTCTGCTTTGTTAACCTTCGATCTCGTAAGAATGTCTGCGGGTGACAACTGCTCGGGGGAGATTATTCGGTTCAGTGCATCTAATTTGTCAAGTCTTTATTCTGGAAGTCAGAGAAACCAAACCGGGGCTGGCGGTGGCTTGCTGTCCTTCTTGCCCTGGCTCGGCCATATTGAGTAGCATGGGGTGCCGAAGGTGGCAGGGCAGAGGCGCCCGCAAGCCCTCGCGACACCATTCGAAGGCAACAGAACTGCTATTCAAGGGGCTGAGAGACCATTGCAAAACGGACCTTTAGCGACCTACCGGGCGCGACGGCGCGATGGTGTTTTGCGTTTTGATCCCGACCAGGAATTGGCCGTGGAGAAACTGGAAAGCCTATCCCACGCCTTGGTCGGCTACCGACCCCATGACGGGCGTGATGGTTGGCGGGCCCGTTTGGGGCTGGCTCGCCGTCGGGATCCGGCCCCTCAAGGGTTGTATCTTTACGGGGGCGTTGGTCGCGGCAAATCGATGCTGATGGATTTATTTTTCGATACGGCTCCTGTTGAACGCAAACGGCGGGTCCATTTTCATCAATTCATGCTGGATGTTCATGCTCGGATGCATGCCCATCGGTCAGCTTTGCGCGCTCAAGGTGGGATGAAAAGCGTCGACGAAGCGTTGCCAGAGTTTGCTCGTCATTTGGCTCATGATGCATGGCTACTCTGTTTTGACGAATTTCACGTTACCGATATCGCCGATGCTATGATTTTAGGGCGTTTATTTACGACCTTGTTCGAGTTGGGGGTCGTGGTAGTTGCGACTTCCAATTGGCCACCGGATTTGCTTTACAAAGATGGTTTGCAAAGGCAGCGGTTTCTTCCCTTTATCGCGCTTCTGAAGCAGCGACTTGACGTGTTGGCCCTTGATGGCGGGACCGATTATCGGTTGGATCGGCTAAAAGGCCGTCCCGTCTATCATCAGCCACTTGGCCCTGAGAGCAATCGGCAGCTCGAAGACATTTTTGCTCATCTGACGGGGGCAGAGCCAGGAGAAGCCACTCATCTGTTGGTTCTTGGTCGACGAATCGAAATTCCACGCGCTGCCAAGGGCGTTGCTTGGGTCAATTTTTGGGAGCTGTGTGCCAAGCCGTTTGGCGCTGGTGATTTTATTGCCATTGCTACTCATTTTCATACGGTCATCATTGATGATGTTCCTGTGCTGAAGGCTGAACAACGCAACGAATCGCGCCGTTTTACCAATCTAATTGATGCTTTGTATGAACATCGGGTCAATGTCATCATCGCAGCGGACGGTCCTCCTGAAACGCTTTATCGGGAAGGTGTGCATGCGTTTGAGTTCGAGCGCACGGTTAGTCGATTGATGGAGATGCAGGCTGAGGATTACTTAATTCGCCCCCATTTGACGTGAAGTTATCGGATTTGGCGTTTATCCCTTCATGGATCTGAATCTAATGAATCCAGGAGAAAGATTAGGTCAAAATGGAAAAAAGCGAGCCAGGTTCATCGGGACGTCATGGGTAGGCGTAAAGCGCGGGATGGACTGATTATTGACCTTGAACCGGATGGAAGTGACGACCATCCGTCGCGGTTGGGTTTTGGGCGCCGGTTAATCGACTTTAAACCACCGCCGCCAGATGATGATATTCTTGAAACGCCACTGGTTATGGCTCAACGACCACGGGTGATCCTGCCGCAACGGACATGGCTTGATCGTCACTTTGATGGTGTGTTGACTTTTTTGCGAACCGATGAGGAGGCCAAGCGACAGCAAGCCCATCGGACCATTGCGGAATTGATCGCCATGGCGTGGCCGCGCGCGTTGGCTGGGTTGCGACAAAAGGGCTGGTTAACGGACCTCGAGCATCCGGTGAGGTCAATTCGTCATGCCCAACACTTGATTGAACCCTTGGAAAAAATGATTGCGGTACCGCCGCAATTGGCGACCGAACGTCGGGCATTGGAAATTTTATTAACCATGATTTTAAAGGAGTTATCAAGAAAATTATCAGAACGAAAGAATGGTGAATTTATCTTTGAAACAAAATCTCGATTGCATGGACTGATTGGCTATAAATATGAACGTATACTAAAAAGTATTAATTTGCCAGATGAGCGATTTGATATCATTCAAGAAATTATTAATAATTATTTTCAGGCTATTCATTATTATCATTGCTCATTGTTGGCGCGGGACTTTCCCATTAATGAAGGAACGTTGTTTGGCTTGTATTGTCGAGCAGTCTTTTTTACGGCGCGGGTCGATCGAGATGGACGTCTGCGCTCCACCCCTGTCCGGGAACGCTTGCCGGGACGTGATCGTATTTTATTTTTACTGGCCCGCGATAAAGCGTTGCGGCGACGCTATGGCCGAGATCCAAGCTATGCCGCGCGGATTCGTGCCTTGGTTCGTGCTTTTCCCGATCAAAAATGATTTTTGAACGATGACCTCACATAAGGTTTTTGATATGATCTCTATGAACCTTAATGTTGACGCGGCGGCATGCTTTCGATGCGATCACAATGAAGAGTTCTGAGGCTGACATATTAAATCTCTGTCGATGACTAATTGCCGAGACTATCAATGTTAATAGAAGAGGGATGCTCTTAAAGTTGTGTTCAGTCATATAAATTAATTAAAATAATAATTAATTGTCGTGCGGACCATGGATTCATACGATGATCGGAGCACGGGCATGCTGGGGCGCATTTCCATTAGAACAAAGTTAATTTTGGGATTTGTGCTCGGCATTATTTTTTCCGGCGTCAATGCCCTGATTGCGGTGGATAAGTTGGGCATGGTTGGCCATCTGACAACCGATCTTTATGATAAACCTTTACAATCAGTCGATTTTGGACGCAGTGCGCAGATTGACTTCCGGGATATGGTTTCGGCTTGGGTGTTGGCGGCTCACGCCGAACCCGCTCGGATCGAAAGCATCAAGGCCGAATATCGTCGGGCCCGGCATGTCTTGGCGGATGATCTTCAAGTTCTGAAAAATCGAGCGACGAGTCCTCCCGTCGCAGAACGAACCGCTCGGATTTTAGGATTGTTGGAGCAATGGGACGCAGTAACGCACCCGGAGCCGCCATCCTCCTTGGATGAGGATGTCATTGAAACTCTGGCGCAATCTATTCAAATAGAAATTGACCGAGCCGTCGAAGATGCTAAAGCCGATGGCTTTATTTTTGTTGAAAAAGCGCGTCATATTGCCGCTGATGCTCAATCAACCACGTTAATGATCTCTATTATGATCTTTATTGGGGGGGTGTTGGTATCGGTTGTTTTGGTGGCTGATATTATTCGACCTTTGCAAACGGCTGTTGCGGTGTCCGAAGCCATTGCGGGTGGGAATTTGGATCAAACCATTGTGGTGGTGAGGACGGACGAAGCTGGTAAGCTACTGCGGGCCATGGATCGGATGAGGTTGCGGTTGCGGGATCGTCTTGAGGCTGACCATCGTCGCGCCGAGGAAGAGTTGCGATTCGAACGCGAGCAGGCCGCCGTTTTGTCCAATCTCGCACAGGTGGCTGCCAAGTCGCGGGAAAATGCCGAACAGGCGCTGGTCGATTTGCGGGCGGCGCAGGCGCAGTTGGTGGAATCCGAAAAAATGGCGTCTTTGGGGGGCCTCGTGGCTGGGGTGGCTCACGAGATCAATACGCCGTTGGGCAACGCCCTGGGCGCTTCGACCTATCTGCGTCAGCGCACCCGCGAGGTCCGTTCGATGTTCGGACATGGAAAGCTTAAGAAAAGCGACGCAGAAGCTTATTTCGTTACCGCCGACGAAGCCACTATCATCATGAATACTAATCTTGAACGAGCGAGTGAATTGGTTCAAAGCTTTAAACAGGTGGCCGTTGATCAGACTCATGATTTATGTCGGAACTTTTATTTAGCACAATATATTGATGATATATTAATTAGTTTAAAGCCTCGATTAAAAAAAGGCGCGCATCACGTTCGTGTTCAGTGTCCGGCAGACCTGGAGATGTACCAATATGCGGGTGGTTTGGCGCAGGTCATGAGCAATCTGATCATGAATGCGCTTGTTCATGCCTTTGCTCATCGGGATGGCGGCATTATCACCATTACGGCGATAGATCAGCCCGCTGGGACCGTAGAACTAACCGTGGCGGATGATGGCTGTGGCATCCCGAGCGACACGCTCGGCCATATCTTCGAGCCCTTTTTCACCACCAAACGCGGAGAAGGCGGCTCGGGGTTGGGGTTGCATATTGTCTTCAACATCGTGACTCAGCGTCTTGGCGGCTCGATTTCGGTAGAGAGCATGGTCGAGATTGGGACTCGCTTCACCATCATCTGTCCGCGCGCCATTGGGGCAGTGGCCAAAAGCCAAGGCGATTTGGAAGCGGTCGTGCCTTCTTGACAAGCCGCCGTCGTGGCCCGAACCCGGCACTGTGTCACCATCAAGGAAAGTCTTCGCAGATCAGGCCGCCTGTTGTTCGGGGGGCGCTTGCACTGGAAACTGCACGGTTATGCGAGTTCCTTGGCCTGGGGCGCTGGTGATGCTGACGGTTCCTCCTAATCGGCTGGCGACCAGATTGTAAACAATATGCAGACCCAAGCCGAGCGATCCGGCATTGCGCCGAGTGGTAAAGAAGGGTTCAAAGACTTTCGGTAAATGCTCTTCGGATATGCCTTTACCATCATCCTGGTAGATCAGTTCGATTCTATTTCGGTCAAGACGTCGGACAGTAATTTCAAAATGTCCTCGCTCACCTTCATTATATCCATGAATAACAGAATTAGTGATAAAATTGCTGAGGATATGAGTCAGCGCTCCCGGATAGGTATCGACTCCTAGATTCGCCGGACACTCCAATTTAACGTCGTGTCCTAATCGATTCCAGGTCACGGACAAGCCAAGCAAAGCCTCCTCAAAGTAACCTTTAAGATCAAACAGACGCCGTGCGTCGTGAGTTTGGTCAACAGAGACTTGTTTAAAGCTTTGCACCAGATCGGCGGCGCGGGAGATATTGGTCATAATCAAGGTGGTCGACATGCGTACCAATTCCAGGAAATTCTGGAAATCAGTTCGTTTGACCGGCTTGGTTTCAACCTGAGAAATGAACTCTTCCAACTTGTCGTTCAGGAATGAGGCGCTGGTGATCACGGTCCCAATGGGGGTATTGATCTCGTGGGCCATGCCGGCCACCAAGCGCCCCATCGACGCCATTTTTTCGGCTTGGACCAGTTGTTGCTGGGTGGCTTGCAGTTGAGTGTGGGCGGTGCGAAGCTGTTCGTGGGCTTCCCACAATTCTCGCTCGCGTTTGCGATCCTCGGTGACGTCCAGATAGGTATTGACGATGCCGCCGTCTGGTAACGGGCTGCGGCGAATTTGAATAACGCGATTGTCATGAAATTCCAATTCGCCGGGGCCGTTTGCCGGGCTGGAATCGGTCATGACTGTTCGTAGTTTGCCGGTGGCGCCGATGGCCGTCAACAAATCCTCGTATGCCACACCAATTTGTTGAAGGAGCGGTGGTAATTCGAATATCTCGGTAATGCGGGTATTCCAAACCCGAAGGCGTGCTTCGGCGTCGAAAGCAGCCAAACCATCGCTCATACCGGCAAGGGCGGTGCGCAAAAGCTGGGATTGTTCGGCCAATTCGCTGGTCCGCTCGGCCACCTGGGTCTCCAGGGTTCGATTCAGCCGTTCCAACCCGTCATAAAGGCGGGCATTCTCGATGGATAGGCCAATCTGTGCTGATAATAAATTCAACAATTCCAGCCGTTCGGGGCCAAAGACTCCGGGGGCCAGATTGTTTTCCAGATAAAGAATGCCGGACAAGCGATTGCGTGTGCGTAACGGCACGCAAAGGATCGATCGCGGTTGAGCCGCTTCAACATAAGGGTCATACAAAACCCGACTGTCGGTCGCCGCATCAGCTAGCACCACCGGCTGTTCATGTTGCGTCACCATGTCGATGATGCTGACCGCCAAGATAGGTGGGGTGGCATTGATCGGGCGCGAATGCAAAACGGCCATGGCGCCACCATCGACGGTGGCTTCGGCTTCGATGCGCCATTCGCCTTCGGTGTTCGGCAATAGCAAATATCCCCGAGAGGCTCCGGCGTTGGCGATGACGATCCGCATCAAAGCCCGCAGTAAGTCGCCAAGGCGGATGTCTTCGGCCAAGGCCCGGCAGGCGCGAATAACGGTTTCAACATCGATGAGGTGGGCGTTCGAGCTGTCCGATGTGGTGCGCCGCCCCAGTGTCGTCCCCGTGCTCTGACGCGGCAAGGGCAGGCTGTCGGTTTCGTCGCTGGCGGTTAAGCTGAACAGTTCGGTCATCCGCCGATCCAGGTGACGGACTTTAGCGAAGGCGTTCCAGCGCAGGTAAGCATGGCGCGCCCGTTGCAGGTAGGCCCGCGCGACCATCCGGTCCCCCTGGGCCAAGGCAAAATTGCCGGCCAACTCGCAGGCGAGGGCCTCATCATGGCTAAAGCCATTCCGATAGGCGGTTTCTACCGCCATCCGATAATGGGGCCAGGCTTTTTCCGAAAATGTGGCGGCAACGCGGTGTTGCTCGGCCAGCAGTAGGGCGTGAAGGTGGGAAAATGTGGTCGAGGCGTGGGAAGCTGCCCGTTTGAGGTGCCGCTCAACCCGTCGAGCCCGTCGCGACAGTTCGCGTCGTTCGCCCAAAGACAACCGATCCCAGGCTGCGTAGTCCGCCAGGATGCAAATCAGGTCCGTGCGTAGCCCGATGACCATACCCAAAGAAGCCGAGGCATGGCGGCGGCGGATGGCCCCATGGAGGCGGGCTTGGTCGATGTGGCCAAAGATCAAACAAATATAGGTCAATTGAGCATGGAGCGTTTCGACCGCCAACATATTTCCACGCGCAATCATATCGCGATGATGTTCATCTACGATCACAAAAGGACCGGAAAAAAAGTCATTTTGATCTGAATTGTCGGATAAGTTATAAACGACCTGCTGATAAACCAAGAGAACTCCCAGCGCCGTTTGGTTTTTCAGCTTGGTTATAGTTCCAGTATATTCAGCAGCCATTTCTTTCAAAGAGTGCAGGGGCAACCCCTGGACGAAATGTTGTGTGACCGCATTGTTCAGGCAATAGCTGGCATATTCCAGGTCGCCGCTTTCCAACCCAATCCGATGGGCCTCCAGCAACCCTCCCGTGGCTTCGGTTAAGGGCCGGTGCCAAGGCTCGATGAACAGCTTGACCACAAACTGGGTTTGGGCGCGGACCTGATCGGCGCGCAAACGGTCGACCACGCGCATGGCCACCCGCCCAAAGAGCGCCGCCCCCGGCACATCACCAAAGCCGGCATTCAAAATCAGGCCATAGGTGGCATAAGCAATGCCAGAGCCGGGCTGATTGCCTTTGGTGGCCGACAGGCGAACCAAGCGAAAGACCATAATCGAGAATAAATTGGCATCTGACAAATAAGCCGAGGCCAAAGTTTTTCCCATCAAACGGCCAATCGCCAGAATGCGCGGGTCTGTGGTTGGTGGTTTGGCGACAATGACCTGTTCGTCTTTGCCCTTAAGGGCAATTTTGGTGAAAATTAGCTCCAAAATAACATCGAATGAGGTGGCCTTGTCGGGAACGGCACAGTCCAACAGGGCCAGCGCCGTCTTGCAGACATCCAGGGCCTTGGAGAGTTGTTGCCGGGCCACATGGAGTTGTATCAGCACTTCGTGCCCGCGAACCCGATCCAGCAATGTTTTGGCATGGGCATGGATCTGGGCCACGAGACGATAGGTTGTATCGTCATCGCTTTGGAACACGGCCAATTCGGCGGCTTCGGCGTGAAGGTGGAAGGCCAGCATGTAAAGCCGATCCCAGGCATCTTCGGGCAAAAGTCCAAGGCCGGCGCTCAGATATCGCAGCGCTGGACCATAGGCCGTAGCCGCCCGTGCGACCTCACCGGCTTGTAGATTTAATTTGGCCAAATCCTCCTGTTCCGATGGCGTCATCAGCGCTGTGGCTCGGTTCAGGTGGTTCACAATGTCGAAGAGAGTGTCTTCGGTGGCGCTGGTGCGTTGTAACGCCCGGCCCACGGCCAAATGGCAGGCCTGTGCAGCGTCTTCATCTAAAAGAGAATAAGCCGCTTGCTGTACTCGATCATGGACAAAGCGATAGGACACGACACCAACGGGCCCATCCACCATATCCGCGTATCGGTAAGCGTCGCCCAGTGGCACGATCAGGCCAGCCTGAAGGGCTGGCCACAGGGCCCGCGCGGTGGCGGCGGTGGGTTGATTGCAAAGGCAGGCCAACGTCGTCAGGTCAAAAACGCTGCCGATGCTGGCCGCCGAGCGGATCATGGTGCGGGTTGCCTCCGGCAATTCTCCGATGCGCTGCACCATGAAGGCCACCACATCGTCGGCCATCCGCCCCATTTGTTGGCGTTCGATGGTGGCAACGTCCCAAGCCCAGCTTCCCAGGCTGCGGTGAAAGGCGATATGGCCTTGACGCTCCAAGGTTTCCAGAAATTGCCCCAGGAAAAACGGATTCCCCAGGGTTTTTCCCGCCAACAGCATTGCCAAGGGCCGCACGGATTCGGCAGGGGCATGGAGGGCGTCGCCCACGAAGGCCACCACGGCATCCTGATCAAGGCCGGCGAGGCGCGCTTCGGTAATGCTGACATTGGCAGCGGCTAAAATTTCCAAAGTGTGACGTAAAGGATGGCCCGCATCAACCTCGAGATCACGATAAGCGGCCAGTACCAATAAATGGCCAAGAGTAATATCAGATAATAACCCCTCAATCAGTTTCAAACTGCCAAGATCAGCCCATTGCAGGTCATCAAGAAATAAAACTAAAGGATGATCTGACGTGGCAAAGGCGCCAACAAACTTACGAAAAACATAAACAAAGCGTTCGTGCGCTTCGATTGGTTCCAACTCTACCGGCGGCGGTGCGGTTCCAATCAGGCGCACCAAATCTGGAATAACCCCGGTGATGACAGCACCATTTGCGCCCAACGCGTCCAACAGTCGGGTCCGCCAGCGGGCTTGTCGTTCTGCACTGCCCGCCAGCACTTGGCGGACCACGTCTCGAAAGGCGGTAATGAGAGGGGCGTAAGGGGTATCGCGTCGGAGTTGTTCGCATTTGCCTGAAACAAAGGCGCCTCGGCGGGTGACCACGGGTTTGTGCAGTTCGCGAACCAGCGCCGATTTGCCGATACCAGAATAGCCGGAGATGAGCACCAATTCATGACCGCCGGCGCATGTCCGCCGGAAGGCGTCCATCAGAAGCCGAACTTGATCGGCGCGACCATACAATTTTTGAGGAATCCGCAAGACGGTTCGGACATCTCGTTGCGCCAGAGGAAAGGGTGTGATCCGTCCGGTTTCGTGCAACGCCTCCAAGCACTGCTGGAGGTCAGCATGAAGACCCATGGTGCTCTGGTAGCGGTCTTCAGGATCCTTGGCCATTAACCGGGCAATGATTGCTGCGACCGCCTCCGGCACCTGGGGATTAAGCGTCGAGACCAGCGGCGGTACCAGGGCAATATGGCAATGAACCAAGTCCAGCATGTCTTGGGTGGTAAAGGGGGGCTGACCAGTCAAGCACTCGTAAAAGGTTCCGCCCAAAGCATAAAAATCAGATCGGTAATCAATAACCCGATTCATTCGCCCTGTTTGTTCGGGCGCCATGTAGGAAAGAGTGCCTTCAATGAGTTCTAGGCCTCGATTTCCCGCATCTTCACGAGATAACTCCGAGGCAATGCCGAAGTCGATAATATTGAACTCATTGGCCGCTTCGTTCCACACGAGGTTAGCGGGGCATATATCTTTATGCACAATTCCAGCGTCATGAACCGCCCCCAAGGCATCCACCACCCGAAGCGCGACGTTCAAAAAGCGTTCGACCGAGAACGGTCGATTCGCGATGATCGTATGCAGACTGGTTCCGCCAATATCGCGGAACACCATGACCAAGCCGCCATCATGGGGTAAAAAATCCAGAGCCTCGATGACACCAGCCGTCTGTAGGCGCCGGATGAGGGCGAATTCCCGGTGAAACGCGGCCCGAGCGGCTGGATGTGCAGATTCGAAATTCAGCAGCTTGCAAATGACGACCAACCCGTCGCTCTGACGCACCGCGCGGACCACTGTGGTTCGCGCGCTGGCATACAGCATTTCGACGAGACGATAGCCCGGTAGTGGTGTCAACACGGCTCCAATCGCTGTGTAGAAAAAGGAAGAGAGCGCGAGCTTCCTCGGAAGCGACAGGACCGAATGCCCACGATCGTATGGGCAAGGATAAATGATCCTTACGAGTGGATGCAAGCCAATCTCGCACCGCAATATCGCGGCCACAGGAACAATGACACCTTCCTGGTTTGGCTTTGGCCTTACTGTTCTGTGGTTCCTTCATTCTTAAAGGACGGGAGCGGTCTTTGGTGAGAGCGAAGTCGTCTAGTTGAGTCGGCAATAGACATACACTGATTGCGAAACCGTCTCTGCGGGAAGAACAGGTGTAGAGTTAATCGGATGGACGGAATGGGTTACGGCAAAGATTATTCAACGTGCGCAGCCATCGGCTTCAGCCTTTTGAAACCATGGCTTTGAGCTAAAGTTAAGAAATTCACGGGATAATAGAACATAAAGATACCATAAAGAGGAAAAGATCAGCTCGATATCCCCGACAAGGATTGACAAGGAATTGATTTTGTATCTATTGAAACATTGTGGAGTCGGGTGTGATCCGGCTATTCGCAACGAAAAGCGGAGGGTATGGCATGGCGAAGACCAAAGTAGCGATTCTTGGTGGTGGCGTTGGTGCGTTGACCACGGCTTATCATCTGTGTGCGACCGAAGAATTGCGGGCACGCTATGATGTGACGATCTATCAGATGGGTTGGCGACTGGGTGGTAAGGGCGCAACGGGCCGCAACGACTGGAATCGCATACAAGAGCATGGGTTGCATGTTTGGTTCGGTTTTTACAACAATGCGTTCAAGTTAATGCAGGATGTGTTTGAGGTCTGGGAGAAAGACTCCAACAACGCTTTGCAGAATTGGCGCGATACGTTAAAGCCTCACGATTTCACGCCGATCGGGATGGTGCTCAAGGGAAACAAACCGGCTTATTGGCCGCTGAGTTGGCCGCGCCTGGGGGGCACAGCCGGTGATCCCAATGTGATTCCAACCCCGACCCAGCTTATTGGCTCGATTCTGGGTGTGTTAGAGGACTTGTTCATTCACTGGGATGATCTCACTGGCCTGATCATCGACGGGAAATTAGTGCATGATGGCGACCGAAACGACAAAAGCCGTGAATCAGCCCCTCCTGACCTCAGCCATCATATTAATTTGGTCAAAAAGCTTCGGGCAGCCCATCAAAATAATAGTTTAGATCCGGCAGCCGTTCGTATTTTGCTGCGATCTTTGAATGTCATATTTGCCTTTCTACCAAACACCCATGTATTGCGTGATTTCTTCGCCTTTTTCATTCCATTTAGTGTTGGTGTGATTGATGATTTCATTATCGCGGGCCGCACAGCGGATTCTCTTGATGAAATCGAGTTTACCGACTGGCTGATTCAGCATGGCGGCATTCCTCGCGATCTGCGCAAAAGCACGACGCTGCGGACTTGCTACGATACCTTTATGCAATATCTGGATGGTGATTATCATAAGCCGAATTGGGCTGCCGGAATTGCCGCTCTCAGTTGCGTCAGGATGTTCTTCACCTGCCACGAGGCCGTGTTTTGGAACATGGAAGCGGGTATGGGCGAAGTGATTGTGGTACCGATCTACCAGACCTTGCTTCAATGTGGCGTCAAAGTTAAATTCTTCCGGCGGGTCGAGAATCTTGGATTGTCTGACGACCAACAACTGATTGAAACCATTAAAGTGGCCAAACAGGTCGATTTGGTTGGGGGCGGTGACGATTATCATCCTTTGATCGATGTCTCCTTGGACAGTGGCAAGACCTTGCTGGCCTGGCCGATCGAGCCTTTGTGGGCGCAGGTCGACAAGGGAGAAATCATCAAAAACACCCTGGCCGCCAATGGTTCATCCCTCGAATCCCATTGGTGTTCGTGGTCGCCGGTTGGTTACGAGACCCTACAGCGGGGCAAAGATTTCGATATTGCCGTACTGGCCATTTCCTTGGGCGGCTTTAAGGCACTGAACCATGAGCCGACATTGGCTCACCAACTTCAGAAGGCTTCGCCAGCCTTCAATGCCATGACCAGCAACATCGGCATCATTCCGACTCTGTCGATGCAGCTTTGGTGCGAACCAGACCTCAACGGATTAGGATGGGAAGTTCCGCAACCGGCAGCCGTCGCCGGCCCAGAACCGTGGTCAATCTGGGCCGAGATGCGGCAAACGCTGAAATATGAACCCGTCCCGCCGAATGTTCCCGATCCCAAGTCGGTGCATTATTTCTGTGGTGTCTGGAAAAGTGATCTGGTGGCTCAACCCTCCACGGATTTATCGGTACCGAAAGCCGCTTTAAACACGGTAACAGCCAGCGCCATCGATTGGCTGGACACCTATATCGGGAATTTCTGGCCAAAAGCGGTCACGTCGGGGGCGCATGGGACTCGCTTTAACTGGGATGTTTTGGTTTCACCCACGGGCGGCATTGGGGCGGAACGGCTGAAGCAACAAATTGTCCGGGCTAATGTGGACCCGACTGAATGTTTGCCTGGGAGTGCGGTGGGCTCGACCAAATATCGCCTGCGCACCGATCAAAGCGGCTTTTTCAACCTGTTTTTAGCGGGCTGTTGGATTCGCACTGGTTTTAATACATCCTGCGTCGAAGCCACTGTCATGTCGGGTATGCAGGCCGCTCGTGCGATTACTGGTGATAAGCTGTTTATCTCTGGAGAGAATTTTCTCAATCATGGCGGTGTGACTGAATCCTCTGGAACGTATCAGTCCTTCCTCGGGCATGGTGAGGTTTCGATGCAGGCGCCAGGCCTCTTCGAGGATTGCCGGCTGAATGTTTTTGTGCTCCCCATCGACTTGGAAAAAGCTCAAACCCTGGTTGATACTTTGCTGAATCCGGCGTCTGCCGGAGCGGTTCATTACCGGGTATTGGCGCCGGTTGCCGTGTGCAGCTTCCTGGCTGTTGGGCGCTGTTCCAGCCCGACCGAGCGGTTCGGCTGGTTGCCTTACCGCGAAGCTTCCCTGTCCCTTCCTTTGGTGGAAATTCGCAGCGGGCATTTGCCGCGTCTGGTGGCTTGGATGCCCTATGTCTTTCCCGACGCCACCATCCCGATGGTTTCTGGCCGGGAAAGCTGGGGATTCTCCAAGTCCTTGGGGCAGATTACGGTTCCCGATGGTCTGACTGAAATCCAGACCTATTGTTGCGAAACCCTGCTGTTCGAGCGGTTGGCGTCGGACTGCCAGGGCCATGTTCGTCCCTTGTTGACCGTCAATGGGGCCGCCGTGAGCGAGGGCGATTCATGGTCTTCGTCGGAAAGCATGCTGGAGGCGTTGCGTTCGGTGTTCTCTGCGAGCGAGACTCCCCTCATCGTTCTGGCGGAAGATCTTGTGGCTTTAGCCGGTGGAGTGGCCGACTTCATTCAGGGTCAGCTTCCGGTCATTAATCTCAAGCAGTTCAGAGGCGCACCAGATGGTACCATGGCTTGTTACCAAGCTTTGGTCGAGTGTCCGATGCAAATTGATGCTTTTAATGGCGCTCGCAGGCTGCGCGGTGATTGGGCGGTCTCGATTACGGAATGCGAGAGCCATCAAGTGATCAATGATTTTGGCTTCCCGGCAGCGGTTGATGGAACGTCGACGGTTTCGCCGCTCTTGGCCTTGGAAGTTAGTATGGACTTCCGGGCTAATCCCGGTACGGTGATCTGGCAGCGTTCGGCATCGCAGTCGTAACGGGACATTGAACCTCCGCCCCCACCAGAACCATCGTGGTTCTGGTGGGGGCGCAGTCTCCCGGTTATACCAATGGCCTTGGACGTTGATACGTCCGCAGCGTCCTCATACCATCGGGCCTTGATGGTGATTCATCAAGGCTGCCCTCAGACGCCGGGCGGGCGCATCCGCGCCCTTGGCTTCGCGCCATGGGGCGCGCGGCGGCGGTTGCCGTCGCAACCGGGTCGCCTATGGGGCTGTATCGATCGGGTGGCGGGCGATGGCCTCGGCAGCTTCCTTGCCCGATAGCACCGCGATGTCGGCGCTTCCTGCACTGAACCACGTCCGGGTCCAGTCCCCAGCGAGGAACGCGTTGATGAATCCGCTGTCGCGAGGTTGCAAGCGTGCTTCAAGGGTTCCAGGAAAACACTGAACGTACAACTCAGACGGGTCTAAATTGTAGCGGTAATAGGTCGAGCGAACCAGTTCCATCAAAAACTTGCCGTTGGTGTGTCCGGGAATCCGGGCCACGGTCAACGGCCAGATCACGCTGGCGTTGGCATTGAGCCAAGCGCGGGTGGTGGCTTCGACTTCTGTTGCCAGTTTGGTTGGCAGGCCGCAGGAATAGGGCGGATGCTCTTCCGTTGGCCAGGGAACTGCACCGCAAAGATACTGAATGGATTTGGGCGGAGCGATCTTCCAATTTTCAGCCTCCAGCAGATGGCTCATCTCGCCCCAACTGTCCAGCGGCTCGGCATAGCCGGTCATGGCGGTCGGGCCATGGAGCCAACCCATCTGCGGAGTGGTGGGGCGCATCCAAAGCTGGGTTGCCTGAGTCGGGACCGACGGAAGGGTTTCGATCATCTTGCAGAAGCGAGGATCGGCTTTGGCTAGTGCCTCTGCCGGCTTGGCCAAGGCTGCCGGTGGCATGGCCAGAACACACAGGTCAAAATCCTTGCCAACCTCCAGAGTTTCTTCCCCGACCGAGGCATGACAAAAAACCGACTCCAGATTAATGCCAGATTTCTTCAGCTTTTCTCCGTCTTCGATCTGGTCCCAATGCGGTTCCGACGGCCAGCAATACAGCCATTGTCCCGCATCACCATAAGGAACCTTGACGAAGGGATCATAATGACCATCGCGCAGCTTGACCTGTCGGGTTAAGGTGATCCGTTCCACCCATTTTTCATCTTCGGACAGTTCCAGATGCTCGAGCCGCGTGAACAGTCGAATGTTAACACCGCGTTGTTTCAGGACGAACCAAGCCGGCGAGAACACCGTGTCGCCCATGCCGGCATTCATCTTCCACAAAGGGGCTCCCTTATAAGCAAACCCCATCAGAGTTAAAATCTCGACCGCCGTACCTGCCGCGAATCGAGCATTCTTTGGGCCGCCGCTGGTGTCGCCATTCTGATAGCTGAAGCACAGGTCATAAACCAGACGAACGAGGCCGGACCAAGCAAAAGGCTTCAGCAAGCCGTGATCCATCAACCAGTCACGGAAGTCCTTGTCGTTGATTCGATCGAAATTGGTTACGCCATAGGGTAGTACATCACAGACATATCCGATCAATAAAGCCAAACCAAAGTCAATAGCAGATAATAAATCCCAAATAATATCTTCAATAATATTTTCAATGATTTCTCCCGGTAGGTCTGGGAATGAGCTTAATTTCTTTTCCAGAATCGGTGCCACAATCTCTTGAAATTTGTTTTGAATATCCATCAAATATTTACGAATAAAATCGGCATCCGGTTCCGCGCCGTTCAACCCCTCCAGATGTTGGCGGATCGCGGCGAGCTTGCCGTTGTTTAAAAGACCTCGAATCGCATCCGGCAAATCGGCTCGTGACCCGATCAACTCTTCCAACAGTTTGAGTAGCTCTGGGAGCAGAATGTTGCGCAATAAGGGCTGTCCATCGCCCGGCGTGCCTGGATGGGGTGGAAGGTCGAGAGTCCAAGGGTGCCAACAGGGGCCTTTGCGATGGGGAACTTCTTGCATCAAGGTCACCTGATACAAGGGCTGAAAGGCCTGTTCCCAGGTTTGAAAGGCATAATCGCTGGGCTTCTGCCATTCGGTGTAGGCACCACGAACCATCTGAAAGGCGGTTTCATAGAAGCCCAAAAAGATGTGCAGGCCATGCTCTTCGATACGTTGACCATGGAGGGCATTTCGTCCAGAGGCTCCTTTCCCGCCCAGCCGCCACCCGTGATTAACCAGAGTCACATCAAATCGCTCGCGCAAGGCTGGCGTCGAGGTGAGAGTTAATGCGGCGGATACACCGCCGAGGCCACCACCAAGGACCAATACTCGCGTCTTGCTTTTCTGAACCATGAGTTCCCCCTATTCGATGCTTCGATAGGGTACTTTGATGGATGATGGATGGCAAGGCTGGATTTTTCTACCATAGCCTTGCTACATCAAGAATACAGGTGATACCATCGAGCCTTGATGGTGACTCATCAAGGCTGCCCTCAGACGCCGGGCGGGCGCATCCGCGCCCTTGGCTTCGCGCGCATGGGCGCGCGGGGCCGCCGTCGCGGCCCGATACCG
>Ga0302267_10000202_pt1 | contig 76587 bp, 68 predicted proteins | sample III_Bog_E1_3_FD_194555 | JGI IMG/M metagenome (GOLD analysis project Ga0302267, IMG submission 194555) | Peat permafrost microbial communities from Stordalen Mire near Abisko, Sweden - III_Bog_E1_3 | ecosystem: Environmental > Terrestrial > Soil > Wetlands > Peat | place: Sweden: Abisko... | reverse complement strand
TGGCTCTCCAGTCCAACTCCCGCCCCCGTTCTAAGCTCGCGCTCAGTCCAGACTAGGGAGTTCGCTTGGTCCATGGAGTGGGCCAGAACAAACGGCCGAAGTGGGCCACTTCAGAATGCCAAAATCATCACTACCGGAATTGTGCTCTGTGACAAGTTGTGACAAAGAAAGGTGGTCAAAGTTTACTGCCATACCGCCTTTCATGGCGGGTTTGCCATCGGCTGTAACGGTCAGCTTTCCATCCTTGCCGACTTCAACACCAAACATTTCCTTGAACAGCTTCATCCATATATCAGGAACGTCAGAAACCTTTTCGGAAATCTGACGCAACGGCACATTGACCACAGCTTCAGTCAGGATATTCTTGCTGTCTGCAAGTTGCTGTTGCAACTGTGTGACCGTGGTTTCCAACTCAACAGAACGGTTCTTGTGCTTGTCCTTCTTGGCAAGAATTTCCTTGTTCGCCGTGCGAAGCGCATCAACCTCTTTGCGAAGCGTCTCCAGTTCATTGGATGACGCTTCGTTGGTCTGTGCGGTGGAGTTTTGCTGCGATTGGTCGGGCATTATTGACCCTTCTTCAAGGATTCGATGGACGCTTTCCAGTATTCACGGAAACTCTTCAAGCCAACCTTGCGGCCATTACGTGACGTTTCATCATGGTAGTTATGCCAGAATTTCGTTTGAGAACGAGAGAGGAAATTGGGTCGTTCTGATGCGACGCGGAAAAACCTCGTAGCTTCGTCTTCGTCCCACAAACCTTCGTTCCAGAGCGGTTCGGGAATCGCAACGGGACGGTTCTCTTCGTTGTACTTGAACCCTGCGGGAAGGTTCAGTTCGCTGTATTTGATGGCGGCGGAACGTACAAGAGTACGGTGAAGAATATCTTCAACAAATTCTGCCGTTGTCATGCCATGCTCATCTGCGAAAATGCTTGCCAACCAATGTATTTTCGCGTTGATTTTTATGTTCAGTTGAGTACGATCATCCGTCATAGAAATTCCCTCAACCGTAAGTTAGCGCAATTTCTTTCTCTTGTCAACCGAAACTCGTTACGGTCAAAAAATAGTTACGGACGGTTTGCAGTTACGTGCTACTATCGTCCTCAAGGTGCTGTACACGTCCGGTTCCGGTGGCTCTGGGCAACAGCATTGTCAAAACGGTTGGCGGCGGTGCCTCGACTGGTTTGGCGAATTTCAAACTGGAGAACCCAGACCATGACAGTTTCAGCACAAAATCACGCTGAAGGCACCCACAAAAACGCCGTTCAGCACGCCGCAGCCTCGTTTTCTGCGAACAACAAGCGCTTCTTTTCCGTCGAAGAAGCCGCCCACTGGCTTGGTGTGGGCCGCTCTCTATTCTACGAACTGATGGGAACTGGAAAGTTCCGTACCGTTCGCCTGGGCGGTCGCCGATTGGTCGATGCCGCCTCCCTCGCCGAGTTTGCCACATCTCTGCCCGATGCCGGGAAGGAAATGTAATCATGGGTGACGTATTGCGCTTCAATCCGAATCTTTACTTCCGCACTCCCGGCGATCTGGAAGCATATCAGGCTATCTGGCCAACACAAGAAACACGGAAGCTCACCATTTACAGCACGTCTCCCGAAGCGGAGCCTGGGAACGTTGAACGTGACCGGGCGCTCCTCGCAATGCGCTATGGACGCTCACGGTTCATTCGCGAAACTTATCTGAATGAATTTGATGCTTTGACAGGAACAGACAAGGCATTCTATCCACCGCCGCCACTTTGGGTAGAAGTTGAATTGCTACCGAATGGTGTCATCCGTGTTGAAGCCCGTTATCGTGGTCAGCAGTTCTGGAAGGATGAAGAAATCAGGAATGACGCCGATGTTTGCAACTTGCTTGTTGAGTTCGACAATCGCGGAGGCGTGAACCTGATTGACTTGACCTGTTGGGCTTCAGACACGCGGGAAGAAATGAAGTACATGCAGGAAGCAATGACACGGAAAAAGCGGAAGCGGGGATAACAAATGAGTTCACAAAATCAATCTGCCGCTGTTCATCTGGCCGAAAACAATATCCGCGTCTTTCCATGCAATGCTAACAAAACACCTCGCGTAAAGGGGTGGCAAGATGCTCTTATCCGTCCTGGTTGGCAGATTGCTGGCGTTTGGAGTTCACATCCTGACGCAATGCCCGCTATTCCGGTCGGTGCTCACGGTTGGCTTGTCATTGACTGCGATAAGAAACAGAACGGCCCTGATGGAGTTGCAGCGTTCTACTCGCTGTGCGCAAATCTCGGAGTAGACCTGGCTGGTGCTTTCGTGGTCCAAACGCCATCCGGCGGACTACATTACTATTTCCGCACAGGCACCCCATACGGCAATTCCAGCGGCTCATTACCTGCCGGAATCGACGTGCGCGGCGTTGGTGGCTACGTCATCGCGCCTGGGGCTGTTCTTCCTGATGGTCGGTCATATCGGTTGGTGCAAGGTTCCTTTAGCGCTATCTCACCGCTTCCAGACGCGCTGGCGGCTCTCCTGAAACCGCGTAGTGAACCAGCCATACGTGAGGTCATCCAGCCCGCCCCAGAGCCTCAGAACGTCTCTGGGCGCGATCTTGCCAACGGAAAGGCCGCGTTGCAAGATGCTTACGAAAAGATCAGGAATGCTCCGAAAGGGACTCGAAACGAGACGCTAAATATCCAACTGGTGGGCCTATTCGGCTTGCTTGCAAACGGATCAATTCAGGATGAACAGCCAATCATCGACATGGTGAAAGCTGCCGTCACGGAAAACGGCTACGCGCAAGAAGATGGCTGGGATGCTGTTTGGAATACCTACAATTCAGCGAAACATAAAGGAATGTCCAAACATCGCGAACTATTGGGTGACATTGAAATATTGCCATGGCTTCCAGAATTCCTGAACGAACAAGTTGATAAATACAAGGCCGCACAACAGCGCAAAAAGGAATCCGAAGGACAAAAGCGAAAGGTTAACGTGATGGCATTTTCAGAAATTAAGGAAAAGTCTATCGAGTGGCTCTGGCGTGGATACCTGCCATTAGGCAAGCTGGCGCTCTTTGCTGGCGCTGGTGGAACAGGGAAATCAACAATCGCGTTCAACTTCGCTGCAACAATATCGAACGGTGGATTCTGGCCTGACGGATCACGCTGCATGGCCCTTGGTAATGTTCTTATCTGGTCTTCTGAAGATGATCCGGCAGACACGATTAAGCCGCGCTTGATAGCCGCAGGGGCAGACATGAAGCGTTGCTTAATCATCAAAGGAACGACAGATGGTAATGGACAGCGCCTCCCATTCGATGCGGCGCGAGATATGTCGATGCTTCGGGAAATTGCTACAGAGATTGGCGGCGTATCGTTGTTCATCATTGACCCTATCGTGGTAGCGGTTACAGGCGACATGAACAAGGCAAACGATGTGCGGCGCGACCTGCAAGGCATTGTTGATTTTGCCTCTGACACGAATTGCTGTGTGCTTGGGATTTCGCACTTTGCAAAGGCAACCACTGGACGCAATGCAGCAGAGCGCGTCATCGGCTCACAAGCATTCTCCGCTTTCGCTCGTATCGTGTTGGTTGCCGCAAAAGATGAAGAGTCACAGCGCCGCGTTTTCACTCGTGCAAAATCAAACAATTCCATCGATACTGGCGGATTCTCTTACGCAATCGAAGCGGGCACTCTACAGGGCGGCATTGAATCTACTCGCATCAGATGGGGTGAATCGCTGGAGGGTTCATCTCGTGATATTCTCGCATCCGTCGAAAGCGATCAAGACGGTGAAACAAGCAAGCTGTCATTGGCAAAGCGTTACTTGGCGGAATCTCTCACCTATGGTCCTCGCTCATCGAAAGAAATGTTTGATGAAGCGAAGGAACGCTTTGGAATCTCAGTAGATACAATGCGACGGGCACAGCGTAGTTTAGGTATCGATGCAGTCAAAGACGGATATTCAGCAGGTTGGAAATGGGCGTTACCGCTGACAGAGGCAATCAATCGCGCAAAGCGAACAGCATAGATAAAACGCGGGTGAGGCATTCAGGACAACGCTTCACCCGCTTTCATTTGCAACGTTATAAAATCTGCCAATCCTTCCGTTGCATCTCGTACCACGCCAGATCATGTGGGCTTGCCTTACCATTGACAACCATGCAGAGCACCCCATTGATTACCTGCATGTAGTTGCTTGATTGGAAACGCCGTTGCCTAACCTTTTTACCTGCCTCAAGTGCTGCAAACACTGCGGAAAAGCTGACCACGATTTGCACCCTTTCTGTTAAAGCATGATTTCGAATACCTGTTCAACATAGCGGTGTTTGACCATGAAATCAAGCCTATTTATCCGTGCCATCTCGCACCATAAGACGTGCAATATCAATCATGTAGGCCATAGCCTACCGTCGTAGTGTCGTGTCATTTCGTCAAGCAATCGTATCGCGTTGCATATCTTGGATGCTTGCATGTCTTCCTTTGCATATCTTGGGGTAGACCCCAATTCTCAAGATGGGCACGAAGATACGTATTAGTTTTTTATGCATATCTTGGAGCTAAGTCCTTTAAAACGATATAAGGCTTGCATATCTTGAAAAGGGGGGATGAGGTCGAAGATATGCAAGATACGGAAGATACGCATGGGTAATACGGAAGCCCATCTTGGACCGAATCTTGTAGGCAAAAACCGTCAGAATCATCGACACAACGCAAGGTGAATAAATTTCGGGGTCAGACCGCATTATGCAATCTAACCCCGCCGAAAGTTCATGTTGTGAAGTGTCTAACAATGGGAAGCTGAATATCTCATGCAGCACCCTGACGGAATGATAGGAGTTTCCCGCGCTGTGCCTGTTCCAGATAATCAGCCCATCCCTGCATCATGCGGGACCGTGGTTCAAGGTAGAGTGCGTGATTGTAAGCTGCACTGACAGCATTGCGCGGTGCATGAGCAAGCTGCAATTCGATGTGCTCATGGTTGAAGCCTTGCTCATGCAGGATGGTTGATGCTAGGCCCCGGAAGCCGTGGCCGGTCATTTTGCCCTGATAGCCCATCCGCTTGAGAGCTTGAAGGATCGTGTTATTGCTCATTGGTTGAGCGTGGTCGCGGTCGCCGGGGAATAGAAAATCAAAATCTCCAGTAAGGGTCTTGAGCATATCAAGCACTTCCAGAGCTTGACGGGAAAGGGGAACAATATGGGGTGTCCTCATCTTCATTCGCTCTGCGGGAATATCCCACCGCGCATTCTCTAAATCAAACTCTGACCATCGTGCACCGATGAGTTCGCTGGTTCGTACAAAGGTCAAAGCGATCAACTTTATTGCCAGTCGCGTCACCGGAGTTCCACGGTAAACCTCAATTGCCTTGAGAAGCTGAGGAAATTCCTTGGCATCCACACGGGCCATGTTGACCTTTTTTCTCTGTTTAAGAATGTCCCCTGGTCGAATATCGGCGGCAGGATTCCGCTTGATGTGGCCGTGGGCAACAGCGTAACGAAAAATCTGCCCGGTTGTTTCCAGCGCCCGCTTTGCAATATCGAGAGCACCCCGGTCCTGAATTACCTGACACATAGCCACCAGTTCAGGGGCTTCAATCTCAGCAATGGGACGCGCACCAAGGCAGGGGAAAACGTCAGCCTGAAGGCGGCGCTCTGTATAGTCGGCATGGCGAGGACTCTTCCCCTCCCGCCAGTGTTCCAGCCAGAGATTTGCGACTGTCTGGAAGGAATTTCCAGCGTTTTCCTTGGCTGTGTACTTTTCCGCCTTCCGCTGTGCCATCGGGTCCACACCAGATGCCAGCAAGCGGCGGGCGGAGGCATGGAGTTCTCTAGCCTGTGCTAGCGAGACATCCGGGTATTTGCCGAATGCCATCTGCTTCTGAATGCCATCAAAGCGATATTTCCAGCGCCAGAGCTTGCCGCCCGTAGTATTTACCCAAAGATAGAGTCCATTCCGGTCAGTAAGGTTATAGGGCTTTTCCCCGATAGTGGCCTTGCGTACTGCGGTGTCTGTCAGCATGAATCACTCCCTCGAATCCGCGTTTTAAAAATGCCATCAACTTTTCAATTCGATGCCATCAGGAATGCCATCAGAAAGTAGCGGTTTTGGACGGACGAGTATGGATGCGTAGAGACGCCCGCGTAAGTATTATATTGAATTTTAAAGGGTTTAGCGAGTGTTTTGAGGATTTTTACGGACGAGAGCGGACCGCTGTAAATAGGTCTATGGCGGAGGGAGAGGGATTCGAACCCCCGGAACCCTTTCGAGCTCAACGGTTTTCAAGACCGCCGGTTTAAACCGCTCACCCATCCCTCCGCGGCTGGTGGGGCTCTTTTGATTGTACGTCGAAAGTAGGCTGGTTTGGCTAGAGCCGGCGAAGAGCTTAGACCGCACGGTTACCTGATCAGTAGACGCCCAAGACCTAAAACGTTCAATCTCTCAGAAATCACCGCACAAACCCGGTGCGGAATGTTACAAAGGGACAACATGGAAAAGCGCGTGAAATCCACGGCACAGGCGCGGCTGGTGCAGCCAGTCAGCCTGCGTACGCTGGGTGAATACCTCAATCTTTCTCCGGCTACCATCTCTCTGGTGCTCAACAATGCGCCTGGAGTGCGTTCGATTCCTCAGGAAACCCGCGACCGGGTCAAAGCCGCCGCCGTCAAGTTCGACTACCGGCCCAGCTTCTATGCGCGCTCCCTGCGCAAGCGCCAGACCTTTTCGGTGGGCGTGCTGGTGCCTGAGTTGAGCGACAACTACACCACCCTGGTGTTGGAGGGCGTGGAAGAGTACCTGATCGAGGAAGGCTACTTTTATCTCACCGCCAGCCATCGCCGCAAGCCCGACCTGATCGAGGAGTATCCGCGGCTGCTGATGGACCGCTCGGTCGAGGGACTGATCCTGATCGACACGGTGCTGGAGCACAGTTGGAACCTGCCCGTAGTGGCGGTTGCCGGTCACCGCAATATCGAGGGCGTCACCAACGTCGTGCTCGATCAGCGCCGCGCCGCCGAGCAGGAGTTGCAACACCTCTACGAATTGGGACACCGCAAGATCGCCTTCATGCGCGGCGGCAGCCACAGCTCCGACGCCGACGAGCGCTGGGAGTGCCTGATGGCCGTGGCCAGCGAGATGAAGCTGGAGGTTACACCGGAACGGACCGTGCAGTTGCGTCTGCGTGTCTCCACGCCCGAACTGGGCTATGAGCCTACCAAGGAACTGCTCAGCCAGGGCCGCGATTTCACCGCACTGGTCTGCTACAACGACATTGCGGCCATCGGCGCGATTCGCGCTCTGATGGACCACGGCTTGCGCGTCCCTCAGGATATCTCGGTAGTGGGTTTTGACGATATTCAGGGCGCGGCCTTCCATAATCCCAGCCTGACCACCATTCGCCAGCCGTTGAAGCAGATGGGCATTACGGCGGCGCGGGTGCTGCTGCAAAGAATTCGCGGCCAGGAGGAGTTCCCGGACTCGATCGCCATCGAGCCGGAGCTGAAGGTGCGTGAATCGACGGCCGCTCCTATGGATCAGGCGCAGGCCACGCGGAGCTAGGAAGCAGTGAAGGAACCATCGCGAGCTACGGCGCGGCAAGCGCTGCTTGTGTTGCATCCAGCCTTTGCGCTGACCGGGGTCTTGCAGGCGGTGAATGGCCCGCTTATGCCCTCGCTGGCGGCGACTTTTCATCTCAATGACAGCCAGTCGGGGCTGCTCTTTCTACTGTATTTTGCGGGCAACTCGGTGGGCGCGCTGTTGTGCCGCTCCAATTACGCTCGCGCCATGACGGTGGGCTTTTTGGCGCTGAGTGTTGGCTGTTTGAGTGCCGCGCTGGCCAGTGGGATTCTGCTCTATCCGGCATTCCTGTTTTTGGGCACGGCTTGCGGAGTGCCCATGTCGGCTGTCAGCCTTTTCGTGGGACGAAATTTCTCCTCCCGCTGCGCACCCACGCTGACCCTGCTCAATTTTAGCTGGAGCGTAGGGGCACTGGCCGCTCCTTTGCTGGCCGCGCAACTGCTGTTGCATCACTCCTACCGCGCAGTCTATGTGTTACTGGCCGTGGCGGGAGCCGCGGCCATGATGGCCTGCTGGCGCTTTCTTGAAGACGCCCCGGAACCGGTAACGATAGCCTCTCAACAACGAAGCTATGCCAACTTGCGCCTGGTAGGTCTCTTTGCGCTGATGGCCTTTCTCCAGGTCGGGATCGAAAACACCTCACTGGCCTGGCTGCCTACCTACCTGCTGCGTTCCGGCGGCGTGGGGATGGCGCTGGCGGCGGCCTCTTCATCGCTCTACTGGGTGGGGTTTCTCTCCTCGCGCGCGCTCTCCACGCTGGTGCTGATGCGCGTGCCGGTGATGCGGGTCTTTCGCGGCACGGTGGCGCTGGGCATTACGGCGGCGGTGCTGCTGGCGTTCTTGCCGGCAGGGTATGGCCGCGGCGCGGCGATCTTTCTGCTGGGAGCAGCGCTGGCGCCCATCTTTCCCTTGCTGCTGTCTGCGCTCTTTGCCCGCGTTCGCCATACCGCGGATGCCCGCTGGGTGCTCGCCCTCTGCGGCTTTGGCGGCTCGGTACTACCGTGGATGACGGGCTGGATCTCAACCCACACTGGCAGCTTGCGGTTGGGCCTGACCACGGTTCCGGCGGCGTTGCTGCTGATGGGCTGCCTGCTCCTGCTGGTGGGCAGGGAGCCGAAGGAGACTGACGCCTAGATACAGCACGGCTAAACTGTGTTGCTCGCGGGCGCAGGTTGACCGAATCATGCGCAAAGAGTATCAAGGGCTAGTGATACACAAGGCATTTCCTTCCGTTCATCGTCTCGTTCGCGCAGGCGCTCTGTTGACCTGTTTGGCCATCCTGCTGATATCCGGATTACAGGCACAAACAACCCAGGAGCTGAAAAACACCGGCAGCACTTCCACGCCGGCGGGCCGCAAGCAGCTTACTCATTCACTGGACAGCATTGCCGCCACTTATACCGCGGCGCGTGCCGCCCAGGTCGCTGCAATCCAGACACGGCCCCAGGCGGAAGCGCGGCAAGCCTTGGTGCGCAAGCAGATTCTCTCCTTGATCGGCGCGCTTCCCGAACGCACTCCGTTGAATGCCAGAGTGCTTGGCACTACGCCGGAGGACGGCTTTCGCATCGACAAGATTCTCTTCGACAGCCAACCGGAATTTCCGGTAACGGCGCTACTCTATGTGCCCGATGGATCTTCGAGCGACCACAAACGCGCAGCGATTCTTTTGACTCCCGGCCACAGCCCCGCGGGCAAGGCGGGCGATGCCAACACTGCCGCGTTGTTTGCGCGCAATGGATTTGTCGTGCTCTCCTACGACCCCATCGGGCAGGGAGAGCGCCTGCAGTACCCCGATCCGGCCACTCCCAACGCCTCCCTCGCGAGCCGCCCCACCGGAGAGCACGGCGAGGCCAGCCTGCAACCGATGCTGATTGGCGATTCCTTTGCCCGTTATGTTCTTTGGGATGCTGTGCGCGGCATCGACTATCTCAGCCAGCGGCCGGAGGTGAATCCGCGGCGCATCGGCGCGCTCGGCTGTTCGGGCGGAGGAGCGATGACGGCGCTCACCGCCGCACTCGACCCGCGCATAGCGGCTATCGGCGTGGCCTGCTACATCACCTCGTTTGACGCGCTCTTGCCCGCAATCGGGCCGCAGGACGGCGAGCAGTCCACACCGCGCTTTATCTCTTCGGGGCTCGATTTTCCTGACTGGATCGAACTCGCAGCGCCTCGTCCCTATGCCGTGATCGCTACCTACTCCGATATGTTCCCCTTTGCCGGCGCGCGTAAAAGCGTCAGCGAGGCCCGCCGCTTGTATGCTCTCTTTGATCCTGCCAGCGCGGGTACGCCCGTCGACACGGCTGCACCTTTGTCAACGCCAGCCGGCCCGGCATTGAATGCCGATACCAGCAACCGTGTCCCTCCCACGGCTGCCTTGCAATTCATCACCGGCCCCGGAGGACACGGTGCTCTGATGCCGATTATGGGCGATATTCTCCGCTTTTTTGTGCGCAACCTGCAGCCTGAAGCGGACGCCGGCCATCTGCTTCTTTCGCCAACGCTTTCTGCCGGTGGCGTTCCGGCTCGGCTGCCCAAAGAGGCCCTGCAGGTTACGCCTACCGGTCAGGTCCTCACCAGCTATCCCGGCGCGGAGACCGTCTTCACTCTCAATCAGAAACGAGCGGTCAAAGTACTTTCAACCTCCCATTTGCCGCTGAACAATGAAAAGCTAGCCGCTGCGGTTCGCGAGGTGACGCATTCGCTGGCTCAACCGGGCGAACTGCATCCGGATGCTGGATCGCTGGCAGCCAGGAGCGGCCCGTTTACCCTTCGGTCGAGTGATGGGATCGATCTGCAAGGGGAGCTTGCGGTTCCAGCCAGCGCAGGACGCCATTCCGCCGTTCTGCTTCTTGTTCCTGACTCAATCGAGGGCGACGGCGCGATCGCCAGGGCCAATCGCGCCCGCTTCGATGCTCTGGCCGCCGCGGGGAATCTGGTTTTGGCCATCACCCCTCGCCCTTCGCCTCCGGGCACCGACGACATGAAGTCCCCGCTGCTCGGCCCCTTTTATCTGCTCAGCCTGCGCGCCGATCTGGTCGGCCGCACGCTGTTGGGGATGCGCATCGATGATGTAGTGCGAGCCACGGACTATCTCACCAGCCGCCCCGACGTCGATCCGGGCAAGCTGAGCGCGATGGCTGGTGGACACATGGGGCTGGTCCTGCTTCATGCCGGTGTTCTCGACTCCCGCTTGCGGCAGATCTCCATCGACCACGTTCTCAGCAGCTATCGCAGTCTGCTGGATGCCCCGTTACCAACCGGTGCGCCTGAAGATGTGCTGCCCGGCGTGCTGCTTCGCTACGACATCCCCGATCTGGCAAGGACTCTGGGAACACGCCTGACAGAAACCAGCCCGCTTCAGGGCACGGACGACCTGAGCCAAAGTTCTACGCCGCTCAATCTTCTGCTCGCTCCGCAGGCCAAACCCTGAGATGCAAAAGCAGGCAATCGCATGAAGAATGGGTCGTTCCACGCCCCCCTTTCCAAAGGAATGCGCCTCCGTGAAACGGGAGACCACGAAGATTTTCCCGCGCAAATTGCGGTTCATTTTCCCTCCTTGGCGCACAATGCAATCAGTGGTGTTCCCAGCACTTGGGCGGGGTGAGCACAACCGATCTTTCTTCTCGGATGCCTGCCCCCTACCCCCCTGTAAAAAATTTATCTAACTGAAAATAAACGCTAGAGCGGCTAAAACTCCTTCATTGAGGAAACCTCTCTCAGGGAGCGAACTTCGCCTTTTCCTGATGCGCTTGCCTGGATTCAAAAGGGAGCCTTCGACCTCGGAAGCCGGTTGATGCTAACCTGTTGATGCCGCATCTTTGCGGTCCTCCTAGTGGCCCCGTAGCTCAGGTGGATAGAGCGACGGTTTCCTAAACCGCAGGTCGGAAGTTCGAATCTTCCCGGGGTCACCATCTCTTTTATTTAGAATCTCTGAGAAAAATGCCCTTTGAGCGAGGGATGCGATGGTTTGCGGATGGCAGAAAAAGTGCATCCGGTTGCGCCGTCGGGCGCGGTTTTGACTTCGTCTTGCCGTCCGGCTATAAAAGTCTAAGTTGTATTTCTTGAGGTTACTTGGCCTGTCCAGGGATTGTGGGCAGCGTTCACGATCACAACAATCGCCAGGATGCTCGGGAAGGCGGTGAAACTCCGCCACTGCCCCGCAACTGTAAGCGCTCCTGCTCTCTGGTCCGTCCATTGGATCAGGGCAGGGAACCAGCCAGGGTTTTGACTGCTTTTTGCAGTGAGGCCCCGAGAACCACTGCCGATTCACCCCGCTTTGGGTGTGCCGGTGGGAAGGTGGCTAGCGCAAGTCAGGAGACCGGTCCTAGGCGCCTTTACCCGCTTGCGTTCCGAGGGGAACGAAGGAGCCACAATGTTTATTTTTGTGCCGGCTCGCCTGAGCCGAGGTTTTTCTCGTGCACTTTTCAGTGCTTTTCCAATCTTTTTACTGCTGATTACTTCCACTTTGGCGCTGGCTGCGTCGGTGCATGGCGTGGTGACCGATCCCACAGGGGCGCGCATCGCCGGGGCAAGTGTGGTGCTGGTGAGTAATGGCAAGATCGTCACCTCCGCGGTCTCCGCCTACGATGGCAGTTTTCAACTGTTGACTGGCACGGAAGGCCATTTCTTCCTGGTGATCTCGGCGAAAAGCTTCCGCCAGTTGGAGACGCCGGACTTCTACGCCGGCCGCATGGGTACCATCGAGCGCAATCTGGTGTTGGAACCGGCCTGGGTGCGCGAGTCCGTCGTGGTGACCGCTACCGGAACCCCTACGCCGCAGGCACAGACCAGCGAGGCGACCAACGTTCTGGGCGCTCTCGATCTGGACCTGCGCTCCGATCTGGTCAGCGCACTGCGCATGATGCCGGGCACGGTTACCGTGCAGGAAGGCCAAATGGGCTCGCAGACCTCGCTCTTTGTGCGCGGCGGCAACTCCGATGCCAACAAGATCCTGCTCGATGGCGCGGATGCCGGCGATCTGGGTGGCCAGTTTGATCTTGGTCCTCTCTCTACCACGGCCATCGAGCGCGCTGAAGTCTTTCGCGGCGCAAATTCCAGCCTTTACGGAGCGGACGCGGGCAGCAGTGTGGTCAGTCTGACCACCCCCCACGGCACCACCAGCTTTCCTTCGTTGCTGGCCCACGCAGAGGCGGGCAACTTCAACAGCTCGCGGGAAGAAGCCACGGTGGCCGGCACGCACAACAAGCTGGACTACCTGGGAGCCTTCAGTTGGCTACAGACCGGCAACGCACTGCCCAACGACGAGTATCACGTAGCAACGACGGCAGGCAATTTCGGCTGGTCTCCGTCTGCCGCTACGCAGCTTCGCGGCACTGTGCACTACGGCGTAGACGCTGTCGGCGTTCCCAATGCCTGGGATTTCTATCACGTCGCCGACAACGCCACCGAGAAGGATCAGGATCTGTTTCTGAGTGCCTCGATCGACAACCAGACGACAGAAGCCTTCCACAATACGCTGCGCTACGGCGCAACCCGCAAGCGCGAGCAGTACAACCGATGGACGGATTCGGGCTATTACGATCCCTCCTACAATTCCTATTGCTACGGGCCTGCTTATTTCGGCAATACCGTCACCATCACCGGTGCCAATGGCTATTCGGCTACGGGACAGGCCGTGCTGGATTGCTCCACGACCCACTATCAACTGGTCTCCAATCGGGATCAGCTTAACTACCAGGGCGACTATCGCGTCACCCCGCACTTTGCTGCATTGATTGGTTTTCACTACGAGGATGAGCGAGGCTCCGAGCCAGGGAGCACGTATTACACGCCAGTGGAACGTAGAAACTCCGATTACGTGGTTGCGGTTCATGGCGATTACAAGAATCGCTTCTTCTACAATCTGGGCGGCAGCCTGGAGCACTACTCGTATTTCGGCACGCAAACCACCCCGCGCGCCGGTGCGACTTTTTATCTCTTCAAACCGAGCAAAAAGATCTTCAGCGGCACACGCCTCCTCTTTAACTATGGCGACGGCGTGCGCGAGCCCAAACTGACGGACCAGATCGATTCGCTCTATCACTTCCTGCAAACCTATAGCGGACAGGCGACCATTCAGCAATTCCACATCGGCCCGCTCGCCGCGCCAACCACGCGCAGTTACGAGGGTGGGGTTGAGCAGGCTCTTTTTGGTCAGCATCTGCTCTTCCGCGCCAGCTATTTCCACAATGAGTTTGGCAAAGAGATCGAGTACGTTGGCGTGGATACCGTCCCCGAATTGTTGCCCAATCTCACGGCTGCGCAGCAACAGCAGTTGGAGGCCATCCTTCAGGCCAACTATGCCTACGAGTTTACGTTGAACTCCGAGGCCTTCCGGGCGCAGGGCGTCGAAACCACCTTGGAGAGCGGAATCGGACAGGCAATCTTCCTGCGTGGCGGCTACACCTATCTGGATGCGGTCGTGCAACGCTCGTTTACCAATGATGACGAGGCTCTGTTTGGGCCCATCCCAACTTTTACCAATGGCCTTCCCATCGGCCCCTATGCGCCGCTGGTGGGTGCGCGTCCCTTCCGTCGTCCTCCCCATACGGGCTTTTTTACGGCGACCTACTCGAAAAAGAAGATTACCGGCGTCTTCAACTCAGCCTTTGCCAGCCGCAGCGACGACTCCACCTATCTTAAAGGCGCGGATGCTTATGGCGGCAACTCACTGCTTTTGCCCAACCGCAATCTGGACCATGGCTACGCCAAGCTGGATCTGGGCGGTAGCTACCAGTTGCTCTCCTGGGTCGGTATCTACGGACAAGCGGAGAACCTGCTCAGCAGCCAGCATCTTGCTCCGATTGGCTACCCCAGCCTGCCTTTCACGGCCCGCATCGGGCTGCGGCTGGCGTTGGGGAAGGGAAGCAGCCACTAATCGATATAGTGGGGTGATGGGGTGTTCCCAGTTCCCTGAATCGGGACCTGGGAGCACCCCAGACGCACGGCGTTTCGTACTCTTGATGTTGGGCATCTGTAACGATTCAATTCGTTACTGTAGGTGATGTGTCGATGACATCAAGAAAAATATTGAATTGATCAAAATAAGTTCTGAATTCTAAAAGAAATTATGGGTTTATTCGCGTTTTTACTGGATAAAGCATTGAACATTGCATGCAACCGCATTAATGTTGTTCTTCCTCCAGATTTTACACAATTGATGTACGCTGCTGTATTTTCCCAGAGGTGTTGCTATGTTCTGCCCGAAGTGCCAGTCCGCTTCTTTGTCCATCATTCCGGCAGAGATCCGTCTTTATCGCAATAGCCCACGAACCCTGAGCCATCCGCCGATGACGCCCTCGCCCGATGTGCAGGTCTGTCTGGACTGCGGCTGGTCCGAGTTTTCGATACCGCGTTCCTGGCTTTCCGCCGGATGGTTGCGCTCCGCGCGTCCACAAGCCAACTCGAATGTGGCTTCCATTACCACCACCAAAGTGACCGTTCTGGCCTCGTAAGACGCGATTGCTGGGTGAATATTCTTGCTGGCGGACTCGCCTCTCTGTGAATCGAGTGGCGTGAGTAAACTGGTGTGCGCATCTCTCAAGCTGCTTCCTATAGAACCAGTCCATAGAAAGAAAAACGCCCCCCAGCCGAAGCTGGAGGGCGTTTTTAGTGGTGCGATTTTGCTTTTGCGCCGAAGGCGCGTCTGCCGCACCGCAGGTGCTAGTACATGCCGCCCATGTCACCGTGTCCGCCGCCGGCCGGAGCCGCAGACTTGGGCTCGGGCAGTTCGACAATCAGGGCTTCGGTGGTCAGCAGCAGGCCAGCGATCGAAGCGGCATTCTGCAACGCGGTGCGAGTGACCTTGGTCGGGTCGATGACGCCGGCCTTGACCAGGTCCTCGAAGACGCCGGTCTGAGCGTTGTAGCCGAAGTGCAGGTCCTTGGACTCCAGAACCTTGGCGACAACCACAGCACCCTCTTCGCCAGCATTGGCGACGATCTGGCGCAGGGGCTCTTCGAGTGCGCGACGCACGATCTGCGCGCCGATCTTCTCATCGCCTTCCAGCGTGGCGATCAGGGCCTCGACGGCCGCGGCCGTGCGGACCAGAGCGACGCCGCCGCCCGGGACGATGCCTTCTTCGACAGCAGCGCGGGTAGCGTGCAGTGCATCCTCGACGCGAGCCTTCTTTTCCTTCAACTCGGTTTCGGTTGCCGCGCCCACCTTAATGATGGCCACGCCGCCGACCAGCTTGGCCAGGCGCTCTTGCAGCTTTTCCTTGTCATAGTCGGAGGTGCTCTTCTCGACCTGTGCGCGGAGTTCCTTGACGCGGCCTTCGATTTCGCTGGCCTTGCCGTCGCCGTCGACGATGGTGGTGTTGTCCTTGTCGATGGTGACGCGCTTGGCCTTGCCCAGATCCTCAAGCTTGACGCCCTCCAGCTTGATGCCCAGGTCCTCGGTGACGGCCTTGCCGCCGGTGAGGATGGCGATGTCGCCAAGGATGGCCTTGCGGCGATCGCCGAAGCCCGGAGCCTTGACGGCGGCCACGTTCAGCGTGCCACGCAGCTTGTTGACCACCAGAGTCGCCAGGGCTTCGCCCTCAACGTCTTCGGCGATGATCAGAAGCGGCTTGCCGCCACGAGCAACCTGCTCGAGCAGGGGAAGCAGATCCTTCATCGCGCTGATCTTCTTCTCGAAGATCAGGATGTAGGGCTCTTCCAGAACAACTTCCTGGCGCTCCACATCGGTGACGAAGTAGGGGCTGAGGTAGCCGCGGTCGAACTGCATGCCGTCGACTGTCTCCAGACCGGTGTGCATGGTCTTGGACTCTTCGATGGTGATGACGCCATCCTTGCCCACAACCTTGACGGCATGAGCGATGATGTCGCCGATCTCCGAATCGCCATTGGCCGAGATGGTGCCGACCTGAGCAACGGAGCCTTCGTCAACGGGCTTGGAGATGACGCCGAGTGCGCCGGTGCTGATCCAGACGCCGTCCTTGTCACGCGAGCCGATGATGGCGGTGACAGCCTTGTCGATGCCGCGCTTGAGAGCGGTCGGGTTGGCGCCGGCGGCAACCGTCTTCACGCCTTCGCGGAAGATGGCCTGAGCCAGAACGGTAGCTGTCGTGGTGCCATCGCCGGCAACATCCGAGGTCTTCGAGGCCACTTCCTTGACCAGCTGGGCGCCCACGTTCTCCGAGGGGTCCTTCAGCTCGATCTCCTTGGCCACGGTTACGCCGTCCTTGGTGATGGTCGGCGAGCCAAACTTCTTCTCGATCACGACGTTGCGGCCCTTGGGACCGAGCGTCGCCTTGACGGCATCTGCCAGCGTGTTCACGCCGCGCAAGATAGCCTGACGGGACTCTTCACCGTGCAGAATCTGCTTTGCCATTTTTGAATTCTCCGAATTCAGCTGACAGCCAACAGCCGACAGCTATCAGTTATTTTTTGTTATTTGCGGTTGAAGCCAGGGGCATGAACTGTGAGCTGTCTGCTGTGAGCTGCCAGCTTACTTTTTCACGATTCCGAGTACTTCTTCCTCACGCATGATGAGGAACTCTTCGCCGTCGATCTTGATCTCGGTGCCGGAGTACTTGCCGAAGAGGATCTTGTCGCCTGCCTTGACATCCAAGGGGAAGACCTTGCCTTCGTCGTTCGACTTGCCCTTGCCCACGGCGATCACTTCGCCTTCCTGGGGCTTTTCCTTGGCGCTGTCAGGGATGATGATTCCGCCACGGATAGTTTCTCCCTCTTCCAAACGGCGGACGAGGATGCGGTCGTGGAGCGGTGTGAATGCGGTAGCTGCCATGCTGCGCTTCTCCTTCACCCATCGACGGGGTTGAGCCCCGAAGACGGTTTTTTGCTTGAAATGACTTGAAATACCTGGAAACGGGAGCTGCTCATCCTCTTGACTGCATGTGGGCCGGTTTGGCCTCATTGCTGCCAGGGTCTTAGCACTCTCGCCTCTCAATTGCTAAGCATAGGGAGGTACCCAGAGCTTGTCAAGTCACTTTTATTAAATGTGAGTGCGATGCACTCACTATTCATGAGGGCAGAATTGCCTCGCAGGATCGCCCGCCCCACGCTCCTGAGCGAAGCCAGCGGTGTTGGCGGGGTTTACGGGCTAGCCCCGCTATCTCCGCTAGCCCCGATATCTCCGCTATACCGCTGATCATGCTGTTCCACTACGGCTCTGAACAGTTACAATGACCCCATGTTGCGCCGTCTATTCTCTTTCACTCTCTTCGTGGCCGTACTTGGCCTGCTCGCTTCTTCATTCGCCCTGCAAGCTCAGGATGCGTCCACGCGTGGCCGCAAGTTCAAGATTCCGCCACCGACTGCCCGCGTCGAGGTGACCGTACTGCGCGATATCAATGGCAAGCCCATTGAGAACGCCGCTGTCATCTTTCACCTGGTTGGCGACAAGGGCAATATGGAGTTGAAGACCAACGAAGACGGCAAGGCCATGATTGATGTGCTGCCATTGGGCGGCATGATCGAGTTGCAGGTGATCGCCAAAGGCTTTCAGACCTACGGGGAGGACTTCAAGATCGACAAGGCCGAGAAGTCTTTTGAGGTCAAGCTGAAGCGCCCCGGCGAGCAGTACTCCATCTATAAGAAAACCGGTTCCGATACCGAAAAGCCTGCGGCTCCTGCCGCTCCCGCTTCCCAGCCCAAGTAGTTTGGGAAATCCCACCTCCGCAGCTGCGCGTTTGCACATCTGCGAAGGTGGGATTTCTGTTTGTACTCAAAGATACGTACTATGCTGAAGCCATGAACCAATCTCTGCACGGTAAATCGGCGCTGGTCACCGGGGGCGCAAAGCGCATCGGGCGGCAGATCGCGCTTACCCTGGCTGCTGCCGGCGCAGACCTGACGATTACTTATCGCAACTCCCACGTCGAGGCAGCTGAAACGGTGCAGGCCATCGAAAGTCTGGGCCGCCGCGCTCTGGCCGTGGAGTGCGATGTGCGCTCGGAGGCGTCGGTGCGCGCTGCTCTGGACGCCGCTGCTGCCTGTCATGGTCGCCTGGACGTGCTGGTCAACAACGCCGCAGTCTTTTCTTCGTCTCCGTTAGAGCAGATCACGGTCGATGATTGGGACGAGGTTTTCGCCACCAATACACGGGGGCCGTTTCTGGTAGCCCGCGAGGCACTGCCGGCTCTGCGGGCGGCTGGTGGAAGGATCGTCAACATTGGCTCGCTGGGTGGGATGCGCGCCTGGGCGGACCACAGCCACTACTGTGCCTCCAAAGCCGCATTACACATGCTGACCCAGACCATGGCCAAGGCCTTCGCCCCCGAAATCAGCGTCAACTGCGTCGCACCGGGCTGGATCGAGATGGATGGGGACTCTGCAGAGGTTGCCGCGCGCTTTGTAACTCGCACTCCAATGGGCCGTAATGGCTTTGCCGTCGATGTGGCCGAGACAGTGCTCTTTTTTGCCACTGGTCCGCAGTTCGTGACTGGGCAGATTGTGGCTGTCGATGGCGGGTTGGGGCTGTGAGCGGTGTTCAGCAATCGAATCCCACCCTTTTCGTAAAGAGCACGAAAAGGATGGTGCACGGAGCGTTCTGATTGTTCAGATGCGGGAAAAGAGCCGCTTCCAAAAGCTGCCGATTTTATCGCGGGTGACGTTTTTTGTATTGAATTTCAGCGGCTTATCCTCCGCAATATCCAACGGCTCCGGCTGCTGGGGTAAGGGTGTTCCGCTTAAAGCGGCCAGCGGATTGGTCTGGCACAGCCGCATCGCCGTCTCCTCGCCCATCTTTTGCGCTACGTAGTCGTAGGCCTTCCTCATCTGCGGAGGCCGCCATTCAGGATGATGAGCGTCGCTGGCCAGGAAGTGGATCCAGTTGCGCTCCAATAACTCGTTGCTGAATGCTTCGGCGGCCCGTCCAAAGCGCCCGTAGAGAGCGCTGGTGGTGACTTGAACCAAACAGCCCTTGCGCAGCCACTCTGCCAACACCTGGGGTTCTTCGAGAACCGCCGGGTAGCGCTCCGGGTGGGTGATAACGGGGGTGTAGCCCGCCGATTGCAGCTGATAAAGGGTCTGTGCCGTATGTGAAGGGATGAGCAGGGTAGGGAATTCAACCAGTAGATAGCCCTTGCCATTGATCGAATAGCGCAAGGGATGGTCCAGCGCATCCACAATATTGTCGGCTGTGAGATGGAAGTCGCAGCCCAGGCTCAGTTCGACGACGCCGTCCAGCAGGCCGCGCAACTCCTCCAGTCTGGCTTCGATCAACTCGGTCTGGTAGGCATAGGCGTCGGAGGCATGAGGGGTGCAGACGATATGGGTGACGCCATCAGCTGCCGCGGCCCTCGCCATGGACAGTGAAGTCTCCAGGTCGGCTGGGCCATCATCGACTCCGTAGATCAGATGGTGATGGATATCGATCATTTTAAGAAGCCTATATGGTTATAGTGCTTGAAGCGGGGTTCGAGGAGTTAGCCGCTCTGCGCGCGTGTTAGCGGAGTTGGTTGGCTAACCCCGCTAACTCCGCTAACCCCTACCGAACCGCCAGCGTGTCGACCAGAGAAGAGATCAGCTTCCAGCCGTCGGCCGAACCCAGTAGTGCTTCGCTGGAACGGTCAGGGTGAGGCATCATGCCCAGCACATTGCGCTTCTCGCTCAGGATGCCGGCGATATTGCTCAGCGATCCGTTGGGATTGGCCTCTGCGGAGATCTCGCCCGCGGGGGTCGCATAGCGGAAGGCGATGCGGTCCTCGGACTCCAACTGCTGCAAAACATCAGGAGGGCAGAAGAAATTACCTTCCATGTGCCCAATGGGCATTTGCAGCACTTCGCCCTTTTGCAGGCCATGGGTGAAAGGGCTGTTGGTGGTCTCGACGCGCAGATGCACCTGCTTGCAGATGTACTTCAGGCCGGCATTGCGCATCAGTGCGCCGGGCAGCAGACCGGATTCGGTCAGAATCTGGAAGCCGTTGCAGATGCCCATGACCAGGCCGCCGCCATCGGCAAACTTCTTCACCGCCTGCATCACTGGCGAGAAGCGGGCGATGGCCCCGGTGCGCAGGTAGTCGCCATAGGCAAAGCCGCCCGGAACCAGCACGGCATCGACGCCTTGCAGATCCTCGGAATCGTGCCAGAGAAAAGTGACGGGCTGATGAGCCACCGCGGCAATCACGTTGAACGTATCGTGATCACAGTTGGAGCCGGGAAAGACAAGTACCCCAAATTTCATGCTATTAGGGTATCAGCTTTGGGAGTAGCTGCAGAGGGGTTTTCTATCTGGCCAGTCGTCAGCCTTTTTCGTCACCTGTCGAGCTTGGCAAGACTTTCTTTTTGAGCTCTGGGCGTTTGGAGTTACATGGAGGAAATCGGAATTGGGAAACAAGTTTGGCCCCCAGGATTTTGAGGAACCATTTGCGCTGCATTTTCAGTACGATAGAAAGGTGCGGAGGGCCCCGGTGCCGTTATCGATAAGGAACGAAGCGTCGGATACAGTAGAAAAGGACAGCGTTGATACGGCTGAGAGCGGTCTCTCCCGGGATCTTCAGTGGACCCTCGATGCGGGGTTGAAGATCATTGCAATCAATGATATGGCTTTGATAGCCGTGGGTTGCAAAGCGCCGCAACTACAGGGCGTGGAGTTTGCCGGGTTGTTTTCCGATCCCGTCACGGTACGAGATTTCTACAACACTGCACTCAAAAACGGGACGGCGCAGGGGCGCTTTCTGGATCTTAGATTGCCTGATGGAGGCGTTTGCCGGCTGCTCTGTCGGGCTGTCCGCATGAAAGGCAAGATGGTGCAGGTCACTGCCCGGGACCTGAGCCATGGCAAATGCGGAGTTGCGCCCGTGCTCGACAGCGCAGAAAAATATCATGCCGCCTTTGAATATGCCAGTCTGGGCATTGCGCTGACCGACCTGGACGGCAACTTTTTTGAAGTCAACCGGATCATGCAGCAGATCTTCGGCTTCGACAAGCAGCAGTTGAGCCTGATGAATGTCTGCGATCTGGCGCATACGGCAGATGTTGAGTCCATTCGGGAGTATTTTCGCGCGGTTCTGGAGGGAGAGCAGGGCAAGTCCTTTGTGGAAGCGCGCTTCCTGGATGGAAAGGGCGATCTGCTTTTCATCAGCGTTACCTGCGGTCTGGCGATGACTCCCGCGGGACTGCCGCATTACCGGATCGTCAGTTTCAGGGACGTGACTGAACGCCAACAGACGCAAATCAAGCTGGAAGAGCAGGTTGCCTACGATTCGCTGACCCGGGCTTTGAACCGGGCGCAGATGCAGGAACGGTGCAACCATGAGGTGTTGCGCTCCGAACGCCATGGCCACAAACTCTCCCTGGTACTGATTGATCTGGATCACTTCAAACAGGTAAACGATACCTGCGGTCATGCCGCGGGAGATCAGGTGCTGAGCGGGTTCAGCGACCTGACCCGCGATTGCCTGCGCAAGATCGACCTTTTTGGCCGCTGGGGTGGGGACGAGTTCATCCTGCTGTTGCCCGAAACCGGGGTGATCGGGGCGCGCCGGGTTGCCGAGCGGATCCGTGTAGCGCTCGAGGCGCACAGGTTTTCCCATGGAGTTCGGGTGACAGCCAGCTTGGGCATTGCTGGCTGGCGAGTGGGCGAGAGCTTTATCGGTCTGCTGGAGCGGGCCGACGTCCTGATGTACCGGGCCAAGCAGGGTGAGCGCAACCGGATCGAGGTTGATAGCGAAGATCTGCATCGCGACAGCATCAGCAAATCCGATCATCTTCCCATGCATGCACTGCAATGGAAGAGAGCCTATGCCTCCGGGAATGCGGAGATCGATGGCGAGCACCGGCAGTTGTTCCAGCTCTGCAATCGGATCCTTTCGGCCATGGCGGTTCAGCACGATAAAGCGAAGATCCTGGTGCTGGTCGATGCCTTGCTGGCGGATGTTGTGACGCACTTTCAGAACGAAGAGAAGCTGCTGACGGAGTGCCAGTATCCTGCGTTGGAAGAGCATCAGGGCTGTCACCGCAGATTGTTGGAGCAGGCGGCGTACTTATTGACGCGCTTCAAACACGATGACATTACGGCTGGGGCGCTGCTGGGGTTTGTGATTCACGATGTGGTGGCCCGGCATATGCTTCAGGAGGATTTCAAGTACCAGCCCTGGATTGAGAGCAGCCATCCTCCGGCGGCCAAATCGCGGCCCCGAGCCAGCCAGTCAGGCATGGCTTAAATTTCTGCCATCGCGGTGATATACTCACTGGGTTAGGCGCCTCTGTGCGCCGGCATCTTCAATATCGCCGAGGTTCCCATGTCCGGCCATTCCAAATGGGCCACAATCAAGCATAAGAAGGGCGCGCTGGATGCCAAGCGCGGCAAGATATTCACCCGCCTCCTCAAGGAAATCGCTGTCGCCGCCAAGGGCGGTGGAAATCCTGATGGCAATGCCCGGTTGCGCACCGCCATTCTGGCGGCCAAATCGGAAAACATGCCGCAGGAGAACATCAAACGTGCCATTCAGCGCGGCACCGGCGAACTGGAAGGCGTCAACTACGAGGAGATCACCTTCGAGGGCTACGGCCCCGGTGGCGTCGCCGTTATCGTGGATACGCTGACCGACAATCGCAATCGTACCGTCAGTGAAATTCGTCATGCCTTTTCCAAGAATGGCGGCAATCTGGGCGAATCCGGCTCAGTGCGCTTCATGTTCTCGAAAAAGGGCGTGATCAGCATCGAGAAGTCCGCTGCCACGGAAGAGCAGTTGATGGACATCGTGCTCGAGCATGGTGGCGAGGACGTCAACGACGAAGGCGACTCCTGGGAGATTCTCACCGATCCGTCGGCTCACGAGGCCGTCTCCGGAGCCATCAAGGCCGCGGGCATTCCCACGGTTTCCAGCGAAGTGACCATGGTGGCTTCCACCTACACCAAACTCGAAGGCGCTCCGGCCAACCAGATGCTCCGTCTTCTGGATGCGTTGGAAGACTTTGACGACACGCAGAACGTCTACTCCAACTTCGATATGGATGCGGACGAGATGGAAGCCGCGGCAGGTTAAGCCTGTTGCTGGCTGGCAAGGCAAGGCCGCCCCATTGTGGCGGCCTTTTCTTCGGCACCTGGCACCTGGCACCTGCGGTGCGGCAGCCGCCTTCGGCTCGCTGCTCCTGCAAAAATGGCGACAAGGACATATTTTCTAGTTAAGTGACCAGATGAGTAGGTATTAGGATCTTCACAGTATGGGTGCCCCTGGTCCCAATTTTGGGACCAGGGAACGACGAACCCTCTGAGTCACGGTACTTGATGCACGGAAGGAAAAACATTGACTCACCATCGCTGGTTTCTGTTGTTGGCTCTTGTAACGGCGGCGTTTTCCGCCTCGGCCCAGGCCCCGGTCAGGAGTGGCGCGAATCTCGCAGACAACCCCGTTGCTCAGGCTCGTCAAAATCAGAGCTGGGAGTACGGTCCTTTCGTCAACTACGGCTTTGGCGTGGGCGATCGTTCCGACTTCAAGTTTCTCTGGGGCGGTGTTCAGGCAGGCAAGGTGCTGACGCCGGTGCTCAAAGCGGGCATCTTTTCCGGCCAATTCGAGTACAGCGGCAATATCATGCCGTTGTGGCAGGCCTATACCCCCGCTCCGCATGTGGAAGATGTCGTTATTAAAGGCGTTAACTATGGCAACGCTCCATTCGGTGGCGGTACCTATCGCGGCGTCAGCCTCACCCCTGTGATTCTGCGCTGGAACTTTCTCTCCAAATCACGGCATTATCAGCCCTGGTTTCAGGGAGCGGGCGGTCTGATCTATACCACGCACAAATTTCCGCCTTCTGAGATGAATCCTCGCGCAGGCACCTGTGTGTGGAACTTCTCGCCGCAAGGTGGCGCGGGAACCCATTACTTCATCAACCCCAGGCATTCCCTCGATCTGGGCGTGAATGCCGTCCATATCTCCTCGGCTTCGCTGGGTGACAAGAACCCCGGCGTGAACGCCAGCGTGCAGTTTCAGGTCGGCTACACCTATTGGAAGTAGCTGATTTTTCGAGGCCGTTGTAGCTTCTTTATGGCTTTCGGTATGAAATTGAAAAAGCAGAACAGGTGGGCCGGGGCAATTGCCTCGGCTTAACTTATGCATTTTTCCAAACCCACCCAACAGGATATTCGAACCCTTTTTGCACGGATTGTAACCCTCAGCCAACGTGGTGGGGCGGAGACATCATGAATGGACCTGTAGTCGAGTGTGTCCCCAATTTTTCCGAGGGCCGGGATGCCCGGCGGGTCGAGGCCATTGTGGCCGCGATGCGCGTCGAGGGTGCTTATCTGCTCGACTGGTCGATGGATGCCGACCATAATCGTTCCGTGGTCACCATTGCCGGTGAGCCGGCTGCGGTTGTCGAGGCTGCGGTGCGCGGCGCGGGCAAAGCTGCGGAACTGATCGACCTCACCTGTCAGGAAGGAGTTCATCCCCGCATTGGCGCGGCGGACGTGATTCCGTTTGTGCCGGTCAGCGGCATCAAGCTGGAGCAGTGCGTCCTGCTGGCCCGTCAGGCTGGGCTGGAAATCTGGCGGCGCTATGCTGTTCCGGTCTTTTTTTATGAAGCGGCGGCTGCTCGGCCCGATCGCGTCAACCTGGAAGAGGTGCGGCGGGGCCAGTTCGAGGGGCTTCGCGATGCGGTTCACAAGGAACCGGCGCGGCGTCCCGACCTGGGGGATTCCAGCTTGCATCCCACCGCCGGAGCCTGTGCCGTGGGCGCGCGTAAATTCCTGGTGGCCTACAACATCTACTTCGACAATGCCGATGTGGCTATGGTGCGGGCCATTGCCCGCGAGATTCGTGCCGCTTCCGGCGGCCTCAAGGGCGTGAAGGCCATGGGGGTTCTGGCGCATGGGCGTGCGCAACTCTCCATGAACATCACCGACTTTCAGGCCACCCCCATCTCCCAGGTCTTTCGCCGGGCAACGGAACTGGCGGCGCGTTTCAACGCAGTCCCGGTGGAGGGTGAGGTGATCGGATTGATTCCTGAAGCAGCTTGCGAGCGCCAGAGCGAGTGGATGCGTCAATTATCTGAGTTCGATCCGCAAACCAAGATTCTGGAGAACCGGTTGGCCGATCCGTTGGTCTGGCCGGAGCAGGATTAAGGCAGCAAGTTGATGACGCCGGCGAATGGAGCCGGAGTGAAAAGGCGCATCGTGTGCGTCGCATCGTAGTATCAAGAACGTAGGAATCTTAGCGTTTTTCGAGTGGATAGGGCCGCAGGACCGAGTCATTCCGGCTTGCCCCCCGCTCAGAAGAATTGCAGCTTTCCCGGAGGATGTTTTGTTGAACGTTTTTGCGAAAGTTTCTATCCCGGCCCTGCTGCTGGTTGCCTCTGTGGCTCCGGCTGCGCAGTTGTCCACCGACGCCCGTACCGCGGTTCCCCACGATGTTCAGCAGTTGGTGGTGATCGATTACAAGGCGATGCAGAACTCGGCCGCGGCCATGGATCTGCGTGATCGCGTCATGCCTCCTGAACTGAAGCAGTTTGACGAGGCGTTGCGCAAGTCGGGCCTCAACGAAAATCACGATGTGGACCAGTTGGCCTTTGCCCTCTTCCGTCCCGCCAGCACGGGCAAGGACGCCGGCGAGCAATTGATCACCGTGGGTATTGCCCAGGGGCAGTTCCCGGTGCAGGACATTGTGGCCAACTTCCGCAAGGCCAAGGTCAAGCCCACCCAGGTGCGCACCAACAAGCTCTATCCGTTGGGCAAGACCGGCATGGTGGCTTGCTTTGTCGATCCTTCCACCATGGTTTTTGGTTCCACCGACGCGGTGACCAAGGCTCTGGATGCCCGGGACGGCGTTACTGGCTCACTACTCACCAACAACACCATGATGGACGCCATGAAGGGCGTCGACTCCGAGCCCCTTTGGAGCATCCTGGACCAGAAGGGCACCCAGACCATGATGAAGCAGGTGCTGGGCGAAGCTGGATCGGTGACCGACGTCGAAGCGGTACGCAAGCGCTTGCTCGCCTCCTGGTACTCGATGAACTTCCAGCATGGGGTCAAATTTGACCTGTCGCTCTCAACCGGCGACGCCTTCGCTTCGGCTACACTCTCCTCGCTGCTCAATGCCGCTCTGGTAGTGCGCAAGATGAGCGGCAGCGATGCCGAGAAGTTGGCCCTGACGGCTACCACCATCCACTCCGATGCCGGCCGCATCACAGTGCACTTCGGCGCCTCGGACAACGACTTCAACAGCCTGCTGCAGTCACCGCTCTTCCAGAGCATGGTGCACTAAAACGCTGTTTTTGTAAGCAATGCAAAGGGGGCGATTCCATTTGGAATCGCCCCCTTCGTGTGTGCTTGTTTTTGCCGCGCTGAACTTTCTAGTAGTGTGTCTTAAACAGATGGTCGTTTATGTTTTGCGTCAGGGCGCGACTTTACAGGTTGCAGAAACACTCCAGACTTGCTTGGTTTAGTGTCAGGGAACGACTTTTTACCCGCCCTGAGCGAAGTCGAAGGGATCTGTAAGTCGATGAAAATAAACTGAGATGTTTAGTCTCTGAGGGAATAGATGCTCCATCATGCCCGCTGAAGGACGCTGGGAATGGATGCAATCATTGAGACACTATACTCTAGCTTGCAGACTGCGTGGTTACAGCCTGTTCTGGCTCGCCAGCCTCTTCATTGCCGTTGCAGACCCGGTTGCGGCCGCTGTGCTTGGCGTCGTAGAGCGCTTTGTCCGCCATCTCGATCAGGTTGACTGCGTGATGGCCGAACTTGGGAACCATGGTGGCGCAGCCTATGGATATCGTACAAATGCCATAGGGATTGCCACTGTGGGGCAATTTGCGGCTGCTTAGTGCAATACATATTTCTTCTGCCACCTTCATGGCGCCGATGTTGTCGGTATTGGGCAGAATCACCGTAAACTCCTCGCCGCCAAAACGCGCCACCAGATCGCCGGGACGCGAGACGATATCCTGCGCAGCTTCGGCAATCTGGCGCAGGCAACTGTCGCCGCGGGTGTGTCCGTAGGTATCGTTATAGGACTTGAAAAAGTCAGCGTCGAGCATCAGCAGTGAGAGCGGAGTGTGTTCACGCATCGAGCGGCGCCATTCGGTGGTAAGGTACTGGTCGAAACGGCGGCGGTTGGCCAAGCCCGTGAGTCCGTCGGTGATAGCCAGTGCTTCAACGGCGTTATAGGCTTCCTGAAGCTGTTGATCGGCGCGCTTGCGCTCAGTAATATCGCGCACAATATTGAGAATCCCCGTGGGCAAGCCGGTCTTTTCGTCGCGAATCAGGCGCAGGCAAGATTCGACCCACAAATACTCTTCGTCCTTTTTGCGGACGCGGAGTTGAATGCAGGCTTCGTCATCGCCGTTGTGCAGCCCATCGATGGCGTTCTGAGCGATCTCTACGTCGTATTCATGGATCAGGTCGAAGCTGCCTTGAGCCATCAACTCATCCGGAGTCCAGCCACCCATGCTTACCGTGGAGGCTGAGACATAGCGGCGGTGACCGTCCATATCCGCCAGGATGATCACGTCGCGGTTGTTCTCGGTGACCAGTTTGTGCAGAGTGACAATCTCTTGCAGCTTGCGTTCAGTCGACTTTTGCTTTTCCAGCACGATGGAAACGCTATAGAGAATGATGATGGCGCCGATGACAAAACGCTGCAGCATCATGCTGGAGTCCATCGGGAAATTGTGCGCCAGATCCAGGAACGGGCCAACGGCGCGGCTGGTGAAAAAGCCTCCGCATAAAGCGAAAAAGAGCGTGCCCATGGCAGCCGCTCCCAGCCCCAGGCGTAGCAGGATCACGACCAGCAATGGATAGATGAGGAAGAGCAAGGGGACGGTGGACTGAATGCAGGCCGTAATCGAAACAACAATCAGGAGAATGGCCAGGATCGCAGGTTGCTTATAGCTGGAGAAGTTCTTGAAGCGCCCACGGAAGATGGCTACGAAGGTCGGTGTCGCAACCGCAATGCCCAGCCCATCGTAGACTGCCCAGTGGGAGATGGACGGCAGGAGCGCTGAGTGACTCCAATTTGCCAGCAGTACGGCCTTGGCAATCCCCGTTACCAGAGGAGCGGCAAATACCGCATAGCCAAAGAAGCGAAGCAGGTAGTCAGCATCCGTAAAACGCGGCAGCGCTGCCGCGCGCGGGCGCAATAGCCAGGCAGCCAGCAATACTTCAGCCAGGTTGAAAGCAATCAGCACCAGGCTGTGCATTTGAAAACCTTTATGGATAAAGATGGCGCCAACCGACAAAGCAGCAAAGCCCGCCGCTAGATAACCAGGCCATTGCCAGCGCGGCGCCAACAGCAGGTAGGCCAGCAGAACACCGTTGGCAACCCAGATCATGCTGGTTGTGCCGTTGTGACTGAGATCATCGAAGAAAAGGACAAAAACTGCGGCCAATAGCACTGTGGCAAAGCAGCCAATCAGGCGTAAGAATAGATTCTTCTGCCGCAAAAGAGAGAAGTAGTGGCGATTGTTCGTAGATTCGGAATTGTTGCGCACGTCCCCCCTCCTTTGCTTGTTATCGGTCAGTTTTTGTTTTGGAACAGTGATGAACTTGGTTATTTGTTGATTTATAAGATCTTGGCGTAATTTTTATGCGCGCTCAGGTCTAGTCAACATGGGTTATGAAAATTCAGAGGTTAGCGGGCGGTTGCCCCGCAACCGGCGGCGACACCGGAGGGTTGTCGACTACTTCGTTGGCGGCTAGTCTCTTTTCCACCCTATCGATCCGCTTGAGCAACTCCGGCAGTCGCTGGAAGATGGTCACAGAGCGCAGCCAGGTGCGGTTGTCGAAGGCTGGAGAGCCTGATATGGTTTTGCCGGCTGGGACATCGTGCGAGACACCAGACTGCGCGGTCAGAATCACGCCGTCGCCCAGTGTGCAATGGCCGGCAACGCCTGCTTGTCCTGCCAGAATCACATTGTTGCCGACATCGGATGAGCCTGCCAGACCGACCTGAGCGCAGAGCAGGGTATTTTCGCCCACATGAGAGGCGTGTCCCACCTGCACCAGATTGTCGACCTTGGTGCCGTTGCCGATGCGGGTTTCTCCCACCGTGGCCCGGTCGATGCAGGCGTTGGCTTGTACATCCACCCGGTCACCCAGTCGCACCGGTCCAGACTGGGGGATCTTTTCCCAGTGTCCCAACTCATTTTTGGCGAAGCCGAAGCCGTCCGCGCCGACGATGGCGCCGTTTTCAAGCGTCACATTGTCGCCCAGAGTGCAATGCTCCCGCACGACAGCGTGGGCATGGGCAAAGAGGTGACTGCCTGTCTCAACTCCTGGATAGAGCACCACATGGGGCAGCAGCGTGGCATGATCTCCCAGTTTGACGCCGGGTCCAATGACCACATAGGCCCCGATGTGCGCTTCCGCGCCGATCGTCGCCGTGGGATCGATGACTGCCGTGGGGTGAACTCCCGGTGCATAGGTGGGCGGCTGGTAAAAGCAGCCCAACGCGCGGGAAAAGCCTAGATAAGGATTTTTCAGTCGGAGTGTGGCCGTGGCGATTTCGGGAAAATCGGGATCAACCAGTACGGCAGCGGCACGCGTTGTCCGTGCCAGCGCGGCATAGCGAGGGTTGGCGACAAAGGTGATCTCCGTCGGTCCAGCCTCTTCAATGCCTTTTACGCCAGTCACTTCAAGCTCCGCGTCTCCGCGCAGCTCTGCACCCAGCCGGATTGCCAATTCACCTAACGTCATCCATGAAATTGTACCGGAAGGGGCTCGTGATCTTATGTAACATTGTTTGGGTTACATATGGATAGATTAGGCCAGAGTTTGCGACTCTTCAGCGTCGGTGGCAAAGAGTTCCGCCTGAACGTTTGGACGTCCCGGCCGACGGCGGCCGCCAACTCCAATCAGAGCTGCTATTTCCAGTTTCTGGATCGCCTGCCGCGGCACGTAGATGCGTTGCGTGTTGGAGCGGGTATCGGGCGGGGTAAGCAACAGCCCTGTGCCGTCGATCAGCGAGCGATCGTTTTCGGCCAGCCCTTCCAGTTCATCCCCGTCGCTGAGCGTGAGCCGCAGCCACAGGCCCGCAGTTCGCGGCCGCACGGCAAACCGCTTGTGCAGTAGCCGTTCGGGGTTGGTTTGATCGGAAGAGGCGTTGGGGGACGGGAGTTCACGGACGTAGCAGACCCATTTGACTGCATCCCAGTCCAGGTGCAGGACTTTGCCGCCGGTATCGAGAATCTCCAGATCGGTGGGGTTTTGGCCAAGGCTGGCGTCGGCATAGCCCGCGCACCAGTCGCGCGAGAGTTTTCTTACAATCACAGGTTTGCGGGTAATGGCCATCGCTCTGGATTGTCGCACGGGCAGGATTGGTCCCGCCAAGTGCCGTGGAGGGAAAATATGGCCGCTCAAACCCCTGCTACTCTAGCCATCTGGTGGGGTTTGTGTTAAGGTACTGTTTGCCATACCTGCCAAATCACTTGATAAGGGTAACAACATCAGCCACTTGGCAGGGCAAATAGAGTGCTGCATCCGTGCTGGATAGCGGCCTCAGGGGACAGAATGCCCGACTTCATCTATCTTTTGGAAAATCGCCTCTCCGCTGACCAGCAGAGCGCCCTGCGCCATCTGCGCGAAGCTGCTCGTGAGGCGGGAACCATCCTGTTTTTAACCGGGGACGCGGTGCGCGATCTGACCGCAGGCCATACGGTGCGTGAACTGGAAGTCGCTGTTCATGGAAACGCTCTCAAGCTCAAAGACAGCATCGAGCGGCTGGGCGGTACGGTTTGGGGCGTGGATGAAGCCTCGCGCACCCTGTACCTGTGCTTTCCCGGAACCGTGCGCGTCGATGTGGTCAGTACGCACCGGATCGAGTATCCCAAACCCGGACAGCCCATCTATCACTTTTCTTCCATTCAGGACGATTTGCGCCGCCGCGACTTTACCGTCAACGCTATGGCGATCTCTCTGAATGAAGGATCATTTGGCCTGCTGATGGACCCGACCAATGGCGCCGCGGATATTGAAAGCCGCAACCTGCGCCTGGTCTCCAACTATGGCTTTTACGACGAGCCTTCACTGCTGATCCGCGCTACCCGCTTCCGCGCCCGCCTGGGTTGGGAGATGGACGCCAAGACGCAGACCCGCTACGACAACGCCAAGGTTGAGGGAGTGATCGAGTTCCTCTCCGAGCAGGCGCGTAGCAGGGAACTGGAGCAGATTGGCCACGAGGCTGAAGCGCTCAAGGTGATGCGCGCGCTGGAAGAAGAAGGCTGGATGAAGGTCCTCTCTCCCACTTGGACTTCAGCCAAGGCCGATGAAGAACGGCTGAATACGCTGCACGATCAGGTCGTCGATCTCTTGCTGCAAGGCGTTCATGCCGATACCTCGGCGGCACAGATGCAGTTGCTTACCTCTAAAATGGCGGCCAAGGATCTGGCGACGCTCAAAAAGTCGATGCTGCGCCCCGGCTTTGTTCAGGAGTGGAACAGCCTGGATGCAATGGCTGCCAGCTTTGCCAAGGTGCTTTTGGCCAAGGAGAACGCCGTTCCTTCGGCCAGCTACAAGCTCTTTACCAGCTACGACCCCGAGGCGGTGCTCTGGCTGGGCTTCACCAGTCAGGACAAGGCGGTGCGGGAGCGCTACAACCTCTTCCTCAAGACCTGGCCGGAGGTGCGCCAGCGCATCCCTCACGCCATTATTCTGGAGATGCGTATAACCCCCGAGCTCGCCACCTACAAGGAGATTCTGCACAACCTCTTCCTGGAATTGATAGACGGTCGTCTGACCGCTCCTGAAGAAGTGAAGGCCTTCCTGGAGCCATATTCTCCGCCTGCTCCTCCCCCCAAGGAGGTGATCAAACGCACTCGTGCCAAGCGCGGCGCCGAGGCCAAGGTCAAGGAACGCTCCTATGACGATGAGGATGAAGACGATATGGGTGACGACGACGACGAGGATCTGGACGACCTCGGCGCCGACGATGAAGAAGAGGAAGAGATCGATCTGAAGATAGGCCTCTCTGACGTGGCTCTGGAGAGCGATCTGGACGGCGATCTTGATGATGATGACGATCTGGACGAGCCAGCACCTGCCAAGCCGGTTGCGAAGGCGGTAAAAGCGCCTAAAGCGCCCAAGGCGGAAAAGGCTGAGGTGGAAAAGCCACTGAAGGCCGCAAAAGCTGCCAAAGCCGCTCCCGCCAAGCTGGAAAAGGCTGCCAAGGCTCCTGCAGCCAAGGCCGCAAAGAAGTAGTCAACAGATCCCAACAGGCAAAAAGAATCGCCGCAGAGTCAAAAGACTTTGCGGCGATTCTTTTTGGGGCAAGAAAAACTCAGTGAGATACAGGCAAAAAGTACTCAGCCCCAGATTCGGACCCAAGGAGCAAGGCCGGAGCTGAGGCTGAGTACTTTGTATTGACAAAAAAGAGGCAAAACCCACCCGTCAGGTTCCAACGCCAACCTGAAGCGATCAAACAGCTCTGGCCCGCAGTTGTTCCCTGTGCCCCTGTGAAGATCAGACCGGCTAGCTTACAGCTCTCCGGTCCGTAAAACTAGTAGCGTCCACGACCACGGCTGCTGCCGCCGCCGGGGCCACCGCCACTGCTGCCCTTGCGCGCCTGGTAGCAATCCCGGCAAAAGACCGGGCGATCGCCACGCGGCTCAAAAGGCACTGTTGTAGGCTGACCGCAGCCGGAGCAGATCACAGGCGTTCCCTGTGCCGGAGCCGAACGGTAGCCGGAGCCCCCCTGATCGTTCTTCTTTGCCTGACGGCAATTCTTGCAACGTTTCGGGGTCGAATAACCACGTTCCTGAAAGAACGCCTGATCCGCAGCGGTGAAAGTAAAGTCCTGTCCACAATCGCTGCACTGTAATTGAATATCTCCGGCCATGGGTCTCCTCGCAGGTGATTGTACAGCCCAAGCCGCAGTTTGCGTACTAAGAATCTTTCAAAATGAACAGACATTTCGTTCCAGCAGGGGAATTCACTTTCTTGGCACCTGCGAACGGCGCTTTTATGGTGCAAATTCCATTGACCACCACCCGCTCCGCACCCCTTTGTTTTGCGTTATCATCGGTCGACTTCGATTGCAGAACGAAGCAGGTGCTCTGGACGCAGCTTCAAAGATGCGAAAAGGGGCGGCGATGCGCATCGTCTATCTGATGACCTCTCTGGGCATGGGCGGCGCTGAGCGCCAGGCGGAGGTACTGGCCCATCGCATGGCGGCGCGCGGCCACACGGTTGTGCTGGTGGTGCTGCGTCCACCGCTAGCCGAGCAATGGCCTACATCCCTCAATGTTGTGCATTTGCAGATGCGCAAGACGCTGCAGGGGATACTGTTGGGGGCTTGGCGCGGTATCCGCCTGCTGCGCAGCTTGCGTCCTGACCTCATTCACAGCCATACGTTTCCCGCCAACCTGATGGCGCGGTTGCTTCGCATCGCTGTTCTTAGGACGAAGCTGATAAGCACCATCCACAACGTCTACGAAGGCGGCTGGCTGCGCATGTTGGCCTATCGGCTGACCGACTTTCTCAGCGCGCAGAGCACCGCGGTCAGTCAGGCCGCAGCCGAGAGCGCGATTGGAAAAAGGGCGGTTCCCCGGCGCAAGTGCCTGGTGCTGAGCAACGGCATCGAGACAGACGCGTTTGTTCCTGACGCCGTGCGGCGCGTACAGACGCGTGCGGCGATGGGAGTGGATACGGAGTTCGTCTGGCTGGCTGCGGGACGCGTTGCGCCCGCCAAGGATTATCCCAACCTGCTCGCGGCCTTTTCTCTGGTTCTAGACGCCTTGCCCCATGCTCGGCTCTGGATTGCGGGAGAAGCTATGCCGGAGGCGTTGGAGAGAATCAAAAACGAGTGCGGAAGTGTGGAAGAGATTCGCTGGCTGGGTCTGCGCCGCGATCTGGCAGCGTTGATCGATGCTGCCGATGGGTTTGTGCTGTCCTCGGCCTGGGAGGGAATGCCGCTGGTGGTCGGCGAGGCCATGGTCATGGCCAAGCTGGTGGTTGCTACCGATGTGGGCGGAGTGCGCGAACTGATGGGCGACACCGGGATGGTCGTACCAGCTCATGCGCCTGTGACACTGGCGGAGGCCATGATTGCGGCGATGAGGGCCAGCGAGAATGATCGCCTTGCTCAGGGCGTCGCGGCGCGGCAGCGCGTGCTGGAGCACTTCAGCATGGACACCAGGGCCGATCAGTGGGAGATGCTTTATAAAAAGGTGATTGGACTCAGTGAGCCGAATCATAAATAGAAGCACCGTGCCCGTGATTTCGCGTTAAGGCCTGCAAAATGGGCGGGGTACGGTGCTCTTATTGTAAGGCCGAATCAATCGCGCCTGATGAAGCGCCTACTGCTTTTGCTCGGTCTGGTCTTCGTCGGTGATCTTGTGCCAGGTGCCGGCGGGGCGGGTGAACTCCGGCCCGGCCAGGTTCACATTGCTGCGCGGTAGAATCACCAGATCCACACGCCGATTCTTGGCCCGGCCTTCGGCGGTGTCGTTGCTGGCGATGGGGTGAAACTCAGCAAAGCCGGCGGCGGACATGCGCTCCGGGGGCATGGCCTTGAGATCCAGAAAGATGCGCGCGATGTGCGTGGCGCGGGAGGAGGACAGCTCCCAGTTGGAGTCGAATTGGGCGCTGTGCATGGGGATATTGTCGGTATGTCCCTCGATGCGCATGTCGTAGGGGGAGGTGTTCAGTTTTTCGGCGATGTTGCGCAGGGTGGGAATCGACTCGGGCCGCGGCGTGGCTGAGCCGGAATCAAAGAAGCCTGCTTCGCGCAGACTGATCACCAGCCCATCGCGGGTCATCTCCACCGAGACTTCGCGAGCGGCAATTTCCTTTGTCAGGCTCTGCTCCAACTCGTGGCGCATCTTCTCCAGGTCATCCCTGACCTTGCCGGGAGAGACGATCTCCGATTGCATGACGGGATTTGGAGGTTGCGCGGCGCCGGACTCCGGAGCTCTGGAAGCGACAATCGGGGTAACGTGAAAGGCGGCGCTGATGGCGGCGGCCACTTGCTGCTGCTTTTTCTGGTCGGCCTTGGCAAAGGCATACATCACCACAAAGAAGGCAAAGAGCAGGGTGATGAAGTCGGCATAAGAAACCAGCCAGCGTTCGTGGTTGACCTTGCCGTGCGGATTACGCAGTTGCGGGGTCATATTCTGTTCTCTTTTGCCTCGCTTTTGGAGCCGCGCGTGAAGCCTCCGAGCTTGACTTCCAACATGCGCGGGTTCATGCCTTCGAGAATGGAAACCACGCCTTCCAGCATCATCTCGCGACGCTGGTGGTTTTCACGCAGGCGGATGCGCATCTTGCCGGCAAAGGGCAGGAAGAAGAGGTTGGCGATGCCGACGCCATAGATGGTGGCGACAAAGGCCACGGCAATGCCCTTGCCGACCTCGGTGATGTTGTCCAGGTGCTGCATGACCTGAATCAACCCCAACACCGCGCCGAGAATGCCGATGGTGGGCGAAAAGCCGCCCGCGGACTCAAAGACCATGGGCAGCCGCTCATCGTTCTCGGTGATGGAGTCCAGGCTGACGCGCATGATATTGCGCAGTTCGTTGGGCTCGGTGCCATCGACAGCCAGCATCAGCGCCTGTTTCAGGAAGGGATCATCGATGGTCTGCATATCGGAGTCCAGCGAGACCACGCCGTTGCGCCGTGCTTTGTTGGCAAAAGAGACCAACAACTGAACCAGCTTGTCGTTCTGCTGCACCGGGGCCGAGAAAACATGGGCCATGCTCTTGAAGGCTGCCACTACCGTGGGCAAGGGAAACTGCAGCAGCACCGCGCCCATGGTTCCGCCAAAGACGATCAGGGCCGCAGTGGGCTGTATGATCTGGCCCAGGTTGCCGCCTTCGATCAGCAGGCCGGCCACGATGCCGGCGACTGCCAGAAAGACTCCGCCGATACTGCCTTTATCCATGAAAATCTCCTCGATGAAATGGGTGCGGAGAGTGCCGTTTCATCGCTCAGCGGTTGCGCACCGGGTCGTGACGCGGGGGCGGTGGTGGGGTTACGTTGGTTTGGCCGGAAATATCCAGGCTAGCCAGAGAGGTGACGCGCTGCAGGTCGCCCAAAGCCGGAGTGCGTTTGGCAACCATGGAGAGCAGACGCGCGCGGTAGGCAAGCACACGCTCTACCACTTCGCCACACTCCTCGCGGACAATCAGCTTCTCTCCATTGATAAGAGTCAGCATGGTGTCTGGAGAGGCCTCTGCGGTCTTGATGAGATCGCTGTTCAGAACCATGGGGTTACCGTTGAGGCGGGTCAGTTCGATCATTGCCGTGAAACTCCTTCGTTGCTGTTATCGGCACGAGTTGCAAAAGGTTCATTTTGCGGTATCGCTGCCGGCTGTGTCGCAAAACAGGGCAAACAGCCCAAGTAGCAGTCAAATTACCCTCAGTGTCTGTTCTTCGAGCAGAAACGGTATGTGCGTAAAGTCCGCGGGGGCTGGGCCGAAATAGGGAACAGTTGCGACGAAACCTGACCAGAAGCCACAGCACGATGCAAGCAACAATCGAGCGCGGCGAAGTGTTGAGGGGACGTAATACCACGCAACCACAAGGAGAACCCCATGTCCCTGGGAGTTTTAAACAATCTCAATGCCATCAATGCTGAAGCCAACCTGAACAACACTAGCGCCAGCTTGTCGAAGACGCTGCAACAGTTGTCTTCGGGTTCCAAAATCAACTCCGGCGCGGACGATGCTGCTGGATTGTCGTTGGTCAACGGCTTGCAGGCCAATTCCATGGCCCTGACCCAGTCCCAGACCAACTCGACCGAAGGTGTCGGCCTTCTGACGGTTGCCGATGGTGCGCTCTCGCAAGTGACGAACCTGCTTAACCGGGCTGTTACGCTGGCTACTGAAGCCTCTAACGGTACCCTCAACACCTCTCAGGACACGGCTGCGAACCAGGAATATCAGTCGATCCTGTCGGAAATCTCCAATATCGGCACCACCACCACCTACAACGACCGGTCGGTCTTTGGCACCAACACCAACATCTACACGGGTGACTCCACCACCACCGGCGCTTCGGTTGACAGCCTGAACATCCGCAGTCTCTCTTCGTCCAACGTCGGCGACACCGGCGGCGCAATCGCTTACGGCACCGGCAGCTCCGGCAACAATGTGTTTATCGATCTGGCTGGTGGCACAACCTCTGGCGCGATCGGCGATACCCTGAACACTACGGGAACCACAGGTACCACGCTGACCATCAATACCCTCTCCAGCACCGGTACTGTGGTGGCCAACAACATTACAGTTGGCGGTTCGAGCGGCTTTGACAATACTGCTCAGGGCATGATCAACGCCATCAACTCTTCCGGGTTGGGCGTGACCGCGAGCTTTACCTCGGCAGCTGTAGCCGGCGATAGCACAGCGACAGCGACCGACATGGGCATCATGATCTCCGGATCGGTGGGCGCGGGTGCACAACCCAGCGCGAGCAGCTTTAGCGGTGTAGTAGCGGCGGCGGGTGACACCTCTCAAAATGCGAATAAGGACGACATTGTCAGTGGCTCCATCACCCTGCAAGTGGGCAATGGCGCTGCTACGACAGTCACTGCATCGCAGGTGGCTACGGCCAACAGCGAGGCCAACGGTGCGGTTACCATGACCCAGATGGCTGCGTATATCACTGCCAATGCCAGCTTGGGTGTGACTGCAGGTATTGGAAGCAATGGCGCTCTGGATCTGGCGGATACCAATGGCTCGGCGGCCTTGAAGGTTACCACGAATCTGGTGGACAACAGCCTGACCACCACCAGCGCCAACAGTCAGACCACCAGCTACACGGCCACGGCGGCCTACAGTGCCGGTCTTAGCTCTGCTGCCTTTGGCGCAAACAGCGTTACGGATACCACCAGCGGTCAGTTTGGTGCTTCTGCTAATGCCGTGATCGCCAATGGATCCGTCAATACGACCGGTGGAACCGCCACCATCAGCTACACCGACAACGCGGGCACCTCGCTGAGCGGCACCGATTTGACCACTCAGGCAGACTCCGAGAACACTCTGAATGCCTTGAACACGGCTATCTCCGCCGTCTCTGCCCAGGATGGATACATCGGTGCTCAGATCAACACTCTGAACTCGGTCAGCTCCGTACTGAGCACCCAGTCGGAAAACGTCACGGCAGCCCAGAACGCGGTTCAGGCCACGGACTACGCTTCGGCGGCTTCCAACATGTCCAAGTACCAGATCCTCAGCCAGACCGGCATCTCGGCCCTGGCCCAGGCCAACAGCGTCCAGCAGGAAGTCACCAAGCTGTTGCAGTAAACCGCGCTCTCTCCGGCGGCTCAACAAAGCCATCGGGGGGCACGAAACCGGCGATTCGTCGCCAAACCAGGGGAGGGCGTCCATACCGGGCGTCCTCCTTTGCGTCTTTGCCGGAATGTGCCGTCCGTTGAGATTTGTCATCTTGAATCGAGGTTTGTCATCCTGAAGTGAGAATTGTCATCCTGAGCACAGCGAAGGATCTGCTTTTTGTTTTCGCGCATCGATTTTTAATAGAGCGCGGCAGAAATGCGGTGTTGCCTGGGGGGTTGAATGAGCCTTGCAACAGGGAATCACCGGGCTCTCGGCTTATGACGCTTTCTAAGAAAAAACCAATGCAGTCGAGCGTCAGGTGGTTCTCTGGCTGCTTGCGTAGGACACGGAGGATGGAATGGGTACAGTCGGTCTGAGTTTCGGGTCTCCGACCAGTGGTGCTGGTTTCGCGGTCAGCTCGACCGTGTCATCCATTATGGCCAATTTGCAGAACGTGGAGACACCCTGGAAAGACCAGATATCCACCATCGGCAGTCAGGACACAGTGTTGTCCAGTCTGGGCACGCTGCTCTCCAATCTCTCGACCGATATGAGCAGTCTGACCAATGCTTCGGGCATCCTCTCGGAGAAGACCGGGTCCAGTTCCAATACCGATGTGCTGACCCTGACCGCGGCCTCCAACTCCGCTATCGCCGGCACCCACACGGTAGAGGTGAGCAGTCTGGCCGCCACATCGAGCGGTTATCTGAGCGAGATTACCAATTCCTCCGACACGCTCTCCGGCTCCATTGTGATCCAGTTAGGCAGCGGCACGGCGCAGACGGTGACGTTGAGCTCTTCGGATAACACGCTTTCCGGTTTGTCCTCGGCGATCAACTCAGCCGGGCTGGGCGTTACCGCCAGCGTGTTGACCGATGCTTCAGGTTCACGATTGAGCCTGGTTTCGGGCACCTCCGGCACCAACGGCAACATCTCGGTAACTTCGGCGATCAAGGACACCGCCTCTACTGCCTTGAGTTTCTCCGATAACGGATACACCAGTTCGACGGCTGATAGCGGCACGCTGGGTTCGGTCTCGGGCAGTGGCAGCACCCTCAGCGGCAAGGTTGTGATCCAGGTGGGCACTGGCACGGCGCAGACATTCAGCATGACATCGTCGGACAACACGCTGACCGGGCTGCAATCCGCCATCACCACCGCGAATATGGGCGTCACGGCATCGATCATCACCAACAGCGATGGGACCCAAAGCATCTCGTTGACCTCGGGCGCCACGGGTTCGGCCGGGGCGCTGACGGTAAATTCCAATCTGACCGACAATTCTCCCAAGACACTTGGATACGTCAACACTGTGGCCGGCGCCAATGCCTCGCTGACGGTTGATGGTGTGGCCTTGACCACCTCTTCCAATACCGTGAGCGATCTGATTCCGGGCGTGACCTTTCAACTGCTGTCTTCTTCTTCGGCAGCGGTGCAGGTAGTGATCGGCAACTACAACTCCGGTGTGGAGAGCACGCTCAATAGCATGGTCACCGACTACAACTCGTTGATCAGCGCCATCAATGGCCAGGAAGGGAACACCAGCGCCGGCAATGCCGAGCCGCTGTATGGTTCACCCACACTGACCATGTTGCAGCAGGATATTTTGGGCGGCATCAGCGCCACCAATCCCAGTGGCTATGTCGACTCAGTCTCCAGCACCAACACCACACTTACCGGTTCTCTGGTGATTCAGGTCGGAACAGGGACCGCCCAGACCATCACCATGTCCTCTTCGGACAACAACCTTACCGAGCTGGCCTCGGCGATCAATGCCAAGAACATGGGTGTGACCGCCGCGGTGGTCACCAAGAGCGGTGAATCGACACTTACTCTGGCTTCACAGACCGCCGGAACCAGCGGAGCGCTCAAGGTGACATCGGCGCTTGTCGCCAGCAATCCCACGGCTCTGACTTACAGCCAGGCATCAAGCTCTAGCGGTACGATCGGCTCGATACCCAGCACCAGCAGCAGCGATAAGCTCTCCGGGTCCCTGGTGATTCAGTTTGCTTCGGGAAGCGCGCAAACCATCACCCTGACCTCTTCCGACAACACTCTGAGCGGCCTGGAAGGGGCGATCAACACGGCCGGTATCGGCGTCAGCGCCACGATTGTGACTTCCAGTGGCAAGTCCAGCATTGAGCTGACCGCCACCGATACCACCGATGGATCACTGAGCGTAACTTCCGCAATCATCGACTCGACCACGCCGACTTCGACAAAGCTGAACTACAACGCATCGTCGGACATCAACAGCCTGACTACGCTGGGCATCAGCGTCAATAGCAATGGAACGCTCTCGCTCGACGTCACTGCATTGGACTCGATTCTGAACTCGGATTACAGCGGCGTGCAAGGCTTGTTTCAGGATGCCAATAGCTGGGGCACGACCTTTACCACCATGCTGGAGAATGCCGGCAGCAGTTCCTCGACCGGCATGATCTCACTCGCGGAAAACGCAAATAGCAGTATTGAATCCACGCTCAATGCCGATATATCTCGTGAGGACGCACTGATCTCTTCCGAGGCCAAAAGTCTGACTACGGAACTGAACAGCGCCAATGAAGTGCTGCAGGAGATCCCCTCGCAGTTGAGCAGCGTCAACGAACTGTACTCGGCAATTACCGGATACAACCAGAGCAGTTAGCGGGCAAGACCGGAGTCATGCTACTCCGGTGCAGGCACTCCATCGTCGTTTTTGGATGTCATGGAGTGGAAGACAGACCACCGGCAAGCAGCGGAGACCCCGCGGCAGGCAGAACGACTCATCTTTGTCTCATGCGGTAAGGAGCGTTTTTCTTATGGGCAGTTATCAGGAACACGCGCTGGATGGCGCCTCGGCAGTCGATCTGGTTGTGGCACTTTACGACGGCATCATTCGTTTTCTCTATGCGGCCAGCTACGCGGTGGAACGGGGCGATGAAGCAGATCGCCGTCAGGCCGTAAAACGCGCACTGGACATCATCATCCACCTGCAAGCGCGGCTGCGCATGGACGTGGGTGGCAAACCGGCACAGGCGCTGAGCGAGTTCTATGCTTCGGTCTTCGCGCAGATCCTGCAAGCCTCGCAATCGGCCTCCAAGCAGAAGTTCGATCACGCGATTGAATGCGTGCGCAATGTGCGTGATGCCTGGCGTCAGGTGGCAGCCGATCCGATGGTTAATCCCGCGCCGCAGCAGATTAGTGTTCGCAAGCCATCCAGCTTTGATGGAGTGGATTACGGCATGGAGTCCTCGGTCGGCTCCAGTTGGAACGCCTGAGCTTTTTATGGGTTGGAGATTCCGGGCAATCTAAGAAAAAGAACGAGAAATGCTATCCCGCCACAGTCAGTTCTTCTTCCAGTTGCTGCTTCTGATAGAGGCTGGCATAGTAGCCGTCGCGTTCCAGCAGATCTTCATGGTGGCCCAGTTCAACGATGCGGCCGTGGTCCAGAACCGCGATCTGGTCAGCGTGGCGCACCGTCGAGACGCGGTGCGAGATGAGCAGCGTCGTGGAGTCGGTAGTGTAGTTGCGCAGCCCGCTCAAAATGCGCTCTTCGGTGTAGGTGTCCACGCTGGCCAGGGCATCGTCCAGGATCAGAATCGCCGGCCGGCGCAGCAGGGCGCGAGCGATCGCCGAGCGCTGCTTCTGGCCTCCCGATAGAGTCACTCCACGCTCGCCCACCATGGTTTCAAAGCCTTGCGGGAACTCTTCGAACTCCTGGCGAATATGCGCTGCTTCGGCCGCCTTCAAAAGTTCATCCGCGCCGGCATCGGGAGCGCCAAACGCCAGATTCTCGCGCAGTGTCTCGCTGAAAAGAAAGGTCTCTTGCGGCACCATGCCGATGTTGGAGCGCAGTACCGCCAGTGGATAATCGGCGATGGGCCGGCCATCGATTAGCAGCGAACCGGTGGGCGCTTCGTAGATTCGGGCGATCAGATTGATCAGCGTCGATTTGCCGGAACCGGTCGGTCCCACGATGGCCAGACTCGACCCGGCGGGGATGGTCAGGTTGATTCCCTTGAGCACCGGCGTCTCGCCATAGCTGAAATTCAGATTGCGAAACTCGATATCACCGCGCAGGATGGTGTCGCCGGCAATTGCCGGATCGGCGGAGCTGTCGTCGATTAACGGAACCTGGCTGAGCAGTTCTTCAATGCGTTTCATGGAAGCGGTGCCGCGCTGGAAGATGTTGACCACCCAGCCGATAGCGATGATCGGCCAAGTCAACAGGATCATGTAAGTATTGAAGGCCACAAACTGGCCCGGCGTGATGCGATGCGCCAGCACCTCATGTCCGCCGGCAAAGAGTGTAATCACCAGAGCGATACCCAGAATGAACTCCAGCGATGGCCAGAGCATTCCCATCAACTGGACCAGACGCAACGCGCGGGCGATGTATTGGCGGTTAAGCTGCTCGAAGAGCTGGGTCTGCGACTCCTCTCGGGCAAAGGCCCGCACCAGACGCGCGCCGGAGAAATTCTCCTGTGCCTGGGCAGAGATCTCAGAAAAGCTGGCCTGAATGCGCTCGAAGCGGTCATGAATGCGGCTGCCGAAGTACTGCACCAGCAGGCTGGCCAGCGGCATCGGCGCCCAAGCCACCAGTGTCAGCCAGGGACTGATGCGCAGCAGAAAGAAGAGCGCGCCCACGGTGAAAAAGAGGGTATTGGCGCTGTACATCAGCGCCGGGCCCAGCATCATGCGCACCGCGTTCAGATCGTTGGTCATGCGCGCCATGATGTCGCCGGTGCGATAGCGCTGATAGAAGCCCGAGTCCTGCTGTTCCAGTTTGCGGAAGAGGTCGTTGCGCAGGTCGAACTCGATCTCCCGCGAAGCTCCGATCAGAATCCAGCGCTGGGCATAGAGAAAGACGCCCTTGACCAGAGCGATGGCGATCAGCAAACCGGCAAGGAACAGAATCCTGCCGCGCGTGGCGCCATGGCTCAGTTCGTCGACGGCGCTTTCCAGAACCCTGGGAAACTGTACCCAGATGGCGTTGGTGCCGACGCAGCAGAGGGTGCCCGCCAGGTATTGCCAGCGGTAGCGGCGCATATAGGCGAAGAGCGGACCCAGGTCGCGGAACATGCTTCTATTGTACGGGGAAAGGGGGAGTGCAACGCTGGGAAGTGTCTTGCTCCAGGTCCTGTTTGGGAAGCGTCGTAACCCAGATAAATTATTTTCTCAACTCCGCATGATCAACCGCGTACAGCAGTCGATAGGATGGGCGTAGGTGGAGCCCGTGTGTCAATTTTGCTCGGGAAGAGGCTGCCATGATCGCTGTCCAAACACTTGAAGAGACTGATGTTGTGATTGAGACTACCCATGCCGAGCGGAGACGCTTCCGTCGTTATCCCTGCCAGGGCGCGGCCGAAGCTGTGGTCCTCTTTTCCGAATCCCTCTTTCGCGGCGAGATTCGCGATATCAGCATGTCGGGATGCTTTATCAAGACCAAGGCACATCTGCATGTGGACCGCTTCAGCCAGATCGATCTGCGCTTCGATATGAATGACAGCCAATATCACACCAAAGCGCGGGTGATGGAGATCCGGCCAGGCTGCGGGGTGGGGATGGAGTTTTTCTATCAAAACCCTCAGGATGAGGTTTCCTTCAGGCGACTGATCAGCAGCGTTGCCGCGCAGGTTAACTGACGGCGGCGGAGTTTCTTGATTGTCAGTGAAGAGAGGAGCTCCCTGCTCGTTTCCCTATGCGGGAAAAGTGCCTAAATAGTCGGCCAAAAGATTATTTCGTAATCAGAACCAACTCGGAAAATCTTTCGCTCGATGGCAAGGAAGCGCATAATGCACGCAGTTGGAGAGATTGCCATGGATACATTGGTGCTTGCAGGTACTGCGGCAGAAACGCAAACTGCCGCAACAAATGAACGTCGGCGTAGTCGGCGGTATTCGTGCAGTGGCTTCGCGGAGGTGCTGGTATTGCGCCACGAGTCTCTGGTTCGCGGCGAGGTGCGAGACATCAGCCAGACCGGATGCCGCATTCTGACCAAGGCGCCCATGCACGTTGAGCGCCGCTCCCAGGTGGATATTCGTTTCATGCTCAATGGCCACCACTACCACACCTCAGCGAGGGTGATGGCGATACTTCCCGGAGCAGGCGTAGGTCTGGAGTTTGCTCATCCCAGTGAAAATATCCGGGAGTCTTTTGCCAGTTTGGCTCGTAACGTTCGCGACGGTTTGTCGTCGTAAGCGTGGCCAAGCTTATACAAGCTGGAACAGATCGCTGAGCGCAGCGAAGGGGCTGCTTTTTTATCAGGTTGGTGTGCGCAGCAGCAGATAGCCGCCTACCAGCCCGAAGAGCAGATCTGAAGACCATGCGGCCATCGCCGCGGGCAGGTAGTTCACATTGCCCATGGCCCCGAAGAGGCCGTCCACTACAAAGTAAGCCAGGGCCACGGCGATAGCCACCGCGATGCCGGTAAGCGAGCCGCGTCTGCCCATCGAGAGCGCAAAGGGAATCGCCAGCATGGCCATAACGATGGCGATTACCGGATAAGCCAGCTTGCGCCACAGCGCCACACGCAACCGCATGGTGTCGAAGCCGCTCTGGCGCAGATCGCCGATGTAGCGGTCGAGTTGTCCGAAGTTCATCTCCTGCGATTGCAGGTTCTCCTTCTTGAAGTAGCCGGGCTCTTCGTGGATCTCGGCAAAGGAGGTCTGCTGGAACTCGCGGTAGCTGCCTTCCACGACATTGGCGCCGTCGATGTCTCGCTGCCAGCCGTTCAAAAAAAGCCAGGAACTACTGGTTGGGTCCCACTTTGCCCGGGTGGCGAAGATGCGCCGTGAAATTTCAAAAGTGTTGGGATTGAATTCAAAGACCGAGAGGTTGGCGAACTCGTTGCTCTCGGAGTCGAAGAACTGGTAGTGGAAGATGCGCGCCGGTTCGCCGCTGCGGGGAGCGCCGAAGATCCAGGTCTGCTCGGGGTGCAGTACGGTGCGGGGTGGCTTGCCCTTGATGATGTTGCGCAACGCCTCCTGGCGGCGATTGGCCTGAGGCAGATAGAACTCATCAAAGAGGAAGAGACTCACCGACAGAATCGCCGCAATCGAGACGATGGGCACCACCAGCCGGTAGAGGCTGATGCCGGTGGCCTTCATGGCGATGATCTCGCTGTTGCGGTTGAGTGCGCCAAAGGTGACCAGCACGGCGATCAGCACCGCCAGCGGAGAGATCTGGTAGAGCATCGACGGCGTCAGGTTGACCAGATAATCGCCCACCGTCGAGAGTGGAACACGGAAGCGCAGGATGTCGCCCAGCAGGTCAAAGGTGGTAAAGACCAGCATCAGCAACACAAAGCCCAGCAACACCATGAAGAATGTGCCGAGGAATTCGCGCACCACATACTCATCCAGAATGCGCGGGAAGACTCCGCGATCGGCGGCGCGCTGCGGACGCGGCTGCAAGCGGCTTAGCCACTCGCTGAGTGGGGCGTGTCCCTTGCCATTCCCGTTTGCTTTTCCGTTTTCAGTCTCGGTATCTGGCTTGGGTGCTCGCACGCTCCAACTGGTTATGGCGCTCCATATCCGCCCGCCGCTAGCCATCTGCCAGAGCAGGAAGATGCCACCCGCGGCAAAGAGCAGGTTGGCCATCCACACTGCGAGAAAGGCGGGAATCTTGTCTTGCCGTCCCAGCGCAATGCCGGTCGAGGAGAGGAAATAGTAGAAGAAGACCAGCAGAATGGTGAAGACGAAGGCCGAACTCTTGCCGCCACGCCGCGAGGTTACGCCCAGCGGCACTCCCACCAGCATCAGCACCAGACAGGCAGCCGGATAGGCAAAGCGCTTGTGAAACTCGATCAGAAAGCGCCGGCCGTCGGGTCCGTGGGAGAGCCGTAGTACCTCGCGGAGCGGCATAGCGTAGATGGCCGTGTCCATGCGTCCCAGATGGCCCTCGTTTTGCTGGCTGGGGGCAAAGGGCATATCGGTGACTGCAAACGACGAGATGTTGTACTGATCGGGTTGGCTGGCAGATGTCTCATGCTCGGCGCCGTCGCGCAGCCGCATCAGCAGTTCCTGGGTCGAGTCATTGGCTACGGTGGCCGATGCGGCAGTGGTGATCTTGGGATGGATCGGGTCGGTGACGTCGGCCATGAAGACCTGACGCCAGTTGGCCGCGCCCGTGCCGGAGCGCACGTCTTGCACGTAGAGAACAAAGTTGCGGAATTCCTCGTTGAAGACCCGCGGCTCAATCTCGTAGGAGGCCTGTGTGGCTAACGCTCGGTCCATGGCTAGAATGGCTTGATTGGCCCGTGGGGCCAGGTAGAGCGAGTTGCCCAGACAGAACAGGGTTCCCGCGATGGCGACGATCGCCGCTACCCATACAAAATAGCCGATGCCCAGGCCGGAGGCGCGCATGGCGATGATCTCGCTGTCGGCGGCCAGACGGCTCAGTCCCAACAGCACCCCCACCAGCACCGCCATGGGAATCGTCACCATGAAGAAGTTGGGCAGGCTGAAGAGGAAGACCTGTACCACGCTGCCCAGCGTCGAGCTGTTGTGCACCACCATCTCCAGGATGCGGGGCAGTTCCTTCATGAAGAGAATGAAGGTGAACAGCGCGCAGCCTATGAGCGTGTGAGAGAGAATTTCGCCGAGAATGTAACGGGTAAGAATGCGCACGGATGGACTCTTGGTTAGTTTATCGTGCCGGACCCGGTTGCTCGGGATTCAGGCAGCTGTCGACGGGTTCTGACCGTTTGAGGATTTCTTTTTCCTTAAGGTTAGACGCGCAAATCAGCCCAGAGAACTACTGCGCTGCGATTTGTGCCGTGGGCGTCCATCTTCTCAATCGCAGGCTATTTCCCAGCACGCTGATCGAACTGAGCGCCATGGCTCCGGCGGCCAGCCAGGGACTCAGCAGGATGTGAAAATGTGGGTAAAGCGCACCGGCCGCCAGGGGAATTCCCAGCAGGTTGTAGCCCATGGCCCAGACCAGATTCTGGCGCATCACGCGCAGAGTGGCGCGGGCCAGTTCCAGCGCTGCGGGAATCGCGCTGGGCTGGGCGCGCAGCAAGAGCACGTCGCCGGCTTCCTGAGCCAGATCCGAGCCGCCGCCCATGGCGATGCCGGCATCGGCCTGGGCCAGCGCAGCGGCGTCGTTGATGCCGTCGCCCACCATGGCCACGCGAAGGCCCTGCTGTTGCAACTCCCGAATGCGGGCCAGCTTGCCGGCGGGGTCCAATGCTGCTTCCACTTCCAGAATGCCCGCCTGTTGGGCGATAGGAGCAGCCGCGGCTGCCGAGTCGCCGGTCAGCATCAAAATGCGTAGGCCCAGAGCGCGCAAGTTGGTTACCGCTCCGGCTGCATCCGGGCGCAGCGCATCGCGGGCGTCAAAGTAGCCGACCGGCGATCCGTCCAGCGCCATCCATAGGCGGGTTACTCCGGTTTCGACGGGGGGAATGTCGGTAGGCAAGGCCAGAAAAAACTCCAGGAACAGTGCTTCGTTTCCCAAAAGGCATTCTCGACCCTCGACCTTGGCTGCGAGTCCCCGTCCCGGCAGCACCTGGACCTCAACCGGCTCCTGCTTGGACTGCGACTCCTGCGCGGAGGGCGAAAGGAGCTTGCGCTCTCGGGCAGCATCGATAATGGCGTGGGCCAGGGGGTGGTTGGAGCGCTCCTCGGCCAGAGCCGCAATGCGTAGTAGTTCGTTTTCTGCGAAGAAATTTAAAGAAGTGTCATCCTGAGCGGAGTTTGCCGTGTTTTTTGCGGCAAACGCAGTCGAAGGACCTGCTTTTTCAGAATCCCCCGTCTCAAAATCGAGATGGGGGGCACCCGATTCATTTTGAGATTTTCTCACCACAGCCGCTAGCGTATGCACGGCTTCCAGCACCGGCCTGCCCACGGTCAGCGTCCCGGTCTTGTCCAGAACAACCGCGTCGAGATGAGCCAGCCGCTCCAACGCCTCGCCGCCCTTGAAGAGCACGCCCATCTGCGCCCCCCGGCCCACGGCGACGGTCAGCGCTGCGGGAACCGCCAGTCCCATGGCGCAGGGGCAGGCAATCACCAGCACCGCCACGGTATTGGCCAGCGCCAGCGCCATCGAGCCGGCAAAAAACAGCCAGACAGCAAAGGTCAGCATAGCCAGCACCAGCACGACGGGGACAAAGATGGCGCTGGCCCGGTCGGCTAGTCGTTCCATGGGGGCGCGGGAGCCTTGCGCCTGCTCCACCATGCGGGTGATCTGTGCCAACACCGTGGCCTCGCCCAGCGACTCCGCCCGGCAGACTACTGAACCGTCGTAGTTGAGCGATCCGGCCAGAACCTTTCCTCCTGCTTCGCGGGCCAAAGGCGTGGATTCTCCGGTCAGCATCGACTCATCCACCGAGGTGCGGCCTTCCAGAATGGTTGCATCCACAGGAAAGCGCTCCCCCGGTAGCACCAGAACGCTCTCGCAGGTCTGGATCTCTTCCAGCGGAACCACCTGCTGCGCACCGTCCCGAATGCGCCGCGCGGTCGCCGGACGCAGCCGGGAGAGGGAATCGAGAGCGGCCAGGGCGCGATGCTTGGCCCGTGTCTCCAGCGCCTTGCCCAGCAACAGAAAGCCCAGAATCAGCAGGATCGAGTCGAAGTATACCGGGCAGCCGCTGAGCGGGAAGGCCGTGGCGTAGGTCGAGTAAACAAAGGCCACGCCGGTTCCCAGGCTCACCAGCGTATTCATGTTGGTGGCGCCTCGGCGCAGGCCGCGCACCGCATTGGCGTAGATGCCGTGCCCCGCCCAGCTCATCAGGATTGCTGTCAGGGCCAGCAGCGTCCAGCGCAGGTAGTCGGAGGGCAGGTGAAAGAGCCAGGGAACGGCCAGCATCACCAGATGGTCGGGCCAGGCCATCGGTTCGCCCGGCGCTAGAGGCATCAGAGGCATGGTCAAAACCATGGCGAGCGCTCCCGCCGTCAGAGTGACCCAGGCCTTGCGCTCGGGGCTTCCTGCCACAGTGGTTCCAATCGCCTCCGCGCCGCCAGTGCGCGGCAGAACAGCGTCGTAGCCCGCATCGCGGATCGCGGCTACCAATTGTTCTCGCGCAACCTGGCTGGGATCGAAGGCCACTGTGGCGCGATGGGCCATCAGGTCCACCCGCGCCGTCTCCACCCCTGTCGTGGAGCGCAACGCCGTTTCGACATGGTGCTGACAGGCGGCGCAGCTCATGCCCAGCACCGGCAGGGTCAGGGTTTCGGGAGTCTTGGGGCTCATGGGGTCCTGTGGGGTTAGCGGAGTTAGTGGCGCTTTGCGCCGGTTAGCGGGGTTAGCGGAGCTAGTGGGGTAGGATGCCGTTCGTGCTGATCTTGCTGAGGAAAGCGTGCGAACTCCGCTAGCTCCGCTAACCGGCGCAAAGCGCTGCTAACCCCGCGAACTCACGCCTCCACCATCGCCTGGAAGCCTGTCTTGGCGATCGCCGCCAGCGCCTGCTCGACGGGTGCGGGCTCTGTCGCAGAGGTGAACCGGGCTGCTCCCACGCGAACCTCGTTGACGGTGATGCCATTCACTCCAGCCAGCGCCTGGCCAACCCGGCGCACGCAAGCGCCGCAATGCATTCCCTCGATACGCAGTGTGATCTCTGCCATGCAGGTCTCCTTGTTGTGTTCGATGATAATTGCAGGGAACAGGGAACAGGGAATAGAGATCAGCAAGGCTGCACGCCAGCGAGTCCGCGGAAGTATTCCCATTGAAGTCACGAGCGCCTGGAACAAAACAGAGCCAACCTTACCCTGATCCCTGTTCCCTGCATTTAGGAGCCCCATGCAACGAGAATTTCCAACCGCTCCGCTGGTCGGGGTGGGCGCGGTGATCGTCGACGAAGATGAACGGGTTCTGCTCATCAAGCGGGGCAGTGAGCCGCTCAAGGGCCATTGGTCACTGCCCGGAGGTCTGCTGGAGCTGGGCGAATCGCTGCAGCATGGGGTGATTCGCGAGGTGCGCGAAGAGACCGGCCTGCAAGTGGAAGTTCTGGAACTAGTTGAACTTCTCGACCGCATTCATCATTCTCTCGACCGCATTCAATACCATTATGTGATTGCGGATTACCTGTGTCGGGTGGTGAGCGGCGAACTGCGCGCGGCCTCCGATGCCGAGGCGGTGCGCTGGGTGGAGCGAGCCGAGTGGAATTCCCCCCTGGTGATCGATCCGGTCACGGTGCGGGTTCTCGAAGCAGGCTGGAAATTAAGCCGGGAGAGATCAAAAAAGTGATGAAAGAGCTGTTGAGTGGACTTTTGCTGGTGGCCAGTAAGTCATTTCATTCACACAGGGGAAAAGTCGCAAGCTGGCGATGGAACCTTTATTCAGCCGCCCGCGTACAATGGGAAGCGATGAGAGGCTTTCGCAATACCTGTTGGATCACCCTCCGGCTGCTGCTGGCGGTGTCGTTGTTGGCTGCCGTTGCTCGCGCCGAGCGGGTTGAGGATCTTCCCCAGCCCACCGATTACGTCAGCGATTATGCGCATGTGCTTTCGCCGCAGGCGATTGCCCGCATCGACTCGTTGTGCACGCAACTCGACCATGGCCAGGCCAATGCGCAGATCGCAGTAGTCACGGTTCGTACACTGGACGGCGACGATTCGGCAGACTACGCCACCCGGCTCTTCGAGAAGATGAAAATCGGCGCCAAGGGCACCGATCGCGGCGTCCTGCTGCTCTTCGCCATTGATGACCGCAAACGCTCAATCAAGATTGGCTATGGACTGGGCGGAATCCTTCCTGACGCCAAGACGGGCGATATTGGCAGGTCAGTGGTTCCTTACCTTCAAGCGGGCGACTACGACAGTGCGGCGATGCTCGAAACCGGGCAGATCGCGCAAGTGATTGCCTCGGATGCCAAGGTGACGCTGGATGAGTCCACTCAGATGCCTGTCCGGCAGCCGGTGCGTCACGGGCTGTCTATCGGCAAGGTAATTCGACTGATCATTCTGCTGGCGATCTTTGGCGGCTTCTTCGGAATGCGCTTGCTGGGGAGCTTTGGCCTGCTGGGGATGTTCATGGGCGGCGGCTTTGGCGGTGGTTTTGGTGGAGGCGGTGGCTACGGTGGAGGAGATTCCGGCGGCGGCGGGGGCGGCTTTGGCGGCTTTGGCGGCGGTGGCTCCGACGGCGGCGGTTCGGATGGCAGTTGGTAACTCATTCAAAATGTGTTTGGGACTCTGGCACAAGCAAAGGTTTTGAAAGGGCACGGCTTTAGCCTGCCCTGAGCGCAGTCGAAGGGTGCCATACAGATCGCAAAAGGAAGCGGGCTTTAGCCCCCGAGGGAGTTTTTCTAAGACCCTTGTGGAAAGCATTCAAACAGGCCTCACCAGGCCAAGGAGAAGATCACTTTGATGCGTCGTGGATTGGTTATCGCATTGGTTGTTTTAGGCGTCTTTGTTCTGGGCGTGCTGTTTATCTACGGCAGCTTTGTCAGCACCCAGCATGAGTTGGTGGCGCAGGACGAAGCGGTCAAGGACTCCTGGTCGCAGGTGGATATTCAACTGCAGCGGCGCGTGGATCTGATCCCCAACCTGGTGGAGACGGTCAAGGGATTCACCAAGGAAGAGAGCACCGTCTTTGGCGATATCGCCAACGCCCGGGCGGGCATGCTCAATGCTCAGGGGCCGGCGGGCAAGATCGAGGCCAACGGCAAGCTGGACTCGGCTTTGGGACGGCTTCTGATGCTCAGCGAGAGCTATCCGCAGTTGAAGTCCAATGAGCAGTTTCTGCGCCTACAGGATGAGCTGTCGGGCACTGAAAACCGCATCAGTGTCGCTCGTCGCCGCTACAACGAGACGCTGCGCGGTTACAACACCTATGTGCGCGGATTCCCGGTCAGCGTGATTGCCGGCATGATGGGATTTCACCCCAACGAAGCCTACTTCGAGGCCAGCGCGGCGGCCAAGACGGTCCCGGCTGTCAAGTTCTAAGAGCAGGGAACAGGGAATAGGGAACAGGGAAGGTTTGATTTGGTCTTATCGCAGGGGACGTGCAACGCGCTTTCTGTAGAAAGGTCAAATCCTTCCTTTCCGAATCTCATCCCACGCAACGTGAAAAGGCCATCCCCACGAGGATGGCCTTTTTGTTCTGCTATGTTTTCCTGATCTCTGATCCCTGATCCCTGATTTTCTACTTGAACGATGCAATCGCGCTGGCTTCGTCGTCGTAGATATCGAAGACGGTGTAGAGCTTGGTGATCTGCAACAGGTCGTGAACCTTTTTGGTCAGGCTGAGCAGTTTGAGCGCCGCGGATTGATTCTTAGCCGTGGTGAAAGCGCTGACCAGTTCGCCCAGGCCGGAGCTGTCGATGTAATTGACGTTGCCCAGGTTCAACAGGATGTTTTTAATGCCTTTGCTCATGAGATCGCGAATGGCCTCACGCAACTGCACGCTGCCTTCACCCAGAACAATTTTCCCACCAAGATCAAGAACGGTCACGCCGTCCACTTCACGGGATGCTATCGATAGAGCCACGGGGAATCCTCCTTGTGCTTAGTACGGTTGGAAGAACTGCGAAGTTCCTTAGCGCGGAACGGTCGCTCTCAAGAGCGGAATTTTCCGGTAGTGCCGATGCTTCAAGCCAGCAAGTCAGGACCGACCGGCTGCCGCAGTCAGATGTTTTACCAGCGTCAATTCCGTGCCGGAGTCCAGTTGGCGAAAGTGTACCTCATCCATCATCGAACGGATCAGAAAGATGCCGCGTCCCGAGCCGCGCAGCAGGTTTTCGGCAGCCAGTGGGTCGGGCAGGGAATCAGGGAGCCCCTTGCCCTGGTCGGCGATGGTGAAGACCAGATCTGCCCCGGTGTTTTGCAGGCTGAAACCGATCTGTTTGGCCGGATCCTGGAGGTTGCCGTGCAAAAAAGCATTGATGGCGGCCTCGCGTACCGCAAGGGCCACATGGAAACGCTGCTCCTCGTCCAGTCCGGCCTCGGCTGCCAGTCGTAGGGCTGCTGTTTCCAGTTGGGTGACGCTCTCCAGCGTGGAGTTCAGCACCAGACTCTGCCGTTCTGTGTATCCCACAGGATCTCTCCCTATCTCCCAGCACAAAACTGAAGAAAGGCGTTTACGCAATTGCCTAGCTGGCAGTTTCAGGTCTGGGGACGCTGGTGTCAAGGCAGGGAAGGAGAATGAATCATTTGGAAGGAAGATTTTTTGCAATGCGTGTGCATGGCGTTGAAGACCTGCACAATGCGCCAGCAAAAATGCGCCAGATTGATACGGTGCCCCAAAGTTTGCGCTTCAATCTGCGGGATAGACAAAAATGAACCCGGGCTTATCCCGTAGGCCGATCCAGAGTGGGCGGATCGCTCCATTGAAGGTGTTACTCCCTGAAAAATCCCAAACGTTCTATTGCTGGGCTAGATGTAGCCGTTCATGGCCGTGGGTGGCGATATCCGCCGCTGTGATTCGACGGACACTTTTTCTGCCTGTGTACGGGGCATCTTCACCCGCTTCCATCCTGGCCAGGCTTTGCCTAGCCTTTTTCTGAACGACATCTGATTCATAGAAATCCAGATCAGAAAAAGACAGAGTGTCCAGTGATTCCAGGTAGCTGCTGGCCAAGGCGATCTCCCGCTCCATGCGGCGCAGGGCTTCCATCACCATCTCGCGTGCGTCCCGATAGCGGCCGCTGGTGATGCCGGCGTTCACCATCTCGGCTAACTCGCCGGTAAGAGTGATGCATATTTGCTCCATCGTGGCCTCCTTTTCTATCGTGAATGGTTGCAGCGTAGCTCCACTTGAGTGTGAAGTCAATTGGGTTTTCTGACACAGGGTGTGTCCGATGTTTTTGGCGAGAGTGCTCAGCCTGATGCGGAATCTGCGGCTCAATGGGAGTCGAAAGCAGCCCTGCCGGGATACACTCAAGCCATGCAGCCTCGCACCTCAGCCCGCGTTAGTTTGACCGCCCTGCTCGGCACTCCGGTGACCGACGCTCAGGGGCATCTGCGGGGCAAACTAAAGGACATCGCCGTCGCTACCGGCCCCGATGCCGGCAAGGTCGCCGGGCTGGTCTTGAAGACGCGCGCCGGGCTGTTCATTGTGCCCTCCCAAGAGGTGATGGAGACCCCCTCCGGGACACTGGAACTGCGTTCGGCGGGCGTTCTGGAACCCCTCAAGGACGAGGGCAACTATCTATATCTGCTCCAGGATCTGATCGACCGCCAGATTATCGACATTCATGGCCGCAAGGTGGTGCGGGTCAATGATGTGGATCTGGAATGGATGGGCAAGGGCGCGGCTCACCTGCTGCGCGTTGCCGAGGTGGAGATCGGTATGCGCGGCGCCTTCCGGCGCATCTTCAAGGGCCTACTGCCTCGCGCCACGCTGGAGAAGCTCTCCCGTAAGTTCAAACCCAGCGGCATCCCCTGGCAATTTGTCGATGTGATTGAGGTTGATCCGGCGCGGCGGGTCAAACTGCGTATCGAGTACGAACGTCTGGCCGAGATGCACCCCTCCGACCTGGCCGAGATTCTGGAAGATCTGGCTCCCGCCGAGCGCGAGGCCGTCTTTACCTCGCTGGATGAAGAAGTGGCCGCGGAGACGCTGGAAGAGGTCGATCCCAAGCTGCAAAAGGAATTGCTGGAAAAACTCGACGAAGAGCGCATTGCCGACATCGTCGAAGAGATGGACCCCGCCGCCGCTGCCGATCTGCTGGCCGAACTCGACGAGGAGCGTTCCGACGCAATTCTGGAAGAGATGGAGCCGGAGGAGCGGCAGGAGGTCGAGGACCTGCTGGAGTTCGATGAGGACTCAGCTGCCGGTTGCATGACTACCGACTTTGTCGCCGTAAACGTGACAGGCAACGTGCACCATGCCGTGGAGGCGCTGCGCGCCTTTGACGGCGACCCGGAGAGCGTGACCGAGATCTATCTTTTGGACGAGAAGAAGGTGCTGCGTGGCACCGTTCCCTTGGCGAGACTGGTGATGGCTCAGCCGGAGACTCGCCTCAACGTGCTGACCGACCCGCGAGTGATGAGCTGCCCAGCCGACATGCACCAGAACGAGCTAGCTGAGGTCTTTGATAAGTACAACTTGCTCGCTCTTCCGGTGGTCGATGCCCAGGCCCGCATGGTGGGCGTGGTGCAAGCCGACCACGTCATCAGCCTGCTGCGTGATAGGCTCTGATCCTGTTGCTTGGCTAGCTCAGAAGTAGTGAATTCAGGTTGCACCGTCAATGGGGCAAGCACGTTTTCCGAATGTTTATCGATCTGGTATGTATAAAATGGCACATTCCCGGTACGGCAGTGTCAATAAAGTTATATAAAGCGAAGGATTTTAACCCAAATTGTGAAAGAATCCAAAGATGATCCAGTTTCCCAAAATCATTCAGGGAGGTATGGGCGTCGGCGTTTCCAACTGGCGTCTGGCGCAGGCCGTCTCCCGCCTCGGCCAGCTGGGAGTTGTTTCCGGCACCGCGCTCGACCAGTTGTTTGTGCGCCGTCTTGCCGATGGCGACAAGGACGGCGCCATGCGCCGTGGTCTGGACGCCTTCCCCTTCCCTGAGATGGCCCGCCGCATCTGGCAGGATTACTTCGTCGCCGGCGGCAAGCCCGCGGACGCGCCCTACCCGACGACGCCCATGCACCAGCGCAAGGACCCAGCCAAGCTGGTCGAGCTGTGCATGGTGAGCAACTTCGTCGAGGTCTTCCTGGCGAAGGAGGGGCATAAGAACCCCGTGGGAATCAATTTTCTGGAAAAGGTGCAGATGCCGCACCTCTCCTCGATCTACGGGGCCATGCTGGCTGGAGTCGGCTACGTGCTGATGGGCGCGGGCATTCCGCTGCACATCCCCGGCGTGCTCGACGCGCTGGCCCTCCAGCACCCCACCGAGTACAACCTCTCGGTGACCGGAGCTCCCCAGGGCATGAACACGGCGATGTTCTTCGATCCTGCCGAATATGCCGAAGGACCGCTGCCGCTGCTGAGCCGTCCCAAGTTTTTGTCGATCATCTCCTCGAATACTCTGGCCACCACCATGTTGCGCCGCGCCAGCGGTCGCGTTGATGGCTTCATCATCGAAGGACCCACTGCGGGCGGACACAATGCGCCGCCGCGGGGTAAGCTCCAGCTCAACGAAAAGGGCGAGCCGGTCTACGGTGACCGCGATCGGGTCAACATTGCAGATCTGCGCACCATGGGTGTCCCCTTCTGGCTGGCCGGCGGCTATGGCCACCCCCGCAAGGTGCGCGAGGCGCTGGACGAAGGCGCTGAGGGCGTGCAGGTGGGTACCGCCTTCGCTTTCAGCGAAGAGTCAGGGTTGCGCGAAGATCTGAAACAACAGGGCCTGGACAAGGCTCGCACCGGGACCGGCGAGGTCTACACCGACCCGCTGGCCTCACCAACGGGATTCCCCTTCAAGGTTGCCCTGCTGGAAGGCAGTTCCTCTGAGTTGCGCGTCTATCAGGAGCGGACCCGGGTCTGCGATCTGGGCTATCTGAGAGAGTCCTACGCCAGCGAAGAGGGCAAGATCGGTTATCGCTGCGCCGCTGAGCCGGTGGCCAACTTTGTCGCCAAGGGTGGCAAGGTGGAAGAGACCGTGGGCCGCAAGTGCCTGTGCAATGCGCTGCTCTCCAATATCGGCCATGCTCAGATCCGCAAGGACGGCAGCATCGAGCCGGCCCTGGTTACCGTGGGTGACGATCTGAATACGGTCGCCGAGTTCCTGGCACCCGGCCGCAGCAGCTACACCGCTGCCGAAGTAGTTGATATGTTGCTTAGCCAGAGCATGGGCGTGAAGTCGGAGCCAGCTGAACAAATGCTGGCAGCGACCGCCTAAGCAGAACTTCAAAGCAGAGAAAAGGGTGGATCGGCAACAGCCGATCCACCCTTTTTACTTGCTGCGAGAGTGCATCCTTGATCCGCAAAAAAGAACTCCGTCCCCCACCCATTCCGCGCTCGTTTGCGGAATGGGTGGGAATCCAGCTTCCCATACAGGGCAAATTATCTCTTCTCTTTCAAGTTATGGCTGTCCGCGGCGGTTAGGGTCAGGCCGTAGAGTGCCTTGAACTGCTCGATCTCCTTCAGCGTCTGCGCGGAGAAGGGGACCAACTTGCCCTCAAAGGCATGCAGCACGATGCCTTCCAGCAGGTCGCCCAGGGTCATATCCTTTTGTTCGGCAATTGCCTTCAGCACCTTCAATATGCGTTTTTCGATGCGCACGCCGGTTTGTACACGTTCAACGACGACGGGTTCGCGTTTTTCTGTTGAGTCGGACATCTCGATCTCCTTGGTACCAATGTACCACGGTAATAGGTCGGGTTGAAGTCATATTTTTTGTGAAGTTGTTTTGTAAGAGCGGCTGTTTTGGAGGGAGTACCCATGGCCCTGCGGGTCACCTCCGGGCATGAAAGTCGGAGTTTCTCCGAAGAAAATGTCATCCTGAACGCAGCGAAGGATCTGCATTTTCGCCTTTTCTATGTGACTTTCAACGGAGCAGGGGCATTGATGCCCCTGAAACCAGGTTACGGAAGAATCGACATTAGCCGCGGGCCTCTCTGAGAAAGCAACTGAATACCCGTGCCTGAAGGCGGTAGATTCTTGCTTTCAAATCCAGGGGCATCAATTCCCCTGCTCCCTCCGGGCAAAGCCCAAACAGCAGGGCGCAATCAGGTGAAGATCCAAATGCTATTGCCCTGGTTTCTTCGCCTTGTAGGGTTCGCATCCCCCACCCTCACCTGATATGGTCAGGGAGGCACTCCATGAATCCCCCCTAGGAAATTGTCGGGCATGTTGAAACGTTGGCGAACTCGGATACTGCTGTTTATGGCCGTCCTTGGCCCCGGATTCATTACCGCCAACGTGGATAATGACTCGGGCGGCATCCTGACCTATTCCCAGGCCGGCGCGCAGTACGGTTACGCCCTGCTGTGGACCATGCTTCCCATCACCATTGCGCTGATCGTCGTGCAGGAGATGTGCGCCCGCATGGGCGTGGTCACCGGCAAGGGGCTGAGCGACCTGATCCGCGAGGAGTTCGGTCTGCGCCTGACCTTTGTGCTGATGGTTTTGCTGGTAGTGGTCAACTACACCAACGTGGTCACGGAATTCATCGGCATCGCCGGTTCGTTGCAGCTCTTCCATGTCTCCCGCTTCATCTCGGTGCCGTTGTGCGCGGCGCTGGTCTGGTTCATGGTGGTGAAGGGCAACTACAAGAGTACGGAAAAGATCTTTCTGGTCGCCTCGGTGGTCTATATTGCCTACATCTTTGCCGGCGTGCTCTCCCAGCCCAGTTGGCACGAGGCGCTGAAGGCCTCCATCGTGCTGCCGCCCAAGTCGGTGTGGAGTGACAAGGCTTATATCTATATGGCCATCGGTATCGTGGGCACGACCATTGCCCCGTGGATGCAGTTCTACCTGCAATCGTCGATTGTGGAGAAGGGCATTCGCGTCAAGGATTACGGCGCTTCCCGGCTGGACGTGATCGTGGGCAGCTTCTTTACCGATATCGTGGCCTGGTTCATCGTGGTGGCTTGCGCGGCAACGCTCTTTGTTCACGGCATGGGCGCGATCCAGGTGGCCTCGGACGCCGCCGAAGCGATGCGGCCGCTGGCCGGCGATTACGCCTTTGTCCTCTTTGCCTTCGGACTCTTCAATGCCTCGTTGTTTGCGGCGTCGATTCTACCTATTTCAACCGCCTACACGGTTTGCGAAGGCCTGGGCCTGGAGTCGGGCGTCGACAAGCGCTTCAAGGAAGCGCCGTTCTTCTACTGGCTCTACACCCTGCTGATCGTCGGCGGCGCGGGAACGGTGTTGCTGCTGCCGATGGCGCAGTTGATCAATGTGGCCATTCTCTCTCAGGTGCTGAACGGCGTGCTGCTGCCGGTGATCATCATTCTGATGCTGATGCTCATCAACCGCCACGACCTGATGGGCAAGTACAAGAACTCTCGCCTGTGGAACGTGATTGCCTGGGCCACCAGCCTCATCGTCATCGGCATGACCCTGGTCATGCTGTGGGGCATGATGCCGGGCCATTGAGCACCGATTACCCAGTGATACGCGCATTTTACAATGTCGGTACTGGTGGTTTGTAACTTACTAAGTTTACGATCGTTCATCATCATAGGTGAATCTGTTTCCAAATAGGTGGTAAAAGACGAGGGCATTTCAGGAATGAGGAAGACGAGACGTTGGATGCTTCTGATTTTAGTGGCAGTTGCTTTTCTGCTGATTGCAGTTGTTGGTTGTGGAATCTGGTTTAAGCAATTCGCGAGCAAGGTCGAGCCGCCAATGACCGCACTCAATATCTACACCGACACGCTTATCCAGAGAGACTATCAAAGTGCATACATAATTACGTCACCAGCCTTTCGTGCTGCGACTCATTACTCAGAACTGGTGGATTACCACTTCAAATTGACTAAAGAGATGGGCGATTTGAAGTCGGCGAAACAGAAGTACTGGCAAATAAATGAAGAAAACGGGATTGCATTAGCTCACATTCAAGCGGATTTGCAATTCGAGAAAAGCTTAAAAACTTATCAATTCGTGTTGCGAAAAGAGGACGGGATCTGGCGCCTATTGTCGTATCAAGGCTCTGACGGGACCGCATTAGGTCAGCACTAATTCATTTGAGCAGCTTGTCCGTTGTGTGCGAACCAACATCACGCCACTGCCAGTCTCTTAAGCTGTATCCGCCCGGCGGGAATCTGCGCCAGATCGTAGTGTGCCTGCTGGGTAATCCAGCTTTCGGCGCTGCCGCCAAAGACCTGGGAGAGGCGAATAGCCATCTCCGGCGAGATGCCACGCCTGCCGTTGACCAACTCGGAGAGCGTAGTGCGCGTAACGCCCAAGGCCTGCGCAGCCTGCGTGATGGTGAGGTTGAGCGGTTCAAGGCACTCGCGCAGAATAAAGCTGCCTGGGTGAGGCGGATTCTTCATAGGCATGGAAAACCTCCTTAGTGGTAGTCGAGATAGTCGACTTCATCCGCATCTTCCTCGATCCATCGAAAGATGACTCGCCAATTAGCTCGCACTGTTACTGCCCAATAACCCCGCAACGATCCTTTGAGTGCGTGAAGCCTGAAACCTGGCAGGTCCAAATCCTCCACTTTTGCCGCTGCATCCAGGCGAGCGAGGATATCGCGTAGTTTGGTTACATGCTCCGCGACAACGCCACGTGCGTCGTCATCTTCATAGAGGCGCTTCAGCCCCTTATGGCGAAAGGAGCGAATCAGGAGAAATCGTAATGCGTAACGTAACGGAGGTCAAGTGGGCTTAGTAGATGGTTCCGGTAGTGTGAGTTCAACCGCTTCTCTTATAGCAGCTTGCCCGCGGCCAGATCGCGGATAAGTCCGCGGTCGGCGGCTAAAAAGTCATAGTCGGGCAACTCTTCCAGCTTGGTCCAGCGGAACTGCTGGAAGATGCGGTTTACCAACTCGCCGGAAAACTCGTGGACGGTGAAAAATTGCAAGTCCACCGCACCGCCGTGGCGATAGTTGTGACGGATGCGGGTGACGCGTTTGCCGATGGTGGCCTGAATGCCGAGTTCTTCATCCAGTTCGCGGGCCAGTGCTTCTTCCGGGGTCTCGCCGACCTCGATCTTGCCGCCGGGGAACTCCCATTGCAAGGCCATGGGCTGGTCTGGCCTACGCTGGCAGATCAGCACCTCGCCGCCACGCACGATCAGCGCCGCCACCACGAAACGCAGGGCGGGGCCGGGAGGCCTGGGCGGCAGATTCGATTGGAGTTCTTCGTCCACTTCTTCCTAGTGTATCTCTTGGATTGACTTGCTCATGAGTGTGGAGCAAACCGGATTGGAACAGAAAAGCCCGGAAACCGTGCGAGGGCTTCCGGGGTAGTGAGCAAACACTTGTTCAGCAACACCCATCCATTCTCTGTTCAAAATTGCCAAGGCCAGCAGGAACCTCCAATCAAGGACGATCCAGACAGCCATTTCTAGCGTTCAGAGTCTGAAATTAGCACATATACGCATTGTCATCCTGAGCGGAGTTTGGCATGTTTTTTGTGCCAAACGCAGTCGAAGGACCTGCTTCTTGTTCGGGTTAGAAAAATGCAGATCCTTCGCTACACTCAGGATGACACTTCCTTTTCTAAAACGAACTTTTGGCTCTGGATGCTAGCGTTGCTTATTCGCCCCCGACGGCTGCTTTGGATTCATCCGCCGCCTGCGGCATGAAGTATCCCCAACCTTGTTTCCCTGCCGCCTCGATCAGGCCCGGAGAGGGGTTTACCGGAAAGGCGCAACGGGCCATCTTCAGCATCGCAAGGTCGTGAATCGAGTTTCCGAAGACAACGTCTGGCCGGCTCAATCCCACGCGGTGCAGGGAAGCGGCCTTGCCTTCGTCGGTGGGTACATCGACCAGTTCGCTGGTCAGAACCCCGTCCACCACGCTGACCTCGGCAGCCAGCACTCGCTCTTCGGGAATGCCCAGGGCGCGCACGCCCTCCACGACCACCCATTTATTGGTCGAGCTGACGGCCCACAATTCCACACCCGCATGGCGCAACTGATCGACCAGAGAGACCATCTCGGTAAAGTAGCGGGAGGGTACAAACTCCTGCATATAGCGGGCGGCGGAGGTGCGCAGTTCTTCTTCGCGCAGTCCATGATAGATCTGCACCATCTCGCCGCAGATGGCCAGTTCGCTGACCTTGCCCGCCTGGTAGGCGCGATGGCGGTTGTCGATCCAGTCGCTGCTGGAGCGGGAGATCAGCCCCTGCTCCATCGACCAATGCATAAAGCCGGAGCCGGAGTCGTCGCCCCAGAGCGTTCCATCGCAATCGAATACGGCAACTTGAGGGTGGCAATCGAGAACCAGTTGCAAAAACTGCTGGTCAGACCACTTCTGAGTTTCAACTTGAGTCAAAGTCACGTGTTCCTTGGTTATTAAAAGAGCTCGAAAATCTTCCAATTTAATTTTCTACTAAATCTCTTGTCCATGCGCGCCAGGAAAGAGAGAAAAATGCCTGAAATATGAATTTTCGTGCTGGTGACGGTTTCTTCAGGGCTCTATAAGCGCGGGTTTATGCACACTGGGAGCTGGGAAGCAACCCTCTTTGCGCCTTGGACACGGGATTGGTTAGTGCCGATGTTGATCCCTTGATGAACGAGGTTCAGTAAGGTGTGCGGCGCCGTTGGTTCTGGGCCGGTTGCGCGGATAATCGGGAGAGTGGAAACATCCCGCAATCTCGTCCTGCTCAAGGAATATCAGGCGTACCTGCGCGTGGAGAAGGGGCTCCGTCCTCTCACCTGCGAGGCCTACGACGGTGACCTGAAGACCTTTGCCGAATTCCTGGAGAAGCGTCATGGGGTTCTGCTCAACGCGGTGCAAGAAGATGTTACGGCCTTTCTGGAGCATCTGCGCGGCCACGGCATCGATGAGCGGTCGTCGGCACGCAAGCTGAGCTGCCTGCGTGGCTTTTACAAGTGGCTGTTGCTCGACCGACGCATTCATCACGATCCAACCGTCAATATTGAGTCCCCAAAGGCCTGGCGGGTGCTGCCCAAGTCGCTGGCCGAGTCGGAAGTTGCAGAGATGCTGGAGCACGCCCAGCGGTCGGCGACTCATCCCCAGGCGCAGGCTATCGAGCTGCGCGACCGGGCGATTCTGGAACTGCTTTACGCCGGTGGCTTGCGCGTCTCGGAGGTCACGGATCTGAGCACCAGCGATCTGGCTCTCGATACCGGGCGGGTGCATGTACGCGGCAAGGGCGACAAGGAACGGATTGTGCCGCTGGCCCATACCGCCATCGAGGCATTGGAGATCTATCTGCACGAAGGCCGGCCGCATCTGGCCCGCATCAGTTCGGCGCGCAAAGCCGCTGGTGAGAGTCCTACACGACTAGAAACTCTGCAACAGGATCGGGTGCGGCTCTTTCTCTCCGTGCGCGGCTTGCCGTTGACGCGGCAGTGGGTCTGGCACCTGGTGAAAGCCGCCGATTCGGAGGCTACACCGCACCGGCTGCGCCACAGCTGCGCCACCCACATGGTGGAGCATGGAGCCGATCTGCGCAGTGTGCAACTGCTGCTGGGCCATGCCGACATCTCGACCACTCAGGTCTACACTCACCTGGCGCTGGGGCATCTCAAACAAGTGCATCGCGATCATCATCCCCGCGCCCAGCGGCGGCAGGCAGGCGTCGAGCCAGCTTTGGTTGCCCGGCCCGATCCGCAGTTGGAAGTCAAGCCGCGACCCACGCCCCGCACGGGCCTTTTTCTGGTGCCGCGTGCTGTAGAACCTGTGACTGAGGAAAGCCAATGAGTCCCTTGCCCGCTTTGAACCTACAAGAAACTGATGCGCAGCGCCCAGCCACTGGATTGAGCACGCTGGTCACCGGCTATCTGCGCATGTTGGCCAGCGAGCGAGGAGCCTCCGCGCACACGCTGCGCGCTTATGAGCGTGAGTTGCATGGTTTTGCCTTGTGGATTGTCGAAGGCTATGGGGCGGATTACGGCGTGGAGCGCATTGAGCACACGCAGATTCGCGCCTTTTTAGGAACACTATATGAGCGGGGCCTATCCAAGGCTTCGGCGGCGCGGGCGCTGGCGGCGATTCGCAGTTGGTTCAAGTGGCTGGCGCGCATGGGCTATGTGGAGCAGAATGCTGCCTCGCTGGTGGCTACTCCCAAACTGCCCCGGCATCTGCCGCGCGTGCCCTCCATTGAGCAGATGAACCGCGTGGTCGATTCGGTGGACGAAGAGACAGCCAGTTGGCCGGCTCGGGATACGGCAATTCTGGAACTGCTCTACGGCTGCGGAATGCGCAACGCCGAACTGACCGCTCTGGACGTTAATGACATCCAATGGGCCAACGAAGTGATCCTGTTGCGAGGCAAGGGTAAAAAGCAGCGTTACGCACCATTGGGCGATGCGGCAGCGCAGTCCCTGCGCTCCTATCTGGGCGAACGCTCGGCCCGGCTGGCTGCAGCGGGACCGGGCGCGAAGACTCCGGCCCTGTTTCTCAACTTGCAGTTGCGTGGCCTGGACCATCCCGGCGGCGAGGCGCGTTTGACCACCCGCAGCGTGGGACGCATTGTCAAACGTATCGCCATGTTGCGAGGGCTCTCCGCCGATGTGCATCCGCACACCCTGCGCCACGCCTTCGGCACCCATCTGTTGGAGCAGGGCGCTGACCTGCGCTCCATTCAGGAACTGCTCGGTCACGAGCGGCTTTCCACGACCCAGCGCTACACGCAATTGACTACGGCACAGTTGGAAGTGGTCTACGACAAAACGCATCCGCGAGCGCGCTGATCTTCCTGTTCATTGCAAAAGTGATTGTTGGGCAGATTTCTGGCTGCTTGCCATGGGTGCGCTCAATGAGGAAACCCACGCGCACGCTGAAGCGAGTCCCTGCCGCAGAATGTAAATAATATAAAAAATAATCGGCAGTCCTCACCTCAGCTGTGCGCCTGCACTGTCTATTCGTATTTGTAGAGTGCCCTGAGTCCGTTAGTTGTTCTAGAAAACGCTGAGTAAAAACGCAGCGGAGTCAAATACAACAGGTCTTACATCTGATTTTCTTCTTTCAACGAAGTTTTGACTCAGAACACTAAAGGACCCGTGCAGGTTGCGCACGGACCTTTACCGGTACCGAAGCTGGCTGGTTGCGCATCAGGGAAAATCCGGTGCGCAGCAAAGCATATGCCGCCAAAATGCCAAATGCCATAGAACCCAGAGATGCGCAGATCAACATCAGCAAGTTGAACAAATCCGCCATCGTTTAGCCTCGGTTGAATTGTTGAATTGACGCTGCCCGGTTTTGGAGTTGCCGGAGAGCGGTATAGCTCGACTCTGCGATTGTCGCAGATGATTGCAGGATGCAGAATATTTTTCTGTCGATGAGAGAGTACCTAAGGTGGTTACCATACAGCTGGATTCCCACCCCGAAACCTCTGTAGGCGCTTGAATTTATCAAATGAGTATACATTTCTCGTTTCCTCGAGCTTTGATTCGGTGTATTGTTCTCGTACAAGAACTGCTTTCTCCAGTCCTATGCTCCATCTCACCGGAGTGGATCATGTTGTGCTGGAAAGTCTAGGGTTGCCGCGAAGCCGCCGATACGAATTCTGCTTCCTGAGGGCTTCACCTCTGCTTTCCTCTTTGCTTTCGCTTCCGTGGAAGTGAGTTGCAGCCAGGTGGAGAGGGCCATGCTCAAACGCACTTTGGATATCCTTATCGCTGGACTGCTTCTGGTGGTTCTGTTGCCGTTTCTGCTGTGCCTGGCCATCGCCATCAAGTGGGAATCGCGCGGTCCGGCCCTCTACCGGCAGGCGCGGATGGGCAGAGGTTTTCATCCCTTCCAGATCTTCAAACTGCGTACCATGCGCGATTGCGGTATGGGGCCGACGTATACGCTGGGCGATGATCCGCGTATCACCCCTCTGGGGCGCTGGCTGCGGCGCAAGAAGTTGGACGAACTGCCGCAGTTGTGGAATGTGCTGCGCGGCGAGATGAGCCTGGTGGGGCCGCGACCGGTCATTCCGGAACTGGCAGACGAGTTCCGGCCGGCCTATCTGCGCCTCCTGCTGGTCCGTCCGGGCTTGACCGACCCCGCAACCATCCTTTATTGCCGCGAGGCGGAGATGCTGGCCCGGCACTCCGATCCGCTGCGCTACTTCAAGACTGTAGCCACGCCTGACAAATTGCGCATTGCCCAGGCATATTTGGACCACGCTACGGTGTGGAGTGACCTGGGGGTGTTGGTGTGTACGATCTCTGCAGTCTTTGACCGGTCCGATTCGGGCTTTGATAAAAAGGCGGAGAATGCTCCTGTCCCGGTAGCTGCCAGGATGGAAAGCGAAAATCGCTGTATCGACTGGGTTCTTCTGCCGAATCCAATGGAAAACCGCGTTAATGAGGGTGAATCGACGCTTTCCGATTGAAATGAAAGTGCATTCCATCTTTAATTGCCGCTCCTCAGGGGGTACTATCCTTGCAGATCGCTTCAAGGAGCAAGAATGCTGTTTCTACCCGATTTGCTGCTGGCCGAGGGCCGTTCCTGGGCTGGAAAGGGCCTACTGACCGATGCCGGCGGCAAGGTTATGGGAGTCGTCGATGCAGCGAGCGTTCCCGAGGCCCAGCGCGTCTCAATGCGCGGCAAGGCGCTTTTGCCGGGATTGGCCAACGCCCATTCGCACAGCTTTCAAAGGCTCTTTAGAGGCCGCGCCGAGGGACGGATCAGTGGCGGAGACACCTTCTGGACCTGGCGGGAGCAGATGTACCGTGCTGCCTGGTTTGTCGCACCCCAAGATCTCTACGATGTGGCCCGGGCTACATTTCTGGAGATGCTGAGGTCAGGCATCACTGTGGTCGGTGAGTTTCACTACCTGCACAACGCGCCCTCTGGAAAGCCTTATGATGATCCCAATACCATGGCGTTGGAAGTGATCCGCGCCGCCGAGTCGGTCGGGATTCGCATCTGTCTCTTGCGCTCCACCTATATGCGCGCCGGCTTTGGCCTGGAGTCGCATCCCGGGCAGCGGCGCTTCTATGAAGAGGCCGGAAACATCCTGCCCAATCTGGACGCGCTGCTCAAGGCTGTCGCAGGTCGTCCGCTGGTGAGCATGGGCGCGGCGCCGCACAGCGTTCGCGCTGTGCCGCTCGAGAGGATGAAGGGGATTGCAGCTTTCGCCTGCGAGAAAAAACTCCCGCTGCACCTGCACATCTCCGAACAGCCCGCCGAGAACGAGGCCTGCATCGCCGAGTACGGAGTGACGCCAGTTGCGTTAGCGGCGGAGCATGGCATTCTGGGCGATCGCACCACGCTGGTGCATTCCATCCATCTAACCGATGCGGAGTTCCATCAGGTCGCGGCTTCGGGAAGCACGATCTGCTCCTGTCCCACGACTGAGCGCAATCTGGGCGACGGTATCTTTCCCGCGGATCGGGTCGCGCGGTTGAAGATCCCGGTAGCCTTCGGCACCGATAGTCAGGCGCAGATCGACATTCTGGAAGACGCTCGCCAGAATGAGTACCACCTGCGCCTGCAACAACGCGAGCGCGGCATTCTGGACAACATTCATGGCGAGGAGATCTCCGCACGGTTGCTGCGCTCGGCGACTGCGTGCGGCTATCGCTCGCTGGGGATCGATGGGGGTAGCCTGGCACCGGGAGAGCCGGCAGACTTCTTTACCGTCGATCTGGACGATCTGGCGGTTCTGGGCATGGATCGTGCTTCGCTGGCTGCGCAGACGGTCTTTTCCGTGGGGCGCTCCGCCATTCGCGATGTTGCCGTGCAGGGCTGTCTGGCGATCAGTGACGGCCGGCATCCGCTGGACCACGAGATTCGCACCCGCTATCGCGAGGTGCAACACCGCTTTTTGAATCACTAAAAATCAGGCCCTCAAATAGAAGCACCATGCCCCGTCCATTTCGCAAGCTTCATCGCAAAATGGGTGGGAGACCATGGCGTCATTGAGAGGCCGAATTACCAAGGAGAAAGCATGACCACTCCCATCGTTCGCGCCCCCCACGATAGCAAGTTGCGCTGCAAGGGCTGGCAGCAGGAGGCGGCGTTGCGCTGCCTGATGAACAATCTCGACCCCGAAGTGGCCGAACGCCCCGCCGACCTGGTGGTCTATGGCGGCATCGGCCGCGCTGCCCGCAACTGGGAGAGCTATCACGCCATTGTTCGCGAACTGGAGCGCCTGGGCGACGAAGAGACGCTGCTGGTGCAGTCGGGCAAGCCGGTCGCGGTCTTTCCCACCCACGAGATGGCGCCGCGGGTGATCATCGCCAATTCCAATCTGGTGGGCAAGTGGGCCAACTGGGAGCACTTCAATGAACTCGATCGCAAGGGCCTGATGATGTATGGCCAGATGACCGCGGGTAGCTGGATCTACATCGGTACCCAGGGCATCTTGCAGGGAACCTTTCAGACCTTTGCCGCGCTGGCCGAAAAGCACTTTGGTGGAACGCTCACCGGCAAGCTGGTGGTTACCGGCGGCGTGGGCGGCATGGGTGGCGCGCAACCGCTCTCCGTCACGCTGAATGGCGGCGTGGTGCTGGCCATCGATGTGGACCGCTCGCGCATCGCCAAGCGGCTCAACGACCGTTACTGCGACATGCTCACCGAGGACCTGGACGAAGCGTTGCAGCTTTGCGAAGCGGCGCGGCGCGAGGGCCGTGCACTCAGTGTTGGACTAGTGGCCAACTGCGCCGATGTGATGCCGGAGCTGGTGCGGCGCGGCGTGCAGGTGGATGTGGTGACTGACCAGACCAGCGCTCACGATCCGCTCAATGGTTACGTCCCACAGGGACTTACGCTGAGCGAAGCCGCAGAGTTGCGCCAGAACAATCCGCAGGAATATGTGCGCCGCTCCACGGCCTCCATGGTGGTCCATGTAGACGCCATGCTGGCCCTGCAACGCGCCGGCGCGGTGGCTTTTGACTACGGCAACAACATTCGCCGCTTCGCCTTTGACGCAGGCTGCGCCGATGCCTTCCTCATTCCCGGCTTTGTGCCGGAGTACATTCGTCCGCTCTTCTGCACCGGCCAGGGGCCGTTTCGCTGGGTGGCGCTGTCGGGCGATCCTCGGGATATCGACCGCACCGACCGGCTGGCGCTGGAACTCTTTCCCCACAACGAGATTCTCAACCGCTGGATGCACCTGGCGCGGGGCCGCTTTGCCTTTCAGGGACTGCCCTCGCGCATCTGCTGGCTGGGTTATGGGGAGCGTGCCCAGATGGGCGAAGCCATCAACGAACTGGTGCGGAAGGGGGAGATTTCAGCACCCGTCGCCATTGGCCGCGACCATCTCGATACGGGCTCTGTGGCCAGCCCTTATAGAGAAACAGAAAAAATGCTGGACGGCTCCGACGCTGTTGCCGACTGGCCGATTCTGAATGCGCTTTTGAATACAGCTTCGGGCGCGACCTGGGTCAGCTTCCATCATGGCGGCGGCGTGGGCATGGGCTTCTCGCTGCATGCCGGTCAGGTGACTGTGGCCGACGGCACGCCCAATGCCCGGAAGCGATTGAGCCGCGTGCTCAACAACGATCCCGGCCTGGGCGTGGTGCGTCACGCCGACGCGGGTTATGAACTGGCGCAAACCACCGCCCGCGAGAAGGGGATCGTCATGCCCATGCTCAATCCTGATAGAACTGTAGGGGAATGAAGACTCGCACTGTCACGAAAGCTATTGTCAACATCGGCCAGCTGGTCACACTGGCTGGGCCGGCGCGTCCCCGCACTGGCGGAGAACTCGGTGAGCTGAGCACGATCCAGGATGGTGTGCTGCTCATGCATCAGGGCCATATCCTTGTTGCCGGTTCATGGAAAAAGTTGCGTGGCAATATTTCCGCAACTGCGCGGATCATCGACGCTGGAGGCCGGGTCGTGACGCCCGGATTCATCGATGCGCACACCCATCTGGTCTTTGCCGGTAATCGCGCCACGGAGTTCGAACAGCGCATCGCCGGAGCTACCTATCAGGAGATCGCCGCGGCGGGTGGCGGCATTCTCAAGACAGTTCGACTGACCCGCGAAGCCAGCGAGGACGAGCTTCTGACGATTGCGCGCCGTCATCGCGACTGGATGCTGAGTTCAGGTACCACCACTATCGAGGCCAAGTCCGGTTACGGACTCGACCACGCCACGGAACTGCGCATCCTGCGCGTCTTGCAGCGTCTTGATCGGGAAGGCCCGGCGGCTATTGTGCCCACACTGCTGGCTGCCCATGCCCTTCCGCCGGAGTTCGCCGGCCGACGCGCCGAGTACCTGCGCTGGATTGCAGAGGAACTGATCCCCGAGGCCGCCGCCGCGGGTCTGGCCAAGTACTGCGACGCTTTCTGCGACGATCATGCTTTTACGGTCGATGAGACTCGCATCGTCTTTGACGCTGCCCGCCGCAACGGCATGAAGCTGCGCATCCATGCCGAGCAGTTCAAGCCCGGTACCGGAGCGGCTCTGGCTGCGGAGATGGGAGCGGTCACTGCCGACCATCTGGAGACGGTCACGGACGAGACGCTGCCCCTGTTGTGTGCAGCGGGCGTTCAACCGGTGTTACTTCCAGGTTCGGTTTTTGCACTCAACCGTACCCAGTACCCACCGGCTCGAGCTATGGTGGACGCAGGCTTGGCGGTGGTGCTGGCAACCGACTTCAATCCCGGCTCTTCGCCCATCGCCTCGATGCCGCTGGTGATCTCCTTGGCTTGTCTCAAGATGGGACTCACTCCCGCCGAGGCACTGATGGCCTCTACGTTGAATGCCGCCTGGAGTTTGGGGCTTGGTGTGGAGACCGGCTCGTTGGAAACTGGAAAGCGTGCCGATTTCCTGATTCATGAGTTTCAGGACTACCGGGAGATTGCCTACTACATCGCTGCGCCGGCCAGACCCCGCGTTTTCATCGCCGGAAAGGAAGTAACACCATGACGGCTCAAGAGATACTGCGTATTCTGGTCGGAATTCCAACGCCTTCTTCCGTATCCAACCTGCCAATGCTTGATTGGGTGAAGCGCTTTTTGGAAGGAAAGGGCTGGCGGGTGCAGCTCTATTGCTATTCTGACGAGCGGAATGTTGAGAAGGCCAACCTGATCGCCCGGCCCCCTGCCGCGACGGAAGACGCACCTATCGATCTGGCCTTTGTCTGCCATTCAGATACAGTGCCGATTGCTGATGACTGGCCTGCGGCACTGGACCTCAACACCAGCCAGGCGGGCACGCTGCTGCACGGTTGCGGCGCATGCGACGTGAAGGGCTCGCTGGCCTGTTTTCTGGCCGCACTGGACGGTATGGACCCCCAGGCCGTCCTGCCGGGCGTGGCGCTGATACTCACCTCGGATGAAGAGATAGGCTGCAAGGGCGTTCGTCGCCTGTTGGACACGGTCAAACTGCGCATTGGAGCGGCCATAGTTAGTGAACCCACCTCACTCCGGCCAGGCATTGCCGGCAAGGGCTACGGAATGGCGCGCATCACGGTGAAGGGCATCGAGGCCCACTCGGCCTTCCCGCAGGAGGGACTGTCTGCCATCGCTCTTGCTGCTCGACTGATCGATCGCATCGAGAAGCTGGCAGCGCAACCCTCCCAGAGTGCCGATCCGCTCTTTGACCCGCCGCGCACCACGGTCAATATCGGCGTGATCGAGGGTGGTTCAGCTAAAAACATCGTTCCCGGCAAGTGCTGGTTTATGGTCGAGTGGCGGCCGATTCCCGCCGATCCGCCGCGTGCCTTTCTCACTCAACTGGAGTGGCTGATTGACCAATTGCACGTCGATGAGCCGCGAGTACGCATTCATGTGGAGCCCTTCCGTGCCGATCCGGGCTTTGCACCGGTCAATGCTGGACCATTGCAGTCTCGCCTGAGCCAGATTACCGAGCAAATCGGCCGCCAACCGCATCCGCCTACAGGCATCAGTTTTGGCTCTGAGGCTAACCGCATCGCCGAGGTTGCTGGAGAAGTCATCGTGATGGGCCCTGGCGACATGCACACCGCGCACTCCAGGCGCGAGTGCGTTCCCAGCAGCGAGCTGGTCGAGTGGACAGAGACCCTCGCCCTGCTGCTCAGCACGCCGATTGCCTGATTTTTAAAGTCGCTGGGGTTCTTGGTTAGTTGTTGCATGCTATTTAGGGAGTAATCGTTTTGAAAGGGCACGGTTAAAGTAGTGCTCTTTCAAAGCTGTTGCTGTCCGTGTTCATGAGCTTCATGCGATTACCCTGCCGTGTGTCCCCGGTCACGTCTCGTGATGTGCAATATCTTGCTATGATGGGTGCGCAAAAAAGACAGGCCGGCTGCGGATGCGGTACGGCAAGGAGAAAAACAATGCCCGATGCAAATGGTGTGAGCGCAATCCCTTCCAAGATTCTGGTGCCCATCGACTTCAGCCCGTCTTCCCATACTGCTTTGGAGACGGCGATGGAGCTGGGGCAGAAGTTGAATGCCGGTCTTATCCTTCTTCATGTCCTTCCTGAATTGGCGAGCGAAGAGCTCAAGGCGCAGGCGGAAAAGAATTTCTCTGTTTCCAAGGCGGCACTCGACGCCAAGGGGATTCAGGGCAAGACCATCGTGGCCGCCGATGACGATGTGGCCGGCTACATTCTTGAGGCCGTCGAGACCGAGAAGGCCGATCTGTTGGTTCTCTCCACCCATGGCGTTTCGGGCTGGTACCCGGTGGTCTTCGGCTCCATCGCCGAGAAGATCGTCAAGTTGGTGCACACGCCGCTCTTGTTGCTGCGCACCGAGAAGCCAGAGACCAGCGTTAAAATTCCCCACGGCCGTTTGATGGAGTGGTGGTAGAAAGCAGTTCCAAATAAAAATGGGGGACGCGGAACCAGTTCATGGCTCCGCGTCCCCCTTTCATTGCGCTCCACCTGTCAGACTTTTAACCGGGTTGGACGGTTTCTAGTGTGCGGCCTTCTTCTTGGGCGTGCGCAGAACCCAGGTCAGCGAGATGCCGGCGGTATCGGTGCCCTGAATCAGGCTGCGCTGATACATCCCGGCCAACACCAGGTGCGGGCACAGAGGAACGTCCAACTCGGCGTTGATGCCGTTGTCTTCCGCTACGCCGGTGCCTTCCAGCGTCTGCTTAGCGACCGTCTTTCCCTTCTTGTTGGTCTTGGTTACCGTGCCATAGACATCCTGATTGCCAAGCGGAAGAGCTTCATAGGCTTCCAGATCCAGACTTGATTTGAAGGGCAGGTCGATGCTGCCGCCGGCCTGGAAGTTGGCGATTGGACCGACTGCTGTATAGGACTTCTTGACGCCGTGGTTGACCAGGCTACTGGAGTTGCCCTCGCCTGCCTCGATATCGGGATTGAAGCGGCCCAGTGAGTATTCCAGGTGGTTGGTCACGTTATAGGTCGCGGCGTTGGCGGTGAGGCCAAATTTGCTGTCTCCGGTCGGGAAGCTGCCGGAGGCGTTGAGCCCATAACCGAAGTCGCCCGCGCCGATATTGAAGTGGCCTGATATCCCGGTATCGCCAATCAGGTTCCCGGACTGCTCGAGCGGATAGGTGGTGACTTTCTTGACGGTCGTTTGCACGAAGTTCTGAATGTCCAGATAGTAGGGAACATTCACATCCAGCGAAAAGTGCTTGTCAAAGCGGAAGGAGAGATCCGGGGTCAGCATAGAAGACCATCCGGTAACCGAGCTGTGCTGTGAGGTGCTGTTGAGCGTGAAGTTGAAACCCTTGAGCTGGGGGACCGGAGCCGTTGCGCCGCTGATTCCGCCGGAAGCAACGAGCGCGCCATTGGTCAATCCGGCGCCTGCGCCAGCGGCGGCAACGGGAGTCGCGTTGGGTGTTTGCGCTGTACAAAGTCCAGTGAGGGTAAGAAGAGTCAGCGAGAGCACAGCCGCTCCGCGGTGGCGAGGTTGCAGGTTGAGCATGGAATAAATACTCCTGGTAGGGTGACTTCATAGTAATGATCGGGAGTTGGACAGGCAAGAGCTATCGGGGGATCGTGACAAAAGTAATGATGGATAGGTGTTCAGACAAAAACCTTTTACTGCTAAACTGCTCTTGTTCCAAAATCCATGACATTCCCGAAAATGAATGAGCTATAGCACAAAATTTGAATACACATCGGGAACTGTTTGACTCTGTAACTCTTGTGACCTAGATTGGGTCCATCCTCTTAGTCTGCGAAAAATCAATTGATTTAGAGCCAGGGAGCGGTCGCCGTGACCTTTCCGACACCCTGGGAGAATTGCGCAATGAATCGGCCATGTAAACATTTGCAATAGTAACAATCCAGAAGGACCTTGATTCTTTACCCACTCCCCTGCGGGGCAGGGCATTTTTCGCAATTTTGATAGGAGTCATCTTGAAGACACCAATTCGCAAGGTTGTCGATGTTGATCAGGAAAAATGCACCAACTGTCATGCCTGCATTGCCGCCTGTCCCGTCAAGTTTTGTAACGATGGAAGCGGTGACTACGTAGAAATCAACCCCGACTTGTGCATTGGTTGCGGTCACTGCATCAGCGCCTGTACCCATGACGCACGAGTGGGAATTGACGACCTCGACGCATTTTTTGAGGCAACGCGAAACGGTGTTCCTCTGGTCGCCATTGTGGCTCCCGCCATCGCCGCTAACTTTCCCGGCCAGTATCTCAATGTGAATGGGTGGTTAAAAAACCTGGGAGTGCAAGCGGTCTTCGATGTCAGCTTTGGCGCCGAGCTGACCATCAAGTCCTATCTGGAACATATCAAGGAGAGCAAGCCCAAAACTGTCATCTCTCAGCCGTGTCCTGCCATAGTTACCTATATTCAAATCTATCGCCCGGAATTGCTCAAACACCTTGCTCCGGTCGATAGCCCTATGCTGCACACCATCCGAATGATCAAGCGATTCTATCCGATGCAACCAGATACCAAGGTCGTGGTTATCTCTCCGTGCATTGCCAAAGCCAGAGAGTTCGAAGAAGTCGGACTGGGCGATTTCAATGTTACCTTTCGCTCTCTCAGTGACTACTTTCAAAAGAATGGCATCTCCCTTTCCAGATATCCCGCTCTGGACTATGACAATCCTCCCGCTGAGCGGGCAGTTCTCTTCTCCACACCCGGAGGCCTGTTGCGCACGGCGCTGCGTGAGAATCCGAAGGTTGGTGCCGTCTCTCGCAAGATCGAAGGATGCCCAACCATCTATCACTACCTGGATCATCTGGCCGACAACATTGCCAGCGGCACGGCACCCTTGCTGGTCGATTGCCTGAACTGCGAGATGGGCTGCAATGGCGGTACTGGAACCGTCAATATGGGGAAATCCGTCGATGAAGTGGAAGCGCTGGTGGAGAAACGCGCCGTCGAGATGCAGGAAAAATACCGCGCCAAAGGCTTCCTTAAGCGTTTGCAGAGCGGCAAGAAGCTGAAAACGGTTGTTGACAAGCACTGGGAACCGGGGATGTACGACCGCAACTATCTTGATCTGTCTGGAAACAACTCCATCAAAAAGCCCAATGCTGTTGAGCTGGATCGCGTCTACAAGAGCATGATGAAGAACTCTGAAAAGGACCTCTTCAACTGCTGTGCTTGCGGATACAGTCAGTGTGAACTGATGGCGGTGGCCATCTTCAATGGCCTGAACAAGCCGGAAAACTGCCATCACTACAAAGAGGAGAGGCTTCAGCTGGAGATGACCAATGTGGAAGGGCTGAAGGTGGAACTGGAACAGCGTCAGGCAGAGGAAGAGGGCATAGCGACCACTGTTTCAACAGCACTTTCGCAGATGGTGGGAGCCAATGCGACGATTGCCGAGATGTCCAGATCGCTCTTGCAAACCTTCAACGAGCAAAAGGAAATCTTCAGGAACCTGGTGGCTGAGGTGGAGGAAGCTTCCAAGGCAACGGAGTTGTTCAAGCCGATTTCTGACGCCATCAACACCATCGCCGATCAGACCAACCTGCTGGCATTAAATGCCAACATTGAAGCCGCACGGGCTGGAGAGGTGGGCCGCGGATTTGCGGTGGTTGCGGGCGAAGTGCGGAGGCTGGCCGAGGTTTCCAAAGTGGAATCTTCCAAGATCATGCCGTTCTCTCAGGAACTCTGTCATGTCTTTCAGACGATTCAGACAAAGGCAGAAGCAGCGTCGTCAACCTTTGAAAGTACTGCCCAGCAGGTGATGCAGATAGCTGGCTCCGTGGAGCAAATGTCGGCAACGACCGCGGCGATCAGTGAAGAGTCGCGTAAACTGACAACCCATTAGTACCGTGAGGGTGACGAAAACCGTTCTCCGCGTTTGGCCGCGCTGAGAGGGGATCTTTATCCTGGTTCTCGCCTTGTTGAGGATTGCGGGCTTATCTCAGAGGCTAATTGTTCTGGCCAGTAGACTTTTGAAGGAAAAATCGAAATCGCTGTAGAATAGACTCGCCTCTTTTGCGGGTGGGAAAGCGGCGGCGGCTTAGAGCCTATCCGCAAATAGTGACAATCTTGATTCGTTCTATCAAATCAGCTTCGTCAACGGAATACGTGTCGGCGATGCTTGATTTGTATGGCACAAATCAAGTCATGGACTGTCTCTGACGCA
>Ga0302267_10000201_pt1 | contig 76775 bp, 53 predicted proteins | sample III_Bog_E1_3_FD_194555 | JGI IMG/M metagenome (GOLD analysis project Ga0302267, IMG submission 194555) | Peat permafrost microbial communities from Stordalen Mire near Abisko, Sweden - III_Bog_E1_3 | ecosystem: Environmental > Terrestrial > Soil > Wetlands > Peat | place: Sweden: Abisko... | reverse complement strand
AGCGTCTGGCCGTAGGTGATGCCAGTCGCCGTCGGCCAAGTAATCGGAGACGGAGTCGCCTTCGCAACCGTAACACTCGCACTGCCGATCACCGTGGTATAGTCCGTCGTATCCGTCGGAGTAAACGTCACGCTCTGCGCCGCAGTTCCAATTCCTGGTTCAGTTGAGGGGGTTGTCCAGGTGAAGGTTCCATTCGAGGACCCACCGCTCAGTGTCGAGGAGGTTAGGGCCTGACCATAGCTAATATTGCTGGCGGTTGGCCATGTTACAGCCGGGGTCGCCTGATTCACGATCAGCGTAACGCTGGCCGTCCCCGTCCCCGTATAGGTCGACTGATAGGCCGCGCTCGGCGTGTAGGTGACGTTCAATGTATTTGAACCGGCGGACAGCGTTGTTCCCGACGCAGGACTGTAGACATAGGTTCCGGCGGCGTTGGCTGTGGCGTTGCCTCCGGCGTTGCCCACGGCATTCAACTGCGTACTGCTCAAAGCCGTGCCATAGGTGATGGCGGCAGGTGTTGCCCAAGTAGCGGCTGCATGTTCGTCGGCGGTAATGGTAAGCGACCCCGTTTGTGCGCTGGAGAATGTTGAGCTGGAAACAGTTGCCCCAACCGCCTCGCTCGCAGTCGTGGCGCCTGCTGTGGCGTTAGCCGAGACGCTCGTTGTAATCGTAAACGCATAGCTGGCGCTGGTGGCGATCCCGGTGGTCTGTGTGCAGGTCAGCGTACTCACCGAGCAGTTCCAGCCGCCGGTTGAATCCGTCTCTGTAATAGCAGTGGCCGTCAGGGCCGAGGGCAGCGTAATGGCCAAAGTGATGGGCAAGTCTGTACTCGCGTTGAGCGCGGTGCTGCCATTGGCCAAACCAACTGTAATAGAGTCGGCGCTGTCGCCCTCATTGAAGGTTGTCGGGCTGCTGCCCAGAGTAATGGTCATCGAGGGAACCACCACCGGAGTCACGGCGTTGGAGAGGTCGAAGAGCGCATATTCCAGCATCTTCTCCTGCGCAACCTGACTGTCCCCAGCCAGAGTCGGACACTCGGTGGGAAATAGATCGCCTCCCACGTTGGAGACGTTTTCCACATGATAGTCGTTGAACATCACCCGACCGTACTGCGATGCCTCAGCGGCGCCAACTGGCGTATTGAAGCTCATCTGCATGATTGGAGTACCGGTGTAGTTACTGCCGGTCTCCTGATTCAGGGTTAGCCAGGTCTGGGTTGGCGGAATGACTGATGCCACAGTGACGCGCAGTGTGCTGATCTCAACCTGTCCATCGGTACCAGTATTTGCCGTTCCCAGTGTTCCATTAGCCGCGTATCCGCTCTCGTAGAGCCAATCGGAGAGCGTCGTGCCGCCGGTGAAACTGGTATTAAGGGTACCGATTCCATAGCCAGAGCCGTTGGATTCAAGGGTACCGCCCGATGCAGAGGGAGTGCTGGATGAACTCCACGTAGCCGCCCCCGAGAAGCTCGCTCCCGAATGCGTTTCGCTGGTGTTCAGCCATACATCACTATAGTGGGTAGCAAAGACTCGTCCGCCCGCGCTCGTATAGTCGAGTACTTTGTCGATATTTGCATTTGTTTCGATATTGCTTGAATCCCCCTGACAGGGAAACATCAACATATCGTAGCTATTCAGGGCCGTAGCACTCGTTCCCCCGATAAGCGCGGTTTCCAGTGGAGTCGACGAACTGATGACCGCTCCAGGTTTTCCATCGCCCTGATAGAGGTGAATGCGCCCGCCCGTAGACCCGGAACAACCGTTGGGGACGTGGCCCGCGTCGTCTGTAAACTCGCAATCGTTTAGGCCCAGACCGTAGTTTGCACTGCGCAAGACGCACTCCGCAGCATCGGCGGATCCGGTGGCGATGGCGATCAAGGGAATGTTCCCTTGGGCCGGCGCGAATGTGTTGGTCGGCTGCGCATTCACATAGCCCGAGTTGTGACTGGACGGCATTCCCAGAACAATCCCCGTGATGGCCGTGGTGCCGACATTCTCGGTAAACTCACTCATCCACTTGCCCGACTGGATGACCAGCGTGTAGTTCGTGCTTACCGGCACATTGCTCAGCGTAAAGGTTCCATCCTCCGCAGTATAGGTATAGGAATAGACGCCGCTCCCCGATACCACCACGGTCGGTAGCAAACTCGACGCCGTGAGGCACCCCGTCGCCGCCGTTCCCGGACACGTTGCCCCCGAAGCCGGAACCGTTACTGCCCCCGTCGTCACATAGACCAGCACGTTGGGCAGCACGTTCGTTCCATTGGGCATATAGACCTTGCCGCTGATGGTGGTAGTCGCCGCAAAGGCCTGCGCACTGAACAACACCAACGCCAGCAACACAGCCACTCGCCCTGCGCGAAGAGGCCTGAACGTGTTTTTCAAGGAATCCGAAGCAGTGAAAACGGAGGCAAGCAACGTACGAGCACAGCTTTTCAAATCTGCCATGGCGGGGTAAATCTCCTTACTTTAGGCCCAAATTACGGCTCTGTTTAAATGGGTACAACTCTAGTCCTGACACAAGTGGATAAAAAAACGTGTTGTTTCCGTTGCCTGTGGCGAAAGTCTTTCGCCTAAAGCTTGCGACCTGCAAGTATCTACTTGAAGAATCAATACAAATCGACTTCGCCTGTCTCAATTATTTCTACAGACAGTTATCGTCAGGTGGGTTCGGCGTTTGATAGTTTTATGAGAATCTCCTAAAAGATAACACGGATGTTTCATTTTCAATTTGTTAATTTTCTGTTATGACATTATTCAACTAGTAACGCATCGGGGACAGTAAATCCCGATTTGAGAACACGCTTTAAATCAAAAATTGGCCAAGTAGTCTGCATTTTCCCATTAAGCTATTCATTACAAACGGCATAGTCAGATTCGAAATCAGTCTTGACGCGCTTCGCGCCGCTATCAATACTTCTCTGGCTCTCTATGCTGCCGCTCCAAAGTTTTCCACAATCATCTTGGATTCATTCACAACGCTATCTATATATGTGTAATCTGCGCCCCATGGAGTGAGCATCCTTCGGCTTGCGCTTGCAAAACTCCGCCAGCGTACTGTGAGCCGACTGCTCGTCGGACGAGAGAAAGCGAAACGCCACGTCGTCGTAGGTCGCGAGGAGCTTCTCGGGGAGCAGCTACAGAGTGGGGAACGTGAAGTGATTTGCTTGAGGGATTGTGCAATTATCGGAAGTGTGCTACTTCAAGGCCTTTTATCCCACAATGGCGACGAACCAGCCCTTTAGAACATTTCCACTATTGCTATAGCGAAGCTTTGTTTGTCATTCTGTAGCGAAGTGGAGGAATCTGCTTGTTTATCATTCGATGACGCAATACACCACTGCGGGAACCGTTATAAACAAAGGGCCAAAGGCCCGTTCTATACCAGCCAGATCAACAATCAGCACAGAGACTAAGGGCTGAAGGCCCGACCTGCAACTTCAACGAACGACTGACTCAGGACACGCGTGAGGAGCTAATCCTGCGCTATAAGCTATTTGTTTTTATAGGGAAAATGGTGGACGCGGCAGGGATCGAACCTGCGACCAGTCGATTAAGAGTCGAATGCTCTACCAGCTGAGCTACGCGTCCGCGCTTGTTGCTGCCTCTTTTGGGGAGGCGGTGGATCCTGCAATGTAGCCTGATCTTCAAGACCCGCCACGCGCATTCACTTACAAAAGAATAGCACATGTTGATCGTTGTTGTCGCCGAAATCGCTCCAGACTTCAGCCCGAATAACATAACAGATCCATCAACAGAGCCGCTAACACCTGAGACACAAATTTCTTCCGGCAATTAGCGCCGAATCAAAAGATCCGTCGAGCATTAGACGGCGGATTCTGAGAGCAGTATCTAAATGCTATGGCTAATCTTCCCGTGTTCGACGGGAGGAGTGACCATTGTGCTGGTATCCTTCAGCGCGGCGATCTCCTTGTCGTAGTGCCCTGCAATGGAGTTTCCCCGAATAACAACCATCTCTTCAAGCATCTTCATGCCGTCCTTCAGGTAGCTCATACGGCTGCGCTCATCGTGTCCCCAGGTAACGGGAACCTCGCGAATGTCATAGCCCAGCTTGCGCGCGATGAAGAGAATCTCCGGGTCAAAGCCCCAGCGTTCGATCTTCTGTAGGCGAAAGATCACCTGAGCCGCAGACCGCTTGAAGGCCTTGAAGCCGCACTGTGTGTCCTTGAACGGCAGACCCATGATAGTTCGCGTCACCCAGTTGAAACATCGCCCAAAGAATCGTCGATACAGCGGCTGGTGAATCGTCTGCCGAGTGCGATCCATCCAGCGCGATCCGATGGCCACATCTGCTCCATCGGCAATCGCCGCCAGCAGCCTCTCGGCCTCTTCCATCGGGGCGGAAAGATCGGCATCGGTAAACATCACCACGTCGCCGGCGGCCTGTAGCAGGCCATTGCGCACGGAGTATCCCTTGCCCCGGTTGCCGACGTTCTTGATCAGGTGCAGTTGCGGATACCGATCCATCCAGCGATGAATGATCTCCACCGTCGTATCCTGCGAACCGTCATCAACGACCAGAATCTCCGCGTCCCAGCCCTGTTTTTCGACGCAATTCATTACGCGCTCCAGCGTCTTCTCTATGCGGGCGCTCTCGTTGTACGCCGGAATCACAATGCTCAACTGCGGACTAGCCATCGGCTCTCAAATTCTCCGTTTCTGTCATGCACGTAGAAACCCTACGGCACATTTCTCTCTATCGTAATAATAGGACGATTTACTCGCTATCTTAGTTGCAGCAACTCATTTTTTTAGCTCAGACGACTTTTGAAAATCGGCCTTCGCAAAATTTACGGCAATCTGCACTGAAAAACGGTCTAAACTCATCAGTATGCTGGAAGATTTCTCCACCCCGCCGCCTACGTCCGCCGCCGCCGCCCCGCCGCCACCAGCGGCCTCAGCCATTCCGCCCTATGGTTATGCTCCCCCGTATACGCAGAGTTCGCCGTACGGACAGGGTTCACCATACCCGGTCTACGGTCAACCGCCGCGTAAGCGTCGCTCAGCCTGGTTCTGGGTGGCGATCTTCGGAGGCTCCTTCGCGGTCATCGCTTTACTCTTCACCGCGATGGTCTGGTCGATTACCAGAACTCTTAGCGGAGATTCCGAAGCCTCGATCGACGGCCTCGGCAGCGGATCAAAGATCGGCGTCATCGACATCGACGGAGTGATTCTGGACGCCGATAAGGTCGACACCCAGATCCGCAAGTTCGGCGATGATGCCTCGATCAAGGCCATCATCCTGCACATCAACTCCCCAGGCGGCGGCGCAGCCGCCTCGCAGGAGATCTACAACGAGGTCGTTCGCGTTCGCCACGAAAAGAACAAGAAGATCGTCGCCTCGGTCGAGTCGGTCGGAGCCTCCGGCGCCTACTACATCGCCAGCGGATGCGACCAGATCTACGCCAACAACGCCTCGGTCGTCGGCTCCATCGGCGTCATCATGGAGTGGACCAACTTCGGCGAGTTGATGAAGTGGGCCAAGCTGAAGAGCGTCGTCATCCACACCGGAACGCTGAAGGATGCCGGCGATCCCACGCGCGATATGACCCCCGCCGAACAGGCCTACTTTCAGGCGTTGGTAGACAACATGTACGGCCAGTTCGTCCATGACGTCGCCGTCGGACGCCACACCTCGGACGACAAGATTCGCCCTCTGGCCACCGGACAGGTATGGACCGGACAACAGTCGCTCCAGCTCGGGCTGATCGACAAGGTTGGCGGCTTCCGCGTCGCGCTGATGGACACGGCAAGCTCGGTCGGCATCAAGGGCGAGCCAACCATCGCTCGTCCCGCCAGCGAGAAGAGAGGCCTGATCGCAGCTCTCACCAGCGACTCCGACACCCTCTTCCCCAACCCCAGCAAGCTGCTCGACGAGGCACCCGGCTTCTACTTCATGTGGAAGTAAACGTCGCAACGCGCGAACTCCGACGCCACAAAGTCTAATCAGGCGTCGGAGTCGCGCATTCCTGTCCCCCGCAGTGCGACAATAGAACTACTAAGAATGCGCATTAAAATCACGAACGCGGCGAGACCTCTCACTTCCCTGCTGTCTCTTGCCCTCGCGCTTCTGCTCGCCGGCTGCGGCTACCACGCCGCTGGCTCAGCCACGCATATTCCGACCACCGTCCGCACCATCGCGGTTCCTGTCTTCGCCACGCACACGCAGGCCTATCACACCGAGATGGCGCTCACCCAGGCCGTCGTCCGCGAACTGAACACGCGCACCCGCTACCGCGTCGTCAACAGTGGCACCGCCGACACCGACGCCGTACTCAGCGGAACCATTCTTACCCAGACGGCGGTTCCCTTCACCTATGACTCCACCAGCGGCGAGACCTCCAGCTATCTGGTCACCATCACCGTCAAGGTTGTGCTGACCGCACGCGACGGACACATCCTCTACCAGAACGACGCTCTCAGCTACCGCGAGCAGTACCAGTCCACGCAGGATCTCAGCGGCTTCCTCCGCGAAGACTCCGCCGCCGTCAACCGCCTCGCCCGCGACTTTTCCCACGCCCTCGTCGGCGACATGCTGGAGTCCTTCTGATGCCTACGTCAATCCACATCTCGGGCGCTGGAGACCTTCTGATGCCCACGCCTACTTACATCTCGGGTGCCCCATTCATGACAGTCTCATCGTCATGGGTGGGATCGCATGCTGCCCCGGAGGTTCGCTGATGGCTCCCCCCATGAAGAGCTTCGCCTCCTCCGACCGTTTCCTCGCCGAGATCGCCTCGCCCGCGACCCTGCGTCCCGGCTACGTCCTCATCGGCGACGAGGCATTCCTCTACCAGCGTTGCCGCCACGGAGTCCTTGAAGCGCTTGCTCCGCTCGATGCCCGCGACTTCTGTCTGCACGACTTCGACCTGGCCGAGACGCCGATCTTCGAGGTTCTCGACTGCGCGCAGACTCCCTCGCTGATGGCCCCGTTTCAGGTCATCTTCGTGCGCAATCTGAAGACGCTCTACACGCGTGGCGCGAAGAAGGCCGAGTTCGCCGCCATCGACGCCTACTTTCGCAGTCCCAATCCGCAGGCCGTCCTGCTCTTCGTCGCCGACCACATGCGCATCCCCACCGACCTGCGCAAGATGGACTATCAGGACAAGGATCGCTACGACCGCATCCGCGATACCCTCGGCGACCACTGCGGTCTGGTCGAACTGGCCCGCGTAGCCGAGCCGGACGCCGTCCGCTGGGTCACCGCGACCGCCGAGGAGCGCGGCATCCGCTTCGACCCCGACGCCGCCCGCGAGTTGGTCGACTCGCTCGGCGCCGACATGATGATGGTCGCCAGCGAACTGGAAAAGCTCTGCCTCTACGTCTCCGCGCCGCTCACCCCAACAAGTGAAGCAGAAAATGAAATTGTCATCCTGAGCGCAGCGAAGGATCCCCGCATTTCTCCCGTAGCGTCACAAAACTCAACCGCGCCCATCGCGCGCAACCACATCACTCTGGGCGACGTGGAGACGATGGTTCTGGCCGCCAAACAGCGCTCGCTCTACGAACTGACCGACGCCATCAGCCTGCACGACCGCACCCGCGCATTGCTTCTCCTCCACGGCCTGCTCAACGCCTCCGACGGCGGTGAAGACGCAGCCATCGGACACCTCTACATGTTGGCGCGAACCTTCCGCCAGATGCTCATCATTCTGGAGAAGAACGTTCGCGATTCGCGCGCCATCTGGGCCGTCCTGTGGCAGGGCTTCCGTATGCCGCCCTTCGCCGCCGAAGACCTCATCCGCCAAGCTCGCCGCTACAAGTCCCGCCGCGAACTGACCCGCGCCCTCCGCCTTGTCGCCAAAGCCGACCTCGAACTACGCAGCTCCCCCGCCAACAAACTCCTCGTCCTGGAGCGCCTGATCCTAGCTCTAGCCGCCGAACCCATCGCCGCCGCCCAAAGCAAATCCCACCAATTCGCCATGGAACTTTAGAGCACTTACCGAATTTCTACAGCCCAATCTGTTTGTCATTCCGCAGCGAAGCGAAGGAATCTGCTTTTTTGCTCCATGACGGGCTACCCCATACCAAAACCGCGCCTACGGGGCGAGGCTTGCAGTCTTCTGCGGCGACTTGTCGCGGTCGATCAGAGCCGTCGCTTCAGGCAGGAAGCTGGTTGCTTTGATAATCTCCGGATCGGCCTGCGCGTGTACCTTGAGACCCTCCATCTGGCCAAACTGCGAGGTAAACAGCTCGGCCTTGATGTTGGTCTTGATCCACTCCAACGCGCCGGTAATATCCGCGTCGGTGTAGTCCACCTGCTTGGTCTTCAGAAAGGCCTTGAACTGCTGAAGGATCGCGTCGTCCACTACAAAGTCGCGGGCCACGGTATGAGTCGCCAGATAGTGCTTGGAGAAGTCGAAGAAGGCGTAGTGCTGGAGCAGCGTCGCCTGAAAGTGGGTCAGGTCGGGAACTTCGATCTTCTCGTCCGGCGTAATGCCTCCGCCGCCGTAGACGGTTCGTCCAGAGTCGGTGAGCTTGACCTCCAGATTGGACTTGTCGGCCTTCTTGGCGTCGTTGCGCACGTAGTAGTAGTCGTAGAGCGAGACGCCGTCGTAAGAGCGCTGGATCAGCCGTCCCGAGGGCGTGTAATAGTGATAGGTCGTCAGCGCGAGGCCGGATTCCTCCGAGACCTGAAATACAGTCTGCACGAGTCCCTTGCCGAAGGTCGTCTCGCCAACGATCAACGCGCGGTCGTGATCCTGCAAGGCTCCAGAGACGATCTCAGCCGCCGAGGCGGTGTTGCGGTTGACGATGACCACGATCGGATACTTCTCCGTTCCCGACTCGCCGTGCGCTGCGCGATAGACCTGATCGGGGAAGGCGCGTCCGTGCTGCGAGACCACAATCTGTCCCTCTTTCAGAAACTTGTCGGAGACGTTGACGGCTTCATTCAACAGACCGCCGGGATTGCCGCGCAGGTCGAGAATAAGCCCGTGCAGATTACCGTTCGTGGCCTCGAACTTATCCAGCGCATCGCCAACCTCGCGGCTGGTGGTCTCCATGAAGTTGGTGACGTGGATGTAACCAACTCCCGGTTTGAGCAGGAAGGCGATGTCAACCGAGGGCCGCGGAATCTCGTCGCGAACCAAGTCAAAGGTCAGCGGCGCGTCCTTGCCCTCGCGCTGCATCACGACGATGACGTGCGTTCCTTTCGGCCCCTTCAGCATCGACGCAACGGCGGACGAATCCATGCCCGCTGCGGGCTTGCCATCGACCGAGACAATCAGATCGCCGGGACGAATTCCAGCCTTGTAAGCGGGCGTTCCCTCGAACGGAGCAAGCACCACGACGTGAAGCACTCCCGCCTTGTCCATCTGCGGCTGAATGGTCATTCCGACGCCGTAATACTTGCCGTGCTGGTCCTCGCGCATCTGAGCGAAGGCCTTTGGATCGTAGAAGTTGGAGTGTGGATCAAGGACATGCAACATGCCCGGAATCGCTCCGTCGTAGATGGCCTTGTCGATCTTGTCCTTGTCGAGAGGATCGGCGTAATTCTGCTCCACCAGCGAGTAGACGTTGGTGAACTGGTGCAGCGAGTCGCGCAACGTACTCTCGTCGGTCGCGGTCTGCGCGGCGACCTTCTGATTGATGAAGGACCCCGCAGCAGCGCAGGTGGCCAGAAAGATCGTGACGGAGAGAAGTGCGCGGCGGGTGCGGGGAGCCATCAACTTGATTTACCTCGAAATGTTGCCGGAAGGAATACCCTGGTTACGTCAAGAAGTCGATCTTCGCCCAGTTGAAACTCCACCCTAGCGTTGGACGAGTATAGCATCTGGAGGTGAGCGACGCAGTGTTTGCAACGCACAACTCCAGTATAGAGTGCGGTTCCGGTGCCAACAAAACTAATTCGCTCTCGAAATCATGCAAATAACACAACAAATCCGCATGTCAAGCTCTCGGCGCCTGCTTTTTCGACATAAAACCCACCACACAAGCAACTTACAGCAAAAACAAAACTTGCACTTGAGTTACACCCCAGTCCGTATAATTAAATCAGAGTAGTTCCTGATTACTGTAGACCGATTTATTTGTCATTCCGCAGCGAAGCTTATTTGTCATTCCGCAGCGAAGCGGAGGAATCTGCTTTTTGTTCGTTCGACAACGGCATACCCCGTTACGGAAACTGCTCTGTAGAGCTGGAGCAAAACGGGCTGCGAGAATACTCCTCATTTTGAAGGGGAGCGACTTTACAGGCTGCGGAAAAACTCCCTGCCTTGAAATAGAACGTCTTTGTTTTGAAAGGGCACGGCTTTAGCCGCGCCGTAAGCCATCTACTTTCAACGGGGCTTTAGCCCCCGAGGGAATACTGGAACGCCAAACCGAGTTTTTCGCAGCCGGAAAAGTCCCAACGTAACTCATCGGGCCTATCGCTCTTCTCGAATCAAGAATTTCCGGCCCCCCGCAGGGATTCGTATATACCAAGTCGTATATACGGAAAAATAAAGCATTTATTGTCAGCACGATAGATATATACCCGGGGGGGGTACCTCCTGACAAGCTTCCCATCTGGGCATGGCTCACAGGACGAGTCGCAAGCAGAGAAGAAACGGCTTATCTGCCGTTTGGGATAGATAGACAGGAATGAATTGGTGCGGGTGGCACGGGTGCAGATAGAATAGAAGAGCTAATGTCGAGTCCGTGCCGATCGCTCCAAAACAGCGGAAACGCATGGGGTAATCGATCGGCTGGGTTCATGTTGAGAGTAGTTTTGGCAAGGGAAACGAGAGAGACCTTTTGAGATCTGTGAGCTTGAACTCTGTGGAAGCGATAGAAACCAGCGTGCGTAATGCCGCAGGTCGGCGGATTTTGGGTGTAACCCGTGTGTCGGCGTTCCTGGCGACAGGCTCGGTGCTGATGCTGGCTGGCTCGTTGCTGGTGCCCAGCTCGGCGATGGCGCAGATTCGCGCGCCGCGCTACCAGAGCCCGATTGAGGCTCCAAAGCCGCAGTTGATCCTGCCGACTCCTCCCGCGATTACTCCCAACGGCACAGTGGTGGAGGACGCAATCGTGCGCGTCAATGACCAGATCATCGACCGCAGCGACTACATCCGCTCGCAGCAGCAACTCGTTGACGAGGCGCGCCAGACGCATCTGACCGACGAAGAGTTGGCCACGCGGCAGAAAGATATGCTGCGCGACATGATCGACCAGCAACTGCTGCTCTCGCGCGGCAAGGAGCTGGACATCAGCGCCGACAGCGAGGTTATTCGTCGGCTGGACGACATTCGCAAGCAGAACAAGTTCGACTCGATGGAGGATCTGGAGAAGGCCGTGCACCAGTCCGGCGTCTCCTACGAGGACTTCAAGGCGAACATCAAGAACAGCATCATCACCCAGCAGGTGGTTCGCGATGAGGTTGGCAAGACGCTCCGCCTGACGGCCAAGGACGAGCAGGCCTACTACGAGAAGCACAAGCAGGAGTACGAGCAGCCGGAGCAGGTGAGGCTGAGCGAGATTCTGATTCCCACTCCCGATGCGGCGACCGACGAGCAGGTGGCACAGGCCAAGGCCAAGGCCGACGACGTTGTGGCCAAGCTGAAGGCGGGAGCAAACTTTGACGATCTGGCGAAACAGCTTTCAGGAGGCCAGTCGGCGGACAAGGGCGGCGATCTTGGAGCGTTCAAGCGCGGCCAGTTGGGATCGAAGGCTTTGGAAGATCCGACGTTTGTGCTGAAGGCGGGGGAGAATACCGCGCCGATCCGCACCCGTCAGGGCTTCGTCATCCTGAAGGTGACCGAGCACACGCAGGCAGGAGTTCCTCCGATGAGCGCGGTCGACGACCAGTTGCAGGAGGCGATCTATCGCGAGGCAATTCAGCCCGCTCTGCGAACCTATCTGACCGGCCTGCGCGAGAAGGCCTACATCGACATCGCTCCGGGATTTGTGGACTCCGGCGCAAGCGCCAAGCAGAGCAAGCCGCTGTTTGCCGCCTACGCCGCTCCGACGACCAAGAAGAAGAAGGCAGAGCAGAAGGCGCGTCTCGATCAGGGCCATGCAGCCATAGGCACAGCAACAACGGGCACAGCAGCGACGGCGAAGGTGGCGACTACCACTCCGACCGCAGCGAAGGCCAAGCCTGCCTCTGCAAGCAAGAAGCAGAAGAAAATTCGCAAGGAGAAGATTCGCTACGGACAGGCTCCACGCAACTCGCTGCCCGCCTCGCCGGAGGAGACGTTGACGGCGGGAGCGGATCAGGGGCCGGGTGCGGCCTCCAGCGTTCTGCCTGCTCCGGGCGCGGCGATTGCTCCGATCAACCAGACAGCCGAGATGGACGAAGAGCCCCTCGCTCCCAAGGGGCCTGAGGTTAAGAAGAGCCGCTTTAGCGATCGCGCGCCGGTCGAGGACAAGGCTCGCAGGGAAGCAGCCAAGGCTAAGAAAGCTCAGGAAAAGAGAGCGGCGGTTCCGGTCAAGGCTACGACAGAGCAGAAGGCCGAGCAGCAGGTGCAGACCGCGCCGCTTGGACTAAGTGGAGACACCGCGACCAAGAAGAAAAAGAAGAAGGTGAAGGGCGCAGCGAAGGAACGACTGGCGGAGCAGGCTCCCGCGCCAGCCGCAGCCAAGCCCGAGGCTACCCCGATTCCGCCGAAGAGCGTTCGCGTCAACGGCGAGCCGGTGGTGACTCCTGCTCGCGATCCATCGACCCTGCCGCCGGTAACCGTTCCTGCAACAGTCACGCAGCCAGCCACTCCCGCAGCTCCAGTTGCTGCGCAGTAACTTTGCGCAGCAACTGGATGTTCCAATTGTTCTAGAGCATTTTTACTATGGCTATAGAGCAACTTTGTTTGTCATTCCGTAGCGAAGCGGAGGAATCTTCTTTTCGCTCGCGCCACGGAACTCTACACCTTTGATGAAATTGTTCTAGCAGAATCGAAGTTTAATGACCGAACTGACCATGCCTAGCTCGCGCTTCTGGATCGCCCTTGTGCTGGGCCTCTTTGCCGGTCTCGCCGATTATCTGGGCGGCTTTCTTCTGGTCAAGCGCTCTCCTTCGGCGCACGCGCTACGCTACTTTGTGGCTCTGGGCGCGGGTTTCATGCTGGCTGCCGCGCTGCTGGAGATGCTTCCCGAGGCCTTCGCGGTCAACACGAATGCGCAGTGGACTGCGGCGTTGGTGCTGACTGGCTACTGTGCCGTACACTTACTGGAACACACGTTGGCTCCTCACTTCCACTTCGGCGAGGAGGCACACGACCACAAGTTTCTTTCGGTGCACAGCAGCTACTCGGTGATGCTGGGTCTGGCCACGCACACGTTTTTTGACGGAGTCGCCATTGGCTCCGGCTTTGTCGTCTCCACGTGGCTGGGCTGGGTGCTGTTCATCGCAATCTTTCTGCACAAGATTCCCGAGGGCTTCACCGTCGCCAGCGTAATGCTCGCTGGAGGACAGGGTCGTCGCGCGGCGATGAACTCGGCGCTCTTCCTCGGAGCAATGACCGTGCTGGGCGTTCTGGTCATCAACCTGAAGCCGGGCTGGGTGAGGGCCGGGTTGCCGCTCTCGGCCGGAGTAACGATCTACGTCGCCGCTACCGACCTCGTTCCAGAGGTCAACCGCGAGCCAGGAGTCCGCATGGCTCTGGTCTTCCTCGGCGGCGTGGTTCTCTTCTTCCTGCTACGAATGCTCGGCCCAGGCTAGGCGCTTCGCATCGTGGCGTAGAGCATCACGCAGCGAAGCAAAAGGCCCGGGGCTAGAGCATTTTCACTATTACTGTAGAGCTAAAAACTATTGTCATTCTGAGCGTAGCGAAGAATCCCTGCATTTTGCTCGTGCCGCGAAACTCTACACCATTATTGAAAATGCTCAAAGCGGACTATTGAATCACTTGCAGCGTTACGTTGGCCGTGTGCTGCAACGCAGCTCCTGACGGCCCGGTTGCGGTTCCGGTGACGGTGAGCGTGTAGCTCGTCGAACTGGTCGTCTGCGAGGCCGTGTAGACGCGATCGCCGCAGCCCGTGGCCAACGTCGCCAGCGCGAGGAGCATCGCCCCAGCAAAGAGCAGAACCGACAGCGAGCGATCTCTACGCGCCAGAATTCTCCCGCAACGTCTGATTCGCGCCAAGCCAATCGCGGGCAAAAGAAGGATCGCCAGCAGCGTGCGCAGGCCATTGCCAGCCGCTCCCGGCGTCAACGGCTGCGTTCGATTCAGCGCGACCAGTGGAGTCTGGATTGTGACCGTAAAGCTCGTCCCTGTTCCGCCCGGCGGGATGTACGTCGGGCTGATTGATGCGGTCGAACCGGTCGGAAGGCCCGTGACCGCGAGCGTGATTGGGCTGGAGAGTGCCGCGCCAACCATTGCCACTGAGAAGTTGTACGTTGCCGCGCTGCCCGCCGGAACGCTCTGCGTCGTCGCGCCGGTTGCGGTCAGAGTGAAGTCTGAGGCAGCAGCAACCGCGACGCTCGTCGTCGCCGAACTGCTGGGCAGGAAGTTGGCGTCGCCGAAGTAGCTTGCGCTCAGAGTGTGCGCGCCCGCCACCAGCGAGTTGGTGGTGAAGCTGGCCGCACCCGTCGTCAGCGGCAGTGTCGCCAGCGTTGTCGTGCCGTCGAGCAGCGCGACGGAGCCGGTCGGTACGCCGCTGGTTGTGCTGCTCTCCTGCACGTTCAGCGTGACGGGAAGCCCAAGCCCAGGGGCGTTGGTCGAGGCCGACAGGCCCGTCTGCGAGGCCGCCTGGGTGATACTGAGACTGGACGCTGGCGAGACCGAGGCGGTGTAGTTGCTGGCTTCACTGCCGGTCAGAGTCGCCGCAATCGGGTAGCTCCCCACTGGCGAGAGAACCGCAGCGGTGGTCGTAAAACTTGCCGCAACCTTGCCCGCGTCCTGCGCCAGAACTCCGTTCAGCGAGCCGGTCAGCGCAGGCAGAGCCTGCCCGTAGAAGATCGTCGCGGAGTTCGCCACAGCGGTAATGGCGAGCGGCGTCACGGTCACGGCCAGCGCGGAGGAGGTCGCCGCGCCATGCGATGCGTCTCCCGCGTAGCTCGCAAGCAGGCTGTGTACGCCCGCTGCCAGCGAGGCCGTGCTGAAGCTGGCCGAGTTTGCGCTCAGGCTGACCGAGCCCAGCGAGATCTGTGCCCCGCTGCTTGCGTCCAGTAACGTAACGCTTCCGGTGGCACTGGTCGCGGTCGTCAACATCGCAGTGACCGAGCCGCTTCCATACACATTCACCGAAGCGCCAGTCAGCGAGAGCGTACTTGCCGAACTGACCGCAAGCCCCGCGATGGTGTGGATGTCCGGCCCCGGCGCGGACTGCGCGTCGAACTGGCGCACGCGTTGATTCCCCGTGTCGGCCAGAGTCAACAGGCCGGTCGGCGATATCGCCACCGAACGCAGCGAATCGAGGCTGGCCGCGCTCGCCGATCCTCCATCGCCGACGAAGGCCTCCGTTCCCTGCCCCGCGACGGTCGTAATCACGCCCGCAGTCGAAATGCGCCGGATGCGCTGGTTCGCGCTGTCGGCCAGATAGAGGTTTCCGGCCGCATCCATCGTCAACCCGCGCGGCAGAGCTAACCCCGCCGAGATCGCCGCAGCGCCATCGCCGCTGAAGCTCTGCACTGCGCCGCCGACGACTCCCGCACCTGCGATCGTCGCGATTCGTCCGGTCGTCGCGCTCACCTCGCGCACCCTACCGTTGTGCGTGTCGGCGATGTAGAGGTTGCCCGACGCATCCAGCGCGAGGCCATTGGGAGAGTCGATTGCCGCCGCCGTCGCCAGCCCTCCGTCGCCGGAGAAGCTCTCAGTGCCGTTGCCTGCGATCGTCGTAATCACGCCCGTAGCCGCTGCAATGCGTCGAACGCGATGGTTGCGCGTGTCGGCGACGAAGAGATTGCCCGCAGAGTCCAGCGCGAGCGCCGTTGGTAGGTCGAGTTGGGCCAAAATCGCCGCACCGCCATCACCGGAGAAGCCCGCCGCGCCGCTTCCCGCAATCGTCCGAATCACGCCGGTCGAAGCGACGACCTCGCGAATGCGCTGGTTGTGGCTGTCGGCGATGAAGAGGTCGCCTGCGGAGTCCAGCGCGAGGCCGGCGGGCGAATCGAGTTCCGCTGCGGTCGCCGCGCCGCCATCTCCCGCAAAGCCCTGCACTCCATTGCCCGCAACCGTCGTCAGGATGTCGGCAGAAGTAACCTTGCGCACGATGTGGTTGCCCGTCTCGACGAAGTAGAGATTGCCCTGCGCATCGAAGACGGTCGCGGCGGGAAGCAGCAGCGGCACGGTCGTCGCCAGCGTCTGAGCCTGCGCAGCAATCCCCAGCGCCAGCACTCCGCATAACAGCAGCTCCATCGACACCCGCAACGCCGATCTCAGTGCCACGCGCAGGCGCGCACCCTCACCACGCATCTGCTGCGCGAGAGTTGCAAATCGGCGTCTTGGGTTGAAATTGCTCAGTTCCCCACTATCCTCATCGCTGTGTGTGAACCATCTTATTCGTTACGGGAGCGACGCGAACGATCCCGCGCGATAATTCATCAATTTGCCATGGAACTACGGATGCATTCCATTCCTTACATCCCCAATCTTTTACAACTTACGCCATCCCTCTACCACCCTGCTACCATTAACACTGACCTCATCATGACGACACCTACGAACTCCGCTCCTATTCGCGTCCGCATCGCTCCTTCGCCCACCGGCGACCCGCACGTTGGCACAGCCTATATTGGCCTGCTCAACTTCATCTACGCCCGACAGCGCGGCGGCCAGTTTGTCCTGCGCATCGAGGACACCGACCGCACCCGCTTCGTCGCCAGCTCCGAGCAGATGATCTTCGACTCGCTGCGCTGGCTCGGCCTGAACTGGGATGAAGGCCCGGACGTTGGCGGCGCGTATGGCCCGTATCGCCAGTCCGAGCGCACAGAGATCTATCGCGAGCACGTCGAGATGCTGTTGGCCAGCGGCCACGCCTATCGCAGCTACGAGACCCCCGAAGAGCTGGACGCGATGCGTAAATCGCAGCTCGCCGCCAAGCTGCCGCCACGTTACAACGGAGCACATCGCGAGCTAACACCCGCGCAGATTGCCGCGTTCGAGGCCGAGGGACGCATCTCCGTCGTGCGCCTGAAGGTTCCCGTCGAGGGCGAGACCAGCTTCCGCGACGAGTTGCGCGGCACGGTCACCTTCTCGCACAACAACGTGGACGACCAGGTGCTACTGAAGTCCGACGGCTTTCCGACCTATCACTTGGCTAACGTCGTTGACGACCATCTGATGCGCATCACCGACGTGATTCGCGCCGAGGAGTGGATCTCGTCCACGCCCAAGCATGTGCTGCTGTACAACGCCTTTGGCTGGGATCTGCCGCGCTTCTGGCATATGCCGCTGCTGCGCAATCTGGACAAGAGCAAGATCTCCAAGCGCAAGAATCCCGTCTCCGTCATCTACTATCGCGAGAGCGGCTACCTGCCGCAGGCGCTGCTGAACTTCCTCGGACTGATGGGTGGAGGCATGGCGCAGCCCACCGCCGAGGAGATCGTCTCCAAGGGTCTCAACGTCAAGGATGGAGACATCTTCTCGCTCGCCAAGATGATTGAGAGCTTCGATTTCAAGCGCATCTCGCTGGGCGGGCCAGTCTTCGACCTGACCAAGCTGAAGTGGATGAATGGCGAGTATCTGCGAGCGCTCTCGCCCAAGGCCTTCTTTGCTGCGCTGCGCGAGACCATCTTCTCCGACGACTATCTGGGCCGCATCGCTCCGCTGGTGCAGACGCGCATTGAGACGCTGGCCCAGTTCGGCGACATGACCGACTTCTTCTTCAAGGACGACGTTATGCCTCCGCTTGAGATCTTTCTGCCCAAGAAGCACACGCTGGAAGAGACGGTGGTCTTCGCCGCCGAGCAACTCACCGTGCTGGAGGCCACGCCGTTTACTCCCGAGGAGTTGGAGCCTGCCCTGAAGAAGCTGGGCGTAGAGAAGGAGTGGTCGGTCAAAGACAACTTCATGCTGCTGCGCGCGATCCTGACCGGCAAGACGGCCAGCCCGCCGCTGCTGGAGAGCCTGATCGTCTTCGGCAAGGCTCGCTCGCTCGACCGCATGCGCCGCTTTCTTGACACACAGAAGAAACTCGCCAACCAAAGGAAGTAACGAGCCGTTGGCGCGGACGTGCATGGAAACGTCTAATGGATGTCCGCGCCAGAGCCGTGGGCTGGAGTCGATGGGGATAGATGAAAGTTGAAGTTGTCCAGATCCTGTTCCATGGAGAAATGCGGTTCAGAGATAAACCTCGGGTCGGCACATCTTTCATTGAACAGGCCGGAGGAACATCGGATGTCACGGATTCCGTAGTACACATTGTTGCTGCGGGAGACGTGTCCGATCGGTTGCTGGTAGTAGAAACCTCCCGGGCCGCCTGACTTTCCGCCGAAGTTATAGGTCTTCGGATTGTCGTAGCCGAGAACGATATTGTTTTTGAAGATCAAGTTGCTGGCCAAGCAGCCCCCCTTGTCCCAGCAGGCGATGTCGAAGCTTGTCGGAGCGTAGGTGACGATGGTGTTGTTGGCCAGCAGAGCCGTTCCTCCCTGACGAAAGTTGAACGAGATTGCATCGCGCGAGCGACAGAAGTCTCCCAGATGCGCGTTGTAGCCGCTCGGCTGTCCCGCCATCGGAGCCGAAAGCCGCATGCAATTGGCCACGACGGTGTTGTTGGTGAAGATCGCCGGATTCTCATTCGGCCCCCACTTGAATGGCTGGCCAAGGTTGCCAATGCCCGTGGAGTTGGTCACGGTCATCGAACACTTTCCGGTGTCGATGTGGCCTAGATCAAGCCCATCCTGCGTGTTGTAGTTGAAGGCCGAGTGATCGACATTTGCGGTCAAACAGATTCCCGCCGGGGTGCCGACTCCATCGCCGTAGCCTCCGTTGATGTCGTCATAACATGTACCTGCGTTGGTGCCGGGATAGATCTGGTTGCATCCACTCCACTCGATGGTGGAGTAGTTGAAGTTCCAGACTCCGTTGACGCTGGGGGTTGCGCGACCATCGTCGAAGTCCCACCCAGCCATTCCGTTGTAAGCAATATCGACCCTGAGCGCCGTGACTACGCCACCGATTGGCCCGATAACTCCGCGGTCGGTATGTCCGTGAATCCATAGATCCTGAAGCAGCAGATCGTGTGTATGTACATCTGTTCCGATCCCATCCGAGTCGTAGTCGTCCGTGCCCGGTTGGCATCCTTTCGGAACCGCTGGATAGCCATGCACGATGCATTTCGCGTGGCTTGTGATCTCTAGGCATTGCACGTCTACATACTGCGCTCCGCCCAGATTGAGCGTCTCCCACACACCAAATCCGCCAAAGATCTGAGTGAGCCTGGACTTGTCTACCGCATTGCCAACGCTGCAATTTGCATAGTTCTGCCCCAGAATGCGGGTGTGATGAACAGGAGTTCCAGAGGGAATTACAGGATTGGAACAGCCTCCGCTGCCGTTGCTGCCGCCAACGCACCAGGTGTAGCCTCCTCCGGCTGTAGCAGCCTTGTCGAAGCCAACGCGGCAGTCGTGAGTGTAGCCATTCTCTGCGTTCGGGACGCATCCACGGAGGATGACCGTGTCGCCGCCCGCAATGACCCATGCGACCTTGCCGTAGCTCCAGTCATCCCAGAGATAGCGATAGTCGTTGAAGGCGCAGTGTTGATTGACGCCTCTGCCGCGATAGGCGGCATCTGTCTTGCCATCGCACTGGCCTGTGGGCGCCTTTGCCGAGTATCTTGTCCCTCCGTCGGGGCGGACATACCACGTCTCGCCACCAGCGGAGAAAGAGAAGAGAGTCAACAAAAGTGACCACAGAATCAGGCGACTTGGTTTCATGGTTCGACCCTCGCTGGCTGGGCCTCACCGTGTGGAACCTATGGAGCGGATTATTGCTCGTAGGCTCCGATCGACGGCGGGTTAGACCGCTGAGAGCCAGTATAGTCGAGCGGAACGGTTGAGAGATAGGTTCCTGCACCAATTGCCGGGCTACCCGAACTGGGGGTGAAGTTGAAGTTGTCCAGTTCCGTCTCTACAAAGTTCCCAGCCTGTCCCGTTGGCTCGTTGACCAGCAGAGGATCGGCGCAAATATCTCCAGAGTAACCAGTCGGGCAGTTGAAACTGGAAGCTCTCATTCCGTACCAGAGATTATTTGTCCACGTCACTGCACCGATAGGCTCCTGGAAGTAAAGACCGCCGATTCCTCCTGCCTGCCCGCCGATGCTGTAGGTCAGCGGGTTGTCGTATCCCAGAGTCAGATTATTCTGGAAGGTAAGTACACTGTTCGAACAACTGGTATCCCAGCAGGCTACGTCGAAGGAAGTAGACTCATAGCCTGCGACTGTGTTGTTCGCAATGAGTGCTGTACCGCCCTGTCGGAAGTTGAACGAGACATTATCTCCGCTGCGGCACCAGTGCTGTAGATGCTGGTTGTAGTAGCTGGACGTGCCTGCGATGGGTTGAGACATTCTAGCGCAATTTGCTAATGCCAGATTGTCCGTAAAGACTGCGGGACTCTCGTTCGGGCCCCACTTGAAGGTCGCTCCCATATTTCCGACTGCGGTGGAGTTGGTGATCTTCACAGAGCAGGTTCCAGTGTCAATATGTCCCAGGTCGAGTCCGTCCTGCGTGTTGTAGTTGAAGGCGGAGTGATCGATGTTTGCGCTGAGGCACATTCCAGGAGGCGTACCGACTCCATCGCCATACGCTCCGTCTATATCGTCATAGCATGTGTCTGCATTCGTGCTCGGATAGATTTGGTTGCAGCCATTCCATTCGATGGTGGAGTAGTTGAAGTTCCAGACCGCTCCGGGAAGACTTGGCGTTCCATAGCCTCCCGGCGCTGAACCCGAGCCATCGTCGAAGTCCCATCCAGCCATTCCGTTGTAGGCGACATCGACCCTGAGTGCTGTGACCACGCCACCGATAGCTCCCTTGATTCCGCGATCTGTGTGTCCATGAACCGAGAGATCCTGAAGTAGCAGATCGTGTGTATTGACATCGGTGCCAATACCATCCGAGTCGTAGTCGTCCGTACCCGGCTGGCAAGCTTTCGGAACCGCCGGATAGCCATGCACGATGCACTGTGCGTGGCTGGTGATCTCCAGGCATTGCACGTCTACATACTGCGCTCCGCCCAGATTGAGCGTGTCCCACACACCAAACCCGCCAAAGATCTGGGTGAGCTTGGACTTATCCACTGCATTATTGACACTGCAGTTTGCAAAATTCTGACCGAGGATACGAGTGGGCTGGCTAGCGGTTCCCGAGGGAATTACAGGATTGGAACAGCCTCCACTTCCATTGCTGCCGCCAACGCACCAGGTGTATCCTCCGCCGTTGCTGGATGCCTGATCGAATCCGACGCGGCAGTCGGTAGTATAGCCATTCTCGGCATTCGGAACGCAGCCACGAATAATGACCGTGTCGCCGCCCGCGATGACCCATGCGACCTTGTTGTAGCTCCAGTCATCCCAGAGATAGCGATAGTCGTTGAAGGCGCAGTGCTGGTTGACTCCCGTGCCGGGATAGGCAACATCAGCCTGTCCATCGCACTGTCCACTGGTCTGGTTGGCCGAGTAGCGCGTTCCGCCGTCAGGGCGAATGTACCAGGTCGTTCCCGGACCAGTACTCTGTATAGCCTGAGCCACTGTGATTGAGGTAGCAACCGACTGCGCCTGCGCTGGGCTGCTATTGTCCGCTACGGTTGCAGTAAAGCTCGATGTTCCACTGGCCGTCGGCGTTCCAGAGATGACGCCGGTGGTCGCCGCCAGATTCAAGCCGGCAGGCAGCGATCCCGAGGTAATGCTCCAGGTATAAGCCGGAGTTCCGCCGGTCGCAGACAAGGTCTGTGCATAAGCCACGCCCGAGGTTCCCGAGGTCAGCGAAGAGCTCGTTATCACCAGCGCGCTCGGTGTCACCACTAGAGTCAGCGTGGCCGACTGGCTCAACGCAGAAGGCTTGCAGCTATCGGTCACCATCACTCCGAGCGGGTAGCTTCCGGTCGCAGTTGGAGTGCCGGAGATCACGCCGGTAGAGGCTATGCTCAGCCCCGCAGGCAGACTACCGGAGCTAACCGACCACGAGTAAGGAGCCGTACCTCCTGTCGCACTTAATGACGCGCCATACGTCGTCTTCGCCGTCGCGCTCGGCAACGCGCTTGTGGCAATAGTCAACGGCGGAGCAGCAATCGAGAGGCTCAACGTGGAGGTTGCCGTCTGCTCCGGGCTACCCTGATCCGTCACCGTAACGCCCAGAGTAAACGCCCCGCTGGCCGTCGGAGTACCAGAGATGATGCCGGTGGTCGATAGGCTCAATCCCGCAGGCAAAGCTCCCGAGGTCAGAGTCCAGGTATAAGCCGGAGTTCCTCCGGTAGCAGCCAACGTCTGCGCATAAGCCACACCCGAAGTTCCCGAGGTCAGCGAAGAGCTTGTGATCGCCAGCGATGGAACAGCAGGAGCAGCAATCGAGAGGCTAAACGTGGAGGTTACTGTCTGCTTCGGGCTACCCTGATCCGTCACCGTAACGCCCAGAGTAAACGTCCCGTTGGCCCACGTCATGCCGGAGAGGACACCCGAGGCCGACAGCTTTATCCCGTCAGGCAAAATTCCCGAGGTCAGGGTCCAGGTGTAGTTTGGCGTTCCGCCGGTCGCGGCCAAGGTCTGCGCATAGGCCACGCCCGAGGTTCCCGAGGTCAGCGAAGAGCTTGTGATCGCCAGCGATGGAACAGCAGGAGCAGCAATCGAGAGGCTAAACGTGGAGGTTACTGTCTGCTTGGGGCTACCCTGATCCGCCACCGTAACGCCCAGAGTGAACGTTCCGCTAGCCGTCGGAGTACCGGAGATAACGCCGGTGGTCGATAGGCTCAATCCCGCAGGCAAAGCTCCCGAGGTCAGAGTCCAGGTGTAAGCAGGAGTTCCTCCGGTCGCCTGTAGCGTCTGCGAATAGGTTGTCCCGAAGATTCCCGAAGCCAGCGTCGCGGCCGTAATGCTCAGCGGCTTCGGAGTCATCACGATCGAGGTCGACAACGTTGCCGTCTGCACGGTCTTGCTGCTGTCCTTTACCATCACGCCCAGTGCGAAGGTTCCGCTTACCGTCGGGGTTCCGCTAATCACGCCGGTCGAGGAGGTCAGATTTAAGCCCGCAGGCAAGCTGCCGGAGGTTATCGACCAGATGTACGGCTGCGTGCCGCCGGTAGCAGACAGAGTCTGGGAGTAGGAAGCGCTATTGGTTCCCGAGGCCAGAGAGGTGGTCTTTACGACCAGCTTCTGCGGAGCAATCACAATCGAAGTTGTCACCGAAGCAGTCTTGGCTGGCCTTTCGCTATCCGTTACCATAACGCTGGACGAAAAGGTTCCGCTGGTCGTTGGCGTTCCAGAGATCACGCCCGTGCTGGCCGACAAGCTCAATCCCTCAGGCAAACTACCCGAACTGATCGTCCAGTTGTAGCTCGGCGTCCCGCCCGTCGCGGAAAGACTTGCGCTATATGAGGTTCCAACCACTCCGGCGGGAAACGAGGGAGTATTAATTGCCAGAGAGGCTTTCTTTCCGTTGGACACCAGAGGAGAAGCAATCGTCACAGACACAGCCGAGGAGGGCAGTCCCGTCTGGCTGTTCTGCACCTGCACCTGCGCCGTACCGACGGAAGCCAGCGCCGCTGCGGGCACCGTGACCGAGAGGTTGCTGGCATCGGCCACCGTGGTCGACAGGGCGCTGCCATTCCAGATAGCCACCGTCTGACTGGTAAAGTTCGCGCCAACCACGCTCACAGTCGTATCGCTCGCTCCTGCGGTCAGGGATTGCGGCAATATCTGGCTGATGCTTGGCGAAACCAACTGCTGAACTACAGAGGTGCCGCAGCCAAGATAGAAGAAGCAAAGAGTAATGAAGAAGAGGGAAGAAATTGTCTTGATGCACGCCAAAATCGATTTATTACTGCCCATGTACTCACCTGGTGACCCTGATCAAAGCTCCGCTGCTCCAGCAATTCCGAGGCGCTGCTCAAGGGAAAATATATGTTTTACAGACTTCCAAGATTCACACTACAGAGAAACATCGGTTACTACAGTCACCCAAAAGCTTCTAAACTCTGCCACTTTACGGTTATCGACTGTCAGAGTTTTGCATATTGTGTCGGAGAGGCTTCCAAGTCGCAGAAATCCACCCTCTCCGTCCTGTCGCCATCCAACTCCAACGGCGACAGATATATGCCGCAGCAGTGCGCAAAACTTTGCATAATAAAAGGAAACGAGAGCAACAAGAAAAGGGCCTTAGATCACATTCTCTTCACGGCGAACCCACAATATGCGATGAGGGCGACTCCGTCTGATTCGGCTTCGGCTTTCAGAAGTCGAAGCCATCTCAACTGTTGGCACAATCTATTTTTCGCATAGAGTAACCGCAAGGATCCCCCAATGTGATTACTTAAGTAACGTTACCAGCCTCCCTTATTATACGGGCCGAGCGGCTATTTCTGGATGGAGGATCCAAAGAGGTCGTCAGCCATGGAGGTCTCTCCATCGAATGAGCCATGCAACTTTGTTTGTTTGCGGCATCTTCCTGATGAGGCAAACGGGGGTTGGCAGGTTCGGCAGAGTCAAGCGAAGGGGCGCTTGTTTGTCTGAGAGGAAAAAATAGATCGACGCTGCTTGTTTTTTCATGCAAACTCAAGCTACATTTCTCCAAACATTCCGCGTCACTTTCCCGCAAACAGGACGCTAATACGGGTTCAAAAGCCCGTAAAATCCAGTTTTTTGTTGAAAACCGGGAAAAACCGAAGAAAACGGCAAAATAACTGTGGAAACCTGCTAAAAACCATTGACAAAGCAATCCGAAAGGTCGAAGGTGAATTGCGGTACGTTTCCTGGTACCCGCGTAAACACCGGCGATTCTCCCAAGTCGGACGAGTGGGAGAAGGGTTTACACGGGGAAGGTCCAGCAAGTGTATTGGCAGCACGAAGCACAATTTTGAACCACCATCTTGGAACCAAGGAGCAACACACATGGCAAAGGGAATGACAAAGACAGCGCTGGTACGCCTACTGGCAGAGAAGCTCGAATTGACCAACAAGCAGACGGCAGCCTTCCTGGAACTGCTGGCGGAGACCGCCGTCAAGGAAACCAAGAAGAACGGCGAGTTCACCATTCCCGGCATCGGCAAGCTGGTCAAGGCTGATCGCAAGGCCCGCCTCGGACGCAACCCCCAGACCGGCGAGACCATCAAGATCAAGGCCAAGACCGTGGTCAAGTTCCGCGTCGCCAAGGCGGCCAAGGACACCATCGCTCCGCCAAAGAAGTAATCCTTCTCTGAACTCGTTGAAGGGGCTGTCCGAAGCGTACTGAGTCGCAAGTCTCGTGGAATTTTCTGCGAGCATACGCATGGCTCACGGGCGCGCATCAGGAACAGTGCAGAATTTGAGGCGGTCTCTCCCAGCGAGAGACCGCCTCAAATCGTTTTAGACCATTTCAGACAATGGCGTAGACCATGCTGCGACGAGAAAAAGCAGATCCCCCCGCTTCGCTGCGGGATGACAAACAGGTTGATTTATAGCAACAACTAAAATGTTCTAGCTGCGTCACTGGAGCGAGAGGAGAGCTTCTGGTCGGAGTCAACCAGACGCGAGGCGAAGAGTGCTCCGATCCAAACAAAGAGGATGGGGAAGAACTCCAGCGTATAGCGAGGCTCCGAGTTGTCCAGCGTGAGCAACAGAGCGGCGCGCAGCAGGATGTAAGCGGCCATGGAGAAGACCAGTTCGCGGGGAACGAGGTTGGACGAGAGTGAACTCGTCGCAATCGGATGGGACGAGAGAGATTTGGTGCGACGTCTCCAAGCGAAGTAGCCTGCAAAGGCGAGCGCGAAGCAGGCGAGATTGAGCGCTGCGTAGGATGCGGCGAGAGCGCTCTGAGCGGGGTGATCGCTCCAGTTCCACCAGTCGTCGGTATCGCTGATCATCTCGGTTCGCGGGCGGAAGGCCATGTCGAGCAGACGAGCCGTGGGCAGGGCAACATAGTAGAGCAGCGGATGCGCGTGGATGCGCTCGGTGGCGAGAGCATTGAAGCGAGCGTCAATCTCGGGGGAGTCGGTGGTGGTCTCGTTGTAGTCGTTGAGCAGGTCGCTGGTGCGGCTTTCGAGGTCTTCTGTGGCTTCGGGCGAGGCTGCGGCGAAGGCGCGCGTGGGCAGGTCGTCGACTTCGACGCGATCTCCGTTGCAGTTCCAGTAGACCTGTTCGGTGGAGATAAAGTCGATGGCCCAGGTGCGATACCAGCGGTTGAAGCCGAGCGGAGGAATCTCTCCGGGATCGTTGGCGTAGCGCGGAGCGAGCGGCTGGAAGACTTCGAAGGTCTGCCAGTTTCGGGCGGTCCATGGAACCAGCGGAAGCAGGATGCAGAGCGCTGCGGCGAGCGCTGGCAGAGCCGAATGAAGCGGGCGAAGGCGACGTTCGCGAGTGGCCAGCGAGCGCCAGAGCATTGCGGGAAGGATTGCCGCAGCCAGCAGAGCTTGATCGGGGCGCAGAAGCAGCGAGGCGCTGAGCGCAGCAGCAAGGATCCAGAGCCAGCGATTGAAGCCTGGGGCGACGTCGAGCCAGCGCACGAAGGCGTAGAGGGCCAGAGCGATAGTGGCGAGAACCAGCGTCTCGGTCAGCGGCGCAGCGACGTAGTTCGCGGTGAAGGGACAGAGCGCGGCGATCCACAAAACAGGAAGCAGTGCGCGGCGACCGAAGAGGCGTCCGGCAAGCGCTGCGACGAGGCAGCAGGTACAGAGATCGACGGCGATCTGCGTGAAGAGAACAGCGTTGTAGTGTTCGACACCGAAGAGTCGAAAGCATGTCGCAATGAAGAACGGGTACCCGGGCAAGCGGATCAGCGTAGGGCTAATCTCGATCGCACCAGAGGCCAGCCTGTTCTCGGCGAATCCATAAACGCCATGCAGAAGCCAGTTTTTGGCGATGGCACCGTAGATCAGGCTGTCGCCAGCGATCCGCGCCATGTGCAGGACGAACCAGAGGCGCAGGAGAAGGCCCGCGATCAGTGCCGCACCCGCCCAGAGCCAGAAGTTGAGTCGATCTCGAGTCATATCAGGAGAATCATACCTGTCTCTGGGGTTGCAATTAGCAGTTCGGACGATGTTTTTTCTTTCCATCGTCAATTGCTGTGCCCTGATGCGTCCATAGCACAGCAGAACACACCAATGTCAGCTTTGATGTAGATTTAGTTGGGGCAGTTATTTCTTATTAAAACCATAGACGCTGGAAAAGCGAAAAGGAAACATGACTCAGCAGGTTTTTTTCGATCCTCAACGCAAGCGCTGGAAGCGGTTGCGGCGCATCTTCGATGGCATGGCGCTGTTTGGCGTTGTGGTTGGAGTGTTGTTTGTGATCGGCCTGCTGCACATGACCCCTTTGCCGGAGCTGTTGCTTTCGACTCCGAAGCGGAATGTCAGCGCACTGAAGCTGGATTCCAGCAAGGCGGGGATTAAGCCGCGGCGATCCGAGCATCGCAAGACCGACCTGAAGCCCTCCGAGGTAACGTTGAACTCGGGCGAAGGACTGCGCGCGGCCTACTATGTGGAGGACGATCCAGCGAGCTATTCTTCGCTGAAACAGCACATATCTCAGATCGATCTGCTCTTTCCTGAGTGGCTGCATGTGGTGTCGGCTGATGGTCGGCTGACCTCGTACAGTCTGGACAACCGCGCCTTCGACGTGGTGGATCAGACAGGCGTACATGGCGTGGATCACGAGCAGAGAGTGGCGCGCACGATCGCGGGAGCGGTCAACGATACGACTCCGGCGGAGGTCTTTCCGCTGGTGAATAACTACGACCCGATCCGGGGGATGTTTCTTCCCTCGATTGGCGACTTTCTGACCAATCCTGCCTCGCGGGCGCGCTTTGTGCGGCAGACGGACGCCTTTCTGGCGGCGAATCCCAGCTATCACGGCCTCTCGATGGACTTCGAGGAGATTCCCGGATACGCGCAGCAGGGGTATATGGCCTTGCTCGTGGCGCTGTATCAGGACTTTCATCCGCGCGGGCTGAAGCTGTACGTCAACACTCCGGTGGGCGACGACGCTTTCGACCTGAAGCTGATGGCGGACAACTCCGACGGACTGCTGATGATGAACTACGATCAGCATCAGACGGGAAGCGGGCCGGGACCGATTGCAGCGCAGGACTGGTTTCTGAATAACCTGAAGGCCGCGCTGAATGTTGTCCCCAAGAACAAGATCATCTGCTCGCTGGGCAGCTACGGGTACGACTGGACGACGACGATGCCAGAGGCGCCGAAGATGCGCAAAGGCAAGCCCGTCAAGTCTGGCAAGCCTGCGGAGCCAAAGGTTCTGGGCGCCGAGGAGATGTCGACTCAGGAGGCCTGGCAGGCGGCGACCGATGCCGGGGCGCAGATCGAGCTTGACCCCGACAGCCTGAACGTCCACTTTGCGTATGACGATGACGACGCGCATGTGCGTCATCAGGTGTGGTTTCTGGACGCAGTGACGGTTCTGAACGAGATGCGCGCGGCAAGGGCTCTGGGCATCGAGACCTTCGCTCTGTGGCGACTGGGCTCGGAGGACAACTCGCTGTGGAAGATCTGGGATAAGCCGACGCGCATTGATCCGGTGATTGATCTGGCACAGGTCGAGCCGGGCTTCGACATTGATACCGAAGGCACGGGGGATATTCTGCGCATCACGCGCAAGATGCAGACCGGTCATCGCGTGGTAACGATGGACGACGATGGCTCGGTTCCGCTGGCGTATCGCATGGTTACGGCGGAGACGATGAGTTCATTCCCTCTGTCGTACACGGTGATGCAGACGGGCTATCACCCGAAGGAGGTGGCGCTCAGCTTCGACGATGGCCCCGATCCGAAGTGGACTCCGAAGATCCTCGACATTCTGAAGAAGTACCACGTGGTGGGAACCTTCTTCATGATCGGCGAGCAGGCGCAGAACAATATCGGACTGATTCGGCGGGTCTTCAACGAAGGCCACGAGATCGGCAACCATACCTTTACCCATCCCGACATCAGCGAAATTTCAACCAGCAGTGTTGATCTTGAGTTGAACCTGACGGAGCGATTGTTTGCCGCAGAGTTGGGCGTACAGCCGCTGTACTTCCGCCCGCCGTACTCGATCGATCAGGAGCCGGATACCAACGATCAGGCCGCTCCAGCCGCGCGGATTCAGAACCTCGGGTACGTCATCGTCGGCGACAAGATCGACACCAACGACTGGGACGAGCATCCACGCAAGAGCCCACAGGAGATTACCGACAGCGTCTTTCAGCAGATCAACGACATGCAGACGCGCTCGTGGATGCAGGGCTCGATCATCCTGATGCACGACGGCGGAGGGGATCGCTCGGCGACAGTGGCCGCGCTTCCGGTGCTGATCGAGGCTCTGCGCGACCACGGATTCACCATTGTTCCGGTCTCGCAGTTGATGGGCAAGACGCGCGCCGAGGTGATGCCCCCGCTCAACGACCAGCAGCAGTGGCAGGCCCGAGTGGATCTGGTCGCCTTCTTTGTGTGGGCTTTCTTCAACCACTTTGTGATTGCGGTCTTCTTCGTTGGCGATATTCTGATGAGCGCACGGCTGATTATTATCGGCGTCTTCGCCGTCATCGACCGCTTCCGCAAGCGAAAGAACTTTGCCGGGCCGGACTACGCTCCGCGCGTTGCGGTGTTGGTTCCTGCGTACAACGAGGAGAAGGTCATCGTGCGCACCATCCGCTCGGTGATGATGTCGAACTATAAGAATATTCGCGTCGTTGTGATCGACGATGGATCATCGGACAAGACCTATCAGACCGCCATTAACGCGTATCCGGCGGACATCGCCTCGGGTCGGCTGACGGTGATTACCAAACCGAACGGAGGCAAGGCCGACGCTCTGAACTTCGCGCTGGAGACGACCGACGAGGAGGTCTACGTCGGGATCGACGCCGATGGAGTGATCGCGCATGACGCGATTACCAAGCTGGTCAGTCACTTTGCCAATCCCAAGATCGGCGCGGTGGCGGGCAACGCAAAAGTGGGCAATCGCGTGAACCTCTGGACTCGATGGCAGGCGCTGGAGTACATCACCAGCCAGAACTTCGAGCGGCGCGCACTGGATCTGTTCGACGTGGTGATGGTGGTTCCGGGAGCGATCGGTGCGTGGCGAACGTCCGCAGTGAAGGCGGGAGGTGGCTACCACACCAACACCGTCGCCGAAGACGCCGATCTGACGATGAACCTGCTGGAGCAGGGATACGAGGTGATCTACGAGGACAGCGCACTGGCCTTCACCGAGGCTCCGGTCAACATGGACGGGCTGATGCGACAACGCTTCCGCTGGTCGTTTGGAATCCTGCAGGCGGTCTTCAAGCATCGCGGCGCGATTGCGAAACGGCGCGCGATGGGCTTGTTCGCACTGCCCAATACGTTGATCTTCCAGATTCTGCTGCCGCTGGTCTCGCCGATGATCGACCTGATGTTCGTAGCCGGCGTACTGAATTATTTCTACGACCGACACTTCCATCCCGAGACGGCCTCATCAGCCAGCTTCGAGAAGCTGCTGTTGTTCTTCTTCACATTCCTTGCCATCGACTTTGTGACCTCCGCGCTGGCCTTCGCGCTGGAGAAAAAACATCCGGCAAGCAAGGGCGACGCATGGCTGCTCTTCCACATCTGGATCCAGCGCTTCAGCTATCGGCAGGTCTTCTCGATCGTTCTCTTCAAGACGATCAAGCGTGCCATCGACGGCAAGCCGTTCAACTGGGACAAGCTGGAACGGACAGCGACGATGTCCAAAGAGACAGAGAAGCTGACCGAAACCAAATGAAGCAGCAACGTGAAGGATGGGGCTGCGTCCGAGATGACGGCGATGTAAGACATTGCGGTTGGGACTCTGGCGATTCGGGCAGGATCGCCAGAGTGGAGAGCAAGGCGGCGAACGTGCTAAAATCATACGTTGCATAAGGGCTGCTCTGTACTGCGGCCACGCGCAGGATCGGCTCGCTCGGGCGCCTAAACAAGCAGCCAGAATACAAGCAGAAAAAATCAAGTTACGAGGGAATCCATGTCCGGCCATTCAAAGTGGGCGACCATCAAGCATAAGAAGGGCGCAACAGACGCCAAGCGCGGGAAGATCTTCACCCAGCTCATCAAGGAAATCACCATCGCGGCCAAGGGCGGCGGCGGAGATCCGGACGGCAATCCGCGCCTGCGCACCGCGATTCTGGCGGCGAAGGCCGAGAATATGCCCGGCGAGAACATCAAGCGCGCCATCCAGCGCGGAACCGGCGAGTTGGAAGGCCTGTCGTACGAAGAGATTCTGTACGAAGGCTACGGGCCGGGCGGAGTCGCCGTCATGGTGCAGGTGCTGACCGACAATAAGAATCGCGCCGTGAGCGAGATTCGCCACGCCTTCCAGAAGAACAACGGCAACTTGGGCGAGTCTGGCTCGGTGAGCTACCTGTTCTCGAAGAAGGGCGTCATCGTCGTCGACAAGAGCAAGGCGGACGAGGACAAGTTGACCGAGATCGCGCTGGAGGCAGGTGCCGACGACCTCTCGGACGAGGGCGAGACGTGGGAGGTCGTTACGGGGCCGAAGGAGTACGACGCGGTGCTGGCAGCGATCAAGGCTGCGGAAATCGAGCCGGATTACTCCGAGGTGACCATGGTCGCATCGACCTACCAGAAGTTGGAAGGGACACAGGCAACCGGAATGATGCGCCTGCTGGAAGTCCTCGAAGACCTCGACGACACCCAGAACGTCTACACCAACTTCGATATGGACGAGGCCGCGATGGCGGCTAATGCCTAAGACAAATAATAACTGCGGATTTGCACGGATGAACGCAGATCAACGGAAGAGTGTGGGAGAGGCCGCCGAAGCTTCGGCGGCTTTCTTCTGTGCGGAGTACGAACTTGAGTGAGAGACGGAGCAATTCTTTGAGCGGTACAAGAACTCTATTTAAGCTTGCGGCCGCTCTGGTCTCTCTGACCTGCGTGGCGGGGGCACAGTCCACTGCGACGGCAGGCAGCGTTGCTATCACGAATCCGCTGCAACAAGAGTCAAAGCCGTTCAACATCGGCGCGCTGATGCAGACGGGCTTCGGAGTGACCGAGAATCGCGGCAACTTCACGTTTCTGATGGCGGGAGTTCACGCGGGCAAGGTTCTGACGGGAATGTACGGGAAGGGACTGGTGCGCGGGAACTTTGAGTACGCGGTCGAGGCGTTTCCCTTCTGGCAGTCCTACACGCCGACCACGCAGCGGCAGAATTGCACGGTCGTAACAGGCCCCCTCGGTGGAGTCGGAGCGGAGTGTTCCGCGCCGTTCACCATCGGCGGAACGTTTACCGGCATAAGCATTACGCCGATTATTTTGCGCTGGAACTTCGCCGGGACGCGACGCTTTACGCCTTGGGTACAGGGTGCCGGCGGGCTGCTGTGGACCAATCACAAGTACCCTGCCTTTGGCGGGCCTACGATCCCCGGAAATAACGGCGGATTCAGCTACACGACGCTGGGCGACAACGGGCCGAACGACGATACCAGCGTGTGGAACTTTACCCCGCAGTTTGGCGTGGGAGTGCATTATTTTACGCAGCCCAAGCGCTCGATTGATCTGGGTGCGAACGCGATTCACATCTCCAGCGCCTCGCTGGGCGATAAGAATCCCGGGGTCAACGCCAGCGTACAGTTCACGCTGGGCTATAGTTGGTGGAAGTGAGCCTATGTCGCCAAATCTGAATACAAATGCAGTGATTGAATGTGTGCCGAACTTCTCCGAGGGCATCGACAAGGCCAAGGTCTCCTCGATCGTCGCGGCGATGAAGGGCGACGACGTTCGCCTGCTGGACTGGTCGCTGGATGCGGCGCACAACCGAAGCGTGGTGACGATTGCCGGTTCGCCGACGGCGGTTATGGAGTCGGCGGTGCGTGGAGTCGGGCGCGCGGCGGAGTTGATCGATCTGACCAAGCAGAATGGGGTTCATCCACGAATTGGGGCGGCGGATGTGGTTCCGTTTGTTCCGGTTAGCGGAATATCGCTGGCCGAGTGCGCAATGCTGGCGCGACGTGCCGGACTGGAGATCTGGCGACGCTACGGAGTCCCCGTCTACTTCTACGAGGCGGCCGCGGCGCGACCGGATCGAGTAAATCTGGAAGACGTGCGACGCGGCCAGTTTGAGGGGCTGCGCGAGTCGGTACATCGCGATGCATCGCGGCGACCAGACGTTGGCGGACCGGAGATTCATCCCACAGCCGGAGCCAGCGCCGTGGGAGCACGCAGCTTCCTGATCGCCTACAACATCTTTCTGGATTCGCCGCTGAGTACGCAGACCGGCGCCGGCGTACCGTTGGTGGCGCAGGCGGACATTGCTGCGGCGCGAGCCATTGCGCGAGCGATTCGCGCCTCAGCCGGAGGAATGCACGGAGTCAAAGCGATCGGCGTCAGCGTGAACGGGCGCGCACAGGTCAGCATGAATATTACCGACTTTCGCGCCACTCCGATGCGCCGAGTTCACGCCGCAGTGCAGGAACTGGCGCGCAACTACGGAGTGGTCGCCAACCAAGGCGAGATCATCGGCCTGATTCCGCAGGAGGCGTACGAGCCGGAGCAAGACTGGTTGCGCGAGATTCCCGACTTCGACCCAGAAGCCAAGGTCCTAGAGCGCAAACTGAACTCCCCGCTGCCGTGGCCTGCAACTAAAATTTGACGGATGCGCATACAGCACAGGGGGAGAGACGCCGCAGGTTTAATTCCGACTTGGCTAGAAATGAGTCGAAATTTTGTCAAACCATTTTACATTCGATTCGTCCAACAAACTGCCCCTTGCCTGAAATGCCGTTTCAGAGAAGAATAGTAGGGGTCAAGTTTTAGGCTGAATCGCAGCCACCAGTTTTTTATTTACCGATATATGGGAGTTCATTTTGCGTATGCATTCATTCGATTCACGATTCATCTCCAACTATAAAGGCAGAACCTGCAAAGCGCTGACTGTGGCGCTGACCGTTGCGCTGTGTACCCCGTTCGCTCACGCTGCACAACTGTCAGGCGACGCCAAGGCCTCCATCCCCCATGAAGTTCAGCAGCTGATTGTGGTGGACTACCGCGCGATGCAGAACTCGCCCGCCGCGATGAGCCTGAAGGATCGCGTGATGCCGCCCGAACTCAAGCGTCTGGAGACGGCGTTGACCAAGTCCGGGTTGAAGGTGGACGCGGATACCGACGCGCTCGCATTTGCCGCGTTCCGTACGACAAACGCCGAAGGGAAGACCGCAGAGGCGGACCGCATCGTGGGAATCGCGCAGGGCCAGTTCCACACCCGCGAGATCTTGGCAAACTTCCTCAAGAATAAGATTAAGCCCGTGGCCAGACGCAACAACAGCATCTATCCAATGGGATCGTCGGGCCTGAGCGTTGTATTCCTCAACCAGACGACGATGGTCTTCGGCGACAAGGACGCCATTGACGCAGCCGTGGACGCACGCGACGGCCTTACGCCAAGCTTCCTGTCCAATAGCGACCTGATGAGCGACATGGCTTCCGTCGATAACCACGCCATCTGGAGCCTGCTCGATGCCAAGGGAACGCAGATCATGATGCGAGGCGTTCTCGGCGCGGCAGCGCAGATCGCCGACTACGACACAGTGAAGAATCGGATGAAGGGTTCTCGCTACACCATGGACTTCTCCAATGGCGTGAAGTTCGACATGTCCGTGAATATGTCGGACACGCTGACGGCCGCGACCTGCGCCACTGTAATGAAGGGTCTGGCAATCCTGAAGAAGCAGCAGGGAACGCCGCTGGAAAAGACCGCCATGGACGATACCACGATCAGCTCCAGCGCAGGATCGCTGACGGTCAGCTACGCCTCGTCCGACGGCGAGTTTACCAGCCTGTTGACCTCGCCGCTATTTCAGTCGGTCGTGAAATAAGCAGTACGGCGACTTGGCAGCATAGAGTTACTTCGCAAGATAAAAGGCCCGGATCAATTCAGATCCGGGCCTTTTGCTGCGTCCTCCCGCCCTCGTATCGCAACTGAACGTCGTCAACGTCCCTTTCGGGGGTGCCTCACCTGAGGTGGTTCCGTTTGTTCGGATAGTTTTTCCAATTTATATGCGTCGCCCCTGCAATTCTCTTCTGTCTTATCCGTTCTGATCGGGGGCATCGGGGTTAAGTCTTTTGCTCGGAAGTTTGCGCGAAGGCGGCCAGTCAATCGCCGCACAGAGTAGACTTACAGCAGCGTAATTTTTTGCCGCAAGGGAGTTTGTTCTTCATGCCGAATCCGCTTCGTCGTTCTGTCTCTGCTGGAACCAGCCTGCTTGTCCCGGTTCTGCTGTTGTGCCTCTTCAGCTTCACCGCATCCGAGGCCTTCGCGCAGGACGCCCCAGCGCCTTTCCCCTTCCAGAAGCAGTTGGATCGCATGGATTTGGCCGTTAGCGTTACTGGTGTAATCAACTCGGACGTCAATGGCACCGAGCAGCGCGACGCAACATCCACCCATAACAATCTCGCCATCTCCCCCAGCAGCACGGTCGGCGAACTGATTACTCTGCGCTATACGGCCAAGCCCTACGTTGGCTTTGAGTACAACTTCGGCAACTTTCGCAACGCCCAGAACTACACCTACACGCCCAAGCTCCCCTCCAACCAACTCACCAGCGCGCAGGCCGGCGTTCACGAGATTACTCTCGGCTACGTCGTCCACCCGCGCAAGATATTCGGGGTGCAGCCCTACCTTGGCGTAGGAGGCGGAACCATTCACTTCACTCCAACCTCGGGCGGCGGCGAGGGCCTTCCCTTCCAGTACCGCGCCGTCTACTACTACAGCTTCGGCGTGGAACAGAGCTTTCCCAGCAGCCATTTCGGCGTTCGCGCAGGATTCCGCCAACTCATCTATCTTGCTCCCGACTTCGGCGAGAACTACCTGACCATCACCCGTCGTATGCGCACCTCAGAGCCGACCTTCGGCTTCTTCGCACGCTTCTAGAACATTCCTTCGGGAACTAAAGAATCTGCGAGGAACTCGATTCTGGCTGCCGAGTATTCCCGCGTGGGCTGGACTGAAAAGTTAAAGCGCCGGAGTTTGACAGCATCGGAACCGCTATTCGCGGAGCTGATCTCTCCTGAGTCAGGATGTTCCACCGCTTAGAGCCTGTTCACGATCTGCTGAGCAAGAGGGCGAGGAAGGCGAGGGGAACGAACTGCAAGCTGGTATTGAGTTTTCGTTCGCAGTTTTTCCATAGTCTGCGGCACTTTTCCAGCCATCCGAAAGAGCATTCGACGACCCAGCGTTTGGGCAAGACGACAAAAGTGTGCAGTTCATTGCGCTTGATGCCAGACACCTTCTGCCCGCGTCGTATGCCTTGAGTTCCGCGCTGTCGGTGTTCTTCACGCTTTGCGCGTCAACGATCAAGAAGCTGGTCATGGCGTTGCGTCCCTGTTTGGTTCGAGCCGCGCCAACTGATTTTTTTAAGGCCCGCTCCAGAACGCTGATGCCGTCCTGACCGGGTTCGCTCCACTTGGCAAAGTACGAATGCACCGTGCGCCACTTGGCAAATCCATCGGGAAGCATGCGCCACTGGCAGCCGCTCTCGAGCAGGGACAACACCGCATTGAACACTTCATGTAAATCCACTGTCCGCGGTTTGGTTCGCTTACGAACCCCTTCCAACATAGGGAGAACACGCTCAAACTGCTCCCGGCTCACATCGCTCGGATACTGCTTTCTAGGACCCACCCTCCATCGCTATCGCCTCGGCCTTGCCTCTGCATTATCCATCTTGATGCCCCACACACGATCACCCAAAAGATTATGAACAGGCTCTGAGAAGTGAAAGTAGAACATCGCTTTGGTTCTGTTGTTTCAGAAACAGCCCGTTACATGGCCTGCGATGAAGCGGGTTGGCGGATCACTCGCAGCGTCTGCCATGTTTGTGGAATGACCAGGATAATCAGGTAGGACACGATGGTTCCCAGGATGACTCCGACGGCTCCAATCCGCTGTACCCAATAGATCGAAAGTGCCAGATTTACGACTGCTGCCACAAGCGAACACCAGGCCTGCAATCGTGTCTCCCCTTTGGCGACCAATACGGTCGAGGTGTTGTTCATGAAGGTGCTGATCAAGACCCAGACGCACATCAGGAGAATAAGTTCTTCCCCAGGGACAGCGGCCTTCCCCGCCCATACGCGGACGATCCAGCGTCCGGCCAAGGCAAACAAAGCTGACAGGCCGAGAGTGGTAGCCATCGTGATCGACATCGTGCGGTGAAACGTGCGCCGCACCCATGCCATATCCCCGCGGTCGAAGGCTTCGCTGAAGGCCGGCCAGAGCGAAGGCATAATCATCATTTGCACAACGGAGGCATAGCCAACCAAGCGCCACGCAACGCTGTACGAGGCCACCTGAGATGGTCCAAGATAATGCGTCACGACCAGATTATCGCTATTGAAGACCACCAGTCCGGCAATCTGTAGCACGAAAAACTCGCTGCCCGTCTGCATCATCCTGCGCGCCGCCTCGCGATTAAAATGATGGAGACGAGGAGACATCCAAGGCTTGTGAAAGCACCAGAGCCACACGAGACAGATCAGATTGGCTCCCACAATCGACGCAGAGGAAGCGATGACCATGGCCACCAGGCCAGCATGCAAACGCGCCAAAATAATTATGGAGATCAGATTACAGAGACTTCCCGCAGCGACGAAAAGATTTGCTACACGCAGTTCCTGATATCCTCCCAGGATCTTGGGCCCCAGTCCGACAGGCAGACCCACCAGGAATATTGCAAGCGCCGCAGCCACTGCACGGCCAACCGTGGGGGCCTCCGAAGGCGACGAAAGATGGAACAACTGATCCCAGTGCAGAAGAGGCCAAATCAACCACGCGACCCCCGCCAGCAGCAGCGCCACAACTGACATAACTCCCAGAGCCGTGGTGCCGAATGTACTTGCGTGCTCACGGTCGTCCCGGGCATAGGCCTCGGAGATAAAATTGGTGAGAGAATTGGCAACGCCCAGATCAAAGACCAGCAACATGCAGAGCGTAGTCGAAATTGTGATCCAAACGCCAAAATCCTCGGTGCCGAGGTAACGGATCGCGATTGGGATCGATATTGCACTGCACCCGAGCACAACACCCTTACTCAGTACTGCGGAGAATGTGCCCTGCAAAAGCCGACGTGTTCGGGCTGCTGCCAGCGGCTTTGCTCCCATCTCCGGTGAGGCAGGCGCTTCTCGGGAAAAACTGCTAGACATATGGGAAGTATACTAAAAACGCTCCGGCAGCGATTGCATATCCATGATTCCTCCATCACTCCAGGGTTCAAAGCGCTAGCCCAGCTTTTCTTGCCGGAGGGTGGCCATCTCAGCCTCCAGCATCATGCCGACGACTTGCTTCATGCCATATCTGGCCTTCCACCCCAGACCGTTGGCGGCTTTTGAAGGATCGACTTTATTCCGCAGGATGTCGGTCGGTCGCATCAGATTCTCATCAATTGAGACATGGTCGCGCCAATCCTTGCCAGCCAATTCAAAGGCTGTTTTCATAAACTCTTTCAGTGTATGGCTGCTTCCTGTGGCAATAATGTAGTCGTTCGGGACAGGAAGTTCCAACATTGCCGCAATCGCTTCGACGTATTCCGGTGCCCAGCCCCAGTCCCTTTCAATATGCAGGTTGCCAAGCGACAGGCGCACATCGTGGCCCAGCGCCAACGACGCCACGGCGTGGACGATTTTTCGCGTGACAAACCTTCTCGGACGCAAAGGAGAATCATGGTTGGAAAGGATTCCAGTGCAAGCGAACATCCCATAAGCTTGACGGTAGTTCGCTACGGTCCAGAATGCCGAGGCCTTCGCTACGGCATAGGGGCTGCATGGGTGAAGAGGTGATTTCTCATCTGCCACGCCATCCCCTGTGTCTCCAAAACACTCTGTGGAACCAGCGTTATAAAGACGAATATCGAGGTCGGAAAGGCGGATCGCCTCCAGAAGGCTGAGTGCGCCAAGCGCGATGCTTTCAATGGTCTCGACAGGCTGCTCAAAGGAGAGACCGACCGAGCTTTGACCCGCAAGGCTGAATATTTCGTCTGGGCGTATCCGCCGCAGCAGTCCGAGAACGCTACCAACGTCCCGAAGATTGAGCGATACGAGATGGACCGACTCATAGATTTTCAACCGATGCAGATTGCCAAAGGTGGCCAGTTCCGCATCCCGCGAACTGCCCCAGACTTCATAGCCGCGATCCAGCAACAGCTTGGCAAGATAGGTGCCGTCCTGTCCAGATATGCCGCAAATCAGTGCCCGTTTCGCCATCGTATTCTCCCCTGTCAGATTGCGGTCGGCACCGGAGGCACACGGTGATCCTGCAAGGACAATGCAGATGTTCTCTCATAGAGCGCTTGGAAACTAACGACTGTGTCAGCAATCGAATATTGCGATAGTACCAGAGTCCCTTTTTGAATCAATTCCTCACGCAATTCCGGCGTGTCCAGAATCTTTTTCATCAAAGAGGCTAGTTCCGCATACGAATCGGGGTTGAAGTAAAGAGCAGCATCTCCTGCTACTTCAGGCAATGTAGTGGCGTTCGAAGAGAGAACTGGAAGCCGTGCGTGGAACGCCTCTAGAATAGGGAGACCAAACCCCTCGAACTTGCTCGGAAACACCATAGCGGTAGCCGTACTGAAGACGGCTTGCAACTCCTCGTGAGTCAAAAAACCCAGGAAATGCACTTGCTCGAATACGCCGAGATCTTTCGCCAGTTTATCCAGCGCTGGTCGTTGCCCCCACGTCGACCCCGTGAAGTAAACATGTGGAGTGACACCATGTTTATTCTTTAGAATATGAAGAGCATTGAGAATAGCGTCATGGTTCTTGTGTGGCCATGTAACGGCAGGATAGAAGAAAAATTGCGCTGGGAGACTATATTTTTCCACCGTGGCATGAATCGAACCCGCCGAAACTGTTTTATAGGCGTCAAATACTGAACCCCACGGAATCACAACGACTTTGTCTGCCGGAAGTCCATAGTGCTTGATGACATCCTGCTTGGTCCACTCCGCCTGAACGCTGACATACGAGGCGCGATTACAGAAAATTCGATAAAGACTTTCACGCAGGCTAAACTCGCTTTTGGAGAAGAACTCTGGATAGTGAAGATGTTGCAAGTCCCACGGTTGGTAAATGGACGGCAGACTCGTCAGGTAAGCCATCTGTGTAGGAAAGTGAACCACGTCGAACTGTTGCGCTTCCACATAGCCGTCGGAAACGGGAATTTGCTCCCTTCCTCCACGCAGCTTGCGCCAAAGAAATCGAAGCGGAGCGATCCAACGAAGAGCCGCCTTGATGCGAGAGGATTTTGACGCAGGAATCCCCACCAGTCTGCATGGCCCATAAACATAGGGCGCAAGCCAATCCAGCATGTCCTGTCGAACGAGGAATACGTATTCCTGATTGGTCGCTTTCGAGTCAGAGAGAGCTTTGGCCAAAGCGATCACCGCCGAGCCAACGCCCTGTTGAGAGTTTTCAATCCGGCAATCGACTGCAATACGGAGTTTACGATTGATGTGCATTCTATAGCTGATTCCTACGCCAAGTTTACACGATTCCCAAGATCTGGCCGCCTCCAGGGAGGCTGCATTCAAAAGGGAAGACGCGCAACGCAATGCCGTCATACAGGACGAGGGAAGCGCGCTTCCCTGTACGACAAAGGAAGTTCGCGGAGGCCTGCTGGGATATGATGAAGAGGCTATCAGAGCTTGAAATCTTCTCCAGAGAACGGGCGGACGATACTCCGGCAAACGGAGTGTGCATCAGGAGTTGCAATGCAATTCGACCACGAAAACAGATCTGGCGGGACGCGGATGAAGGGAATTCTGCCACAGGACCGTGCATCCCATCCTCTGCTCACGATCATTGTTGTTGCTTTCCGAGATCGGGAAGAGGTCGCCGCATTGATTGATACCGTCGCGCCTTTCCGTGGACCCGATGTTGAACTCGTGATTATTGATGGGAATTCCGAGGATGGAACGCTCGAATTGCTGCAAGCCCGCAATGAGGCAGTGGACTACTGGGTGAGCGAACCGGACAACGGCATCTACGACGCCATGAACAAGGGCATCGATGCAGCTCGCGGAGAATATATCTTTCATCTCAACGCAGGCGACAGGCTGCTTGAACTTCCGCTCGCGCAGTTGACGACGATGGCTAATCGTCACGTCGATGTCGTGTGCTGCCGAGTCCTCGAGGATGATACGCACCTCTACATTCCCCGCAACGACTGGTTGCTGTGGTTCGATAACACATGGCACCATCAGGGCACCTTCTATCGTCGATCAAACCATCTGCGCTACGACACAGCCTATCGGGTGTTCGGGGACTTCGATCACAATCAGCGATTGCGCAAAGCGGGCTGCACCGTAGAGTTGCTGGATACAACTGTCGCGACCCATCGAACCGACGGTGTATCCCGAAATAGAGAGACACGGAATGAGATTTATCGAAGCATTCGCAGCAACTTCGGGCCCCTGTATATGGGGCCGGCATTCGCCCGCTTTACGTTGCTGAAGCTGCGTTCCATGATCCGTCGAAGTCTGGTTGCAAGGCACTGAATCCCATCGCCAACCTCTTTGATTCGAGCCGAGATTGGACAAACGTTGAACGCGGTCGCAATCTTCGTACACGACCTTCCCACAGCCTTACTTAGCAGGATAGAAACCAGTGCAATGCGAGTGCAACGGTTAATTGCGCTCGCTTCACAATCTGTTCCTTCAGCCCCATTGGCTGGCTGACATTGCTCGAATGACGCCGATAGTAGAGCAATGGCTCAGCGAGATAGACGGTGCCGCCGCCGGTCATGATGTTGCACATGCCTATCCACGCATCATGCAGAAACATACGCGGTCTGGGAAAGGGCAGCACCCGCGACAACAGGGATGAGCGAAGAGCCATGGAAGACCCTTGGAATCGGTTCCGAATGAGATTTGGCAGTAGGGACGCAGTAAATTCCCTGTTCTTCATATAGTCATCGTTGTTGAATGGTTGTCCGTTCTCATCGATCAACTTCAAGCCTGAGCACACGACTCGGGCTTTTGGATTATCGGCAAAGGCCTGAAGAGTCTTTTCCACCTTATCGGGAGCCCAGATATCATCTCCATCGCACAAAAACAAAATGTCGCCGGTCGCGCTTCGTACGGCATGTTCAAATGTTTCAACGACCCCTCGGTTCTCGACCTGCGCGATGAGCTTGATTCTCGGATCCTCAAACCTAAAGATAAGTTCTAGGGTCTGATCCGAAGAGGCATCATCCACTACGATCAGCTCGTCCCACTCACGCAGTTGAGGCAGAATTGAGCCGATCTGCTCTTCGATATAGCGCTCTCCGTTGTACGCTGCCATGCACACGGAGACCATCAACGGGTGCGGTGCATCCGCAGCCGAGTCGTTCAGCCGACCTGCGATCTCACTCTCCCATCTCCGCATGCGGTATCTGCGCGTATGCAATAGCCGCAGTTGCAGAACCCGCATCGAAATTCTGCGAAGCTCGGTCTCTCCGCGCCATAGCTGTCGGGTAAGTCGACCTGCGATCTTCACATTTCTCTCCCAGTTCGCCAACCTGTTCATGTGGAGATCCCAGAACGCGGATTCCGCCGCAAGCAAATTTTCGTATCGTTGCGCAGGCATCGAGTTCTTCTCGCCGAGCATGGACAGTTGATGCTGTACCTGAATATTGCCCGCGACGTAGACTCGCTTTCCGTAGGCTGCAAGCGCGTGAAAGATGGCATGGTCACTCGCATCAAGCCAGAATCTCGGATCATACCCTCCCACCTGACGCAGAGCGCTCACGCGCAGCAGGGATGCGGAGTTGAGAGCGTACACGGCAGCGCACGGAATACCGGTGTAGCCCGGCGGAAACCAGGTCGGCACCGCGCCCCAGCGAAACGTATAAGGCGACAGCACCCGCCCTGCACCCTGAATTTGTGGAACGACGGCGGCGAACTGCGGGTCGGCATCAACCAGTGCAACTGCATTCCCTAGTTCCGACAAAAAGTTCTCAGGAAGCGAGGTGTCTTGATCTAGCGTCAGAAGCCAGTCAAACCCCAACTCGTGCGCCACTTGAAGAGCTGAATTGTAGGCGCGAGCGAGGCCGCAGTTTCCCGGCGCCGAACGATACATCTCATCTTCAAAGATGCCAGGGGCCGCGCTTGCCTCAGGACTGTTGTCAACCAGCATGACTCGAAGACGTAGCGCATCAGGAACGGTTGCGGCCAAGGCGCGCGCCAGACTGGTCACACTGACGCTGTCGTTTGCGCACGTCTTGTAAAGAACAATTACCGCAAGTATGGAAGGTTTCATTTTGTCGCTCAATCTACATTGTCCCAGCCTAATAGGGAGCTGCCTCGAAGCAGCATAAGCATCAGGGAGTAGACAATTCTGGAGTATTCTCTTCCAGTTTTCTAGAAGACCGAAGGGGAGGGAGCATTCGTATGAAATATCGTTGAGCCGTGGCTTGTATGCTAAATAAAATCATTACGCTAAGAGTCGCGAAGAAATCCCAGAAAAAGATGAACCCCATACAAGAAAGGAATACAGTCCAGAAGAGGAAGTTTCTACCAATGCGATTGGCCACGCTTGCTATCCCAGATGCGATTCCTAGCAACAGATTCGCCATAAATATCCCGAGATATGAAAAATCCAGAAAGTAATTTGCAAGATATGTGCTGGTTCCATCAACAATATTGCTGGAACTCAAGATCGCGACATGAGGGTTTCCCGGAACCCAAAAAGAGGGCAGCAGAGTGTATGAGAATGTCCATGTAGCATGGTCGAAATGAGCTAGATCGACATACCAGCAGAGATTGGAGAGCGCCGTCGATATATAAGAGATAATCCAGACATAAATAGTTGGCCATTCCTGGAACTCTGGTTTGATGCGCATGCCGGCAAACAATATTGCATTGGTCGTACGATAATTACCAAAGACGCCAAAGAACACTCCCCCCAAAACAACGCTGGCGAGAGCTATGAGGTAGATCTTTCTCTTCGGCATTGAAGTGCGAATGGAGAGAGCGACCAAAGCCTGAAAAAGCATAAAGATTATGCCGCCGCGCGCTCCGTAGAACAACATCCAAGAAAAAGCATATATTGCGTAGAAAGCTTTTCGTTTGGTGGAGACGTCGAGAAATGCGTTTACGAAAAGCGACATCAGAATCGGGGCCAGCAACTGCTCCAGCCTTCCATAGCTATTGACCGACTTTGCATCAAGCCCAAAAAATCCAAAGAAGGGCGGAAGACCTGAAGCCACGTAATTGTAAATAATTATAGGCAAAGCCGCGCAAGCCAATATCAAATTAAAGCGTCGAAGCCTCGTGACATTGATTTGGTAGCGTGCGCATGCGCAGGAATTGACGCTCTTCCGATAGAGGCCGCGAACCAGATAGTATCCGAGCAGAAAACTCAGTAGCGAAGCTACAAAGATCAGAACCGGAAGCGAGAAGTTTGGATAGGAAACAGCGGTAATTTTAAACCAAAGGCTAGCCAGCATCACGAGCCATACGAATATGAAGAGAAGCACCGGATTACAATAAAATGGAAGAGATGAGCGCCGCCTGATTTGAAAGACTTTGGATCTCATGGCTATTTTCCGAAGCTCCAGGTGGCGCGATATGGTAGTCTACAGTGCATCCGCAAATGAACTGCATGGCGTCCATCTTCATGCTAACGTCAGGAGAATCAAGGTGACGAAGCGAAAATGTCTTTTGTCAGGGATCATCCTGACCCCGATATTAGCATTTTACTGGATGTTGGCACGTGAGACGGTCAACATACCCTTTCTGGACGATTATAGCGGCGTTCTTGGGTTTCTGAACGGCTGGTCCCGACTCGGCACGGTCCACGAGAGGTTGATGCTGATCTTTACAGCACAGCATAATGAATACAAGCTCATATTTGCCAACGCGCTGTATGCCCTCCAATATCTATCGTTCCGACATATCAACTTTGTGGTTTTATCTACAGTAGGAAATGTTCTACTGCTACCTTTGCTCCTCGTGATATATCGCATGTGGATTAAGGATGGTCGAGCGATCCCGGATCGGCTGTTGCTTTTCGTCCCTGTTTCCTGGGTACTTTTTCAACTGCAATACTATTCCTTGTTGAATTGGCCAATGTCTTCTTTACAACATATAGCGGTTGTATTTTTTTCTTTGCTATCAATCTACCTCTTAAGCAGAGATGAACAGAGAACCTACTATTTCTCGCTCGTGTCGCTCTTGCTGGCTATAGCCTCATCGGGCAACGGATTCTTCGTGATACCAATCGGATGCGTGATGCTTCTCCAATTCCGACGGCTGGCACGGCTTTTATCCTGGCTGGCTACGTCCGTAGCGATGCTGACACTGTATTTATATCGATACAATTTCCTGTCGTCTCAGGCACGTTCGGATCACTCCGTCGTCTCCTCGCTGCACCACATCTCGCCGGTTTATGCTCTGTCTTTCCTGGGTGCGTCGATAGCAAGATATGGAGCATACATGCCATCTGCGATTCTCGGATGTTTCCTATTCGCGGTGTTTATCTATGCAATTAAGGATAAACTCTACGCAACGAGTCCTGCTATTTTCTATTCGATCTGTTTCATTATGATCACCGCGCTGGCGGTTTCAGGGCTGAGATCTGACCTCGGGATTACACAGAGCCTGGTATCGAGGTACCGGATCTACTCAAATATTCTGCTTATATTTGTTTATCTTTATGGCGTCGGCAAGGTTCAGAATCGACTGCATATTCCATGGTTGCGGCGGACGGGTGCTACCGTTATCGTATTTCTAGCGATTGGATTCAACCTTGGCAGCAATTATGCCGGCTTCAAGCTGCTCCGCGCCCGAACCGCTCTGACGAAGGAGGGATTATACCGCTGGGAGTATGGCCAGCAGTCAATCACGACATCTCCGGGGCCTGCGAACGAAGACCCGGTTATCCGGCGTCAGCGAGAGAGTGGCAATTATGCACCTGAGGACGAACCCCTGCGCGAGGCTATTCGCCTGCATCTCTATTCCTCTCCTCTTTAGAGCCTGTTCACGATCTTCTGAGCAGTAAGGCGAGGGGAACGAACTGCAAGCTGGTATTGAGTTTTCGTTCGCAGTTTTTCCATAGTCTGCGGCACTTTTCCAACCATCCGAAAGAGCATTCGACGACCCAGCGTTTGGGCAAGACGACAAAAGTGTGCAGTTCATTGCGCTTGACGACCTGCACGGTAGCTCTCAGACGCTGCTTTACGCCGTCTGCGAAGGGTTGGCCGGTGTAGCCGCCATCCACCAACACGCTTTCAACGCCCAGCAGGTTGGGCTCGCAACGATCCAGGGCGGCCAAGGCACCGTTGCGGTCGGTTACTTCAGCCGTGGTGACCGCGATGGCATGAGGCAATCCTTGCGTGTCAACCGCGATGTGGCGCTTGATGCCAGACACCTTCTGCCCGCGTCGTATGCCTTGAGTTCCGCGCTGTCGGTGTTCTTCACGCTTTGCGCGTCAACGATCAAGAAGCTGGTCATGGCGTTGCGTCCCTGTTTGGCTCGGGCCGCGCCAACTGATTTTTTTTAAAGCCCGCTCCAGAACGCTGATTCCGTCCTGACCCGGTTCGCTCCACTTGGCAAAGTACGAATGCACCGTGCGCCACTTGGCAAATCCATCGGGAAGCATGCGCCACTGGCAGCCGCTCTTGAGCAGGTACAACACCGCATGGAACACTTCATGTAAATCCACTGTCCGCGGTTTGGTTCGCTTACGAACCCCTTCCAACATAGGGAGAACGCTCAAACTGCTCCCGGCTCACATCGCTCGGATACTGCTTTCTAGGACCCACCCTCCATCGCTATCGCCTCGGCCTTGCCTCTGCATTATCCATCTTGATGCCCCACATACGATCACCCAAAAGATTATGAACAGGCTCTGAAAGTGCTGTTTGCCATGTGGTGGTATCTCCAGTGGTAGAAAAACCGATACCACCGTTTTGTACCACCTTCAAAAGCTGGATGCAATAGGCACTTAATGCACCATTCTGGACACACTATTGCCATAAATCATTGTTTTTATTGGATGATGTGGACTGCATTGGACTTGGCTGGATGTGGAAATGGCGGAGAGGGGGAGATTCGAACTCCCGGTACCCTTGCGAGTACGTCTGATTTCGAGTCAGGTGCATTCAACCAGGCTCTGCCACCTCTCCGCATTGTTTTCAACTACTTGGCGGAATACTGAAATCCCGCCGCTGTGCCGATGTCAACTCTGGGGTCAATTCCGATTCCTGATCCAGACCCTATTGTTGTAGAAGGCATCCATCGCATCTACTGCGACTTGGTTGACCTACGGCACTATACGAGAATACCTCATTGTCCTCTTATAGTCGAATGGCCTTCCCCACTCCCGCGATACGCCTCACCACCTACTACGAGCAGAAGGTGAGACACCACTCCGAGACGGAACCTCGTCACTCCAATTATTTACTTCTTTGTGCGCAAAATAATGCATGGTCGATGGAAGACGTGCCGCCATCTCACTGCAAATACAAGACTAATCTGCGGCCAGTTACATGCTAATAGCAACCGTGCCTGACCGAGTTACGGCTCTGGATCTGGCTATGGAATCGAACCACCAAGGAGCTTGGCATGAATATACAAAAAATTGCAACAGTCCTTGCGCTTGGAGTTCTTATGCCAATCGCGGCACATGCGACAGCTATTTGTCCCACCACAGCCAGCACAAACACTGACTGCGGTTACCTCATTACGATTGGCGCTGGTGGAGCCGTTACCGGCGCTGCAGTAGCCGGCGCTCAACCGTACGACGCTACCTACGCTCAAGGCGGCGATGATGTCCTCATCGGCGTGATTAACAACTCTGGAGCAACATATACCGGGTCGATTGAGCTTATCGGTTCAGGCGATGGCGGAGGCATCTTCGCCTTCGACGGTGATGGCATTTGCGACGTCACTCGCACAGGAGGCGCTAGTACTTCGTATTGCGCAACAGGTCACAGCACCGACCCAACGGAAAATGAAGGCCCACTCAACACGTTTAGCGGCATCACGACAACCAGTGTTTTAGATGACACCGGCTTCGTGAATATCACTGGACTGGCGGCTGGTGCGACTACCTTCTTTTCTCTCGAATCCTCTCCCGAGACCCTGGTCGTCACTAAAGTTACGACCACGCCCGAACCCAACAGTCTGTTGCTTCTTGGCACCGGAGTTCTTGGCATAGCAGCCACGCTTCGTCGCCGCATCCTCAGTGCCGTTCGGTAAAACACCTCGTTAGACAAACCACTACAAAGAGATACGGAGAATGACGCTTATTCTCCGTATCTCTTTTTGTGTCTTCCAGAGTATTTAATCGTTACAGCCATACAGATGAAATTATTCTTCTACCCATCGAGCGAAGTGAAGGAAAAAGAGTCTTCTAGCTTGTTTGCGTCGCAATCCAATACATCATCGTTGAAAATGCTCTATAGCGACTGCAAATCGATGCTGCGATAGGATCAAACTGCTCTAACATCGATGGGTGAGTTCTTCGATACCAAGTGACGACGGAATAGTAGTTGGAGAAGGCGCAGGGCAGCACGATGCCTCTGCAGCAATCCTGCGAGTTGAGGATCTATCGGTTGCCTTCGACGGGCGCGAGGTGGTGCATCAGATCTCGTTCCAGATTGCCGCAGGCCAGACGCTGGGGCTGGTGGGCGAGTCGGGATCGGGCAAGTCCGCAACCTCGCTGGCCGTGATGCGGCTGCTCTCCGCCGGAGCCAGCGCTTCGGGCAGAATTCTGTTTTCGTCCGGGACAGGCTCCGCATCGCAACTCGATGGTCGGCAAGATCAGGCTTCAGGATCGACAAGCGCGGCGACGGTAGATCTGCTTACGCTCTCGGAGAAGGAGATGCGTCGGCGGAGGGGCTGCGATGTCGCCATGATCTTTCAGGAGCCAATGACGGCTCTGAATCCGGTGATGCGGGTCGGCGCGCAGATCGCCGAGGCGGTGCGGGCGCATCAGCCTGAGTTGTCTTCGCGGGAGGTTGACGCGCTGGTTCTCAACGCAATGCACGAGGTCGCGCTGCCCCAGCCGGAGCGGCGCATGCGCGACTATCCGCACCAGTTCTCCGGCGGGCAGAGGCAGCGGATTCTGATTGCGATGGCGCTAATCAATCGCCCACGGCTGTTGATCGCCGATGAGCCGACGACGGCTCTCGACGTCACCGTGCAGGCGCAGATTCTGGCGTTGCTGCGGGAGTTGCGCCGCAAGCACGGGCTTTCAATGCTCTTCATCTCGCACGACCTTGCGGTGGTCTCCGAGGCCTGCGACCAGCCGGGGGATCGCGTTGCCGTGATGCAAAACGGCGAGATCGTCGAACAAGCCAGCACACACCAGCTCTTTGCTCATCCGCAACACCCCTACACGCGGCGACTGCTGGCTTCCGCGCCGACGATGGCTACCGATCGCACTCGACCGTTGGCCTGGCTGGCCGAGCAGTAGTCCGTGTTTCGCGGCTGGGAAATCGCTACGTAAGATAGAATTTAAGACTCTTGCACTATTGCGTGAAGCAACTTCCCTATGCGTGCTCTTGTTCTCTCTGACATTCACGGAAATCTGGAGGCCCTGACTGCGGTTCTTGACGCAGCCGGGACGTGGGATGCACTGTGGAATCTGGGCGACATGGTGGGCTATGGAGCAAGCCCCAATGAGGTTCTTGCGGTGATTCGCGCGCAGGCAACGTGGACGGTGCGGGGCAATCACGACCGCGTCTGTTGCGGTCTGGGTTCGTCGCGGCACTTCAATCCGACCGCGCGGGCAGCGGCCAAGTGGACCACGGAGACGCTGACTGAGGTGAATCTGGAGTGGCTGCGCGCTCTGCCGCAGGGGCCGCTTAATGCCGAGCTGAAGACGCCGAACCCGGTGCATGTAACTCTGGCACACGGTTCGCCGCTCAATGAGGATCAGTACATCCACAACATGCGCGATGCGTGGGCTCCGCTGCAACAGACGTCGACGGCAATCACCTTCTTCGGACACACCCATATCCAGGGCGGATTCGCGCAGCGAGATCACGACTGGCAGGAACTGCATCCTCTGTATCACAGCCGCAAGGGAAGCGATATGTGGACGCTGCCGATTGAGCCGGAGATGCGCTACCTCATCAATCCGGGATCGGTCGGGCAGCCGCGCGACTTCGACTGGCGAGCGGCCTTTGCAATCTACGACAGCGAGACAAGCGAGATCATCTACCACCGCGTCCCGTACGATCTGGAGTCAACCCAGACGCGAATGCATGAGGCTGGCCTGCCCAGACGATTGTCCGCGCGCCTGAAGGAAGGCCGCTAAGGCCGATCGACCGAACAACCCTGCGAGGGCGAAAACAATCTAATGTGCAGCGTGTAGACGGACGCGTGGCTGGAGGTTCGTCATGTTGCATAAGTCTGATCCGCAAGGCTGCGCAGTGGTTCCGGTGGGCGGGCCAGCGCAGGACGATTCGCGCTTCACGGTCGAAGCCAAGTTCTACAAGAAACTCCCCAACAAGAAGATCAAATGCTATCTGTGTCCGCGCGAATGCATTGTGGGAGAGGGACAACGCGGCTACTGTGGCGTACGGGAGAATCGCGGGGGAACCTACTATCTGCTGGTTCACTCGCGGGTCTGCGCGGCGCACGTTGATCCGGTCGAGAAGAAGCCTATCTTTCACTACTTGCCGGGGTCGCTCGCCTTCTCTCTGGCGACGGCTGGCTGCAACGTGAGCTGCAAGTTCTGCCAGAACTGGGACATCTCGCAGGCTCGTCCCGAGCTGGCTCCCGCCGAGTACATGCCTCCGCAGCGAATTGTCGAGCTGGCAAAGCTGAATCACTGTCCGACGATTGCCTACACGTACAACGAGCCGGTGATCTTCAGCGAGTTCCTAATGGACGTTGCAGATGCCGGACATGCAGCAGGCCTTCGCAGCGTGGTCGTGTCGAATGGCTACATACAGGAAGAGGCACTGCGAACAGCGTACGGAAAGATGGACGCGGTCAAGATCGATCTGAAGTCCTTCTCCGAGCCGTACTACAGAAAGATAGTCGGTGGACAATTGAAGGTCGTGTTGAATTCACTGGTCACTCTGTGGAAGATGGATAAGTGGACCGAGATCGTTTATCTGGTGGTTCCGTCGCTCAACGACAGCGACTCCGAATTCCTTGGCTTGTCGCGCTGGATCATGGCAAATCTTGGCCCGGATGTTCCGCTGCACTTCACGCAGTTTCATCCGGCATATCAGATGAAGGATCTGTCCATAACCCCGGTGCAGACTCTGGATCGGGCGAAGGCGATTGCCGATGCCGAGGGTCTCCACTACGTGTATATCGGAAATGTTCCGGGACATCCTGCGCAGAACACCTACTGTCCGAAGTGTCGCCGAATGCTGGTGGAGCGCGGAGGCTTTACAGCCAGCGAGATGCTGATTCGCAACGGTTGTTGCCCATTTTGCCAGACGCCGATTCCTGGGATCTGGCACGTTTGAGCGAGCCGAAGAGGTGCAACAAGAAACCGCAAGAGGTGGTGCAAGATGGTTTGGCTCAAAGTTCCACTCGTCGCTCTACTGGCAATGGCTCCTTGGCCGCAAGCCTGGGGAGAAGGTTCTCCGAAGATAAGAGAGGCCGGGGTTGCTGGCAGCTTCTATCCGTCCAACCCAAAGGCGCTTTCGGCGATGATCGACGACATGCTGGCCCATGCGACTCCTCCGCCGATTAAAGGCTCCATCCTCGCCGTGGTCGCGCCGCATGCTGGTTATCCGTACTCCGGCCCCGTGGCCGCCTATACCTATGCGGAGTTGAAGGGGCGCAAGTTCTCGCGCGTGGTTGTGATTGCTCCGTCGCATTACGAAGCCTTCAACTTTACTTCCATCTATGACGGAGACGCTTATGTCACTCCGCTGGGAACCATCCCGGTGGATAAAGCGTTTGCAGGAAAGCTGGTCAAGATGAATCCGACCCTGCGATTTTCCGGCCATGGGCACGATCCCACGCCAGCCGGAGCCGAACATGCCATTGAGGTGCAGTTGCCGTGGCTACAGCGGGTGTTGGGTGAATTTGAACTTGTTCCCATCGTGATGGGAGATCAGAGCTACGAGAGCAGCCGCGCCCTAGGCGTGGCCTTGGCAAAGCTGATTCAGGGCGGGGATACGCTGATCGTGGCAAGCTCCGATCTGTCGCATTATTACCCGTATAACGAAGCGGCGAGAATGGATCATAAGACGCTGAACGCTCTTGCAGAATGGGACTACCTGAGCATGTCGCGTAACTTTCAATCGCGAGTTTGGGAGGCCTGTGGCGGAGCGCCCATTGTGGCCGCGATGATCGCCGCCGAGCACATGGGAGCCAATCAGGCGAGGGTGCTCAAGTACGCCAATTCAGGCGATACATCGGGAGATCGCACGCGCGTGGTCGGATATAGCGCAGACGTCTTTGTGAAAGCTCAGGATGACGAGGCGGTGGAACAGCCCTTTTCCCTGAACGACCACGACAAGAAAGGGCTGCTGGCTCTGGCTCGCAAGTCGGTCGAGTATGCGGTGCAACACAGAGAGATGTATCAGCCAGAGGCAAGCGCCAGCGAGGCGCTGAATCAGGATCGCGGCGCGTTTGTGACCCTGCACAAATCAGGCGCTCTGCGGGGGTGCATTGGCTACACCTCTGCGACGAAGCCTCTCTACCTGACCGTGCGGGACACGGCCACCTTCGCCGCTCTGCAAGATCCAAGATTTCGCGCGGTCTCAGCTTCGGAGTTGCCGCAGCTCGATTATGAGATCTCCGTGCTGTCGCCTCTGCGGCGCGTTACGGATATTCAGCAGATCAAGGTCGGACAGCACGGTTTACTGATGAAGAATGGAACCTACGAGGGTCTACTGCTGCCGCAGGTTCCCGTGGAGGAGAAATGGGATCGCAAGACGTTTCTGGAAGAGACCTGCCGCAAAGCCGGCATGAACTCCTCCTGCTGGCTGGAGGAAGATACAGACATCTTCCTGTTTACGGCGGTGGTCTTCGGGGAACACAAGGGGGAACACAAACCGTAGCTACGCCTTCGCCTGTGCCCAGTTCTGAACCCAGACCGATTCGCAACTACTCTTTCGCGCTACAGTGAAGGCTCGCCCCGGATCCCCCAGATCGCTCCATCCAACATCCTGCAGGCGGAGCGTAATCAGGCGTTCCGGCTTTGCAGACAACACTTGTTGGGAAAAGTTGACGCTGGGGATGCGCTGATAAAAGGACTTCTCGATGTGCATCTCCTGCCCTGTCCACAGGCGCGCTGGGGCAAGTAGTTCGAGCATGCCGGGAAGAGCGGCATGAATCATATGCAAGAAGGCCTGCACGTGTCCCACCATCACGAACGTGTTCCAAACGGAGCCTTGATTAAACAGCCTTTGAGCGATGTCGAGAGTGGGCTTCTCGCAGAAGCCTCTCACCTGAAACAGATTGCTGCCCTCGCGCCCGAGAGGCGAACCCAACTCAATCCATCCATACTCGACCTCCGGGCAATGCGGCTGTGCGCCCAGCAGAATGACGGAGTCCGGGCGCTCTGCCGCAGCCTCGAACGCGCTCTCCAACGCAGAGGCAAATAACGGCTCGTCGGTATAGTGGTGATCGCAGGGCAGGATTGCGACGAGAGCGTGCAGATCCAACTGAGCGATACTGAGCAGACTGTGCAGAATGGGAGGAGCCGTGCCCTTGTTCTCCGGTTGCACCACTCTCTGCGACGGGCGCAGGCTGTCTTCCTGCGAATACCATTTGCGGTGATGCCCGGAGAGCGAAACCAGGAGCTGCTCCCGATAAATGGTTCGCTCCGATCGCTGAAGAGTCTGGCCCAGCAGCGTTCTTCCTCCAAACAAAGGGCAGAACTGCTTCGGGCGATCATCGCCACTGATCAGTTTTGTCAGGGGGCGTAGACGCATTCCGTCGCCGCCAGCCAGAATCACGCCCCAGCGATTAGCACGGCTGCCCGGGCCTCCGACGCGGGATAGTACGGGCATCTTTGGCCTTGCTTGCGACTGGCCCCTCGTGAAGTGTAGAAACCGATCTCCCGAGTGACGTTCGCCTATGTTCAGTCCGCTGGTTTGCATCATTGGATTCATTGTTCTCCCTTTGTGTCCAAATCAAGCTGCAATAGCTGGCTAATTCTGGTGCACAGATCGCTTTCATCGTCTTGAGCAGATCCTTGGAGAGGCTGCCGTGCGAAGCACGATGTCGTCTACCGCCGGCAGGGAGCCGCAGTTTCTAATCCACATGATCTCCGTGGCTACCGCAGCATTGGTACCTGGGCTGCAAAAGGAAACGTCTCTGGTCATAATCTCTTCAACGCGCACAGATATTTCTCCTTGAATGCTTTGGTTTTGCTCCCGATCCCATCACCCGGCGCGTACCGGATATATTCACGGCCCTAAATTGCAGGACTCGGCGAATGTCTTCGTAAGTGGAAGGCTATTGCAAAGCTCTGGCGTTGAATACTGGATGTAGTTCTAGGTATGCCGTAGATAATGTTGTTGTTTTGCGGGGCTGCGTCCGTCGCGAGACAGGCTCAAACTATTGGATCAAGCCCTGCTCGATGGCGTATCGGGTCAATTCGGCGGTCGTTCCCAGCCCAAGCTTTCGCTTGATGTTTCCACGATGAAAGGCCACCGTCTTGATGGAGATCGACAGAACATCGGCGACTTCCTTGGCGGCCCGCCCCTCCGCGATCAGTTGCAGAATCTCCCGCTCCCGCATGCTGAGGTGAAGCGTGGCTGCGGCGCGGGTAGGGTCCATGAACCGATCCAGGTGTTCGTTGGAAAGACTGGCAGATACATAGATCTGGCCCTTGAGAACGCTTCGGATTGCATCCAGAAGCTCTTCGCGCGCAGCGGATTTGACGACATAGCCGTTCGCTCCCGTGTTGAGCACGGCCTCCAGATAGGCTGGACTGACGTGCATCGTGACAAATAACAGCTTCACGGCGGGAAGGCTTTTCTTGATCTGGATCGCGGCATCGATGCCGTTCAACAGGGGCATCGTGATGTCCAGAATAATCAGATTCGGCTTCAAACGAAGAGCCGCTTCAACCAGAGCCCTGCCATCGGTTACGGTGTCGACGCTTTGCAGATGCGGTTCAATAAACGAGCGAATTCCTTCGAGCATCAGCGGATGATCGTCGGCCAACAAGACTCGAGTCCGTTTCATACGCTGTCGCATTTCGGTAAAGATTCAAGGATCATCGGTCTCCGACAAATTACAAGCGTAACAGGGGTGGTCTGCCGAGGAGAACTAGACAAAGTGCTAGGTAACGCTGGCTCCATGCAGGAGTCGTGCCTCCAGCGAAATCGTACCTGACTCAGAGAGTTCATGGGAAGCGCTTACCTAAACTGACGTCAGGCAGGGGAACTTCCAGATCAACGCGCGTACCGTGATGCGGTTGTGTCGTAATGGTCAGTTTTCCATTCACCAATCGCGCTCGCTCCTCCATGCCAATCAATCCGAGTCCTCCCTGTCCTTTTACCGCCTTCAAGTTGAAACCACCGCCGTCATCGGCGATTCTCAACACTGCCGCCCCTTTGAGCCAGGTGACCTTGACCGAGATGTGTTTGGCTTCTGCATGTTTGGCTATGTTTTGCAGACACTCCTGCGTGACGCGATAGAGGCAGGAGGCTGTTTCACGAGGCACCACGACCGGCGCGGTGTGGCCTGTGAATTTCAGCACGGCATCAGGATTTCGCTCAGAGAACTGATCGCAAAGATCCCGCAGAGAAGCGATGATGCCGAGGTCGTCGATGACGGAGGAGTGCAGTTCGTGCGCGATATGGCGGGTCTCTTCCGAGGTCTTGACTACCCGAACCTGTAGCGCTTTAAGCCGGCGTCGCACGTTCTCGGGAAGCGGACTGGCTACAAGCTCGCCAATGTCGATGGCCAGAGAAGCAAGTTGCTGGCAGATCTGATCGTGCAACTCGCGCGAGACTTTGCGATCTTCCTCGTCCTTAGCCGTCAGGAGACTGGCTGCCAGAGTTTGAATCTCCTGCGCGTGCTCCTGCGCAGCCTGCTCCAGTCGCTTTCGTTGGGTGATATCGACCAGAAAGGCGACGGCAAACTTGCCCTCTGCCGTCTCGTAGTTGCTTAGGCCAATCTCGACTGGAAAGTTGCTGCCATCCTTGCGGCGGCCTGTGAGGTCAGTTCCCGGCCCCATGCGCCGACTTGGCATCTTGGCAAAGTATTCCTGGTAGTGCTTGGAATGACGATCCCGGACGCTCTCTGGAACCAGAATGTCGAGCGGCTGCCCGAGGAGTTCCTCTCGCTGGTAGCCAAACATTGTCTCCGTATCGCGATTAACGAGTACGATCTTTTCGTCTGCATTCACGGCGATGACGGCCTGAGGAGCGGACTCCAGCAAGGAACGAATGGAAGAGGCGTTTTTTTGCGACTCTTGCTGCGCATGAACCCTCTCGGTAACGTCTTCCGAGGCGATAAAAATGCCGCCGGTGGTCTCTCCGGCGTCTCCCCATGGCGTGATCTGCCAACTGACCCAGTGCTCCGTGCCATCCAGAGCGACGTATCTTTCTTCCTGCACGGAGACCAATTCTCCCGCCAGACCTCGACGATGAGCTAATTTCCAGTCTTCCGGCAGATTCGGGATGCATTCGTAGTGATTTTGTGTGAGGAGCTGATCCCGTGTCACGCCGACGGTCTCAAGCCAGTGCTGACTCACCTGAACGCACCGCAACTGGCGATCCAGCATGATGACGCCCACGGGAGCCTGCTCCACAAAGGTGCGCAGAACCTTCAACTCCCGCTCCAGGGCCTGCTCCCGCTCACTGGAACTTGTACGCCGTCGGGGACTCCCATCTTCTGCGCCAGCCGTAGAGAACTGGGGGGGCGTTATTTTGGAGGACATAGGTGAAACCTTTCAAAAGTACCACTGCCAGAACTGATTCGAGTTCGTGCCGACAGTCGAAGGTTGAATAATATCGCGATCCGCTATGGACAGTACGCCTGTTTCTGTGACGATGTATTCTTTTAATAGATCCGGAAGACTATCAAGGACGAGCAGGTCTGACCACGCGCCTGAAATTTGGTGCGGTGCCCAGAGTTTTGGTTGTTCGTTCCCTTGAGTTATGCGAGACCGTCCGATCCGACTCAACACTGAAGGCCTACATGCACGTTCAGGCTGAATAACCGCACGACAGATTTTTGGGAAGCCAAAACTAGCGACAGGTTCTACACTTAAGAAACCAAGACTGTTCATAACTGGTGCTACCACTTACACGCAATTGATTACTGGAACGGAGAAAAAAATCACATGGAACCTGTTAGTATATCGGGCAATTCCAAGCAACCCGGCATCTCGCTGGGGACGAATGCTTGGCAAAAGAGACGCACTTCCTCTTTGAAACAGATCTTAGGACTGGCTGTTCTGGCAGCTACCTGTCTGCCTGTTGTCGCGCTGGCGCAGACCGCAGCCCCTGCGAAGGCCGATCCACAACCGCAGGATCAGAAACTACAGCAGTTGGAACAGAAGCTGGATCAGCAACAGCAAGAGATTGATGCGCTCAGGCTCGACCTGAAGCAAACCGCCGTGGAGTTGCAACGCGCCAAGGAACAAACCGGAGAAGTAACCGCTTCTTCAGCCGCTGTGGCCGTGCAGGCGCAGGAGGCGAAGTCTGAGGCGAAGGACACGAAAGCCAAGCTCGATGAACTCGAAAATCCTTTGGCCATTCACTACAAGAAGTTGTCGATTATCCCCGGTGGATTTCTGGCGGCGGAGAGCGTCTTCCGTACGCGCAATGAAAACTCCGACATGGGCAGCGACTTCGGCGCAGTTCCCTTCGATGGAACGGCGAATGCCAACCTCAGCGAGTTCCACATGAGCGCACGCGCTTCGCGCGCCTCGGTGATGCTGAAGACAGACTACAAAAACACCAAACTTACGGGCTTTGCCGAGATCGATTGGTATGGCGATACAGCGGCCAACAGTATCAAGTCGAACAGCTACTCTCCTCGCGAACGGCAACTCTGGGTTCGTCTGGATGGGCCGCATGGCTTGAGCTTCACCGCAGGACAAATGTGGAGCCTGATGGTACGGCACAATCAGGGGATGGAAACAGGGCAAGAGGATAGCGCTCCTGGAGACCTGATCGAAGGATCCTTCATTCTCGGCCACGTCTGGGAACGTCAGGTTGGCTTCCGTCTGGTAAAGAACTTCAACAACAAGGCCTGGGTTGGTATTGCTGCTGAAAATCCCCAAACCACTTACAGCGTGACCAATGAACCGCTTTATATGTTCGGTCTGTCTACGAGCGCGAACGCAACCACGCCCTCCAGCGACATCATTCCGTATTCTGCGGGAGTCGCTTCGGGATTCTCCACCGATCTTGCCCCGGATCTGATTGCCAAGGCTAACTTCGAGCCAGGCTGGGGTCACTATGAACTGAAGGCAATCTACCGCTTCTTCCGTACGCGCGAAAATGGCGTAACCTACAACGCATACGGCGCGGGCGTTGGCTGGAGTACGAAGTCCCCCATCCGGCACAATCTGGATTTCATCACCGAAGGCCTTGCCGGTGAAGGCATCGGTCGCTACTCCTCTGGCGGAGGCCCTGACATCACGCTGCATCCCGATGGCAGCCCCGTTCCAATCCGTCAACTGCATATTTCGAGCGGCTTTGAGTATCGTCCTTACTCCAAGCTGTCCATGTTTGCCTACGGTGGAAACGAGTATTACCAGCGCGCCGCCTATGTCAACTCCAACGGACTTGGAGTTGGATACGGCAGTCCTTTGACGAACAACAGCCAGTGCGAGGTGGAAGTTCCCGGTTACGACCTCCCGACCTGCACGGCGCAGAATCGCGACCTCAATCAGGTGATTGGCGGCTTCTGGTACTCCTTCTTCAAGGGACCATACGGCACGGTGAAGTTTGGTGCGAACTATGAGCATCTTCACCGGAACACATGGTACGCCGTTGGCGGTCAGCCCTACGGAAGAGATGACGTTGTGATGACGTCTGTCCGTTTTGTCCTGCCCTAGACAGTTTGATTTCGCCTTGTGCATGGACGCAAGGCCTTTAGCAAAAGATTTTCTGGAGGAAGAAATGAAAAGATCCAACCTAAATATTCCGAGAACGAAGAAGCTTCTCGTGGCATTGCTCTCAGGAGCAATGATCTCCACCGTGTTGGCAGGATGTAGTGGAACCGCGTATCAGGCTCCCTCTCCAGTTGTGCAGGTGGGAACATCGACTGCCATAGACCCGAATCTACCCACTGAGCCATCGCTGCCGACCAGCGCTCAGGTCTGCACGACCCTGTATGCGTCCGACAGCCTGATTGCGCGGCCGGACGGTTCCCTGCCTCCCGAGGCGGATCCGTCTGTCGTGGGAGTGGGTGTTGCGGCCAGCGCGGCGACGACAAACCCAGACCAGGCTCGTATTCAGGCGGCTCTCAACGCCTGTGGCGCATCGGTGGATGCCGCAGTCGGCGCGACGATCGCAGCGGCTGATGCCGCAGCAACCACAGCGCAGGTTGCAGCAGCTGTTCCGAACGTAAACATCTCCGGCGTCTCTGCCGAAGAGTTGAGAAAGCCGGTCTATCAGGCACCGCAGTTTGCTGTTCGTCTCGCCATCAGCAATACACCCAACGGAGGCAATTCCTTCATCAGCGGCCCGCTCGTTCTGCCTTCCGGCGTAACGCTCTGGATCGATAAGGGAGTCACTCTCTTCGCATCGCGTGATGTGATGCAATATACAGCGGCACTCGCTGGTCCGTACTGCGGCAACATTGCGGTGAGTGCGATCAAGGCTGGAAGCTCCGGCAACTGCGATGCGTTCATTACCGGAACGAATCTGGTCAACTCTGCAGTCATGGGAGACGGGTCCATTGATGGTCGCGGCTACTCCGAAATCGTGACGACGAACAAGCTGTATCCCCTCATCAAGGTCGATCTGACCTGCTCGAACACCTACGCGGCCTACAAGACTGGGACGCAGGCGGTTCAGGGCACTTCATGCGACGATGGCGGGACTATTGTCGATCTGGCGTCTTCCGCGCGCAATATGACGTGGTGGGATCTGGCTTGGCTGGGCAACATGGTCGATAACGGTTCAACCGGAGTCGGCTCCCAGTCGGTTCCTCGCTTGATGGTCTATAACTACGCGAAGAACCTGACGCTCTACCGCATCACCCTGAACAACAGCCCGAACTTCCACGTAGTGCCAGCCGGAGTGGACGGCTTCGTTGTCTGGGACGTCAAGGTACAGACGCCATCTCTTGCCGCTTACCAAAACCCCACCGGAAACGGAAACCCGCTCTACACGGGAGTCCTCTTTACCGCTGGTGGAGGTGGCCCGAATGGTGGAGAGCAGACCTATCAAGGCAACGTAAAAAATACAGACGCCTTTGATCCTGCGTCGGCAGGCAAGCTAACCTCCGTCGCTCTCACCACGGGCGGAAACGGAACCACTGGGGTCACCACGGCTTCGGCTACGGGAAAGATCTCCTTCGACGGCTACCTGAAGAATCTCTTCTTCGTCCACAACTACATCAGCACCGGGGACGATGACATCGCCTTGAAGGGAAGTAGCAATCCAAGCCCATCCGGTTCTGGTCTGGCCGGAGTCGATGGAGCTCGCGGTGTTTTCTCAACCCTTCCTTACGGAATCGTGATAGCTCATAACCACATCTACGGTGGCCACGGCATCTCGATCGGCTCCGAAACCAACGCTGGAGTCCAGAACGTTCAGGTTTACGACAACAGCTTTGATAACGGAGAAGAGGGCCTTCGCATCAAGACGGACGTCGCTCGCGGCGGCCTGGTCCAGAACATCTATTACAACAACATCTGCATGCGCAATATGGATAATGCTCTGTTGTTCACTCCCTACTACAGCAGCAAGGCTCTGCCTGCTGGTGGTCCTCTCTATCCGGACTTCAAGAACTTATTTCTGAACAACATCAGTATTCAGGGTGCCGCCGGAGTGACGCTGCAAGGTTATGCAGCGCAGTCTGGTACGGTCTTGAATAACCCTCAGTATCCGCTCATCATGACGCTGAACAACGTAGTGGCAGAGTCACCCGCCAATATCAGCCTCATCGATTCGGATGCAAACCTAACCCTGACAGGACTCAACAACCTGCCCATCGTAAACTCATCGAATACTCGGGTTGCCGTGACGGGTACAGCATCGGAGTTTGTGGATCCCGCTGTCGCATTCTCCACCGTCCTCGATTGCACTCAGGCCTTCATTGATTTTCCGACGACGACCAGCCCGACGGGAACTACCTGGCCGATTCCGCCCCTCTACTAACCCGGGGATCCTCTGCGCAGGCAGAGGATCTTCCTCGGCAGGACAAGGGATATAAATGCTGAATCGCTGCGTGTTCCGAATTCAAGCGTACGGTTCTGCAAGTTCTTCTTAAATGCGTATGGAGGCCGGGTTAAGGCCTCCATACGCATTTTCTTTTCCCTGAACATGAGAGGCTTGTACGCTTAGAGCTCTTTCGAAATTGGTGTAGACAAATTTGTTTGTCATTCCGTAGCGAAGCGGAGGAATCTGCTTTTCCTCGATGCGCCACAGTCTACACCATGGCATAAATTGCTCTACGATCGACTTCTTTCTCTACACAATCGAGGCCTGCGCGAACTTGCGCACCATCGCCAGCAGCAGCTTGCGGTCGTTCTCCGAAAGGCGCGAGGAGTACTTCTGAATCTGGGTGAGGAAGCGAATCTCGTCTTCGTCCAAATGCAGTGCGGACATACCCTGACCAACCCCCTGATCGGCGAAGAACTGGGAGAGTTGCAGATCGAGCGCGCCCGCAATCTTCTGTAGCGTATCCAGCGACGGCACCGTGTGTCCGTTCTCGACCCGCGAGAGATAGCAACGCAGCAGGCCCGTACGCTTCTCGATGTCTCCCTGCGACATTCCCTTTTGCAGTCGATAGTTGCGGATCGTCACGCCAATGTTCTTCGCAATCGTTTCAACGGGGGGAAGAGCGCTCGGCGTAGTCGGAAGTGTTTGTATATGTGCCATTAGCCACAAAGTAAACATATGTGACGAGAAGGTCAATGGTTAATTTACGCAAAGTCGCAATTCGCGTACCCACAGAGGTTCCCTGCCAGTCGTTTACCCGACCACACTTAAACTTCTACTTGAACCCCATCCCCAACGCGAACCAAGCCGTGTACTAACCGATAGGTTAATAGCTATCTTTATCAACAAGATAAAGAAGTCCAGGAAAGAAGCCGTAAGAAGATTATGGCGTGACGAGGGAACCCAGCGGTTCGCCCTGAACGACTCGCACAATGTTGCCCGACTCCTTCATGCTGAAGACCATCATGGGCATGTTGTTGTCGCGGCAGAGCGAGACGGCAGCGGTGTCCATGACGCGCAGGTTCAGGCGGAGCATCTCGGTGTAGGAGATCTGGGAGAACTTGGTTGCCTCGGGATTCGTCTTGGGATCAGCGGTGTAGATGCCGTCGACCGAGGTGGCCTTGAGCAGAACGTCGGCCTTGATCTCCATGGCGCGTAGGCTGGCGGCGGTGTCGGTGGAGAAGAAGGGGTTTCCAGTTCCGGCGGCAAAGATGACGATGCGTCCCTTTTCCAGATGGCGCATGGCGCGGCGGCGAATGTAGGGTTCGGCGACCTGATGCATGGCGATGGCGCTCATTACGCGGCAGTTGAGGCCGAGCTTTTCGATGGCGTCCTGCAAGGCGACGGCGTTGATGACCGTCGAGAGCATTCCCATGTGGTCAGCGGCGACGCGATCCATGTTGATGGCCTGCTGAGCTACGCCGCGGAAGAAGTTTCCTCCGCCAACGACGATACCGATCTCGCAGCCAAGAGCGTGGACGGCGGCGATCTCTGCGGCTACTTTGTGGATGAAGATGGCGTCGATGCCGAAGCCGGTGCCAGCGGCGAGGGCTTCTCCGGAGAGCTTGAGGAGGACTCGTTTGTACATGTCAGGTCTAAGTATCGCACGGAGAGCAAGCGAGGGACGTCAAGATACTCTAAAATGACGAAGCTCATTCTTCGCAAGCGAACGCAACTTCATCGAAGAATCGGGGTATATGTTGATACGATGCGGTGAGCATTGGTACCGTAAGTCCGTAGGATGAAAGGATATAACTCGATGAATCAGAACATACGATGGATAATTCTACTGGCTGGAATCACGGCAGGTACAACCATTGGCGCACAGGCCCAGCAGGTTCAGGGGCAGTACCCGGATCAAGGTCAATATCAGAATCAAGGACGAGATCAGGGGTGGGATCACAATCATGGGCCACGTCATCCGGCCTACCTGCGCGCGATGAGCGAACTGCGCGAGGCGCGTCACTACCTGAACGACGGATGGGCGTGGGAGCCGGTGCGTCGCGACGAGGTTGCGGCGGTTCGCGAGATTGATGCGGCCATACATGAGATCCAGATCGCGGCCATCGACGATGGAAGGCGGTTCGACGAACCCTTCCCGATTGATCAGCACATGAATCCGCATGATCGCTTCCGCAAGGCGAACGACCTGCTGTTTGCGGCACACAACGATCTGGCGAGAGCCGAGGAGGTTCCCGAGGCTCGCGGATTACGCGATCGCGCCATCATGCATGTGGATCGGGCGCACCAGATTGTCGATCACGCGGAACGAAGCACTCACTGGAAGATCATTATCCAATAGCGCTTTCTGGCGAGAGGAAACGATCGAGGGCCTGTCTGGTATTCAGACAGGCCCTCAATTTTAGCTTGCAGTGTGGCTAGTGCAGCTTCTGGGTTACTTCGCCCCAGGTACATACTTCGTTTTGAGAACGTTGCCCAGCGTTATGTTGTCTGGTCCCGTCACCTTGATCTCCGGCTTTGCGGATTTGATGTCGAGTTGTTTGAAATCGCCTGGCTTACCGGGAGACACCAGTGTGACGACGACATCGCTATCCAGCACTCGGTAGAGACGATCCAGAAGTGGATCGAGGGAAGATGGTGCATACTGGCCATCGTACAAAGCTCCTCCGCTGGTGGAACGAACCAGTTGCGAGAAGTTCTGTGGACCCTCCAGAAGACCGCCCCCGCCCCGGGTTGGAGGATGAGGATCCATGAAATAGAAGGGGAATGGAAGTATTCCGGCTCTCTGTAGGCTGACCTCAGCCGCAGTAACGTTTGGGTTATCGGCATCGCCGCCCTGAGAGACGGAGTTGCCACGCATCAATCCATCGGTAAAGAAGAGGACGGCGCGAATCTTCGTCGGATCCGGATCCGGCCATTTCGTGGCCAAATCGGTCAGACAGCCAAAGGGATTGCCTCCGGTGTCATTCCTCGTATCAGAGACCTCTAACCGCGTCGGCAGACGAAGCGCTGCGCCATCCAGCGCACGATCCTTGGTGAATCCCTGAACAATCCGTACATGAGCCTGCACCATGTAGCCAACCGCGATCTCGACGTTCGGTGGCATGGAGTTCATGAACTTCTTGATGGAATCGAATTGATCCAGAATTCCGATCTGCTGGCCGTTATCCAGCGCGATCACGAGTTGAATTCCATGGCTGCCCGTCAGTAGGGGTTCAAATGATTTAACGGTCGCCGCCTTGCCGCCAACCTTGATGGAGGCAATGTCGGTCTGCACCAGCGGCGGCAGAATTTTGGAGGTATCTCCTGCAGGGCTTTTCGCGCCAGTGGCATTCATCACGACCAGCGTTGAAGTCTGTGCCGTGGCTAGCGGAGCCGCCGCAACAGAGAGGAGCAAAACGCTTGTCGCCGCAACCAGAAAACGAGCGGAACCGGTCAAACTATGTTTAGAGTGCGTTGCAATCTTATGGGGAAATGTCGGGGTCATGGCTGGCTCTCCTGTAGCCTCATGCTTCTTGCGGTCAGCGAACATTGCTGCTCAGCAGCAAAAACCACTGCGACCAATATACCGAGAGTGGAAAACGGATGGCAAACGAGTACGTCCAACGGCAGCAATTCCAGAGCATCTCCCGAAGGGGCTTACACTTTTCGTTTCATTCCTCGGCGTAAATTTGCTTGGGCGGATTCAACAGCGTAAGTTTGCTTGTCATTCCTCAGCCTCTTTTTCTTGTCATTCCGTAGCCACTTTTGTTTGTCATTCCGTAGCCTCTTTTGTTGTCATTCCGTAGCCACTTTTGTTGTCATTCCGTAGCGAAGCGAAGGAATCTGCTTTTCCCTTTCGGATGAATCAGAACTTCCCCAAAGGCTCTGACCGGAAGACGGCAGGGCTTTATTGCGGGCTATGCGGTGTCAAAAGCTCTTGGCGGATGAGTGGGTCACGAAGGTAGGGCTTGAGTTCGGTGAAGGGGATCGGAGTGAGCTTGGCGCAAAGATCGGAGGAGTGAGGCAGTGAGGAGGGATGGGCGATGAGTGCCCTGCGGCTGGAGTCGAGCCAGAGGTCGAAGGTGGTGCTGGGATCGTTGACCGCAGAGGTGCACTCCTCGTCGAGCTTGGCATAGCGAAGGTAGAGTTGGAGCAGCGGCGAGGGCTTGTCGGCGGGGGGATTGAGAAACTCGGCGGTGAAGAAGCGGTTCCAGTCGAGCTCGTGGCCTGTGGCGAGGTCGAAAGTAATTGGGTAGGGAACATTGTCGCTGGTGTAGGAACCGCCGCAGAAGAAGCTGGTGCGCACGTCGACGCTGAGCAGGCGGGGCGAGAGGTAGGAGAGACGAACCAACTCGCTGTAGATGGCCTTGGTGGTACGCGTGGAGCGGAGGCAGTCGGTGCGCGCACCTCGGTCGATGCGCTCGCGGTTGGCAAGCTGCTTGTTGACCTGCGCCTGAATGGCCGTGTCCGCCAGACCGGAGAGGCGGGGGAAGCTCTGCTGCGGCGACTGCGAAAAGGTAGGCGTTGCGCTAACGGCTTGTCCTGGCGGGTCAAGCGCGGGAGTTGCGGTCTGCGCGGTGGCGCTAAGAGCTGGGGCACAGAGAGCGGCAAAGAGAATTGGTCCGGCGAATCGAGTCATAGCTACTTTCTAGTGTGGTTGGAAGGAGCGTTGGGGTTGGCGGCCAGCCACTTATCGAAGGGAATGGTGAAGTCGAAGAGTTCCTGTTTGCCGTCCAGCGTGTGGATCTGCTTGATGTAGAGCAGGGCGTGGACGAGGGCGGACTGGTCGAGGCCCCTGATGTCGTAGAAGAGATAGCCCGCTAGGGTGGAGTGGGCGTTGACGATGGTTCCGTGAAAGCCGAATTCGTCGTCGTCCTGCGTGATCTTCTTGTCGATGGCGGTGCGCTGAATGGGGATCGGGATCAGCGGAATGCGGATGGGCTGGGTACTGCGCAGGGTGAAGAGTCGGCGGTTGATCTCTTCCTCGGTGGCGGCGGGGAGCTTGTCTCCGGCGGCGGAGAGAAACTGGATGCGAGCCTCGTCGAGCTGGAGGGCGCGATCGCCGTCGTTGGTGAAAATGACGCGGACGGGCAGAAGCCCGTTCTGGATATAGGACAGACGGAAGAAGCTACACTTTTTGGGATCGTCGCATGGCTCGGCGGCGATGGTGAGATGCTCGTCGGGATGTGCATCGTTGGCGGGATAGGTGGAGGCCGCAGGCTCCGGCGGCGCGGACTTGTGATCGGCGGCGCAGGCAAGCGTTGGAGCAAGGATAAGCAGCGCGGCGACTATGATAGAAGGCAAAGCATTGCGGAAGACGGATCGCAGAGCTACGGGAGCGATTGCCCGTGCGAAGGCCATCGGCTGCACGGCTGCGGCGCGGATGGTGCGCGAGTTGCGATGCGAGTTCATGCTGGGTTGATTATCATCTTCACTGGCGCGGCGGTAAAGGCCTGCGGGATTGCAGCCTATTGCGAAAGAGAGTGCAGGAACGATGGGGATGGCACTGTATAGCTTGCTGCTGATGGTGGGGCTGGTGGTCTGCTCGCCGTGGTGGCTGGCGCGGATGGTGCGCTATCGCGCTGGAATGAGCCAGCGGCTGGGATGCGTTCCGGCGGAGCTGCGCGCGGCGGTTGCGGGACGGCAGGTGGTCTGGCTGCATGCGGTCAGCGTGGGCGAAGTGCTGGCGGCGACTCGGCTGGTCGCGGAGTTGGAGGCCGCACTGGGCGCGGGCTGGGTCGTTGTGGTCTCGACGACGACTGCGACGGGGCAGGCTTTGGCGCAGGAGCGGTTCGGCGTGGCGCGGGTCTTCTACTATCCGCTGGACTTTGCCTGGGCGGTGCGGGCTTATCTGCGAGCGCTACAGCCGAAGATGCTGGTGCTGATGGAGAGCGAGCTGTGGCCGCGAATGCTGGTGGAGTGCGGGCGGGCGGGAGTTCCGGTCGCGGTGGTGAATGCTCGTGTCTCGGATAGAAGCTATGCGCGGGTGTTGCGGGTCAAGGCAATCTGGGGACATGTGCTGCGGCGGGTCGATCTCTTCCTGGCGCAGAGCGAGGAGGACGCGCGGCGTCTGGCGGCAATGGGCGCGCGCGTGGATGCCGTGCGCGCGACGGGCAATCTGAAGTACGACGTGCGCGCTGCGAAGGCCAGTCGGATCGCGGAACTGATAAAGCAGGCGGCGGCGGGACGTCCAATTATTGTTGCGGGAAGTACGGTTGCTCGGGTGAACGACAAGAATCTCAGTGAAGACGAGATGGTGATTCAGGCTTGGGTGGGACGATTGCGGCGGGAGATTGGCGCGCTGCTGGTGCTTGCACCGAGGCATCCTGAGCGGTTTCTTGAGGTCGAATCGGTTGCGATGGAGTTCTATTTAGCAAAGGCGAGTGATTGGGCGGGCGGGAATATAAACAACCCACCCTTCGCAAAGAACGCGAAGGATGGGGCACCCGATTTGAAAGATGGATCGCCCGATTCTAAGGATAGGACACCCGATTCTTCGACGGGTGCGACAAGTCGGCTGGAAGTTGTGCTGCTGGATACGATTGGAGATCTGGCGGCGGTTTATGGTGTGGCCGACGTGGCGTTTGTCGGCGGAAGTCTGGTGCAGCGGGGTGGGCATAATCCGCTGGAGCCAGCGCAGTTTGGTGTGCCGGTGGTGATGGGGCCTTCCTACGAGAACTTCCGCGATGTGGTGGGAAAGATGCTGGCGGAGGATGGGATTCGCATTGTGCAGGATAAGGATGAGTTGGAGACGGCACTGGTCGCGTTGCTGACCGACCATGACGCGGCGCAGGCGATGGGCGAGCGCGGACGGCAGGTCTTTGAGGCGCAGAGTGGAGCGACGGGGCGGGCGGTTGCTGCGCTGGTTGGACTGGCGCGGGATGAGGCTCGGCGATGAGGGCGCGGCGAGTATGGGCTTGGCCTTTAGTGCCAATCTATGCGGCGGGTTTGGCTGTGCGAGATTTGATGCGGCGGCGAGGATGGCTGCGGGTTCGACGGCTGGATTGGCCGGTGATTAGCGTGGGAAGCCTGTCTTCGGGCGGCGCGGGAAAGACTCCGGTGGTGATTGCGCTGGCGGAGTTGCTGCAGTCGCAGGGCTGGTCGGTGGACGTGTTGTCGCGCGGCTATGGGCGCAAGGGGCGCGGCGTGGAGCGGGTGGACTTGGCTGCACAGAATGCGGCTGGGCGGTTTGGCGATGAGCCGACTTTGATCGCGCAGAAAGCTGGGGTTCAGGTTTGGGTTGGGGCGGAGCGGTTTGCCGCCGGAGTGGCTGCGGAGAACTTTGCGGCTGACGGGGGAGAAGCAGATTCCTCCGCTTCGCTGCGGAATGACAAACAAGAATCACTACAGAATGACAAACAAAAATCGATGCCGAGTGGCAAAGAGCGGGTGCATCTGCTGGACGATGGGTTTCAGCACTGGAGGCTGGCGCGGACGGTGGAGGTGGTGCTGGTGACCGAGGAAGATTTCGACGATGCGCTGCTGCCTGCGGGGAATCGGCGGGAACGGCTGGCGGCGCTGGCGCGGGCGGATGTTGTGGTGCTAAGGGAAGAGGAAAGGCCACGAGTTGAGGCTCGTGTGCGTGGCTGGATGCGCGAGGATGCGGCGATCTGGAGTGTGCGGCGAGAGTTGCGCTTTGGCGATTCGCTTGGCGAGGCGGAAGCGCAAGTGCGGCAACTTGGCTTCTGCGCGATTGCGCGTCCGCAAGGTTTCTGGGCGAGGCTGGGTGAGGCTGGATTTTCTCTGGCCGGAATGGTGGATTTCGGCGATCATCATGCCTATACGATAAGAGATATGGATGCTCTGGCGACGAAGGCGGAGGCTCTTGGCGCGACGGGCTTTGTCACCACAGAGAAGGATGAGGTGAAGTTGAGCGGGGAAATGATGGAGCGGCTGCGCAAGGTTGGGCCGGTCTGCGTAGCGGGGCTGGAGGCGCGATTTGTGGATGAGGCGGATGTCATGCGCGTGTTGGAGGCGCTCTGCCAGTGAAAGTGTTGATTGTACGGATTGGAGCGATGGGCGACGTTCTGCACGCGATGCCAGCGGTGGCGGCTCTGCGCCAGAAGCATCCAGATTGGTTCATCGGGTGGGCGATTGAGCCGCGCTGGAGCGACCTGTTGCAGATGGCCGGAGACTACGACGATATGTCGCAGGCGGTGGGGAGATTTGCCAGCCACGCGCTGGTGGATCGCTGGTACAGCGTGACGACTGGAGCGTGGAAAGTGGAACCCTTTTCGCGGCGGACGCACCGAGAGATGGGCGTTTTGCGCGATGTGTTGCGCAGGGAGCAGTTTGACCTGTGCGTCGATATGCAGGGGTCGCTGAAGTCTGCGGTCGTGGCGCGCATGGCGAAGGCATCGGTTCTGGTGGGAGCGGACAAGCCGCGGGAACGAGTCGCTCGCTGGTTCTACAACCATAAGGCGAAGACGACGGCGGCGCATGTGGTGGAGCAGGGATGCGAGTTGTTGAGCGAAGCCGTGGGAGAGACGCTGCGACCAGTTCCAGTGACGCTTCCGATGGACGAGATGGACGAGCGATGGGCCGACGAGATGGTGGGTCGCGAGCCATTCTGCCTGATCTCTCCCGGAGGAGGTTGGGGATCGAAGATCTGGCCTGCGGAACGGTTTGGACGGGTTGCGGCGGTGTTGGGCCGAGCAGGAATTCGCTCGGTGGTGAACACGGCTCCGAAGGGTTCGGCGGAGGCGGATCGCTGCGTTGCGGCCAGCGATGGATTCGCTCGCGCGGCTCCTGGAACGGTGGGACAGCTTGTGGCTCTGACGCGGCGCGCCTCGGTGGTCGTCGCCAGCGATACGGGGCCGCTGCATCTGGCGGCGGCACTGGAGAGGCCTGTGGTGGCCATCTTCGGGCCAACCGATCCGGCTCGCAATGGGCCTTACGGAACGCGCTCGCGAGTGCTGCGCAGCGCGGGAAGCGTGACCAGCTATAAGCGCCTGATCGATGCCGAGGATGGATTGCTGCGCATCGAAGTTGAGGATGTGGCTGCGGCCACGCTGGAGTTGCTGGGGTAAGCGCGGATTGCCGTACTATCGTGAAGGGGCAAAGTGTCTAGTCAATACAGTGACGAGCAGGAGAACGGGAAGCCAGTGAAGCAGCCTTGGTGGCGAGGTTTGTTGCCGCGCGTTCTGGCGCGCCTTCGCGAAGTCAAACTGCTGCGTGGATCGGAATATCCCTCGCGCAAGATTGCTGTACGAGCTACGTTCACGGTACTGCTTGCAGCCTCCTCCGTCTTCGGAGTGATGTGCGGTCTGGTGCTGGTCTACTCGATCGACCTTCCGCAGATGGACGATCTGGCGCGCTATCGGCCGAATACGACGACCGAACTGCTGGATATTCATGGGCAGGAGATCGGCTCGTTTGCTCTGGAACGGCGCGTGGTGGTTCCTTACACGGATTTACCTCCAGTGCTGCGCGACGCGATTATCTCCATCGAGGACAAGAGCTTCGAGAGAAACTGGGGGGTGAATCTGTTTCGCGCGGTGGGAGCTGCGTGGCGTGATATTCACTCGCGCAGCCGTGTGCAGGGATCGTCTACGCTGACCATGCAACTGGCTCGCAACCTGTTTCTTTCCAATGAGAAGACCTACGGGCGCAAGATTCAGGAGATCCTGCTATCGGTGCAGATCGAGCGCGTCTTTACCAAGGACCAGATCTTTGCGCTGTATGCGAACCAGATCTATCTGGGGCATGGAACGTATGGCTTTGAGGCTGCGTCCGAATTTTATTTCAGCAAGCATGTACACGATCTGACGCTTCCCGAGGCTGCGCTATTGGCGGCTTTGCCGAAGGGCGCAGAGGCTTACTCTCCGATTCGCAATCCAGACCGCGCGCTGCGGCGGCGGAATCTGGTTCTGAGCGAGATGCTGGCCGATAAAAAGATCAGCGCGGCGCAGGAACAGGCTGCGGCGGCCTCTCCGCTGGGGCTGAATATCGAGCCCCCGCCGAACTCCGAGGCTCCTTATTTTGTCGAAGAGGTTCGGCGACAGTTGGAGAAGGAGTATGGTCCCGAAGAGGTTCACGGGGCCGGGTTGAAGGTCTATACGACGCTCGATCTTGGCTTGCAGCGCGTTGCAAACAAGGCGATTCTGGACGGAACGGCGAATTATGAGCGACGCCATGGCTGGAAGGGCAATCTGGTCAACGTACTCGCCTCGGGCGGCAATCTGGAGCAGTACACGCACCCCGACTGGGGTCAGGCGATCGTTCACGGCGGGTACTATCACGCACTGGTGACGGAGGTCTCGCCGGAGCGGGTGGTGGTGCGGATCGGCAAGACGCGGGCGGTGATGACTCCGGCGGATTGGGCCTGGACGAAGATGGTCTCGGCGGCGGACCTCCTTTCTGTAGGCGATGTGGCCTACGTGCGGTTGGGCGAAGGATCGGTCGACGGACTGGAGCATGCGCTGCTGGAGGAGGACACCGGAGTACAGGCGTCGTTGATGGCGGTGGACAACTCGAACGGTGAGATTATGGCGATGGTTGGCGGCAGAGACTTCGCCCTCTCGCAGTTCAATCGAGCTACCCAGTCAGAGCGCCAGGTGGGTTCGTCGTTCAAGCCTTACGTCTACACGACGGCGGTGGAGGCCGGGGCCAAGCCGACCGACTTGATTGTGGACGGGCCGGTAAGCTTCTACACGCCGAACGGGCCTTATACGCCGCACAACTACGAGAACGATTACGAAGGCTCGATGACGCTGCTGACTGCGTTTGCCCGGTCGCGCAATATTCCTGCGCTGAAGCTGGCCGACAAGGTCGGGATTCGCAAGGTGATCGAGACCGCGCACCGGTTCGGCGTGACCAGCAATATTCCGGCGTTTCTTCCGATTGCAATCGGCGCGGCGGACATCTCGCTGGCCGAACAGGTTGGGTCGTACAGCGTCTTTCCCAACGACGGGATTCGCATTGAGCCGCACACCATCCGCCGCGTGACGCAGGCCGACGGATTGCCGATGGAGGAGCCTGCGCCGAAGGTGACTGAGGTGATCTCGGTGGAGACGGCGCGCACGATGATGCAGTTCCTACAGGCGGTGACGCGGATGGGCACCGGCGCGGCGGCGGCCTCGCTGAACCACCCCCTGGGCGGCAAGACAGGAACGACGAACAACTATACCGACGCGTGGTTCATTGGATTCTCTCCGTCGGTGACCTGCGGAACGTGGATCGGCTACGACAATCGGCAGACGCTAGGCGAGAAGGAGACCGGGGCGAAGGCCGCTCTGCCCATGTGGATGGACTTTATGCGAGCGGCGATTGCGAGCAAGCCGACCGAGGCCTTCCCGACGGAAAACGCTCCGAAGAAGGAGCTGGAGGTGTCGGTGACGGCTGCGGGGGCTGGCTCGTCAGCGGCGAAGGAGGTTCCTACGTCTCCGACGGAGGTGAACCCGGATGCGATTGAGCCAGAAGAGAGTTCAGGGGGCAACTCGACCTCAGAAGAGACAAAGTAGCCGCACTGCGCGCTGGGCTTCCGGATTGTTAGGCTGTCGGGATAGCTCAGGACTTTGTCCGGCACTGCTTAATTGGCAAAGATCGCTCCACTCATAGAGAATCCTGTAGTCGGATAAATTCATCCAGAGCCAGAGTTGAAAGGAAGTCGCATGTCGCATAAATCGCTTACTCCCGCACGTTCCGTCCTTTGCCGCGTGGTGCTTTTCCCGCTGCTCGCCAGCCTCACGCTCTTTGCCAGCGCGCAGACCGCTCCCCCAACGGCTCCAACGCCTGCCGCAGCGCCCACGCCGCAGATTCTGGCGATGAATGGCATCGCGCACATCGCCATCCGGGTCAAGGACATCGCGACCTCGGTTGCCTTCTACAATAAGCTTGGCTTCGAGCAGGCCTTCGTCAACACCGCCAAGGACGGCAGCGTCTCGCAGGACTTCCTCAAGATCAACGACAAGCAGTTCATCGAGCTTTACCCGGTCACGGCGAACGATCCTCAGGTCGGCTTCCTGCACCTCTGCTTCGAGGGCGCAGACCTCAACGCTCTGCACGACGTTTATGCCGCCGAGGGCCTTGCTCCCATCGCGGTGCGCAAGGCCGCCGCAGGCAACCTACTCTTCACCATTAAAGGCCCTGAGCAGCCCGCCTTCCCGCAGAACATCGAGTACACCCAGTACATGCCCGACTCGCGCCACAGCAAGGACATCGGCCAACACCTCGGCACGGATCGCGTCGCCGACAAGATGACCATCGTCTCGCTCGCCATGCAGAATCCCGCCTCGGCCCGCTCCTTCTACCTCGCCAAGCTCGGCTTCACCGTCGATCCCGCCAACCTCGCGCGCCTCTATCTTCCCGGCACCTCCGGCCAGCAGGTCGAGCTGGTCGCCGCCGACGTACTCGGACTCCGCTCCAGCATCACCCTCACTGCTTCCAGTCTGGACAAGGCCGCAGCGCAACTCACTCGCCAGCAAATCGACTTCCATCGAGTCTCCAGCAGCGTCAAAGACGCCAAAGGAAAAATCCAGCCAGAGATAATCATCGTTCAGGATCCTGACAACAACTCAATCCGAATCGTCGCCCAATGATTGCGCCGGAATGACTCTCAGCGAAGCTCTCCAACTCGCAACCCGCCAGCTTGAAGCCTCCGCCGACCTGCGCGCCGACGCAGCGCGTGACGCAGCGTATCTGCTGCGTCACACGCTGGCGATCTCCCACGCAGCACAACTCGCCGATCCCGACCGTCCTCTCACGCCAGCCCAGCAGAGCGCCTACCAAGCCCTCATTCAGCGTCGCCTGACCAACGAGCCGATCCAGTACATCATCGGCGAGCAGGAGTTCTACGGCCTCGCCCTGCGCGTCACACCCGCCGTCCTCATCCCGCGCCCCGAGACTGAGCACTTGGTCGAATCCGTTCTCGCCGAGTTTGCCAATTCCAGCAACCAAGAGAACTGTCATTCTGACACTGAACGAAGTTCAGGGGAAGAATCCCCGCATTTCGTCCGTAGCGCCAAAAATCTCCCCTTCGGAGAAAAAATCCGTATTCTGGACATCGGCACCGGCTCAGGAGCCATCGCCATCGCGCTGGCGCATCACTTGCCAAACGCGCAGATCACCGCCGTCGATCTCTCCCCCGCAGCGCTCGAAGTCGCCGCCACGAACGCCGCGATCCACAGCCTCGCTGATCGCATTCGCTTCGTGCAATCCGACCTGCTCACCGCGCTTCCGGCAGACGAAGCTCCCTTCGACGCCATCGTCTCGAATCCGCCTTACGTTCCCAGCGCAGACCGCGCCACGCTTCACCCGCAGGTGCGCGACCACGAGCCGTCCTCTGCGCTCTTCGCCGGCGCGGACGGCCTCGACATCTATCGTCGCCTGATTCCGCAAGCCCGCGCCGCTCTCGCTCCCAACGGTCTGCTGGCCATCGAGATCGGCCACGGCCAGCGCGATCCAATCGCCGCGCTACTCGCTGACTGGTGCCAACTCCACTTTGTCGACGACCTGCAAGGCATTCCGCGCATCGCTCTGGCCCGCAAGTCCTGAGCCTGAACGAAGCCGCATCCTCGTGCCGGAACCATTCTGCACACTGTCTTCGCACGAACAATCGCACCTGCGAGGCCTCTGTGCATTTACAATCACTGCGGCTGCTGAAATCCGCCCAGCCGGAAAGCTGTCCATGCCCATGCCCGAATTCTCGCCGTTTCTGATTGCTCTCGCCATCCTGCTGCTCTATATCCTCAACTCCATCAAGATCCTCAAGGAGTACGAGCGCGCGGTCGTCTTTCGTCTTGGCCGTGTGCGCCATGATGCCTCTGGTCCCGGAATCATTCTGGTCTTCCGTCCCATCGATCAGATCACCCGCGTCTCGCTCCGTCAGGAGGCGATGGAGGTTCCCTCGCAGGACATCATCACCCGCGACAACGTCACGCTGAAGGTCAACGCGGTCATCACTCTGCGCGTCATCGATCCGGTCAAGGCCGTCATTGAAGTCTCGAACTACGTCTACCAGACCTCGCAGTTCGCCCAGACCACGCTGCGCTCCGTCCTCGGCGAGGTCGATCTCGACGAGTTGCTCGCCCATCGCGACCGCCTCAACCTGCGCATTCAAACCATCATCGACGGCCACACCGCGCCCTTCGGCCTCAAGGTCGTCTCGGTCGAGGTCAAGCAGGTCGACATGCCGGAGAACATGTTGCGCGCCATGGCCAAGCAGGCCGAGGCCGAGCGCGAACGTCGCGCCAAGATCATCCACGCCGAGGGAGAGTTCAACGCCGCGGCCAAGCTCGTCGAGGCCGCAGCTCTGATGGCCACACAACCGATGACACTGCAACTGCGCTATCTACAGACCCTTACCGAGATTGGCGTGGAGAAGAACACCACCATCGTCTTCCCTCTGCCCATGGAACTCATTAACATGTTCAATAAGACAATCGCCGCGCCCTCCATCGCTCCCGCCGCAGAATCCTCTGTAGCCGCTGCTCTGGACAACGACGCGCAACCGAAGGAGTAATCGTGAAGCAGCGTCCCTACGACGACGAAGAAGATCTACCAACCCGCAGGCAAACCAGTGCAGACCGCTCCTCCGGCGCAGACCGCGAGGTCTCGCTCGGCACGCCGGCGATCCTTGGCATCTTCTTCGCCCTCGCCCTGATCTGCGCCTGCTTCTTCGGCTTTGGCTACACTATGGGCCGCAAGGCCGCACAGGCCAACGCTGCGACAGACGCAGCGGCCAACGCCGACACCTCAGGCGCCAACGCCAACTCCGCCAAACCTGCCGCCGGAAGTTTGGCCAACCAGCCCGCACCCGCCAACTCCTCCGCCGATCAATCAAACAGCAACGACTCGAACGCTCCCGACTCCACGCAGTCGGGAGCGAGTCCCTCCGCCACGCAGCCAGACGCGCCGTCTCCAGCCGCTGGCAAGTCCAAAGCGAGTCCCTCAGACGCGATCATCGTCGGGGACAAGCCCATCAAGCCCGCCGCTCACACGCCGCCTCCCGCTCCTGCTCCCAGCAGCAAGCAGCCAGCAGCACCGCCAGCCAAGCCTGCTGCATTGACGAGCAAACAGCCCGCCGCCGCTCCGGCTGGCAGCTTCATGGTGCAGGTCGCCGCCGTCTCCAGCCAGGAGGTCGCCGACATCGAGATCTCCGCGCTCAAGAAGAAGGGCTACAACGTAGCTATCCACCACGAGCCGCAGGACAAGCTCCTGCATGTGCAGATCGGCCCCTTCGCCAATCGCAAGGACGCTCAGACGATGCAACAACGCGTCCTCGCCGACGGCTTCAACGCCATCGTCAAGTAGGTTCGCGGTTCGAGAAATTTTCTCTACTACATACCGCTTTAAAACTAATGTGAATTGTCATTCTGAGCGCAGTGAAGAATCCCCGCATTTTGTTCGCATTGCTATGGTCTAAGAGCCTGTTTACGATCTTCTGAGCAGTAGTCTGAGAACGGCCAAGTGGATCATTTGTAGGCTGGTATTGAGTTTTCGCTCGCAGTTCTTCCAGAGTCTGCGGTACTTTTCCAGCCACGC